>Ga0302180_10002435_pt1 | contig 14409 bp, 12 predicted proteins | sample I_Palsa_E3_2_FD_200575 | JGI IMG/M metagenome (GOLD analysis project Ga0302180, IMG submission 200575) | Peat permafrost microbial communities from Stordalen Mire near Abisko, Sweden - I_Palsa_E3_2 | ecosystem: Environmental > Terrestrial > Soil > Palsa > Peat permafrost | place: Sweden... | reverse complement strand
CACATCGACCTGGAGCCCTGCTCCCTCCGTAGCATCGAAAATCTCCTGCGGCGCTGCGGGCTGAATAAGATCGGCGATGATCACCCTGGTCTGAATGGAATGAACGGTGCGTAGGCGCTCCGCCAGGAGATCGAGGCGCTCGCGGCGGCGTGCGGTAAGCACCAGGTTCACGCCCGCCTGGGCCAACTCCACCGCGATCGCTTCGCCAATACCTGCGCTGGCGCCGGTGACCAGCGCCCACTTGCCCTGCCACGCCTTACGCAGAGTGGCCGATGCCATCGCTTCCCTTCCCCGCCGGGGCGCCGGCAAACTCCTCGCCAACCCAGGCGGCAAACGCATCCATCCTTTGTTCGCGGCCCAGAAATTCCTCGATCAGTTGCGTGCCTGGCTTGGATCCGCCGGGCTCGAGAATGGATTGCCGGTAGCGCATCGCGGTTGGTCCGTCGAGCAGGTCGGCAGGATCGAACTGGCGGAAGAAATCGAGGGCAATCACCTTGTCGAACATGTAGGTGTAGTAGTTCGAAGAGTAGCCAATGAGGTGGGTGAAGCTCGAGTACATGCGATTGCCATCGACCCACTCGTAAGGCATCATGCGCTTGTAGCCTTCTTCGAGCAGCTTGTCGGGATCCAGATTCTCGGGCGGCTGGTTGTGCACGTCGAGCGAATAGCTGGTGTAGAAAAGCTGGGTACGCACTCCATCGGCTCTGCCGAAAGCACTGGCCCGATTCATCCTGTCGACCAACTCCGGCGGGATGGGCTCGCCCGTCTGATAGTGCCGGGCGAAGGAAGCCAACAGCCTGGCATCGTGGAAGAACTCCTCCAGCATCTGCGAGGGCACTTCCACAAAGTCGCCTTCGGTGGCGATGCCGCTGATACCCGCCCACGGCTGCTGGCCGCCGAGAATAGCGTGCATGAGATGGCCGAACTCATGGAAGAACGTGACCACATCGCTGTATTGCATAAGGCCCGGATCGCCGGCTTTGCCACCGGGAAAATTGCAGATGAGCGCTGCCTCGGGTAACTGACGGCCTCGAATCCCTGGAATGAGCGGGGCTGCACTGAACCACTTATCTTTTCCTTCGCGGGGATGCATATCGAGGTAGAACCGGCCACACAGGCGGCCACGGTCGTACACGTCCCAGGCGCTTACCTGGGGATGCCAGACGGCGGCCTGTTGGTTGAGCTTGAAGCTGACATGGAAGAGGCGGGCTGCGGTTTCAAGTATGCCCTGCTCCACGGCAGCATACGGAAAATACGGTCGGACCGATTGCGAATCAAAATCAAAGGCTTCGCGGCGGTATTGCTCGTACCAATAGCCACGGTCGCTGGTCTTGAGCGTAGTCAACCCGGGCTGCTGTTTGCGGGCAAAGGCGAGCACCATCTCGTATTCCTGCACAGCACCCTGGCGTGAAGCCAGCTCCAGCTCGCCGATAAATTTCTTCATATTGGCGGCTGAGCCCATCATCTGGTTGGCCGTCGCCAGGTCAGCCCAGGAGCGGAACCCCAGGATAGTAGCTGTCTCCTGCCGCACCGCAAGCAGGTCCAGCAAGAATTGGCGATTCACTGGATAAGCGCGGGTGTTGTAGGCGCGGAACATGCGCAGGCGGAGATCCGCGCTTTTGGCAAAGGTCATCAACGGCTGCATGTCGGGGAAATCGGTGGTCAGCGTAATCACGCCCTGTTCGTTGGGCGGGTGGTTGCGGATGTAGTCTTCCGGCAGTCCGTCCAACTCGGCGGCATCCTGCACCTCGACTTTGTTTACATTCTCCTGAACGTGCTTGGCGAAGGTGAGCGACAGCTCCGTCGCTTTATCGGACAGCTCGCGTAAATGGACGCGGGTTTCCTCGTCTTTATCGACGCCGGCCAAGCGGTAGTTGAGCAGGGTCTGGCTGACATAGTGGCGGGTCCCAGGGTCAACAGCGGGGGCGCTCAGGTCAATCGCTGCAAGGGCGCTGTAAACGTCCTGGTTCAAGGACAACGTAGTGGCCGCCTCGGCCACCGCCTGGGTCAATTCCCGCGCTTTGTCGCGCACCGCTTTATCCGGGTACACGCTGTCCAGCAGGGACGCGAGCGAGCCAGTGGCGCCGAGAGTGGCCACGGCATCGTCATAAGGACGAAGGGTGTTTTCCAGGGTCTTCTCACCTTGAACAGCTAAAAGGGTATCGATCTGCTCGCGCTGCCGTGCCAGCCGCCCCTGGACCCAGTTTTCCAGACCGGCGGCGTCGATCTCGCCCCGCTCGTTCCAGGGATGCAACGCTGTGGTTTGCTCTGCCGATAAATGATTCAATGGGGATCTTCTCCTTCATCCATAATACGGTTGTTGCATCCCGAGGGTGTGGCCGGTAATATGCCCAGATTGTCATCATGAATTCTGCTGCTCCAGCTTTGTCACAGCACTACCTGCGCCCGCGCATGGGCAAAGTGTGCGTGGCGATCCTTGGATCCACGGTCACCGAGATGGTCGACCGCGCCACTGCGGCTATCGTCGATTGTCCTTTTTTGGAATTCCGGCTCGACTACCTGGAAAAACCCCTGGCCGCGCTGCCCAGGTTAAAGGAATTCCTGGCGGAAAAAAGCGTGGTCACGGCCATCGCCACCTGCCGCCGCGACGCCAACGGGGGAAAGTTCAAGGGCACGATCGCGGCCGAATTGGAAGTGCTGCAAAAAGCCACCGCGTCTGGCTTTCACTTGCTGGACCTGGAGTTGCAGACGGCCGAGGCGATCGAGGCGCCTGAACTGGAGAAGTTGCGCAGTGGCGGCGCGGCCCTCATGGTCTCGTACCATGATTTCCACACGACTAAGGATCTGGATGGCATCTTCGAACGCATCCGTCCCTACGAACCTGAATTTGTAAAGATCGTGTCTACGGCCCGGGCCCTCTCAGACAACGTGGTGATGATGCAGTTTCTCGCGCGCAGCGGCGACCATGCCAACATGGTCGGCCTGTGCATGGGAGACCAGGGAGTGATCAGCCGAGTGCTGGCTGTGCGTGCGGGCAGCGCCTTCACGTTTGCCGCGGCGGTCGAGGGGGAAGAGACAGCTCTGGGCCAGATTGCCGCACGCACCCTCACGGATACGTACCGCATTGCGCAGATTGATACTGCTACGCGCATCTATGGTGTCGTCGGCAATCCGATCAAACATTCCCTGTCGCCCTTGATGATGAATACTGCTTTCCACCGCGATTCGGTGAACGCGGTGTACCTTGCGTTACAAACCAGTAAGCTCACTGACCTGCTCACCGTGGTCCGCGAGCTGCCTGTCTCCGGCTTGAGCGTAACCATGCCTCTTAAGCAGGAGGTGCTGAAGCACCTGGAAAACATGGACCCTGTCTCTGCCCAGGTAGGGGCTTGCAACACCATCGTCCGCAACCACGATGGAAAGCTTTATGGTTTCAATACCGATGTTGGCGGTATTGTGCGTCCGCTGGAGAAGCGGCTTTCTCTGGCCGGGGCAAAGATTCTGGTGTTAGGAGCGGGTGGAGCAGCCCGCGCTGCGGTCTTCGGGCTGGTAAACAAGGGCGCCGAAGTGGTGATCCTGAATCGTACTCCACAGACGGCGCAGAAGCTGGCACGCGAGGCCAAAGCAAGAACCATTCGCCGCGAACAGGTGGCCAAGAGCAGCTTCGATGTGATTGTCAACGCCACCGCCGTCGGCATGCATGGGGTGAAAGCGCAGCACATCCTGGAGCCGAAAGAGATCAACGCGAAGCTGGTGTTCGACCTGGTGTATAACCCGGTGGAAACACCACTGTTGCACATGGCTCGGCAAAAAGGGATCCCGGTTGTCACCGGGGTGGAAATGTTTGTACAGCAAGGCGCACGGCAGTTTGAGATCTGGACCGGCAAGCGCGCTCCCGAGGATGAGATGCTGCGGGTGGTGGTTCACGCTTTGCGGCAACATGCAGGGCAGTGAGTTGGACGCCCAGTACTGGATCGATCACCTGGAACTTAGCCCTCACCCCGAGGGCGGATACTTCCGTGCCACCTATAAAGCGGACCTGACAATTCCCCATAGCGCTCTGCCGTCTACCTTCGGCGGGAATCGAGCGGCGTCGACTGCCATTTACTTTCTGCTGGAAGGACAGGATTTTTCTGCGTTCCATCGCATCGCTGCGGATGAGGTGTGGCATTTCTATGCAGGGACTAGTTTGGTCGTGCACGTGATCGATGCTGAAGGGAATGCATCGGAGTTGCACCTGGGTTCGGAGGCCGGTTTTCAGGCGGTGGTGAAAGCTGGATGCTGGTTTGCTTCGAGATTGAAGGAACCGACGGGGTTTGCGCTCGTGGGCTGCACCGTGGCGCCGGGGTTTGAGTTTGAGGATTTCGAGATGGCCAGGCGATCCGAGCTTATTCGTGTTTATCCCGCTCACCGGAAGCTTATTGAAGAGTTAACCCGGGTGTAGCTCGAGCAAGGTCCAGCGGCTGGATAAGGCAGAGTGGGCGAGGCCGCAAGGCGCACCGCAGGTCCCTCCACTTCGCTACGCTCCGGTCGGGATGACAATTCTGTTGTACCCGCAAGAACCTGCCGGTGACAAGTTAAGTGTGGAATGAACGCGCTTTGGGGCTCTATCCCCGCACAACCGCCGGGTGCCCCACATCCCCGATTTCCTGTGAAGTTTCGTGGGTTCCCTGGACTTCATGCGCCTTTCCTTAAAGAAAGGCGCACACGCGGTCCTGTCCAGAGCTGCGGACAGGAAATTCGGGGCATCTCGCTCGTTTTTCGCGAGATGTGGGATACCACTGGCCTCCCCCTCAAGCCTCCCCGGTCCCCACAACTCCGTACGGGTGCCCCATGTTCGCACCAGCGTACGTGGGCCGAAAACGATGGGCGAAGCCCTTCGACAGCTTTTCGCGTCGGACCCTACCCGTTGTTCTTTAGGAGCGAAGCGAAGCGCAACGCAGTGGAGAGATCTGCGGTTCAGCGGTCCTTTCCTGGAAACGTTTTTCGGACCGGAGCTTTAATAAAGCCACGACCCCCTCATCACCCGTCAGCTCCAGAAGCTGCGGTCTAGCGTGCGGTACTGGATGGCTTCCGCTATGTGGCCTACGGTGATGGCGGGCTCTGCGTCGAGATCAGCTATGGTGCGCGCGACTTTCAGTATCCGGTCATGGGCTCGCGCACTCAGACCCTGTTGCTGCATGGCCCTCTCCAGAAGCCGCTCGGCTTCCGGCGAGAGCTCACAATAGGTTCGGATCTGACGGGTGTGCATTTGCGCATTGGTGAAGATCCGGTCCTTGAGGAAGCGTTGATCCTGGCGCTCGCGCGCCGCCACCACACGCGCGCGGATCTCAGCCGATCCCTCGCTGGCCGCACCGGAACGAAGCTCCCTGTACTGCACCGCAGGAACTTCGATGTGGATGTCAATGCGATCCATTAAGGGGCCGGAGATTTTCGATATGTAGCGCTGCATTATCGGCGGCGTACAGATACAGTCATGAGACTTGTCATTGAAATAGCCACAAGGACAAGGATTCATCGCCGCCGCCAACATGAAGCGCGCAGGAAAGCTCAGCGACATGGAGGCACGGGAGATGGTGACGGTTCCATCCTCGAGCGGCTGCCGCATCACCTCCAACACATTGCGCGGAAACTCAGGCAGCTCATCCAGAAACAAAACGCCGTTATGGGCCAGCGAAACTTCACCGGGCCGGGGAATACTGCCGCCCCCAATCAGCCCGGCATCGGAAATGGAGTGATGCGGCGAACGAAAAGGACGCTGCGTCACCAGGCCCGCATCCGCATCAAGCACCCCGGCAACGGAATGGATCTTGGTGGTTTCCAGAGCCTCCTCCAGGCGCAGCGGGGCCAGGATCGAGGGCAGCCGCTTGGCTAACATGGTCTTGCCGGAGCCTGGGGGGCCGATCATCAGAATGTTATGTCCCCCGGCTGCGGAGACTTCCAAGGCGCGCTTGGCCGTCTGCTGCCCGCGGACATCTTTAAAATCGAGCGCGTAGGTGTGGTGCTCGCAAAGAAGACTCTGCGAATTGACACGAAACGGCTGGGCAAAGAGGCCGCCGGCGTTCAACAGCTCGCGAACCTGGATCAGAGTGCGGACGGGAAATACGTTTACACCCTCAACGATCGCCGCCTCTGCCGCATTGCGCTCGGGAACGACAAGATTGGCGATACCACGGGCACGCGCAGCGACCGCAATGGGCAGCACACCAGGAACCCCGCGCAGCGTGCCATCAAGCCCAAGTTCACCTACCAGCAGGAATTGTGCCAGGTCCTTCAGTTCCAACGCACCGTAAGCGCCGAGAATGCCGATGGCGATCGGCAGGTCGAAACCTGAGCCTTCTTTCTTGAGATCGGCAGGCGCCAGATTGATGGTGATTTGCGTGGGTGGAATGTTGAAGCCGGAATTCTTAATGGCAGCGCGGACCCGGTCCCGGCTTTCACGCACCGCAGCATCGGGCAAGCCTACGGTGTGAAACCAGTCTTCCACGGTCTTCACTCCGGAGTAGTCAACCTCAACATCGATGATGTGAGCGTCGATGCCATACACCGCCGCACTGAGTGCTTTGAAGAGCATTGGCGGCTCCAGTCGATCCGGTGGGCCGAGTATAGCGCGGATGACAGCGGACCCCTCTTCAAGGAAGGTAAGCCGCATCTCGAAAAGGCTTGACCCAAGTGAGCGGGCGGAACTATAAACGAGCGATATAAGCGCTTATTGGCTGGAGTTTCTCAAAAGAAATGATCGACCGTATTCTGCGGGCCATCGTCTTTCAACTTCCATCGGAATCTACAATGTTAAAAAGGAATTCATAAATGACAAGCCTAGCGACACGATTTACTTTTGCCTCAGCTCCTGACAGCTGGGGCGTATTAGACTATCCCGGACCATCGTGGGAACAGAGCTACCAGAAGATGTTGGATGAGATGGTACAGGCGGGATACAGCGGTACCGAGCTCGGGCCCTATGGATTCTTTCCCACGGATGCGGGCGTTTTGTCTGCCGAATTGTCCAAGCGGAAGTTAAAGCTGCTGGGTTCGTTTGTGCCGGTGCCGCTGAGCGATCCAGCCTCGGCCAAGGTGGTGGTGGAGCAAATCCGCAAGGTGGGCGGATTGCTCTCCTCGTTGGGAGCGCCCTTCCTGGTTTTGGCTGACTCCCAATCGGAAGAACGGGATCGCATTGCGGGACGAGTTCCGGCTGACGGCAGCAAGGGACTGAATGCCGAACAATGGAAGCAGGTAGCCAAAGTGGTGGCGGAAGCCGCACAAGTGACGGGGGAGTTTGGCCTGGACCTGGTTTTCCATCCCCACGTATCGACCTACGTGGAAACCGCAGCGGAGACGGAAAAGTTCTTCGATGTGACCTCGGGCACCAAGATCGGGTTGTGCCTGGATACCGGACACTGTGACTACGCCGGGGACGATTGCATCGCGGAAGCAGAAAAGTATCGCGACATCCTGCGCTTCGTTCACATCAAGGATGTCGATCCGGCGGTGCTCGCGGAAGCGCGCGGCAAAGAAATGAACTTCGAGCAGGCGGTCGAGGCCAAGGCCTTCACCATCATTGGCGAAGGGTCGATTGATTTTCCAAAATTCTTTCGGGTTCTGGCGCGCAACAACTATTCCGGCTGGATGGTCGTGGAGCAGGATGTGAAGTTTGGAGCGACGACGCGGCCGCCGGTCGAAAGCGTCGCCGCCAGTCTCAAGTACCTTAACCAGGCCGTCAGCCAACTGGACGCAGGCTGATCCATTTCCGGGATCAGCGTTCCACAGCCATGGCGACCGAGTTGCCGCCACCGAGACAGAGCGCCGCGACTCCCCGGTGTACATCGCGGCGCATCATCTCGTAAATGAGCGCTACCAGGATGCGCGCACCGCTCGCGCCAATGGGGTGCCCGATGGCGACCGCTCCACCGTTCACATTCACCCTGGCCGGGTCCATGCCTACTTCCTTCATCACCCCGAGTGCCTGCACCGAGAACGCCTCATTCAATTCGTAAAGATCCGGATCTTCCTTCGACCACCCCGCCTTTGCCAGCACGCGCTGGATTCCCAAAACGGGCGCAAGCATTACCCACTTCGGATCAATTCCGCTCGTCGCTTGCGCGCGGATGTGCACCAAGGGCGAAAGCCCCAGCAATTGCGCTTTCGACGCTGACATCACCACCACCGCTGCGGCGCCGTCGTTTACGCCAGGAGCGTTGCCGGCGGTGACGGTCCCATCTTTTTTGAAGGCCGGCTTGAGCGCCCGCAAAGCCTCGAGCGAGGCGTCTTCGCGCACCGACTCGTCGTGATCGAACGTAGTAGGCGCCTCACCCTTCTTCCCGGGCGGCAGCTCGATACTCAGCATCTGCGATTGCAAGTACCCTGCGTGCCAGGCTGCCGCTGCCTTGCGATGCGAGTTCAGCGCATACTCGTCCTGCTGCTCGCGCGTGATGCCGTGCTTCTCGGCAACATGTTCCCCGGTTACGCCCATGTGGTAGTCGTTGTAGATCTCCCACAGACCGTCATGAATCATCGAATCGACCACGGTCGCGTTGCCCATGCGGAAGCCGCTGCGGCCCTGGGGCAGAAGGTAGGGTGTATTGGTCATCGACTCCATTCCACCGGCGATGACAATCTCTGCGTTGCCGGTCTGGATCGCCTGTACTGCCAGACCGACCGCCTTCAATCCTGAACCGCAGACCTTGTTGATGGTCATGGCGCTGACGGAGGGAGCTAGTCCGCCATGGAGCGCGGCCTGGCGGCCTGGATTCTGCCCCAACCCGGCGGAGACGACGTTGCCCATGATGCACTCATCGACCTGATCGGGATTGAGCTGGGCACGCTTCAGGACTTCCCGCACCACCAATGAACCCAGTTGCACAGCAGAAAAGTTGGAGAGTGCGCCCTGAAATTTTCCAACCGGAGTGCGCACTCCGGCGACAATGACTACGTCTTCCATATGGGACCGCCTTATTCTTCAGATGCCGAAGCAACGGAACACAATAACATGACGATGATGGAAACGCCGCAATCCGAGACCAAACAGACGGACGAACAAGGCGGCTTGCTGGCGCCATGGTGGCACACCGCGCTGATGGTGATCATGATCATCTCGCTGTCCGTTGCCGGAGTGAGACAACTACGGAGCTTTGGCAGCCAGCCTCTGCACCTGGCGGCGAACTACATCCTGACCATCGTCTATGAATGGGTTTTGGCAGGCTTGGTTCTCTGGGGCCTGCATATGCGCAAGGTTCCACTAGGGCAGTTGCTGGGAGAGCGGCGGCCCGGAGCGCGCGCGTGGCTGACGGACATCGGTGTGGCTCTCGGCTATTGGGCAGGGGCACTGCTGGTGCTGGCGGTGCTGGGCAATCTTCTGGTGAAAATGTCGGGATCGCACATCGATCCACAGAAAATCGGCGACGTGACCCAGAAACTTGCGCCGGTGACGGGATGGGAGATGGTGCTCTTCCTGGTTCTGAGCATCTCCGCGGGGATCTGCGAGGAATTGGTTTTTCGCGGCTACCTGCAGCAGCAATTTGCTCGCATGACGCACCGCGTGTGGCTCGGGGTCGCACTCTCAGCGCTGGTGTTTGGCGGCGCACACGGCTACGAGGGAATTGCCGGAATCGTGCTGATCGCCGCGTATGGCGCTATGTTTGGCGTGCTCGCGCGGATGCGGAGAGGATTGCGAACAGGAATGATCGCGCATGCGTGGCATGATTCGATCAGCGGTGTTGCGCTGGTTTTGTTGCGGCATTATGGTGTCCATCTCGCGGGAAAGTGAGCGGAGAGGAAAGTTGGTGGTTGGCATCATCGATTCCGATGGGTCAATTGATATTCATTAAATGTCATTTTTTTCTTGACACTAATTTTTCTGGATTCTATACATTCGTTAACTGCAAAGTATCTCTTGCAGGTTCGATGTCGACTCGACAAAGGGAGAATAGAAACAATGGCAACCAAGAAAGCAGTAGCAAAGAAGCCAGCGAAGAAGGCAGCCAAGAAAACTGCAAAGAAGAAGTAAGCAGGCAACGTAACAGGCAACACAATCGGGGGACGCCAAAAGCGTCCCCCGATGTGTTTTTGCGTTCGCCCAATCGCCAGTGTTTATGCGCCTGCGACGAGGATGCACGGTCAGAAGGAATCTGGGGTCGCGGGGCAATGAGGCGTTTGGGGATCGACCAGGGCGGCTTCGGTCGCCTGATTTGGAGCTCACCCAGCGTGGCGCCGTCAGCGGTGCGGGTGAGTGAAACCCAGGGGCCCCAGGGCAGAAAAACGAACCAGCCTCTTACCAAAGTGGTATTCGGCCATGACACCTTTTGATGAGCCGGGAGAGCGATGACGCGAAGACGGTGGATTGCCGATGATTGGGACAACCAGAGCGCTTCGCTCAAGGGCGAACAGGCAGCGCACCTGATTCGCGTGCTGCGTGCGCAGACCGGCATGGAATGTGACATGGTGGCGGGGGATCGCGTGTGGCGCGCGGTCATTTCCGGCATCAGTGGAGATGCGGTGCAGTTCGCGCTGCTCTCTGAAGTGGAAGCCGAGCCCGCCCTTCCGGTGACGCTCCTGCTCTCGGTTTTCAAGTTCGACCGCATGGAGTGGATCATCGAGAAAGCAACCGAATTGGGAGCGGAGAGATTTATTCCTATGACTGCGCGGCGGACTGAGAAGCATCTGGCCCAGGCAGCGACGGCCCGGGTGGAGCGTTGGCGCCGGGTGGCACGCGAGGCGGCGAAGCAATCGCGCCGATCCGATGTGCCGGTGGTCGAAGACGTAATTTCCATGAAAGCGGCAGTGAAGATCAGACCTGCGGCACCCGGATTGAGTCTGCTGCTGGCCGAACAGGAACGATCGAGAACCTTATATGCGGCCATGCAATCGGGTTTGCAGCAGTCGATGATGGAGAATCCGTCGGTCTACCTCGCTGTGGGACCAGAAGGCGGATGGACGGCGGAGGAAGAAGCTCTGTTCGGATCAGAAGGCTGGCAGGCGGTGAGTCTGGGTCCACGGATCCTGCGCGCTGAGACTGCGGGGATTACTGCGATGGCGGTGGTGGCTGCGATGTTGAGTTGAGTGGGGTCGGGATGACAAGGAGAAGGCAATTACTTTCCGGAAGAGTGGCGATTTGGATGGACGGAGTTAAGAGCGGCCACTCTCCGCGAAGACCGCAGATCCCTGAGGGGAAGAGTGGAGTGTTTCGTCAGAGCGAAGCGGAGCGAGTTGTGGGGTCTCCCTCCTGGAGCGCTGGTCAGCTGAAAAGGTCTTTCATCTTGCCCAGTAGACTGCGCGACGTGGGTTTGCTCTCGATGTGCATGGTCTCGCCGAGCTGGCGCAGCAGGTCGCGCTGCGGTTTGGTGAGCTTCTTTGGCGTCTTCACCACGACCTGCACCACCAGGTCTCCACGGCCGTGCTCGTTCAGATGAGGAACACCCTTGCCACGCAGACGGAACTCCTTGCCCGATTGCGTCCCTTCGTGAATGCGCAGGGTGGTGTCTCCTTCCAGCGTCGGCACCTGAATATCATCCCCGAGCGCAACCTGGGGAAAGGAGACGAACACGACGCAATGGAGGTCGTTGCCGTCGCGCTCGAAGAACTCGTGCGGCTTCACCGACAACACCACGTAAAGATCTCCCTTAGGCCCACCAGCACGCCCTGCGTCGCCTTCACCCTGGTATCGAATGCGAGTTCCATCTTCCACGCCCGCCGGCACACTCACACTGATGGCGTGACGCCGGTCCGTTAGCCCAGCACCGTTGCATTGCAGGCAAGGATGGGTAATCACCTGTCCGGCTCCGTTACAGATGGGGCAAGTACGCGCGATGGAGAAAAAGCCCTGCTGGTAACGAACCTGTCCCCGGCCTGCACATTGTTGGCAAGTCTCGGGACCACGACCTGCCGGCGCGCCGGTACCACGACACTCGACACACACCTCGGCGCGGCGAATCTGGATTTCTGTCTGCTTGCCAAAGACCGCTTCTTCAAACTCCAGCGACAGATCGTAGCGGATATCGCGGCCGCGCTGCTGGCGCCCGTTGCGGCGCCCGCCGCCCATGTTGAACATCTCGCCGAAGAAGTCGCCGAAGATGTCTCCCACGTCGGCATTGGTAAAGCCCTCGAAACCAGACCCGCCACCGCTGACCCCAGCATGGCCGTAGCGATCGTAGGCCGCGCGCTTTTGCGGGTCAGACAATACCTGGTAGGCTTCGCTGGCTTGTTTGAATTTCTCTTCCGCTTCCGGATTGTCGGGATTGCGGTCGGGATGAAACTGCATCGCCAGGCGCCGGTAGGCGGTCTTCAGCTCCTGATCGTTGCAATCGCGTGAGACGCCCAGAAATTCGTAGTATTCGACTTTGGTCACTTTAGATGAAGGACTCATGCTTCTTTCTGATTCGGATTGTTTACGATGCGGACAAGAGCAGGACGAAGCAGCCGGTCGCGGATGCGGTAGCCGCGGCGAACCTCATCCAGGACCTGGTGATCGGGCAGATCGGTGCGATCGACACTCTCGAGCGCTTCGTGCACGCGAGGATCGAAGCGCGCTCCCACCGTTTCCACCTGGGTTACATTGAGCGCGCGCAGCACCTCGTCCATCTGCTTGAGGATGAGTTCGATTCCGGCGCGCAGCTGCTCTACGGATGCGGAAGATCCCAGAGCCAGCCGAAAATTATCGAGGACCGGCAGAAATTGTTCCACCGCACCCGAAACTGCAAAGTCGCGGAAGTCCGTGCGCTCTCGCGCCTCGCGCTTGCGGGCGTTCTCAAACTCTGCCTGCAGGCGCGCGAGACGGTCTATCGCCTGGTCGCGCTCCGCCTTGAGGCGTTCAAGCTCGAGCTGCGATTGCGTTTCTGTGCTGCTGGTGTGGGTTGGATCCTGGTTCTCGACCCCGGTTGCGGTCGCATCGACGGGCTCTTCGCCCGGATCGCTATTTTGCCCATCGTGGGCAGTATCGGTAAATTTGCGTGACATAGTGTGGCCGTTTTAAAAAGCCTTTCAATTAGTGATGCAGAATCGTGATCAATGATGCAGAGTGCAATGCTCTACAACTTTAAGAGGATAACCAACTATTGCGTTGGTAGTATGCGGTCTGAAAGCTGGGCGATGAACGATACGGCGTTGATGGTCTCCTGATAGGGGATGCGGGTGGAACCAATGACCGCTACCGTTCCCAGGCTCTGCGTGCCCCAGCGCGCCGGTGCACCGATCAGGACCAGGTTTCGCATTTCCGGAATTGTTTCCTCGAGGCCAACCACGACGCGGACCGATTGCTGACGGCCATCGACATACGCGTCGAGCAGCTCGATCAATCGTTGCTTGGTTTCGAGTGCACTGAGCAGCCGGCGAAGCTGCTCTCCGTCGGCTTCGCCCGCGACCAGGTTAGCGACCCCGACGATAAATACCGATTGCACCGCGGTGTCCTGTTCCAATGCTCCCTTGCGGCAGAGCTCTTCGATCGACCGCATGAGCCGGTCATACTCGTTGCGCTCCTGCTCGAGCCGGCGGGCAAGCTCGGCGCGGATACGCTCGATGGACCAACCGCGAAAATTCTGGTTCAGAAAGGCCGCGGCAGATTCCAGTTCAGCGAGGGATAAGTCGCGGTCCAACGCCAGCACACGATCCAGTACGAAGCCTGACCTGGTAACCACGACCGCGAGCACACGGCCGGTGGAGATGCGCGAAAAATGAATGTGGTCCAGGCAGTAAGTCTCCGCTTGCGCCTCCATGGCTACGCCGACCCCGCTCGAGATCAAAGCCAGCACATGCGAGGTGCGTTCTAAAAATTGCTGCCGGCTGCTCACTCCGGCAAAGCTATCTTCTATTTGATCCCTGCGTTCCTGGGTGAGCGCGATGGGAGTCAGCTTGGTGTTTCCGTGCAGCTGCTCGACATAGAGGCGGAACGCTTTCGCAGTTGGGCAGCGGCCGGCTGAAGTATGTGGCTGCTCCAACAGCCCGGCGTCCCCCAGCGAAGCCATTACATTGCGGATTGTCGCCGAACTCATGCCATCCTTATTATCGAGTTGGCGCGCTACGGTTTGCGACGCAACAGGCTCCCCGGTCGCAATATACAGTTCGATGATCGCGTTGAGGACCAGCCGGTCGCGAGGGCTGATCCGAAGGTCGGAAGACATAGTCCACCTGCCCTAAGGCGCTCATTCCACACTGGTTTCAACCTTGATCAGCGCAGACGAGCCTGACGAGATTCTAGAACTTGAGTGTGTCACTGTCAAGATCGCCCACCGCTGCCGGAAAGGTCGAATTGGCAGAACTAAGTGCCTCAGGGGCTCAAGCCCCGGGATGTTTTGAGTGTGTGCGGCACGACTAAAGTCGTGCCCTGATACAAAGCCCAGTTCTCACCCAGACGCTAAATCCCATTTTCTTTCGAAGATTCCGTACGCCAGGGCTTTAAAGCCCCGCGTGAGAACTCGACTTACAAACTGAGTCCCGCAGGGACGGCTGAGAGTAGCCCAG
>Ga0302180_10002434_pt1 | contig 14414 bp, 12 predicted proteins | sample I_Palsa_E3_2_FD_200575 | JGI IMG/M metagenome (GOLD analysis project Ga0302180, IMG submission 200575) | Peat permafrost microbial communities from Stordalen Mire near Abisko, Sweden - I_Palsa_E3_2 | ecosystem: Environmental > Terrestrial > Soil > Palsa > Peat permafrost | place: Sweden... | reverse complement strand
ATTCCCACCGTGCTGACGTCGGGCTGGCGGCCGGCGGTCGAGCGCGCGGCGCAAGAGAAAGGAGCACCCCACAACCGGCTGTCGCGACACCTGTTTACCATTGCCACCACCGCGGCGCCGGCCAAAGAGGTAAGGGTCACCGGCATCGGCGAACGCCTCGTAATCGATAGAAGGGCAGCGTGGGAGCGTTGGTATGGACCAGTCGCAGCAGTGCGTTGGGGCTCGGCGTGGTGGCTGGCCTTGGGATGGGCCATCTTCGGCCTGGCGTATGTGGGCGCGGTGGTGTTTGTCTCTTTGTATCTCCGGTCGCCCGCCAGTTCTGTGCTGCTGGTGCTGGCAGCGGGGGCAAGGCTTTCGGGCTACATTGGCGCCACAGTGGGCGAGATCGGCTTCCTGCGCGGATTCTGGATGGATGGCTCGCGGCGCCTGGCGTGGCTGGAAGACTATGCCGCCTCGGTGGCTGCCTCGGGCGATCTGCCGGCCCCCCAAGCATTGCGCCAGGGAGTGCGCTTCGAGCATGTCTCTTTCGCCTATCCCGGGACGTCCCGGGTGGTGCTGGAGGATGTATCGCTGCGCTTGCCCGCGGGTGCGGTGGTGGCCATCGTGGGCGAGAACGGCGCCGGCAAGACAACGTTGGTCAAGCTGCTGGCAAAGATGTACGAGCCCTCTTCGGGCGAGATCCTGGTGGACGATGTTCCGCTGGCGCGCTTGTCTGCAGAGGATTGGCGAGCCCGCATGGCGGGCGCATTCCAGGATTTTTTTCGTTTCGAATTTCGTGCCGGGCACACGGTGGGTTTAGGCGATGTGCCGCGCATGGACCAGGAGTCTGCCGTGACGGAAGCGATCGACCGCGCCGGAGCAGCGGATGTGTTGGCAAAGTTGCCGTCAGGGCTCGACACGCAGCTGGGCCCCACCTGGCCCAACGGCGCGGAGCTTTCCTTCGGGCAGTGGCAAAAGCTGGCCCTGGCGCGTGGCTTCATGCGCGATCAGCCGCTGTTACTCATCCTCGACGAACCGACGGCGGCGCTTGATGCGGAGACGGAACACGCGCTGTTCGAGCGCTACGCTGCAGCCGCGCGGGGGACCGGCGGCAGCGGCCGGATCACGATTCTGGTTTCCCACCGCTTCTCGACCGTGCGCATGGCCGATCTGATCGTGGTGCTCGAGGGAGCGCGGTTGGCCGAAGTGGGCACGCATGACGAGCTGATGGCGAAGAACGGCCAGTACGCGGAACTCTACGGGATCCAGGCCGCTGCCTATCGCTGACTACTTTTCTTTCCATCCCGCTAACAACTGCAACCTGTGCGACCCCACTCCCCTTGTCATCCCGGAGCGTAGCGAAGTGACCTGCGGTCTTCGCGGAGTAGCTGCTAACTCCGTCCATCCAAGTCGCCACCTTTCCGGAAAGTAGTTGCCCTCTCCTTGTCATCCCGACCGGAGCTCGGCAGGAGCGTAGTGAGGGATCTGCAGTGCCCACTGCGGCTCTCTCAAATCCTCCCTGGGAAGCGGCCCGGGGGAACTACGTTCTCCGCGTCAAACCGCTGGATTATTCCTAACGATTCGTTGGGATACTACCGCTGTGACCAGACAGGCGAAAGGGAGTTGCGACGGGGCTTGCTTCGGAGGGAATAGTTTCACCGCGTCGCTTCCCAAGAAAGATTTGAGAGAGCCGCAAGGCACACTGCAGATCCCACCACTTCGCTTCGCTTCGGTCGGGATGACAAGGGGAGGGCGGTCACTTTCCGGAAGGTTAGCGACTTGGATGGACGGAGTTACGAGCGGCTGCTCCGCGAACACTCCAGATCCACTGCGCTCCTGCGGAGCTCCGGTCGGGATGACAAGGGGGGTGGGGTCGCTCAGGTTGTAGTTGTTAGCAGGATGGGAGAAAACAGCAGGTACCTCCTCGTCCTGCTTATCCGAAACTTCGAGGAGATCCATCGGATCTTCACCAAACTGTTGCGCGCACCGAGAGTAAACTGTGTGGCAGGGTAATGATGTCAACGACATTCAACTCCGTTGTGCGCAGGATGCGCAGGTATCAACGCACCCTGCGCCAGACCCGGATGGTGGCGAACGCCATCAAGTCAAAACATCATCCCATCCTGGCGCACATTATTCCCATGCGCCGCTGCAATCTTTCCTGCACCTACTGCAACGAGTACGACAAAGTTTCTGATCCGGTGCCCACCGAGGAAGTGCTTCGCCGCATCGACAAGCTGGCTGCGCTGGGCACGGGCATCATCACCATCAGTGGCGGCGAACCGCTGCTCCATCCCGACCTCGACGAAATTATTCGCGCCATCCGCAGCCATGGAGCGATCGCTACCATCATCACCAATGGCTACCTGCTGACCCCGGACCGTATTCAGCGGCTGAACTGCGCCGGCCTCGATCATCTGCAGATCTCGATCGACAACGTCATGCCGGACGAGGTTTCAAAGAAGAGTCTGAAGGTGCTCGACCGCAAGCTCGAGTGGCTTCGGGAACACGCGCAGTTCGACGTCAACATCAACTCTGTTCTGGGCGGTGGCATGGCTCATCCGGAAGATGCCCTGACCATTACCCGGCGGGCATTGGAGCTGGGTTTTGACACCACGGTCGGCATTATTCACGACCACGACGGTCAGCTGGAGCCACTCAAAGATGACGTGCGTGCGGTCTACGATCAGATCCTGAAAGAGCGCAAACCGGCGCTGTTTGCCTTCGTCTACGACAACCTGTTCCACAAGAACCTGGCCCTGGGGCAAGCCAACGACTGGCAATGCCGCGCGGGAAGCCGCTATATCTATGTCTGCGAGCAGGGATTAGTGCACTACTGCTCGCAGCAGCGTGGCTATCCGGCGATTCCCCTGGAACAGTACAGGCAGGCTGATTTAGATCGCGAGTACTCCACGGTGAAACCTTGCGCGCCGTTCTGTACCGTTTCCTGCGTGCACCGCGTCGCCATGCTGGACCTGGTGCGCAACCAGCCACGGGAAGCCCTGACGCGCTTCTTCCCTCCAGCGACGCCCGGCGGCCCGGCGCAGCTGCCTGCCGGCATCCATGTGTTGACCGCGGTCTTTCTGCCTCCCGCCGACGGCAAGTCGCAAGGCGCGGCGCAGAAAGTCGTGGCCAACGCAGCCATGAAACTGTTCGGCGTCAAATAAGAAATCGGTAGCAGGCCAGAAAAACGGCCAGCGCGGTGGCTGCTCCCAGCAGAACATCGAGCGCATAGTGATACCGGCCGATCACCGCGCCCAGCGAAATCCAGACCGAAATAAAAAGAAAGATCAGGCCGAACAGCGGCGTGAAACGCAGCAACGCCAGCGAGACGGCAAAGGTGGACGCAACGTGGGCGCTGGGAAACGAGATGGCATGGATGCTTCCATGCTTGAGAATCCAGCGATTGAAGATGCGCGCCTTGCCCGTTTGTGCCGGGGCTGGTTGGCTTCCCGCCAGGTCGCGAGGCGGGTATGCGGGGACAAACGGGGTCATCGCATAGCAGAGATACGTTGCCACCAGAACGACCAGCCAAAAGCTGGAGACATGATCACGTTGGCCGGCGACGTAGAGGGCGAGGAGCCCGAGCGGCACCAGCGGGTAGCAGAACAGGTAGGAGAGTTCCAAAATCAAGCCAAAGCCGGTGCGCGCGGTACCCGAGGTTCCTGCCGCCTGGGGCATCAACCAGTGGTCGAAGGCCAGAAGGCGTTCCTCGATGCGGTGGTTCGGACCCTGAAAAAATTGTCCAGTCTGCCAATACGGCACCAGGAAGAGAGCCACCGTCAGCCAGTCGCGAAGGATGGAGACAGAGAGCGCAGGGAGGAAAGCCGCGGTCGCACGAGCCAACAGGACGGCTGCGATAGGAACGATGGCCAGCAGGGTGATATTCCATCGCCGGCGCACTGGCAGCGGGTGGCGGGAAAGTGCTTGCACCCAGGCGGCCGCGGCCAGGATGACGGCAAACCCGATCTGGATCCACTCTGAAGTGCGCATCCTGAATCATTAAACTGCAGCGGCGAGAAAACTTGTGTAACAGGCAGAACAAAGCGCACCGTAACCTCAGTCCTCGACAACAGCCCCATTCCTTGACAACAGCCGCAACTCTCGACGATAAGTGGGTGGCCCAGGTCTCGCTTTTGAGACCTGGGTTTCTCCTGATAATGGGTCCTAGCCGGAACACCCAGGTCTTCTAAGGAACAAGTCTGCTTTCCGTAGGAGGTCAGTGGGTGAGACCTGACTATCCCACCCTTCGCAAAAAACGCGAAGGATGGGGCACCCGTCAGTTGGTGGAGGGGATAGAGCGCTAAAAGCGCGTTCCTTCCACCACTTCACTTGCCGGCGGCAAGTCGTTTGCTCAAAAGCGAGACCTGGGCCACCCACTCATTGTCGGGAGCCACTCGTCGTCGAGAGACTACTGGCCTGCCGGCCCTGACTTGCCGCCCGTATACGTGACCCGCCAAATCGAATTCGAACCGTCGTCAGAAACCAGCAACGACCCGTCCTTAGCGACGACAACGCCCACCGGACGGCCCCAGACCTTGCCATCAGGAAGCACGAAGCCGGTAAGAAAGTCTTGATATTCTCCGGTCGCCTTGTTGTTCAGCACAGGCACGGCGATCACTTCATATCCGCCGCGCGGTTCCCGGTTCCAGGAACCATGCTCTGCGGCAAAGATCCAGCCATGAAATTGAGCAGGGAACTGCGAGCCCTCATAAAACTGCATCTCGAGTGAAGCCATGTGCGGATTGACCAGAACGTCCGGAGTGATCACCTTCGACTGCAGTTCCGGATGCTTGCCCTTCAGCCGCGGATCCTGGTGGCCACCCATGTACCACCACGGCCAGCCGTAAAACCCGCCTTCCTGCACATGAGTGATGTAGTCGGGAACCAGGTTATTGCCCAATTGGTCCCGCTCATTCACAGAACACCAGAGCTCCCCGGTTCCGGGTTGGATGGCTTCTCCCACACAATTCCGGATGCCATACGCATACACCTTCTCGAATTTCCCCTCCGGCGTGAACTCGAGCACATCCGCGCGATGAAATTCCGCAGGGGTGGTGTCGGGGTCAGAGACGTTTGACCCCGAGCCAACCGAAACCAGCATATGTTTTCCGTCCGGGGTAAACACGATGTCCCGGGTGCGATGACCGCCAGGACCGGGCAACTCGGCCAGGGTTTGCGCCGGGCCGCGGGCTTTCATGTCCCCATTCTGATAGGGAAATCGAACCACCGAAGTGGTGTTGCCGACATAGACCCACTGCGGATTCGGGCCGGCGGGGTAGAAGTTGATGCCGAACGCGCCCTTCTGGCCGGTGGCAAAGGTTTCCGTCTGGCCGGCCTTACCGTCGGCGCTGATACCGCGAATCACCAGGATATTTCCCGGGGAGCTCTCGGCCAGAAAGATGTCGCCATTGGGCGCCCGCCGCATCAGGCGAGGATTCTCTAAGCCGGTGGCAAATTGCTCTACCTTGAACCCGGCGGGAGCCTGCGGCCAGACCCCGTCCGGCCGAGGAGAGACCGCGGGAGAATTGTTTGCTGATTCGGTGGCATAGGGCTGGGGAAGGTCAGCCACCGTGACCTTGCGGCGAACACCGGGATGTTCCTGGGTGTAATCCGTAAAGGCCGCTTGGCCGGTCAGGGTCTGCTGCCCGCTCGCAGGCAGGAGAGACAGAATGGAAAGCGAGATCGCTGTCACGACAACCGTCAATTTCATGGGTGAGCACTCCAGGACTACGACTCTTTCAGTTTAAAGCGGATTGGCTTGCTGTGCTCCGGCGGTCAACCATTTACGGCGCGACGGAAGTCGTGCCCTGATACAAAGCAGAGTTTTTGCGCAGCCCCCGAAGACGTTCCTGCCACCTCATGGTGAGCAGATACCCTGCACCCGTGATCACGGGCACGATCACCGCGGGAAGGGCGCCAACCGGCAACAGGTAATAGATTCCACCGCCCAGAAAGCACCAGACAACGGCAGTTACATTTACCCCATGCCAATATTGGTAAATGCCCTTGGCATCGAACAGCGCCGGAACATCGATCCGCATGTGCGCGACAAACAGGTAGTGGGAGAGCAGTACCCCCGCCAGCGGAGCGAATAGGTTGCCCAATGCCGTGGTCAGCGGAACCAGCCGATCGAGCAGCACCGGGAACGCGGAAAAAATGGTGGCCGCGATGCCCACAAAAAACGTGTTCCAAAATCTCCCCGGGCCTTCAAACAGGTTGGAGAGCGAAAGCCCACCGGTGTAAAGATTCATGACGTTGATGGTGATTTCGTCGAGCGCGATCACGATCAACAGCACCAGCAGCGTAATCCACTGCGGATGCACCTCGGCGGCCAGCGAGAACGGATTCGGCTGCCGGCCCAGCGAAGCCGCTGCTCCGTAGGCCCCGAGCGAAACCGAAAACCCAGTTGCCAGCACCCCGGCCAGCATGGTGCCCCACCACATATCGGCGCGGCTACGGGTGTAGCGGCAGAAATCCGCGGCATCGGTGATCATGGTGAGCCACGCCCCGGTTAGACTGTTGAGCCACACCGCGCCCAGCAGGTAGCCGCCCCCCAGATACGTATGAAGATGCGTATGAAAATGCATGACTGCATACTCCCGATAGCTTGCCGCAGGACTATGCGCCAGCACCCAGAAGAGATACACAATGCCCGCTACTTTTACCGGCAGGCTGAAGCGAGAAATCAGCTTCAACCACTCATAACCAAACAGGGCAATCAAGACCTGCAGCGCCGCCAACACCATCCCTGTCCGCACCACGGAATAATTGCGCCCGGTCCACTGGTGAGCAATGGCCACAATCACGGTAGCCCCGACAATCGTCTGCACGGAGAACCAGTAGGCAGAAGCAATGGTGCGCATCACCGACGGCAGCCACTTGGCCCCGCGGATGCCGAACACCATGCGGCAAGCCACCTGTCCGGTAATGCCGTAGTCCACTCCCACCGTCGCCATGACGATATAAGCAGAAAAGGCAAACACGATCCCAAGGGTGCTCGAGAGAATGGTCGCCCAAACAGAGAGACCGGAGGCCACCGCCAGGCCGCCAATCAGAATGGTCGAAGGATTGATGAGGAAATTGCTGACCAGCAGAAAGAGGTCCGGCCAGCGCACGGTCTTGAGCGCATCGGGAATCGGCTCAATGGCGAAGCGTTCAATTCCCATTGAGTGATGAGTTGCGGGAGTGGCGACGCCGGCTTCCATTCTGCTGCCCTCGGAAATAAAAAGAGGTAAGGAAATCCGTTGCTACTGCGGGGCTTCTTCGCCGCTGAAGATCAGGTTGGCATGACCGCCTTGCTGCCAGGTGTAAATCTCCCAAAGATTGTCTTCGGGATCGGTAAAGTAGCAGGCGTACGCATTCCACGGGTAGGCTTGCGGTTCGGCTACAAACGGCACGCCTCGAGCAGCCAGTTCCCGATGCATACTCTGCACCATATCACTGCTATCCACGTGGACCGCGGCCATGGCGCGCCAGCCGCCGCGCTGGGCCGGCCCCGGCGGCAGCTTGAGATGTGTCTGCATATGGTCCACCTGCCACAAGGCCAGGGTGGCGCCCCCGGTGAAGAAATCGGCGAAGCCGGGGGCCACGCGGCGCAGCCGGAACCCCACCACATCGCGGTAAAAGTGCACCGCGCGGTCGAGATCCTGAACCAGAAAACAAAAGTCGCTGATGTTATCCATGCGTGGGCATGGAGGTACTGACCCCGGCACGGATCCCGGTGGGCCAGCGGCCGGTCACGGTCTTGACGCGGGTGTAGAAGCGCACCCCTTCCATGCCGTGCACGTTGTGGTCGCCGAAGAGCGAGCGCTTCCAGCCGCCAAAACTGTGAAAGGCCATGGGCACAGGAATGGGCACATTGATGCCCACCATGCCCGCCTGCACCTGGTTGGCGAAGGCGCGGGCCGTATCTCCGTCGCGGGTAAAGATGGCCACGCCGTTGCCATACTCGTGCCGGTTGACCAGCTCGAGCGCCTGCTGGAACTTGTCCACGCGCAGCACGGAAAGAACCGGGCCAAAAATCTCTTCGCGATAGATGCGCATATCCGCGGTGACGTGGTCGAACAGGCAAGGAGCGACGAAAAAGCCATTGCCTTTGGGCAGCGTGTCCTGAGCGTGCGGATCGACGAAGAGCTGGGCGCCTTCCTTCACTCCCAGCTCGATGTAACCAGCCACCTTATCCCGGTGGATGCCGGTGACCAGCGGACCCATCTCCGCGCCGGAAGCAGTGCCGTCGGCCACCTTGAGCCGTGCGATGCGTTCCTTCATCCGCTCGAGCAGTGCCTCGGCGGTTCCCTCGCCCACGGCCACTGCGACCGAGATGGCCATGCACCGCTCCCCGGCCGAGCCGAAGGCCGCGCCGGTGAGCGCGTCGGCGGCCTGGTCCATATCCGCGTCGGGCATCACGATCATGTGGTTCTTGGCCCCGCCCAGGGCCTGCACCCGCTTACCGGCCTGGGTGCCGCGGCGGTAGACATACTCGGCGATGGGCGTGGAACCGACAAAACTAACCGCCCGAATGCCAGGATGATCGAGGATCGCATCCACCACCCGCTTATCCCCGTGAACCACATTGAAGACGCCATCGGGCAGGCCGGCTTCTTTCAGCAATTCAGCCAGCAACAGAGAGGCGGAAGGGTCGCGTTCGCTGGGCTTGAGAATGAAGCAGTTTCCGGTCGCAATGGCCAGCGGCAGCATCCACAACGGAACCATGGCGGGGAAGTTGAAAGGAGTGATGCCGGCCACCACGCCCAGCGGCTGGCGGAAAGACCAGCTGTCGATTCCGGTGCCCACCTGCTCGGTGAACTCACCCTTCAGCAAGTGGGGAATGCCGGTGGCAAACTCCACCACTTCCAGGCCGCGCGTCACTTCTCCGCGGGCATCGTCGAGTACCTTTCCGTGCTCGGACGTGATGATGGTGGCCAGCCGATCGGTGTTCTTTTCCAGCAGATCGCGGAAGCGAAACAGCACCCGAGCGCGGCGAAGCGGAGGCAGGCTCGACCATTCGGGGAATGCTGCGGTAGCGGCGGCCGCCGCCTGCTCCAGTTCCGCTGTTGCGTCCAGCGGAACCCGCCGCTTGACCTCGCCCGTCGCCGGGTTGAACACTTCGGCAAACGCTTTGGCCTCGCCTGCGACGGTCTTTCCGCCGATCCAGTGGGGAACTTGTTCGAGCGATTGCTCCGCATCTTTCTTTAATTCCGTGCTGGCGATAGTAGCCATGGCTGTTTCCTCTCCAAGATGATAACTCCAGGTTCCCCGGGGAACTCTTGCGCCACCGCTGGCAATATAGTTAGCAAGAGTGAGCACCCGAAACATTCTCATCGACACTGACACAGCATCCGACGACGCCGTGGCGCTGATCATGGCGTTGCGTTCCCCCGGCGTGCAGGTGCTTGCCATCACCGTGGTCGCGGGGAACGTTGGGCTCCAGCAGGGGACGGCAAACGCTCTCTACACCGTGGAGTTGTGTGGTTCCCCGGTGCCGGTTTTCCGCGGGGCAGCGGCGCCGTTGATCCGCCCACTCGAGGACGCAAGCTGGTTTCACGGGCGCGACGGGCTGGGCGATCAGGGCTATGGGCCACCCACTCGCGCTCCCGAAAAGGAATTTGCGGTGGACGCGATGGTCCGTGTCATCGAAGCCAATCCAGGCATAGAAGTCATCACCCTGGGGCCGCTTACCAATTTAGCGCTGGCCCTGCGGCAGTCTCCAGCGCTGGCCAGCAACGTAAGCCGTTGCGTGGTCATGGGGGGCGCGCCCTGCTGTGAAGGCAATGTGTCTCCGGCGGCCGAATATAACTTTTGGGTAGATCCGGAAGCCGCCCAGGTCGTGCTCCGTTCGCAGTTGCCTATCGAACTGGTTGGCTGGCAACTTTCGCGCGGACCGGCCGTGGTGAACGGGCGGGAGATCGAAGAAATCCTCGCCCTGGGAACCCGGTTCGGGGAATTCGCGGTCCGCGCCAACGATACCGCCGCCGAGGCATACCATACGCAGACCGGGGAGGTGGGGATCGCCCTGCCGGATCCCACGGCGATGGCGATCCTGCTGGATCCGGCCTTATCCCTGGTTTCGACCGACCATTACATGGATGTGCAGATCGACAGCGGGATCACCCGAGGGATGAGCGTGGTCGACAAACTCGGGGTCGCGGCCGACCCAAGGAACCGCGCTGCCTGGAGCGAGGTTCTGGACCGGGGACGCAAGCACCGCGTCGTCTGGGAGCTGGACGTTCCCGGTTGGAAGAAAGCCCTGTTCAAGGCGCTTGCTTGAGACGAGACGTCATTTTCGACTGCGACCCCTCGCCGGACGACGCAGTAGCTTTTCTGGCCGCCATCGCTTCGCCCGAGGAACTCGACGTACTGGCGATCACCACGGTCGCCGGCAATGTCCCCCTGGAGCTCACCTCGAAGAACGCGCGCAAAGCGCTCGAGCTTGCCCGGCGGACCGATATCCCTGTCTACGCCGGGGCCGCCGTTCCGCTGGTGCGGCCTTTGGTGACTGCGGAGCACGTCCACGGGCGTTCCGGTTTTGACGGATACGATTTGCCTGAGCCGGAAATGCCCTTGCGGCCCGGGTTTGCTCCCAACGCCATCGTCGAACTGGTCATGTCGCGCCCGTCCAACACCGTGACCCTGTGCTGCACGGGCCCGCTCACCAACGCAGCCATTGCAATGGTGCGAGAGCCGCGATTGGCAACCCACTTGGCCGGGATTGTGCTGATGGGCGGATCCATGTCGGAAGGCGGCAACATCACCGCCGCCGCGGAGTTTAATTTCTATGTCGACCCTGAAGCCGCCGCAAGGGTCTTCTTGAGCGGCGCTGCCATCACCATGATCCCGCTCGACTGCACCCATCAGGCACTGACCACCGAGGAACGTTTGCAGCTATTGCGCGACGCGGCCACACCGGTGGGAACGGCCTTTTATCATCTGCTCGAATGGAACAAGCGCTTTGACCGCAGCAAGTATGGTTGGCCGGGCGGTCCGCTCCACGACCCCACCGTCACTGCGTACCTGATCACGCCCGAACTGTTCTCCGGCCGCAAGGTTCGAGTAGACATCGAGTGCGCCAGTCCCCTGACCTTAGGCGCCAGCGTGGTGGACTGGTGGAATGTGAGTGGAAACCCGGCCAACGCGCTTGTCTTGCGCAGTCTCGACGCGGACGCTTACTTCCGCCTTATCTTTGAAAGACTTCTGCGGCTTTGATCAGCCGCCGTCAAAGAACAAAATTTCCAAACAGAGTCTCTCCGCCACGCTTCGCACAGTCGAAATTCAAACTGTAACCTCCAGACTTTGAACTGCAATCGCCACCCATTTAGTTAAGATCACTACATCTGCCCGGTGAATTCGATGGAAAGAACGATCTCGGCTTCTGAGGCCAACCGAAAGTTCTCTGAACTTCTACAAGGGGTTCGAGAAGGGCATAGTTACGTGGTGACTAGCCATGGGAAACCTGTCGCTAAGATCTCCCCCTTCGATGCGAACGAAGAAGTTAGGGCAGCCGCGCGGGAGACTCTGCTTGCCAGACTGCGGTCGCAGCCTGTGATGAAGGCGCAGCGTTGGACGAGAGACGAGCTTTACGAGGAGGAGCAGTAAGACTGGTGCTAGGGCGCCGGCTTTGCTCCGGGCTGGGGCAGGGACCGCAGAGAATTGGGCGCAGTGACCAATTTTTGCAGCAGTGCTACTGGAAGCGTCGCCGTGACCACGGCGCGGTCGTTCTTATGCTCAACATCAGTGGAATTGAGCAGATCCCGAATATCAGCGTTAGTCATGGCCGAAGGGAGATTATTTTCTGCCGCCCGGCCAATGGCGATCATAGTGTTCAACGCGTCCGAGGAGACGGTCGCGGCCAATTCCGTCGGAGCGATCTCTTCGATCCTGAGCCGCAGCGCGCCCGCCCAGCGCAGGGAGCCGATGAAGGTACTGTCGAGGGCCACGGGAAAATGAAAGCCCATGATCCGGATGCCATCGCTCTTGAGCGGCACGCTGACCTTCCCGATCCCCCAGGCGACCGAAAGCAGAGGAACCTCAGCATAATGTTCGGTGAGCAGGGAAGAGCCGGAAAAAGGCAGCGCTGAGGTCCGATAGCGGTCGAGCATGGAGTGAATCTGTTCCGTCGTGGGAGTGTTTGACGCGGCAACCATGTCATACCCAAGCAGGGCAACGCGAACCGTGCGCCCCTGGCTGGGAATGTCGTAAATGGTATGTCCGGCATACTCCTCGGTCTGGTTGGCGATCGATCCCAGGTACCTGGCCACGCGGTGGCCGTCGATGTGGCCGAGAAAGACCTCAGAAAAGGCGATCGCCCCGTTCGGTCCGAGCGGATTAGGCATGCGATGCAGGCCGAAAGCTACCTCGTCCAGGTCCCGTTCGAATTCGAAACCGGTGGCGTCAATGAACGCCTGATACTGGGGGTCGTGCGGGATCTGGTTCCGGTCAAAATGGGTAGTCGCGCGCAGCGGGCGCAGATTGAAATAGAGAATGCAGTCCGCTTCTGGCAGCAGTCTGGCCACTTCGGGCGGCGCCTTGCGGTGCAGGTACGCCGCCAGGCCGAGCAGCACGAGAACGAGCAAAACGATGAGGATGGTCGCCTTGGTGCGCCTGGGCATTCGAGGAGGGAATCATAGCATCCGGGAAGCCGCTGGCTGGTCTCACAATTGGGCAGGATTCTGTGGTAACCTTGGCAATTGTGATCCTGCTCGATGAGGGCAGGGAACAAGGCTGTTCGGGCTGGCGTAGCTCAGCTGGTAGAGCATCTGATTTGTAATCAGACGGTCGGGGGTTCAAGTCCCTTCGCCAGCTCCAGAGTTTTGGCCCGGAATGTCCCGCCGCACTCATTCCACACCGACTGTCCTGGCCCCTTTAGTGCTGGTCTGCGCGGGAAAGCGTCTGCGGAGTGCTGTGGTGTCATCATGCCGTTTTGCGTTTTTTGGTTGTGCACAGGTGGCCGAGCGGTTAATGGCAGCAGACTGTAAATCTGCCGCTCCTTGGAGCTACGGAGGTTCGAATCCTCCCCTGTGCACCAGACATTGGAAGCACCAGGGATTGGAAGTATGAACTTGGAGCCCGGGTCGCGAGCTCGCATGTGGATTGGGCTCGGGGTGCTGGTTGTGCTGTGCGGGTTGGCAGCAAAAACGATGGACCCGGGCAAATTGCGCTCGGCGGTATTGCTATTGTTGGGCTTTTTCGCGGTTCGGATCGTGCTCGCCGGGTTCGCTTCGCGATAGCATGGAGTTTTCAGGGCTGATGTAGCTCAGTCGGTAGAGCACTCCCTTGGTAAGGGAGAGGTCACCGGTTCAATCCCGGTCATCAGCTCCAGATTATTTGGCTGGAGCCATAAGTATCAGCTCCGGGATCGTAGTGGGTGCGCCTTGTATCAGGGCACGACTTTAGCCGTGTCCCCGTGAGCCTGCGGCTCACCCAGGGTGATGAAAACCCGATCCTTTGTGGCAGGGTAAGAAATACGGTTTTAGACTGTGCCGCAAAGGTCAACCGCACATACGGGCTTTAGCCCCTGAGGTACGTTTTTAAGTCATGATTGGCGGGAGTAACTCAGTGGTAGAGTCACAGCCTTCCAAGCTGTTGGTCGCGGGTTCGATTCCCGTCTCCCGCTCCAAACTTTTTTGTGCCTGAGAGCTGCGAAATGTTTGTGCAGACAGTCTTACCAATTGAGGACGAGGCGCACTTCGCCACCGTCAAAGCATCACTCGAGCCGCTGTTCGCCACCGGCAATGTAGCCGGCTATCTAAAGCGGGTGCAGCGCGCGAAGCTCAGGGTGCGGGATTTTGAAGGACTGCTGGGACGCGGATTGCTGGGTGCCGGCACGGCTGAGGCCTACCGGGCGCTGGCTGATTCTGACCGTGGCCAGGCGCGCGAGCTTTATCTGTCCCTGGTGGAACAAGTGCCGCTCGAGTTGCGCACCAGGTTTTTGAAAATATATGCCTACTACTGAAATCCCGCTCCCCGAGGTTCTCGAGAGCACCTACATCGTGGTGTGGGAGTACCAGGTTAAGGCAGAGTGTCAGGCAGAATTTATGGCGGCCTACGGGCCGGATGGGGAATGGGCGAGGCTCTTCCGCCGCTCCTCGGAGTTCGTAGGGGTAGAGTTGCTGGGCAGCGTAGGAAACGCAACCCGGTTTTTTACGTTGGACCACTGGGGTTCGCAGGCGGCCATGGAGGAGTTCTTAGCCTCCAACGCAACCGCGTACGACGTGCTGGACCGGCGTTTTACCGGGCTGACGGTGTGGGAGCGGCGCATAGGCGGTTTTGCCTGCGATGCGTAAGAAAACAAACGAGTTTAAGGCAAGGTAGAAGGGGACGAAATGGCGAAGGAGAAGTTTGACCGGTCCAAGCCGCACGTGAACGTGGGGACGATTGGACACATTGATCACGGCAAGACGACGCTGACGGCAGCGATCACCAAGGTATTGTCGAAG
>Ga0302180_10002431_pt1 | contig 14434 bp, 13 predicted proteins | sample I_Palsa_E3_2_FD_200575 | JGI IMG/M metagenome (GOLD analysis project Ga0302180, IMG submission 200575) | Peat permafrost microbial communities from Stordalen Mire near Abisko, Sweden - I_Palsa_E3_2 | ecosystem: Environmental > Terrestrial > Soil > Palsa > Peat permafrost | place: Sweden... | reverse complement strand
TACGAGGAGATCGCGCCATTTGCGTAGCGCGTGAATGCTATCCAGGTGGCCGAGATACTCGCGCTGCACGCCAAGCACGCGTTCGGTTTGATAGGCGATAACGGCGCGCACCAAACTCCCCTTATCAGCGAAGTAGTGGTAGAGCTGCGACGAACTGACGCCGGCAGCTTCGCATATCTCCTCGGTGCTGGTGCGCGTCGCGCCGTGCGCTTGGATGCGTTGGGCGGCGGCCGCGACGATCCGCGCGCGGGTCGCATGGCCCTTCGGGGTCAGCTTGCGCCGAGTGGCCATCGTGAGAGCGCTCATGGCTTGGATTTTGGAGTTGACAATCCAATTTTCCTGGACTAGATTGGCGGTCTGGAGGGTTTCAAGCGTGAGCAATTCTGCAAAACCGAGTATCGTATTCTGCCATGGGATTTGGGCCGATGGCTCATCCTTTAGCAAGGTCATTCCGCCTCTGCAGGCTCAGGGTTATCAAGTGATCGCCGCGCAATATGGCCTCGATTCGAATGAGGACGATGTTGCCACCGTAAAGCGCACGCTTGGGCGCGTCAACAGTCCCGCCATCCTTGTTGGCCACTCTTACGGCGGAAGTGTTATTACCGCCGCGGGAACCGATGACCGCGTTATTGGACTCGTCTACATCTCCGCGCTTGCCCCTGATGAGGGTGAGACGTCGCAGACCCAACTGGCGAACTTTCCTACGACCGATGTGTTCCAGTACGTTGAACCTGCCGACGGGCGCCTATGGCTGAAACCGGAAGGCATCTCGTGTTTCGCGGGAGACCTCTCGGAGCAAGACCAGAAGCTCGTGTGGGCGACGCACTATGCGCCGGCTGCCGATCTGTTCAGCCGGAACGCTCCCGGCGTCGCGTGGAAAACAAAACCGAGCTGGTTTGTCGTAGCGAAGAACGACCGTACCGTGCAACCGGATCTCGAGCGCTTCTTTGCAAAACGGATGGGTGCAAAGGTGACCGAGGTCGAGTCCAGCCACGTGGCGATGCTGGCGCAGCCGGACGCCGTGATCAAAGTGATTCGCGAGGCCGCCGAAACGGCGCGTGTGCCCGTCACTTCCTAAGGTGGAGACGGTCCCGATTCTCTTCGAGCTTGATTTAGGAACATACTATGCCCATGATTGACGTCACCGCCGCGGCGGGAACATTTACAAAGAAACACGACCTCGCCCAGGCCCTGGCGCAAGCGATGATGCGGTGGGAAAAAGTTCCGCCCATCGCGCTGTTCAGCGACAACACCGCGGCGTTCATTCACGATCTGCCGCCCGACGCACTCTCGAACGCCGCGGGCGCCTCGAACTACGTTCGCGTCAACGTGCTCACGCCGACGGGCGTGCTCGATCGCGACAAGAAACTCGGCGTCGTCAAAGAGATGACCGATATCGTCGCCGCCGCGGCGGGCGACCCAACGCTCGTCGAGCGTACCTGGGTGCTGATATCAGAAGCACCGGACGGTGGTTGGGGCATTGACGGGCACGCATACACGAATGCCGAGATCGCCGAACGCGCTCGGAAAGACCTTGGCAAATAGCCCGCGCTTGCCGGTTCCCTTGGGCTAGCGTTCATATCGCGTATTGCGCTTCGCCGTTTCCGAACGACCAGTTCTCTTTCTTGACCTCGACGAGATTGATGAAAACGTCCTGCGGGCGCAACTGAATCTCGCGCTGCAGGCCGTCCGCGATCGCGCGGTAGAGCGCTTTCTTTTGCTCTAGCGTGCGGCCGTCGTTTAGCGTAATCGAGATGATGACGCACCAGTCGCTCCGCTCGATGCCGAGGTAGGTCCGATCCACCACGAAGTTCTCCCGCGAATGTTCGGTGATGATCGCAAACTGGTCGTTCTCCGGCACGTTGATTGTCTCGCGCATCGCTCGATAGATAACTTCGGAAATCGAGTGTCGATACGCTGCATCTTGACCCGTGGCCAAATCAATGCGAACTAGTGGCATACGTTATCTCCTAGCCCCTCGCCCTTCGAGGCTCGACGCTAACGCGCCTCGCACCTCAGGGTGACAGTCGCGGAGGCGAGAGCGCGAGCCGGTAGAACCATTTGACTATGTTTTCTCGAGACGAATTGCGGAACATCCCGCTGTTCTCCCGACTTAATGACAAAACGCTCGACTACTTGGCGCGCACGAGCGCCGATATCCGGCTGCTTCCGGGTGAGTATGTGGTCCACGAGGGTGAAACGCACCGCGCGGTATTCGTCGCGGTCGAAGGGCATATCGAAGCGACGAAGTTCGCGGAGGGCGCCGACCGTGTGCTGGGCATTCGCAGTCCGGGGGAAGTGTTCGGCGAGGTTCCGGTGATCCTGGACACCCCGTTCCTCGTGAGTTTTCGGGCGCCGGAGCACGCTCGCGTGATGCGCATCGATCTCCGAGAGTTTCGCGTCCTCTCGGAGGCGGCCCCGGACATCTTCGAATTTGTGAAGACGGCGGCGCTGGGGCGGGTCGAAGGTCTTCAAGAAATCGCCGCCGAGACAACTGCGCCGCGCCTCGCCGTTATCGCCCCACAATGGGACGAAGGCGGGCACGAGCTGCGCACGTTCTTAGAGCGCAATTCGGTTGAATTCGACTGGGACTCGGATACGACCGAGCAGTTTCCGATCGTGCGTCAGCGCGATGGAACGCTGCTGAGGAATCCGTCGATTCGCGATGTGGCGGTTGCGATCGGGCTGCCGGTATCCCCGCGCGATACAACGTACGACGTTGCGGTCATCGGCGGCGGACCGGCGGGACTTGCTGCCGCGGTGTACGGTGCATCCGAGGGACTGTCGACGATACTGATCGAGTGCGAAGCTCCGGGCGGCCAGGCCGGCACGTCGTCGCGCATCGAGAATTATCTCGGGTTTCCGTTCGGGATCTCGGGCGATGAGCTCGCGAGCCGAGCCTTGCAGCAGGCGACGCGCTTGGGCGCTGAGATCATCGTGACGCGAACAGCACAGCGTATCGATCCGGATTCGCACGCAATCACGCTCGATGGCGGCGATGTGGTGTGCGCGAAGGCGATCGTTCTCGCAACCGGCGTTTCTTGGCGGCGGCTGGACATTCCGTCGCTCGATCGTTTGCGCGGACGCAGCGTCTACTACGGCGTTGCGCCCGACGAAGCGCGGTACGTGCAGGGCAGCGACGTGTACATCATCGGTGGTGGAAATTCCGCGGGGCAGGCGGCGGTGAATTTTGCGGACTTCGCGAGTTCGGTGACGATTTTGGTGCGCGGCGAATCGCTGGCCAGCAGCATGTCGTATTACCTGATCGAACACCTGAAAACCAAATCAAATGTGCGCGTTCAGACGCATTCCGAAATCGTCGAGGCGCACGGCGACGCTAATCTCGAAGCCATTACGATCGCCGATCGCGCGAAGGGGGAGACGGTGACGACGCCGGCGTCGGCAGTGTTCATTCTTATTGGTGCGGACGCGGAAACTTCGTGGCTGCCGGAGGGTGTCGATCGGGACGCTCACGGTTACATCGTTACGGGGCACGACGCTCGAAGCAGGCGTTGGCCGCTGGACCGCGATCCCTATTTGCTCGAGACGAGCCTTCCCGGGATCTTCGCGGTGGGCGACGTGCGCGCGAACTCCATTAAACGCGTGGCTGCCGGCGTAGGAGAAGGCAGCATGGCGATCGCCTTTGTGCACCAGTATTTAGCGGCGACTGCGCTCACAGCGAAAGCGAATTAGTACGCCGATCCTTCGACAATTGACAGTGATATGTCAATATGTCATAATGTCAGTATGGTGAAAAAGATGGTCTATCTCGAAGAAGAGCAGGACCGCATCGTGAAGCGCCTGGCGCGCGAAAACAAAACCTCAGAAACCGAAGTAATCCGACGTGCCATTACGGCATACGGCGACTCAAGCGCCGCTCAAATTGCATCCGACACGCAGCGCGTCATGGAACACTTGAAAGAATACCCCGAATGGAATGACGAACCAGCGGAGTTCTTTCGCGGGTGACGCCCGGGAGTATCGTTATCGTCGATTGGCGGGATGCGTTACCGGAGTCGGGTGAACCCAGTAAACGGCGTCCAGCCATTGTTGTTGGGCGCAACGACCTGTTTCATCAAGAGTTCGGGTACCTTTTGGTCGTGCCGTTGACGAGCGATGCCGCGATGTGCATCTCTGAGGCATCGCTCGAGATCGCCCCTACGAAGGAAAACCATTGCAAGAAGAGATGCTACGCCCTCTCTTGGAATGTGCAAACGATACCAAAGCGCCGAGCGCGCGCCACGCAGGCGCGCGTGGCGAACGCGCAGGTCGAGGAAATACGCGACCAAATTGCTCGACTGGTCGAACGCTGACAGCGGCCCTTCGAGGCTCGCTAACGCTCGCACCTCAGGGTGACAAATGGGTTAGCAGCCGCGTTCGTGGAGGTTGACCTGTAGATCGTGGATCCCGATACGATCGATCACGGTTTGCTGGTAGTCGAGATTCGTATTGGCAAGCTGATCTTGGAGATAGGCGATGGCCGAGTTGTCGGCGTCGCATGAGCCGTACGCCGGAACCGGCGCGGTCGGGAAGTCGCTCCCGTTGGCCTGGGCTTCGAGCTGCGCCACCTGTGCTTGGATCGCGGCGACCCGCGCGGGCGCCACGCCCGGTTGAAGCAACTGATACTCGAGTTCGAGGATGGCTTGGCGCGTGGGAGCATTCTGCGCGAGGTTTTGTGCGCCGGCCGCGGTAGGAGCGGCCATCGCGAGCGCGAGTGCGAGAAGAACGAGCTGTTTCATGGTGTTCTCTTACCCACGAAGTGCGGCCTGACCCGCGGGTCGCGATGGAGCGGGCGGTGCGTGATGCCACATTCGACGGGTACCGTGAAGGTAGAGATCGGATAGGTCTCGGTGCGGCCGCCGGCGTCTACGATTTGCACGCTGATGCTGCTCGCGCCGCTGAACTGCGTCAAGTAATCGTGGTCGGTCCCCGCGAGCAGTGTGTTCGAGACCGGCGCCGGACTGTAGGTGACGGCAAAGGGGCCGCGGTCGCCACGCTCAACGATGCCCAGCATTCCCGCAACCTCTCCGCAGGCCGACTCAAACTGCAAGTTTGGAACGGACCACGTGGTCGTTGGAATGACGCGCGCGAGATCGAGGTTCCCGCTGGAATCGAGGTAGAGTACATACTCGCCGCCCTTGCTGGAGTGCGTTGCCCACAGCGCGTCGGCGGCGCTTGGGAGTGGCGCGAGCAACGGCATCGGCGATGCCGGTACGCTTTCGACAAGTCCAAGTGCCTCGTACTCGTTGTCCGCGTAATCGATCCGGTCGGCTGCGCCACCCGTCGGTGAGAAGGCGTCGATGCTAAACACGCCTGGGTCGGGCGATCCCGACGGGTAGGGCGGAAGCCCCAGGAGTGCCGTGAAGGCCGAACCGATGCTCGGCATGCTCTCGATGTCGGCGGTCGAGCCGGTGGTGAACGCAGCATAGGCCGTGCCGGCGCCGTCAACCGCCGCGCCCACGCCTTGGGTCCCACCTCCCCCGAGTTGCGACATCACCGCATTGACGTTGCCGCTTGACGTCGTAACCACGTACGCTCCGACCCCCTGGTTGCTGGAGTTCACGAAGATGCCGTTGCCGCTCGCACTATTGAGCGGGGCGACGAACGGATATTGGTCGTCGTAGTCGGCGGCCAAGTATGCGCTTGCAAACGGCGACGTGTTCACCGAAGCCGTGCAGGCGGTCGCGGGAATGTACCCGGCGTAGGTGTAGCTGGGAGCCGTTGATGGAATGACGTAGGGCCGCCGGTGCGCTACTTCGCATTCCCCGTCGCAACCTTCACTTTGGCCGCTGTCGTACCCGGTATACCAGATGTTGTTGGACGCGTCAACCGCGACCGATTCGACGGAGATTTCGTTGCCGCCCGGCGTTTGGGGCTCGATGGTGCTGACCGTCGGCGCCGCGCCGGAAGCCGCGCTTGCAACCGATGGCCAGCAGTCAAGGACGCCGTAGTAGGTGTCGGCAAGCCAGAACGTACCGCTTGAGTCGAGCGCGAAGGCGCCCGGATACTCCACGATGCCGTTCAGCACACCGCCATTTACAACAGTCTGCGTCGAGGGATCGAAGGTGCCGACGTAGTTGCCGCCGTTGGCGTCGCTCGCGATGTAGACGAGCGCCCCGGACGCGTTGCGCTCGATTTGGCCCGAGTAGATCTGTTGGTCGTTGGGACCGAGCGGCCAACTCAGCACGTTGCTCGAGAGCACGACGTTTGCCGGTGACGGTGCGGGCGACGCCATTTGGGTTGCGGTCGAGATGGTGAATTTATCGACGACGTGATCGCTCGGATCCGGCGTGGTGAGCCCGGTGTAGCCGAACTGCACGTTGTTGAGATCGGCTGCGCACGCAATCGACACCGAACCCGACCCGCCGCTAAAACTGACCATGCGTTTGCGCGCGGAGGCGCTGTTGCTGCCGCACTGCGAGTCGAGCACGAGGCCGACCGCGCCGTCGTTGGGCGAAACCGTTACGACGATTGGAGAGACGAAGACGTTGGTCGGATCGCTCGCGACCGGGTTGCCGGATGAATCGTAGGCGGTGATGCCGAGCGGCCAGCTGGCCGACGGCGTTCCTGCGGGGAAGATTTGCGTGTTGGGCGTGTTTCCCGGATCGGGACTCGGTACCGTAATCGCGACCTGATACACGACGCCGTTGAGAGTAAACGAGAGCGGCGTTGCATTCGGATTGGGATTGCCGCCGACGGTGATCTGGCCGGTCTCGAATTCGGAGAGCGGCACGGCATTGGCGTTCGGGTTGCTCGTCGCGAACGCGCCGATGTAGAAGATGTCGTTCCCGACGGGCGCGACGACGGTGAGCGTGCACTCGTAACCGCCGCCGCTCGCGACGGCGCACGGGCTGGGCGTCGCGACGGGGAAGATTTGCATGTTGATCGGGTTGGGTGATTCGGTGGAGGTCACCGGCACGGCGAGCACGCCGAACGATTGCGTTCCCGACGAAATGTAGAAGGGCTTGCGCGATGAAGATTGCTTGCTGGGCGCCGGCACATACAGCTCGATCGGCATCTTGGTTGTTTGCCCTTGCGTGATCCCGACGGAACCGCCGGCGCTGGGCAACATGCCTGAACCGCCGCCGCCGCCGCAAGCGGCAACGAGTAGTGCGAGTGCAAAGAGTGAGCCGGTGAGCAGGGTCCGCATATGCGCTCCTATTTAGGTGTGGTGCTTGGTGAGTCTCCGGTGCGCCAAGCCGCAGGTGATCTCGCTCGGTGCCGAGGTGACGCTAAACGTTTCGTTACGGCCATGCGCGTCGGTTACCGTCGCGGTAAACGATACGCCCGCATACGGAACGGTGAGCCAGAAGTCGTGATCCGCCCCGGGCAACTGCATCGCCGTGACGGTTCCCGGCAGGTTCGTAATCGTGAACGGACCAGAGTCACCGCGTTCGAGAATCGTAAGTAATGCGTTCGATCCACACCCGTTATTCAGCGACACATTGGGTACCGACCACGTTTTGGTCGGCATCGCGCGAACGATGTTGAGATTCTCGCTTGCGTCCATGTCGAGGACGTACTCGCCGCCTTTGGCGCTGTACGCCGCTTGGAACACATCGACGGAATTCGGCAGCGAGACGAGTATCGGCATCGGGGATGCGGGAAGGGACTCGACCAACCCGAGTGCTTCGAAGTTGGTATCGGTGTACTCCGCACGGTCGGCGGCGCTGCTCGGTGAAAACACCTCGAGTCCGGACGGCACCGGATTCGGGAAGCTTGACGCAGCCGGGGTGGGTGCAAGGTCGAGCAGCGTGCTGAGCGTGTTCCCGCCTGAAGCGAGCGTTTCGACGTCGGCTCTCGATCCAGAATGGAATCCGGCATACGTCGTTCCCGCGCTATCCACGGAAACGCCATAACCGAGCCCGGAAGCGAGCGCCGGCGGGATGATCCCGATCGGCGACATGCTGCCTGTCGTCATTGCGTACACGCCAAATCCGTAGTAGTAGCTCGTTGCCATCACGGCACCGCCGCCCGGCATCGCAGCGAGCGAGGCATTGTAATCAGCCATGTCGCCGCTCAGGGCGAACTGCGCCACGGGCGGATTCGGATTCGGCGTTGCGCATCCCGACGCGACGTTGAAGTAGCCGGCGTACATGTTCGGCGGATCCTCACCGTAGTCGTCATAGCCGACATACCAAAGGTTGTTGGCGCTGTCGATCGCGATCGCTACCGGGTAGATCGGCTCGCTGTTGCTGGGATCGATTGGATAGAGCCCGCTGACGATGGCGGCGCCACCGGTTGTGTTGTAGCAATCGATCGGGCCGTCGTCGTCGACCCAAACGGTTCCGCTGGGGCCTTGGGCGACGCTGCTGATATCGCTGGCGGTCGTGAGTTGCGCGTAACCGCTGGAGGTCGCGGTGGAAGGCGTGAAGCTTCCGAGATACCATTCGTCGTCGTTAGCCTCGAAGAGATAGATGAACGCTCCGCCGGCGGTGCGTTGCAAGTACCCGTCATATATTTGGCCGAGTCCCGTCGCCAACGTATAGCTCAGGATGTTGCTTGCGAGGACGTAGTTGGCCGGTGACGGCGATGGATTGGGTTGCGCGGTCGCCGAGATGACGAACGCGTCGACGAGATGATCGTTCGGATCCGGCGTCGCTTCGCCGCTATAGTTCACTTGCAGATTATTCAAATCGCCGGCGCAGGCAATGGAAGCGGACGCGCCGCTCGCCGTGCTGCCGCACGTCGACGATGTGGTGAGTGAGAGCGTAACACCGTCGCCCGCGGGAGAGGCTCCTATCACGATCGGATTGTAGTATGGCGCCGTCGGGTCGCTCATCACGAGATTACCGGTCGTGTCATACGCCGTTACCGCAACCGGTGCCGACGTTGGCACGCCGACGGTAAAGACTTGCGTATTCGGCGTATTCCCGGGATCGGGACTGGCCACCGTGACCGCGACACTGTACACGACACCGTCGAGTGTAAACGCGAGCGGCGTCGCACCCGGTGCAGGGCTCAGGCTCACGGTAACCGGGCCCGAAACGAATGCCGAGAGCGGCGTCGTGTTCCCGTTCGGTGCGGCGGTCGCGAAGGCTGCGACAATGAAGAGATCCGTGCCGACCGGTGCAGTCACCGTGAAATTGCATGTTTCGCCGCCGCCGCTGGCCAGCGCGCACGGGCTCGGCGTCGCGATCGGGAAGATCTGCAGGTTCGTCGTGGGTAGCGGGGACGGGATCGTCGACGGATACGGAACAACGACGACGCCGAACGCTTGCGTGTTCGACGAAATGTAAAACGGTTTGCGCGATGCGGCCTGTTTGTTCGCGGGCGGCACGTAGAGCGCGATGTTGGCGCGCGTCGTTTTCGCACCTGTGGGCGCGTTGCCGCCGGAGCCGGCGCTGGTCGAGGGAACGAACGCGGCTTTTCCGCCACCGCCGCAGCCCGCGACGATGACGCCAAGAGCAAAAAGAACCCAAGCCAGTCGTAAGCGCATACGACTTACTTCCGTCCGAGCGGCAGGCGGACCCCTTTTACGCTGCGGTCAGGCGGCGGCGTAACGCGCGTTCGCGCTGCTTATAGACTTTAATCGTCAACTCGAGACGCGATGCGGTTCCGGTTTTGCGTAAGATGTGCGAGATGTGATTCTTCACCGTCTTATCGGAAAGTCGTAACCGCGCCGCAATCTCTTGATTGCGAAGCCCGTCCAAAAGTTTTTGCAACACGCCCCGTTCCGCCGGGCTGAGCGAGGCTTCGATGGCTGTCGTCATGGTCTCTATCATTCGCGACAAAACGCCACGATCATACCGGTTGGGCCAAAGTGATCACCGATGAGCCGAAGGGAGCAGTCGGCCGATAAGCCGCGATCGGACATCCGGCCATTCGTTTTCCAGGACAGAATAGCGTGCCGAATCGCGCGGAACGAAGTCGATCGCCAGGCGATGCGAGCGCAGTATGCCTTCAAATTGGCCGCCAACTCGCTCGATTGCCGCACGCGAGCGCATGTTGCGCGCGTCCGTGTGAAAGGTCACGGAGCGCAGACCCCATGTTTCGAAGGCGTGGGTGAGCATGAGCAGCTTCGCTTCGGTGTTCGCGGCGGTGCGTATTGCTGTGGGTGCTAGCCAAGTGTAGCCGATCTCGCACGTATCGTAGGCTGCGTCCGGGCGCGGGCGCCGGTCCTTCGGCCACGGCCAGCGTTCGAGATCGAAGAAGCGCGTGCTGCCGATCACCGCGCCGTCACTTTGGCGCACGATCGCGAAGGGGACGGCGCGCCCCGACGCCGCGGCGGAAAGCGCGTGCTCGACGTAGTCGCGAACCTGCTCCTCGCCTTGGGGGACGAAGCTCAAAGCGTAGAACTCGGCGCCGTTGGAACTGGCTTCTACGAGTGGCCCAATATGACGCCGATCGAGGGGCTCGAGGCGGACGTGCGAACCGTGCAGTTCAAATCCATTGCTCATCGTGCATTAGCATAGAGCATTTCTCGGTGGTCGCACATAACCGGAAGCGTCACCGCGACGTGACTGCCGCGTCCCGGGAGCCGCTCGACCGTGACGCCGCGCGCGAGTTTGTGAATGAGGTAGAGTCCGCGGCCGGATTCGGCCCACAGATTGAACGGCAGCGACGGCTCGAAGTCGAACCCCGCACCTTCATCGATAACGTGCAACACGAGCGAATCGCCGCGACGCTCGAGCGAAGCGCTGAGCGGCCCGGGCGCGTGGCGCACGGCATTGCCGATCAGTTCCGCGAAGATCAGACCGCAGACCGCGAGTTCTTCATCGTCGGCTTCGCTCCAACGCAGCAGGCTACGAAAATATTCATCGCGCATGGTGTACGCCGAGCGCGAATCGGCAGCTTCAAACTGCCAGCGCAGCTCTTTCTGAGCGAAGTTGACGACCATGATGGCGATGTCATCGCGCGGCGTGTGACCGGCGATCGCGCGCTCGACGAACTCGGCCGGATTGGCCGCGTGCAGAATCGCCTCGCTCGAGAGCACGGCCTGCAGCATACGTTCGCCCTCGACCACGTCGCGCGAGGCCTCGACGATGCCGTCGGTGTAGAGCACGAGCATGCTGCGCGGCGGGCAAAGTAATTCGTGCAGTTCAAACTGGACGTCCCAAAGTGCACCGAGTGGAGGAGAGGGCTCCGTGAGGCGATGCACGTCGCCGCCGGGAAGTCGCAGCATCGGTGGCGCGTGACCGGCCGATGCATACCGAAGCATCCCCGTGTCGGGATCGATGACGCCGATGAAGGCGCTTGCCAAACGATCCTCATCCTCGGCGAGCAGCAAGCGATTGCAGATATCGGCGATCTTGCGCGGATCGCTGTGATCGAGCGCCGCGACGCGAATCGCTTGACGCACCAGCACCATCAGTCGCGCGGCTTCGACGCCCTTGCCGGTGACATCGCCGATGCTGACCACGATTTCGCCCGCACCGGTCTCGAATGCATCGTACCAGTCGCCGCCGACGGCAGCTTCGGTTAAGCCGGGACGGTAGTGGGCGCTGAGCTGCATCCCCGGACGCGACGGAAAGCGCCGCGGCAGAAACGATCGCTGGAGCGTTTCGGCCACATATTGCTCGCGGTGGAATTGTTTGGCGTTGGCAACGGCCAGCCCGGCGCGACGCCCGAGCTCGATCGCAAACGCGAGGTCACCGAGATCGAATTCGTTGCCTTCGCGCGTGCGTACGAACGTCAATGCGCCGAAAATGTGACTCTGGGCCACCACCGGGACGACGATCTTCGAGCGGTAGTTGAGCCGGCGCATGAATTGCTCGTGTTGACGCGAGGCCGCATGCCCGACCAGCGTGGCCTCGTCGACGCGTGCTAAAAAAAAGGGCTCGCCCGTGCGCGTGACCTGCACGACGGGATGCTCGCCGAATTCCTCGAGATACAGCAAGCTTGAGACGCTCCCGAGCGTCGCTTCCATCGAAGGATCGCGATGGGCGGCGGCGGTGACAAACAGACGATCGGAACGGTCGTCGATCAAATCGAAAAGACAGAGGTCAGCGAATGATTCAACCGCAAGGCGCGCAACGTTGTTGAGCGTCGCGCTCACGTCGAGGGACTGATGGAAAATATCGCCTGCGCGTACCAGCAGGGTCAAGCGCGCTTGGTCGCGATTCGCGGCCGCTTCGGTCACTCCAGTACTATGCGCACTTCCTGGGTACGTCAATCAGCTTGGCTCGCCAAGCGCCTCTGATTTAGGGGGCTGGTGAGGGCGGCTGGGCAGCGGTCGACGTCTTGCTCAGGACGTGGGGCGTGATCACCAGATAGAGGTTGGTTTTTTGGCTTGAACTCACGGTCTGCTGGAAGAGCGGACCGATGATCGGCAGATCGCCGAGGCCCGGAATCTTGCTAAGCGTCTTGATCTCTTGGTCTTGCATCAGGCCGCCCATCAAGATCGATTGGCCGTCGCCGGCGGAAGCGGTGGTGAGTTCTTGCCGCACCGCGATTTGCGGGGTGTTCCCGATGTAACCGATGATGCTCGACACTTCCGAGAACACGTCAACGGTGACGCTTCCATCGGCGGCGATGCGCGGCAAGATCTCCAGGCTGACGCCGACGTTGATGTATTGAATCTGCTGCTGCACGATCGTGCTGCCGCCCGAGGGGACGAGCACGTTGTTGAAGATCGGGACCGCTTCGCCGGAGAGGATCGCAGCGATGCGATTGTCGGCGGCGAGAATGCGCGGCTGGGCGAGAATCTTGGCTTGGCCTTTTTGCTGGAGCGCTTCCAGTTGCGCACCGAGCGAGACGCTGGCGAGCGGCTGGGTCGTCGCCCCGGTGGTGCCGCCGACCGAGGTTCCGACCGGTAAGGTGTTGCCTGCGCTAAACGTCGCGGTTGCGAGCGTACCATTGGGCGAGTAGTTGACGCCCAAGTTGTAGGCTCCGGTTTCGGTGAGTTCGACGACTTGCGTTTCGAGCAGTACGCTGCGCCGTGCCGTATCGACGAGCGCGATCATCCGCTCGTACGGCGCGATCTCTTCGGGCGTACCGCGAAGAATCACGGCGTTGAGCCGCCGATCGACCGAAACGTTCTCATTGACGAACACGCCTTGCGCAGTATCTTTCGGAATCAGCGAGCCGGTTGGGAGCGCGGCGTAGGTGGGCGTCGCGTTGTTGGCTTGCGAGCTGAACGAAGAGGAGCTATTCGGCGGGGGCGTGGGGGGAAGGAAGGGCGATTGCGCGGTGAACTGATCGACCGAGGGAACCGCGACGCCGTTCTTGATCAGCCCGGCGATTTCACTGACGTCGGCGTACGAGAGGCGAATAACCGTGACACCGGTGGCGCGCGTTTGCTGCGTGACGTGCACATGCGCTTCTTCGTCGCCGCCGGCCGCGGGAATGTGGACGATGACGGTATTGCCCAGCGTCTCGGTGCGCGGGCGAACGTCGCTCGTCAACTGGAGGTTGACGACTAAACCGACGTGCGCGAACGCCGAAATGCTACCGCCTTTGAGCGTGCCGCCCGGCACGATGCTCGCCGGGAGGCCGGGACCGCGCTCGACGCCGACGAGGACAATTTTTGCATCATCGCGGACGGCATGAATGACTTGCGTGGTCGGCGCGGGGCCGTCGAAGTCGAGTTCGAGACGAACGCTGCCGTCGGCCGCCGGCGAGGTGCGATAAGCGAGCAGTTCTTCCGTCGCGGAGGCGACGCGGAATGGCGCGCCCGCGAGCAAGGCAACGGCAAGCACGATCGCAGTCCTATGTAGAGACGGCATTGGGGGATGATTGGGTTAGGGGTTGTCGTTCGCCTGCCCGGTTGCAACCAGGGTGGTCGCTTGTACGCTCGCATCCATGTTCGGCAATATGCGTCCGTTGGAGAGCACGACGCCCTTGGGTCCGATCGAGGCAACGCGCAGCTTGCCGATGTGCGCGCCGACCGTGACGCAGTAGGTGTTGTGGTTTCGCATCGAGCCGTCGCGGACCAGCGCATAGCTGAAATCTGTATTGCCGCCGATGCTGAGAATCGCAATCGTGTCGGCCGGCGTTTGCCACACGGGCGTGGTTTGCGCGAAGCTTGCGGTGGTCGAAAGTGCGTTTAGAAAAAGGAGCAGCACGACTGCTCTAACCAGAGCCATCTCGGATCACCTCGTCCCACCTATATTATCGGTACTTTACCCGCTTAAGGTGGAGTCCGAAACAAGGGATGACCAGTTAAGCTTGTGTTTCGGTGGCGATCGGCTCGATGGCGAAGATCTCGTCGATGCGCGCGCCGTCGTACGCGTAGGCCAAAAAGCCCACGGTTTCGCAATTGGTGATGAGGCGCGGGCGAAAGGCGCCGATGCACGTTCCGCCGGGCGCACGCACGCTGGTATACACGATCCCATCGAGCGCATTGGCGGCGTAGAGCGGCAGAGCGTAGGCTTGCGCGGCGGCGTACTTTTCCGGGTCGGGATCGTAGATCGGATCGGCCGGCGGCGTAGCGCGAATGTCGTCGTAGGCGCCTTTGAGGTTTGCGGTAAGCACGCGTTTGTAAAGCACCGTT
>Ga0302180_10002419_pt1 | contig 14469 bp, 10 predicted proteins | sample I_Palsa_E3_2_FD_200575 | JGI IMG/M metagenome (GOLD analysis project Ga0302180, IMG submission 200575) | Peat permafrost microbial communities from Stordalen Mire near Abisko, Sweden - I_Palsa_E3_2 | ecosystem: Environmental > Terrestrial > Soil > Palsa > Peat permafrost | place: Sweden... | reverse complement strand
GATCGCGATTGTGCGCCCTTCGAGTGACCCGAACTCGTCGCGCAGGGTAAACAGATCGAGGAGCGCCTGCGTAGGATGAGCGTGTGATCCATCTCCGGCATTGACCACGTGGCCGTCGAACGCGGTGGCGACGCGTGCCGGAAAGCCGGCTTCAGGGTGGCGTATAACGACGATGCCGATGCCCATCGCGGAGAGCGTAAGCATCGTGTCTTCGATGGTTTCGCCCTTGGTCGCGAGGCTCAGATCCTTGGGTGAAAGATTCACCACATTCGCGCCCAAGCGCATCTGAGCGAGATTGAACGACGTGAACGTACGCGTGCTCTGCTCAAAAAAGAGGTTGACCGCGTCAACCCCTTCGAGTAATCGTCCCGGTGCGTGAGCTTCGAACGAACTGGTCTGCTCGAAGATCGCCTCGATCTCGTCAGCCGAGAGATCGTCGAGATCGATAAGACTACGTCGCGTGCGCATGGATCGAGACCTCATCGCCGGCGGTTGCTTGTGCGGCGAGTGCGACTTTGACATGTTCGCGTCGGCTGGTCGGAATGACCCGCCCGACATAGTCGGCTTGGATCGGCAGTTCGCGCAAACCGCGGTCGACCATGACGCAGAGCCGGATCGCCGCCGGGCGGCCGAGATCGGTCACGGCGTCGAGCGCTGCGCGGATCGTGCGCCCAGTGAAGAGCACGTCGTCGGCGATAATCACCAGCCGGTCGCTGATGTCAACCGGAATTTGCGATTCCGGCATCTCGTGCGTGACGCGGTCGTCGCGATACAGGTTGATGTTCAGAAACCCGAGCGCGGGCGCCTTGCCGCTGATCCGCTCGATTTCGCTGGCCAGGCGATGTGCCAAGGCCTCACCGCCGCGCCGAACCCCGATGAGCACGACCCCGCGCTGCGCGTCGTCGGGCTCGAGGATCTGATGCGCGAGGCGTGCGATCACGCGCGCGATCTCGTCGCTTTCGAGCAGGACGCGCGATTTCTGCATTGCGGTGGTCATGCAGTCTCTCCCATGGCTGCCAGCGCAGCCTCTGCGCGGGCTAGTTCGTTTCGATATCCTTCCAGCTTCTCACGCTCCTTCGCAACCACGCTGGGCGCCGCCTTGGCGATAAAGTCGTGGTTCCCAAGCTTGCGTTCACCGCGCTCGACCTCGCTGCGCAGGCGCGTGACGTCCTTACGGTAGCGTTCGCGCAAGAGTGTCTGCGGCGCTTCGACCACGATCGCGCTGACGCCGCCGTGGAGCGCCGGATCCAGCGCAATCGTTGCACCTGCTGCCGCGGGCGCGTAGCTCGCGATTGCCGCAAGCGCCGCCGCTCCCAAGTCGCCCGGCACGCGGGTCGGCGGTTTCGATCCGAGCGGCAGCTCCAACTCCCCCTTGAGCCTGCGAATTTGCTCGGTTGCAGCCATATGCGTTTCGAACGCTGACGCCGCGTCGCGATCGACCGGCACTTCCAGACGGTCAGGCCAGGTGGCGGTCATGATCGTTACGCCGTCGTGCGGGAGAGCGAGCCATATCTCTTCGCTGATGAAGGGTTCGATCGGATGCAGCACCCGCATCGCATTGTTCCACACGAACGAAAGCACCGCAGCGCGGGTGGCCTGATTCTGCTCGACCTTGGTCGCTTCGACATACCAGTCGCAGAACTCGTACCACACGAAGCGCCAGATCGTGTCCGCGGCGTTGCCGAAATCGAACGCGTCGAACCGCTCGCTTACCGCCGCGATCGTATCGTGAAGCCGAGTGAGAATCCACTTATCCGCCACCGTGAGGTCGGCGGGTTTCGGCAGGGTCATCGCGCGCGGTAAGCCTTCGCGAAGCGCAAGCATGTAACGCGTCGCGTTCCAAATCTTGTTGTTGAAATTACGCGCTTCTTCGCAACGTGACTCCTGAAAGCGAATCTCTTGCCCCTCGAGTCGCATCTGCCGCAAGATGCCCATGCGGAAGGCGTCGGCACCGTAGCGCTCGACCAGATCCATGGGATCGATCGCGTTGCCGAGCGATTTGGACATCTTGCGTCCTTGTGCATCAAAGACGAGCGGCGCGATAAACACCGTCGGAAAAGGCACGTCGCCGAGAAAATGCATCCCGAGCATCACCATGCGCGCGACCCACAAGAAGATGATCTCCCATCCGGTGATCAGCACTTGCGCCGGATACCAGCATTCCAATTCCAGCGTTTTCTCCGGCCAACCCAGGATGGAAAACGGCCAAAGTCCGCTCGAGAACCAGGTGTCGAGCGTGTCCGGATCGCGCGTGAGCTGCGCACCCTCGAAGCGCGTGCGCGAGATCTCGAGTGCTTCTTCTTCCGTTTCGGCGACCACCACGTCGCCTGCCGGCGTGTACCAAACCGGCAGCTGGTGTCCCCACCAGAGTTGGCGCGAGATGTTCCAATCGCGAATATTCTCGAGCCATTGCTCGTAGGTGCGGCCGTAGCGCTCCGGCACGAAGCGTACTCGCCCGTCGTGATAGGCCTGCAACGCCGGCTCGGCGAGCGGTTTCATCTTGACGAACCATTGCAGCGAGAGCAACGGCTCGACCACTTCGCCCGAGCGCTCGCTGACCGCGACCGAATGACGGTATGGTTCTTCCTTTATGAGAGCACCGCTCGCGCGCAGGTCGGCGACGATACGTTCGCGCGCCTCGTACCGATCCAGTCCGGCGTAGGAACCGACGGCGATCTCGGCAGCGGTGATCTTTGCGTCGGAATCCATGATCGTCGGCATAGGGAGATCATGGCGAAGTCCGATCTCGTAGTCGGTCGGGTCGTGCGCCGGCGTGACTTTCACCGCTCCGGTTCCAAACTCGCGCTCGACCGCGGCATCGGCGACGACCGGAATCTCGCGCCCGATCAGCGGCAAAACAACGGTCTTTCCAACGAACTGCGCGTAGCGATCGTCCTGCGGATGCACCGCAATCGCCGTATCCCCCAGCATAGTCTCCGGACGCGTCGTCGCGATTTCGATCCCGAAGCTTCCGTCTTTGGACGTATAGCGAATATGCCACAACGTAGAATCGCGTTCGACGTGTTCGACCTCGGCGTCCGAGACCGTCGTCTTGCCTTTGGGATCCCAATTGATCAGACGTTTGCCGCGGTAAACGAGCCCCTCGCGATAGAGCGCAACGAAGACCTTGCGCACCGCAGCCGAGAGCCCGTCATCCATCGTAAAGCGCGAGCGTTGCCAGTCGGGCCCAAAGCCGAGCGTACGAAACTGCGATTCGATCGTGCGACCGGTCGTACGCGACCACTCCCACGCGCGCTCGATGAAGCCGTCACGCCCTAAACTCTCGCGCGAGATGCCTTGCGCCGCCAGTTCGCGGACAAGCACCGATTCTGTCGCAATCGCGGCGTGATCGAGGCCCGGGAGCCAATCGGCATTGTCGCCCAGCATTCGGTGGTAGCGCGTGAGCACGTCTTGCGGCGTGTAGGTCGAGCCGTGGCCCAAATGCGCGCGGCCAGTGACGTTGGGCGGCGGCATTGGAATGATGAACGGCGGCCGCGCGGGGTCGGGATCTTCGTGGAAGAATCCGCTCCGCTCCCAGAACTCATAGAGCCGCGGTTCAACCGCCTTGGGATCGTAGGTCTTGGGGAGCTCGGTGGTTTTCTCGGGTGAGGTCATGCGAGCGCAGGTAGTTCCGCGCCCCCCAGGTCTAGCCCTCGCCCACCGCAGCGCCGGCGATTCCGCCGTCGCGCTCCGCGAGCAGTTCGAGCAGAACGTTGCGTTTTTGCTCTTCGCTCGCCGCGCGGTGATAGAGTTCGTATGCATCACCGAGGAGCGTCGCAAGACCTTCGTACGTTAGCGCTTGCGATTCAGCCGACGCCGGCGCGCGCGTCGGGTTGGTGGAGCGAAGGTGCCCGTCGATGCGACCACGCTCGAGCAAGCGAATCAGTGTGCTCTCGCAGGAGGGACGTCGGTACAGGTTGCGTCGTGCGCGGATGCCTGGGAACGCTGCACGAACGCGAGTGATAAATCCGAGATCGTCGAGCGCTGCGAGCGCTTCGAAAACCATCGATGAGCTATACAGACCGAGGTCCTCGCGAATCTGGTCGACCGTGGGGCTGCACTCACCGCGCGGATCGCTAAGCATGGTCAAGTACAAGTACATGCTCGTCTGCCGCGGATTGAGGACGTGAAAGAGAAAGCCGCTCCACCACGCGGGGACTAGCGCGCTCGGGGCACACACATGCCCGGGCTCACATGAGGGCTGGTTATCGTTCACTAGCTTTCTCGTTTTGAATCCCTCCACGGACAGCCTGTGCGGCTTCAGGTCCAGAAATCTGGAGGTCTTCGTGCCCAAAATTGACCAGCATAACGCAAAAAAAAATCGGGCCTTCGTAAAGACCCGATTAACACCGTGGGAGCGCTTGGACGCTGAACGCTACGCAGGCATATCTTTCTTTTGCTCTTGATAGATGAGCGTCGGCGACTCTTTCTTATCGATAACATCCTTGTTGATGATGCACTTCTTCACGCCTTGCAGCGACGGAAGGTCGTACATCACGTCGAGCATCGTCTCTTCGAGAATCGAGCGCAATCCGCGCGCGCCGGTCTTACGGCCTTGCGCCTTGGTCGCGATAGCGACGAGCGCATCTTTGGTAAACTGCAAATCCACGCCGTCCATGTTTAAAATCTTCTGGAACTGACGCACGAGCGCGTTGCGCGGCTCGGTGAGAATCCGGCGTAGCGCCAGCTCATCGAGCGCATCGAGCGTAACCACGATCGGCAGACGGCCGATGAACTCCGGGATCAACCCGAATTTGAGCAGATCCTCGGGCATCAGCTGCTGGAGCAGCTTGCCGGTGCGGGCGTCTTTCTTTGTTTCGGGGGTCGCACGGAAGCCCATGTTGTTTGCGCTGACGCGCGATTCAATGATCCGCTCGAGGCCGTCGAAGGCACCGCCGCAGATGAACAACACGTTGGTGGTGTCGATCTGGATGAACTCTTGATGCGGATGTTTGCGGCCACCCTGAGGCGGCACGTTCGCGGTCGTGCCCTCGAGAATCTTGAGCAGCGCCTGCTGCACACCTTCGCCCGAGACGTCGCGCGTGATCGACGGATTTTCGCTCTTGCGCGCGATCTTGTCGATCTCGTCGATGTAAACAATGCCTTTCTCGGCGCGTTTGACATCGTAGTCCGCAGCCTGAATCAGCTTGAGGAGAATGTTCTCGACGTCTTCTCCGACGTAGCCCGCTTCGGTCAGCGAAGTCGCGTCGGCCATCGCGAGCGGCACGTCGAGGATCTTCGCCAGGGTTTGCGCGAGATAGGTCTTGCCCGAACCGGTCGGCCCAACGAGCAGGATGTTCGACTTCTGCAACTCGACGTCGTCGGAGGCGCCCCCGGCGTTGATGCGCTTGTAGTGGTTGTAAACCGCAACCGCGAGCGACTTCTTAGCCCGCTCTTGACCGATCACATACTGATTGAGGATGTGATTGATCTCTTTGGGCTTGGGAATGTTGCGTAGGCGCAGGTTCTCATCGACGTTCTTGTAGAGCTCTTCTTCGATGATCTCATTGCAAAGCTCAATACACTCGTCACAAATGTAGACGCCTGGACCGGCGATCAACTTGCGCACCTGCTCCTGCGATTTGCCGCAGAAGCTACACTTGAGCTGACCCTTCTCGTCTCCGAAACGGAACATATCGGGGGCGGGCGTCCTCCTGGGCGTTAAGCCGGTTGCGACAAGGCTGTTCGGTCTTCGATAACGTGATCGATAATCCCGTAGTCCTTGGCTTCGTCGCTGGTCATATAGTAATCTCGGTCGATATCCTTAAGAACTTGGTCGATCGGCTTCTTGGTGGTCCGCTCGTAGATATGGGCGATGACCTGGCGGGTGGCGATCAGGTCCCGGGCGGCAATCTCTACATCGGTGGCCTGGCCCCCGATCTGCGAGACCCAGGGCTGATGAATCAGAATCTTGGAGTGCGGCAGAGAGTAGCGCTTCGTGGCTGCCCCCCCGGTCAGCAGTACCGAGCCCATCGAGGCGGCCATGCCCATGCAAATGGTCGCGACGTCGGGCTTAATGAAGCGCATGGCATCGTAGATAGCCAGACCTGCCGTGACACTGCCCCCGGGCGAGTTGACATACATGTCGATGTCCTTGTCCGGGTCTTCCTTTTCGAGGAAGAGCAACTGCGCAATCACCAGGTTCGCCAGGTGATCGTCGATCGCCCCGCCGACGAAAACGATGCGGTCTTTGAGCAGGCGCGAGTAAATGTCGTACGCGCGTTCTCCGCGCGCGCTCTGCTCGACAACCATCGGAACTAGGTGACCCATATTATCTTGCGATGCTCCTTGACCTTGATACGCGACTTGTAACCGTTGCGTTTCGCTAAGGGTTGCTGCCTTCTTTTTCGACGACCTTGGCGTTATCGACGAGGAACTCGAGCGTCTTGTTTCGCACGATGCCCTCCATCAGCGAGACGACGTTATTTCCGAGCGCCTTGCGAATCCGGTCGATCGGCTGTCCGTATTGCCGGGAAAGAGCGGCGAGTTCTTCGGCGACGTCGGCCGGCGTCGCATTGATGCCTTCGGCTCGCGCGATCTCCTCGATCACCATCGTGCCCTTCACGCGCTGCTCCGCATCGGCATGAAACGTCTCGCGGAGCTCGTCGGCGCTCTTGCCCTGCTCCTGCAGGTATTCCTCGAAACTCCCACCATTCTGCGCGACCTGCGCTGCGAGGTCATTCACCATATTATCGACCTCGCGCTCGACTAGTACATCGGGCAGAGGAAAGTCATGTGCGTCGACGAGCTTCTCCATCAGCGCGTTACCGATGGCGCGGCGCGCGCGCGATTGCGCGATCGCATCGAGGCGCTTGCGTACGTCGGCCCGCAGCGCATCCAGCGTTTCGTTGGCCGAGATCGCCTTGGCAAATTCGTCGTCGATCGCGGGCAGCTCAAGTGCTTTAACGTCGTTCACGGTCACCGTGAAGAGCGCGGTTTTTCCGGCCAGCTCTTCTTTTGGATACTCCGACGGAAAGACGGCCTCGACGTCCTTGGTTTCGCCGGTACTCATCCCCGCGATCCCCGAGGCAAAGCCCGGAATGAACCGGCTCTCGTCGAGCTCGGTCATCTGTCCCTTGGCGGTTCCGCCATCGAATGCGACCCCGTCGATTTTGCCCTCGTAATCGAGCGTCACAACGTCGCCGAGCTGCGCCGGGCGTTCGACCGGGACAAGCGTCGCGTGCTCCTTGGCAAGCGCCGAAATGCTGCGTTCGACGTCATCATCGTCGATGGTCGGCGCGTCGCGCTCGACCTCGATGCCTTTGTAATCACCTAGCTCGATCACCGGGCGAACGGCGACGGTGGCTTTGAGCCGCGAAGGTTTGCCCTCCTCGGCGGGAAGGAGTTCCATCCTCGGCCGGTCGACCGGGAGGAGCTCATGCTCTCGAACCGCCCGGGCATAGACCTCGGGCACCACATCCTCGAGGGCCTCGCTCGCGATCGTTTCCGAGCCGTAGGTCTGCTCGAAGACCTTGCGTGGCACTTTCCCGGCGCGGAATCCGGGGAGCTTCACGTTCTTGGCTAGGCGACGGAACGCGCGCTCACGCGCCGCTTCGAGTTCTTCGGGCGTGATCGGGATCTCCAACTCCACTTGCGTCGGGGCCAGGCGGGTCAGCGTCGAGGTGCTCACGGGTTCCAACGTTCCTTTTACATCGATTTGGCTTGCCTGAGGACAATACGAAAGGGCGCTTCGGCGCTGCTGCGCCCGCGCCCCGTGTAATCGCGTGGAGCGGAAGACGAGATTCGAACTCGCGACCCTCGCCTTGGCAAGGCGATGCTCTACCACTGAGCTACTTCCGCATATCGTTCGTGGTCCCGATTCGGCTCGGGACCTTTCTTGTTTATGGTCCCGGCCGAACCGGGCGCCACTCACTACGTATGACTGGGGCCGAGGGCCCGCACCTTCGTTTCAATATTGTCGTTGATTTGGCGACGCGGTTCCTTGGGCAAGCAGAGACTCGAACTCTGACGGGTTGCCCCACTGGAACCTAAATCCAGCGCGTCTGCCAGTTCCGCCACATGCCCCTGGACAGCCGTCCGCGATGCGGCGACCGCTTAGTATAGAACAGCCCCGACGTATTTCCTCCTCAAACCGGCGTGGGCTCTTGGAGAAGCGTTCCGACCTCGACGAGCGGTGCTCGCATGGTCGATTCATCGACGGCGCGGAGGTTCTCAAAGCGGACCGCTGTTTGCGTAAAGATTTGGCCGCCGGTCGACATGGGCGCGAGCGCGTCCTCTTCGCTAATATAGGCCGCGCCGCCGACCGCGTGAAAGTGAATTATCCAGGCGACGTTCGTGCCCGCGCCGTTCGTGAAGTTCAGCGCGTCCTGAAGTTGCCAGGTTGCGTAGGTGTGCTCGTCGATCCACGCTTGCCGGATGCGGAAGCGGCCCGGTTCGCGCGTTGGCTGCAAGGCGAGATGATAGCAGGCATGCCCATCGATCGTCTCGGTGCCCAGGAGCGTGATCGTGTAGTCGCGACTGTGCGCGTAGACCGTTGCGATTTCTTGCAGACCGTTCGGTGTGGCCGACGGCGTCGGTGTCGCGCGCGGATTCGGGTCGTGGAACTCTTTGCGAATCTCGTCGACGAGCGCCGCGGAATTGAACGGCGTGGGGGTTGGGGCCGGCACGAACGGCGCCATGCCGAAGGAATAGTTTGGTGCGAGGAACGGAACGCCGAGGAAATCCACCGGGGGCACCGGCTTGTTCACATGGAAACCGAGAATGCCCAGATTGATGCCCTTCGCGACCACCGGATGTGCCAGCTGGTAATCGCTGACGGGATCGACGCGCGGGACGCCGCTCACCGCGTCGTACTCCACTGTGTAACGCTCGACGCGCTCCTTGCTGCCCTCGACGACGTCGACCGCTACACTGTAATCGAGCAACATCGGATACTTCTGCAGCTGCCAATAGGCGCGCGCGTTGCCGAAGATCGCATACGGATCGGGGGCGGCAGCGTGCGCCGGCGTGACCGAGAGCGCGGCCACCACAGCAAAGAGGAGAAATGCAGCCCGGTTCATCTGACGAAGAGCTTGCAGTCCTTTTCGACCGTCACGCTCGTGGCTCGCGCCGGCACGAGGGCGTACGACGACCCGTGACACGCGCCGGACTTCACCGCGATCTTTGCGTCGCCATCGCCAAGCTTGAACGAGAGCTTTCCGTTCGGATGAAGCGTGCCGTAGATCGAGAGCGTCGTCGCGCTCGGCGGCTGCAAGAAGCCCGCATCGATCAGCGCCGGACTTTCGTTATATACGGTCACAACGCGAGTTCCGGCTGCGCTCGCGACCGTCACGAGGAACGGCGCGATCAGGGCCCCGCACAAGAGTCGATAGATCATCTCCGACCTCCCTCGAACAAACGAGTCGTCCCGCCGTTACGTTCCTTCAGGTGAATAAAACAGAATCCCCGCAGACTCGACGTCTGCGGGGAGAACTTGGTGCACCGCGAAGGACTCGAACCTTCAACCAATTGATTAAGAGTCAACTGCTCTACCATTGAGCTAGCGGTGCAATGTTTTGCGCCCTCCGGGACTCGAACCCGGGACCAACGGATTAAAAGTCCGCTGCTCTACCGACTGAGCTAAAGGCGCACAGTTGCATCAGCGCTTCGCGCTGACCGCCCTCCTGGCTTGCAACCAGCACCAACCTCCTGTTGGCGCACGCGGGTTACAAGCGCTTCGTGCGGCAACACGCTTCGTGCGGCAACGCGTTTGGCCGTTCGCTCCGACGACCAACGCATTGTAGCTTTCGCAGCCGCGGTTGGCAACCCCTTACGCCGATGCGGAGCGCGCGATGCGTCCCAGCACGTCGGGATAGCGTTCCGTGAGCTCCGCCGGCGCGAGTGCCGGCGCATAAAGATAGCCTTGCCCGAGCCGGCAACCGGCGTTGCGCAACAGATCGCGTTGTTCCGCCGTCTCAACGCCTTCCGCAACGATTCGCACGTTGTAGGCTTCTGCCAGCGAGATCAGCGTCCGAACGATCGGCTCGCTGGCTAAGCGCCCGTCCGCGCCGCCGACAAACGAACGGTCGATCTTGATCGCATCAACTTCGAACTGCTGCAAATATCGCAGCGATGAGTAGCCGGTGCCGAAGTCATCGATGCAAATCTTGAATCCGCGCTCGCGTACGCGACCAATGGTTTGGTTTGCACGCGTCCCCGCGTCGAGCACGACGCTCTCGGTGATCTCGAGCGTGAAATCGGATGGTTCGAGCCCGTGGTGCTCCACGATTTGCGCCAGGTTGCGTTCGAAGTCCGGATCGCTAAGCTCGCTTGCCGAGACGTTCACGTGCATGTGGTAGTTCAGCGTCCCGTGCCGATTGCGCTTCCAGGTCGCGACCTGTTCCGAAGCCGTTTGCAGCACGAAGCGCCCGAGCGTTTGCGCGAGGCCCGTCTGCTCGACGAGCGGGATGAACTCATTTGGCCCAAGGACACCGCGCGTCGGGTGATCCCAGCGGATCAGCGCTTCGCAGGCAATCGGCGCGCCATCGTTCAGCGAGACAATGGGCTGATACATCATCCTGAATTCGTGTCGCTCTACCGCCAAGCGCAAGTCGCTGATCAGTTGCAGACGCGTCTGGGCTCGCTCGTGCATGGTCGAATCGAAGAGCGCAAAGCGCGCGCCGCCGCTCGATTTAGCGTGCTGCATCGCGATCTCGGCATCGCGCACGACGTCCTCGGCGCGCTCGTAGGACGAGGATCCGACCGCAATGCCGACGCTTGCGCTGATAAAGACCGAGCGCGAACCGATCGGGATCGACTTCGAGAGCGTGTTGAGAATGCGTCGCGCGAGCGACTCGACGTGGATAATGTCACCGAGCGAGGCCAGCAATACCGCGAACTCATCGCCGCCCAATCGCGCGACGACGTCGCGCGGATCGATCGCGGAACGCAAGCGGCTCGCGATTTGGGTGAGCACCACGTCGCCCGCGGCGTGACCGAGCGATTCGTTGATCTCTTTGAAATGCTCGAGATCCACGAACAGCACCGCGAAGAACGAGTCCAAGAGCGCGCCGGCTTCCTCGAAGCGCCTGCGCAGGCTGTCGTCAAAGAGGGCGCGATTGGGAAGCCCAGTGAGGCCGTCGTGGGTCTTGCTGTGTTGGATTCGGCGCTCGCTGTGCTTGAGTTCCGTTTTGTCGCGGAACATGCAGATGGCAAAACGCGGGTGCTTGTTCTCGTCGTTGACGATCGACACGGTGGCGTCGGTCCAGACTTCCTGTCCCGAGGCCGAACGCGCCTGCTGCTCGTACTCGAAGGTTTCACGTTGGCCGGTCCACAGCGATTCGAGCTCGTCTTCATGCCCGTCCATCGCGGTCTCGATCGAGCTGCCGAACATCGTGCGATAGACATCGTTTGCGTCCATCACGTTTCCGGTGCGATCGACCACGGCGATGCCGATCGCCGCGCCGTCAAAGACGGTGCGAAACTGTGCTTCGGTAAGCCGCAACGCTTCCTCGGCTTCCTGCCGGGCGAGTTCCGCTTGCAGCCGTGCCGCTTCGCGGAGCGCCTCGCGCAAAAGCGCGCGGTCACGCCGGACGAGGAATTGGGCAATGGAGATCATGATGCCGACGATCAGAATTGCCCCAAGCACAAACGCGAGGTAGAGGTAGCGATTGCGTTCCGACTGGATGCGGCCGCGTGCGGCCAAGCTGGCATCGAGCATGTTCCCCGTCAGCTTATTGACCTGCATACTCGCATCGACCACCGCCGCGGCGCTTTGATGGAGGGTCGCAGCCGGGATCGTCGGGCTTGGCTGGAGCATCACGCTGTGCACGATCAAATCGAGGAAGCTGTTTCCGGCGGTCCCCATACGCTGCGTCATCGCGGGGAGCCGCTCCCACTGCGCGCTCTCACGCGGGGCGAGTTGATTCAGGCTCGCGACGGCTGCGGGAATCTGGTCGCGCGTCAGGTCGAACGCCTGGCGCAAGTTCATCAGGTTTCCCGCAGCATCGAGTCGCTCCGCGAGGCTCATACCATGTTGCTGCATCGCCATCGCACCGATGCTCTCCAGGCGCCGCGAGGCCGAGATGCCGAAAACCGTTTCTTGCATATCGATGTCGGCCAGATTCTCGGCGCTAATGCTCGGATCGTAACTCAGTCCCGAGCGATCTTCGAGCGTCGATAGAAGCGTGCTGATCCCGTTCATCAACGGGCCCATCTTCCGCATTGAATCGGGGCCGCCGGGAAGCGCACGCGCGGTTTCCCACGCGCGATCGATCGCGGTCCATTGCGACGGCAGCCGGAACATCGCCGCGCTCCCGGTCGAGAAGTCGCGACGCAACGCATCCAAACGCGTCTGCACAATGGCACGCGTGCGAGAGATGGCATTGGTTCGGAGCATCAGCGCGTAGCGGTAGCTGTCGAGGGCATCGATGGTTGCGACGATGTGCGACGTTTCGGCGACGGCCACGCGCTCGCGGGTGAGCGAGTCGCGGCTCAGCCCGGCTTCATTGCCCAGTCGAAAGATCTGGAAGACCACAAAGGCGAGCAAGATCCCCGCGAGCACCGTAACGACGATACCCAACGCGTCACTAGGGCCCGGTCGTTGATTGGCTTCGCGTGTCATCTAAAGAAGCCACGTTCTCGACGGGGGCCTCACTACTCCCGCCATTACCGCGGATAAGCACGAGCCCGCCCGCAATCGCGGACGGGCTCGTGTATCAAGTTGGGGTGACTGACGGGATTTGAACCCGCGAACCTCCCGAGTCACAGTCGGGCGCTCTAACCAGCTGAGCTACAATCACCACATTTTGGCCGGGGCCGATGCTTCGCGCCCGGAGGGACTTGAACCCCCATCTTCGAGTTTAGAAGACTCGTGCCTTATCCGGTTAGACCACGGGCGCTCACGAGGGTCGAGGGGCGGGTACCCTGGCTAGGATATCATGCCCCCGGCAAATTGGTCGGGATGACTGGGCTCGAACCAGCGACCTCAGACTCCCAAAGCCAGCGCTCTACCAACTGAGCTACATCCCGTCGACTATCCATTTATACCAGCCCCGGTCAAGAGCAGTCCTTTTTCGATGGCAGTTCGCGCAGCGCACGACACACTTTGCGATTTCTGCCTCAACGCGCTTCCATGCGACTGAACTGCCTGCGAGGGAGCTCACGTCCATGATCTTATTGTCCATATGGTCAAACTCTAGGACCAGCGGGTCCGAAATGCCGCAGTCCACGCAGGGATGATCAAGTAGGTACTCTATCACCATCTCCCGATTGCGATGGCGATAGCGCTGATTGTTGATCCTCCGCTTCGTACCATATTTCTCGAGGTTCTTATGATAATGCGCCTTCCGGTACAACCGTCCACAGTTCTTGCAATATGACGATAGCGCGCCTCTCCGGCGGTGGAAGTCGCTGGAAGGCAGCACCTTGCAACACTTTGGGCAACGTTTCATCATGCGACTAGGGTCGCATTACCGTATGCCACCTGGGTGGCAATTTAAAATGCGAGTGCGTGAAAACCGACGTAACGCGAGAGATCGATTTGCGGAAGATCCGTCGCAAAGATGCGCACTTGATCCAGGACGAGACCGATCCGTACAGCCGCGCGCATCACGCGCACATTACTTCCCGGAACCAGCGCCGTGCACCATGATGCGCCGTAGGTTCGCCGCAACGCAACGAGGGCAAAGCCGAAGAACTGCGTGAGATACGCGCCCGACGCCGCCACCATCGGGCCGATGCGTCCGTCGGGCCACACGTACACGTAGCCGACGCATTCATCGTTGAGCAGCAGTAACGTTCCCGATGCGAGCTGCGCAAAGCTTGCGTGATCGTTGGGTCGCCCGGTTCCGCGCGCATCCCGATCGAGTGCTGCCAGGATCCCGGCGTGCGCCTGCGCCTCGATCGGCAAGGTCGCGAAGCGATAGTCGCCGGCCGCCATCGGCATCAGCTCTTCTTCTTTTGGAATGGCGCCGGCAACGCGCAGCACCGGAACCTGCAAAGCGACTCCGAGCCGCGCAAAGAAGGACATGCCCTCGGTGCTCCCTGTCTCGAGCAGCCCCGAGCGCGACACGTCTCCGGCGTCGCGCGCGACCTCGCGCAGAATCCGCGATCCAATGCCCTGCCTGCGAAAGGACGGTTCGACGAAAAGCTCGCTTAGGAACCATTCGTTTTCGAGTTCATGCGCAAACCCAATCGCGATAGGCGTGCCCTCGTCACGAGCCACGTAGGCCCCGCGCGGGGACGATTGCGCCAGCTGCCGATAAAGTTGGCGACTGCTCTCATCGGGCCAGCGCCGCGCCGCGAGCGCGCGGACGTCCGCGTCTTTGGCGGCGGCAATCTGCGGCTCGTTCGTCATCGCAGCGCGTCGATCAGCGCGCGCGCCGCGCGGCCCCGGTGGCTAAGTTCGTTCTTCTCGTGCTCCGGAATCTGGCCGAACGTCTTGTCGATCGGCGGATAGAAAAAGAGCGGATCGTAGCCGAAGCCGTTCTCGCCGCGAAGTTCGCGCGCGATCTCGCCGCGCACGTCGCC
>Ga0302180_10002416_pt1 | contig 14475 bp, 13 predicted proteins | sample I_Palsa_E3_2_FD_200575 | JGI IMG/M metagenome (GOLD analysis project Ga0302180, IMG submission 200575) | Peat permafrost microbial communities from Stordalen Mire near Abisko, Sweden - I_Palsa_E3_2 | ecosystem: Environmental > Terrestrial > Soil > Palsa > Peat permafrost | place: Sweden... | reverse complement strand
GACGTGAGCTACGTCGGTCGATTCGGCTCCGCGTTGCGCACCGTCGACCTGGCGAAGCCCGTGCGGAATTGCAAAAACCTCCGCTGGAATCGAGCCGGTATAGCGGATCTGCTCGATGTGCATCTGGGTGATCGGTGAGCCGTTGCTTCCATACTGCTGACGTTCGAGGACCAAATGTGTCGCGCTGTCGATGTGCAGTCGCATGGTGGTCTGTCCCGTGTACTTGTTGTTGAGAAGCACAACGTGAACCGGGCGGCCGTCGAGGTTCTCATCGGGCGCGTAAACGACATTGTAATTTGCCATCATGATACCGAAATTGCCGCGCTCGGCGATCTCCTGGTCCGCATCCTCGTCATGAGAGACGACGACCTGCTCACGCTTGACGTCGATGGAATAGGTCGTGGAGCCGCGCTTGATCACCGAATCACCGTACAGATCCTGCGGCGCGAGGTACCAACGCCGCGTCATGTCCGGTGCGCGGTGTTCGACGCGGTAAATCGCCGCATACGATCGCTGGGGGCCAATGCGCAGCACCTGCACTTCACCGACGTACGAGACACGTTGGTCCGCGGCCATGGCATCGCGTAAGAGATCGGCGGCAGGGGGCGCCGGCGCGGCGGTCGCGCCCGTCAGTAGCGCTGCGAGAAGCGAAGCGGCGCTACTGCGTGCCATCCGCGTTCTCGGTTGAAAAGAGCGCGGTCGGAACGATGGTACCTTCGTTGAAGGGCACCGCGCTGGTGAGCGCGGCGTGATCGTCGAGGTAATAGGCGGCGTCGATCGTGGGTCCGCCGCGGTGGAGGTTGGATTCGTACCCGGCAAGCGCCGCTACGACGAAGGTGGCAGCGACCGGAATAGCTACCACGGGACGTAGCCAGTTGCGTAGCCTGACCGGCCACGTGGGCGTGCGCTCGGATGACTCGACAACGCTCCAAATGCTCGCCCGTACACCTGCCGGAAGCTCACGCTCGCTCGCGCGCGCGAAGCTGCGCAGCGATTCGGAGAGGCTCGCTTCGTCTTGGTAGCGCTGGTTGCACGATGCGCAGCCTTCGAGGTGCAGCAAAAGCGCCGCGTCCTCGTCGGGTGCGAGTTCGCGGTGGAGGTAGTCGATGAGTTGTTCTTGGCTTGGATGTGATTTCATGATGATGATGTTGTTTGTGACTCGATCTGGCGGCGTAGCTGGTGCCGAGCGCGATGCAGCCGCGAGCGAACCGTCCCGATTGAGCAGCCGACGATGTCGGCGATCTCTTGGTAGCTGTATTCCTCAACATCCGCGAGGATCAAGACTTGCCGTTGCTCGAGAGAGAGGCTTGCGAGCGCTTTAGACATACGTTCGCTCAGCTGCCGCTCGACCAGTTCCTCGATTGGTTCGGTGGCCATCGGCCTGGTTTGTCCGAACCGTTGTGGGGCGTTGTCCTCGGGGATCTCTTCCTGATAACGTCCTTTCCGCCGCCGAAGTTCATCCCGATAGAGATTCGTAACGATGCGGTAGATCCAGGAGAGGAAGGAGGTGCCGGGTTGGAAGCTTCGCCAGGCCCGGTAGACCCGGATGAAGGCCTCTTGGGTCAGGTCGCGAGCGTCGGCCTCATTGTGCGTGAGGCGCAAGGCGTAGTTGTAGGTGGGGCGGCCGTACTCGTTGATCGCGCGTTCAAGGAACGCCGTCTGCTCCGGGCTCGGGGGATCGAACGGCTTGCGCGGCGCGGCCATGAATCGGCCTTTTACGGTCGGCTGACGCCCAGACCTTGCCGATCTCCCCGGCGCGCCATTGCGCGGTCCAGTTCATCGAGATTTGAATGTGCAAGCTCGTCGTCGAGATGTTGAAGGTAGCGCTCTACTGCCTCGGCACGCTCTTTGTTGCCCGACGAAACCGCGAGATCTTTGAGCGCCGCCCGCAGACGACGTTGTACTTGCAGCGATGCGTTGCCGAACATGCGAATTTCGTCGAAGGCCAAGGACAAATAGTCCTCCCATGTCGGCATTGGAAAGACCAGGCGCAGGTTTCCGCTCGCATCCTTCACGTAGCCGGCGTCGAGGCGGCAACACGCGAGCCGATGGAGGAGGTCTTCGATTTGATCCAGTGACTGCACGGCCGTCGTCGGGTCGTTGACTGCGGGCGATAGCGCCATGATCGCGGTATCGACCAGCAATCGCAGCGGGTACTTCGGATCCTGTTTGAAGGTGCGGTCCCAAGCAAGATGCAGCGCCTTCATCAGCGCGTCATCGGCAATGCGCGTTCCGTTTCCAAAGACGCGCACGAGTAAGGCGCCGTCGGGCACCGTGTCGCCCACCGCGCACTGCAGCACGATGACGGCCTGTGCGTCTTGCGCAAGTCGCACGAACCTTTCGATCTCGAAATATTCAACGGCGCGTGGCGGGCCCGAATATCGCAGCGTCTGCAGCGGTGCAGAGGCGCAAATCTGTGCGACCTGCTGATGCGTCGCCTCGCCGTCAGTCGCGGCGGCCTCAGCGAGCGTGTACGTCTCGCGGATAACGCGTCTGCCTTCGTTGCCGACGATGCGAAGCACGCTCGTGATCTGCAGCTGACTCATCCGCTGCACGAGCAAGGCCAAGAGAACGATACTCGAGGCCAGTAAGGCCCCGACGAAGAGAGTTGAAAAGAATGGGACTTTGCCGTCTCCGTTGCGGTCGACATACACGAGTTCGGCGAGCGCGTAGATAAACGTGGCAAAGAACATGCCTAGAGAGTTAAAGAGAATCGGATCGCGACCGAATAGGAGGACCAGCCGTTTTGAATAGGCGGCAGCTCCGAACTGCATGACCAGGAAGTAGATGGAAAAGACGATTGCGCTGAGCGACATCGTGCCCGAGGCAATGCCTGAGAGAAACGCTTGCGCGGAAGAAACCGACATGCCACGCGTGTACGAGGACAAATGCTCGTACTCGAAGCGTGGAAACATGATTCCGGCAACCAGGCTTGCTACGGCATAGAGCAGCGGAACAAGCCAGAGCGGAATCTTCAGCCGCACGTCATGCCGCTCGCGACCATAATACTCTCCCGACGATCCACAGCGCGATCGTTACGACGATCACGATGAAGAAAAAGAGCGCAATCTCCAGCAGCACGATTCCGGCGAATTGGCTGCCGCCGCACAGCGCGACCACGCTTGCAATCAACGAGAGTTTGAGGCGCTCGAACGGATTGCTCGCCATGCCTTCGATGGCCCGCGCCTCCGCCGCAACGCCGTGCGGATCCCACCCGGCGGTGTCCACGACGTATGCGACGCGACCCTGCGGCGTCACGATGAACAGCTTGTCGCTGTGAATGTAGGTGTCGCTGTCGGTCTGCAGCGAGGAAATACCAAACTCGTCGAGCACCCTTTCGATCGTCGAGCCGGTTCCGGTCAAGAGCGTCCAGGTCGCCCGGTTTTGCCCGAACTGCGTGCCGTAGTTGCGCAGCACGGCAGGCGTGTCGTAAGGCGGATCGAGGCTGATCTCGACCAGCGCGAAGTGCGCCGGATCGAGATCGCGCTGGAGTTGTGCGTATTTCGTGCTGATCGCGATGCAGACGTCGGTATCGGGACAACGGGTGAAGATGAACGAGAGCAGCATCGTCTTCCCGCGAAACGCGTCGTGCAGCTGCACAAGGCGCTCGTTTTGATCGATCAGCTTCGCGCGCGGTAGCGGCTTGCCGGCGTCGACCGGAATGACCCGGCCCGGATTGGGCAGCCCGGCGACGAACGCCGCAGCCGGCGCCGGATCGCGTAGCGTCCACGGTTGTGTCGAGCGATCGAGAAATGCATCGACCCCGGTGCCTGCGCGCAGCGCCAAGCTCGGCGCAAGCCGATAGAGGCGCGTTTGTGCGGCCAATGTCCGCGGCATCGCTGCACTGCGCACGACGACCGTGTTGCCGCTGACCGGTGACACGACGACGCCGTGAAATGGGAGCAAGCCGGCGAGGAGCAGTGCGAGGATCATTGCCGCAGGGTCCGCACGTCGGAGGCATAGTCACGCTGGGCATCATCGTCGTTGTGAACCACGCGTTCGTTGCCGGAACGGTCGATGAGAAACGTGAAGGCGCTGTGGGCCTCGTCATAGTCGCTTCCACCATGCGGATCGGGCAGGGGCTTCGACCACACGTTGTAGGCTCGTTCGACATTCGCGATCTGCGCTGGCGTTCCGGTGAGGCCGACGATCCGTGCTCCGCTAAACCGGCGAATGTAGGCGTGCATCACCGCCGGCGTGTCGCGCTGCGGGTCGATCGTGACGAAGACAATCTCCGCATTCGCGTGCGGTTGGGCACGCAGCACCGCTGCGAGCTTGGCCAGCGTCTCGGGACACGTGTCGGTGCAGTGCGTAAAACCGAAGAAGAGCGCAACGATCTTGCCGTGCTGCGCGCCAAGCGTCCAGGGTGCTCCCGTGTCGCTAGTAAGCGTAAAGTTCGGCGCGGCGGCGGGCGGCACGGCTATACCGGTAAAGTGCTGCGCTGCCGCTTGCGCGCAGCCGGCCAGCAGCGCGCTTGTCAGCGCAAACGCGAGACGGAGGGTCACGATCAGCTTCCGGGGTGGAGGATCGTCGTAATCGTCATCCAGACGCCGAGCACGATGATGACCGCCGAGAGCGAAAATGCGATCGTGTTCCCGAGCAGCGTGTTGCGCCGATCGCCGATAACGCGTTTGTCGTTGACCAGCACGAGCAAGAACCCGAGCACGATCGGGAGGACGAACCCGTTGAAAGCTTCGACGTAGACCGTGAGCGCAATGAGCGGAAGATTCGGGATGAGCACGAACGCGGCCGCGACGACCACACATGCGACGTAGAGCGCGGAGAATCGCTTCGCGCGCAATCCGTCGTTGAGCGAGCAGCGCCAACCGAAGGCCTCACCGAACGCCCACGACGTCGCGAGTGAGACGACGAACGCGCCGAGCATCGAAGCGCCGATCAAGCCGACGCCGAATGTCACGCCCGCGAAGCGTCCAACGAGCGGCTGAAAGGCAAGCGCTGCGTGCGCCGCGTCGCTGACCGGAATGTGATGCACGAAAAGCGTGGCGGCGGTCGTTACGATGATGGCGATCATGATGCCCTGCGTGAGCACTGCGCCAAGCGCCGTATCGAAGCGCGCGAAGTTCATATCCTTGATGCCAAGGCCTTTGTCGACCACCGCGCTCTGTTGGTAGAAAATCATCCAGGGCATGATGACCGCGCCGATATTCGATGCGATCAGGAGCAGGTAGCTATAGTCGGTCAGCGGCTGGTTGCCGAAGATGCCTTGCATCACGATGGCGTGCAAGGGTGGATGCGCGGCAAATGCGGCGGGAATGAAGAGTAGCTCGACCAGGCACAAGGCGAATGCGAACATCTCGGCGCGCTTGTATGACGCGGTGAAGATCACGACGATGAGCAGCAGCGCCGCCAGAAGCACCAGGGGCGCGGCGGGCAACCCAAAGATCAACGCAGCGCCGGCGATGCCCGCAAACTCCGTCACCAGCGCGGCGATGTTGGTGACGAGCATGGTGCCCAGCGATACCCATGCCCATCCTAGGCCATAGTGCTCGCGAATCAAACGCGCGTGGCCTTTGCCGGTGACCGTACCCAAACGCACCGTCATCTCTTGCACGACGAAGAGCGGCACGATCAGCAAGAGTTGAAGCAGAATCAACTTGTAGCCGAACTGCGCCCCCGACGTCGCGGCAGTCGTGACGCTGCCCGCCTCGGTATCGGCGAATGCGACGATCAACCCCGGACCGGTAACGGCGAGAAAACGCAGAATCACCCGCCACAACGATCGTTGCGGGACGGCGGTCGCGACCGGGCTCTCGAGGGTAGCCATGTCGTTGTTAGGTTAGCCTAATTTGGCTCCCGCCCTCTGCATGAAAGGTATGGATTATGGCGGTTGCGCTCGCTCGCGTGCTGCTCGGCGCCCTCTTGGTCTGGGCCGGCGCCGCGAAGATCGGCCATGCGGAAGCATTGGCCGGGGCGATCGCCGGGTTCCGGCTTTTGCCGCCCGGCCTCGTCGCTCCGCTTGCCGTTATTCTGCCGTTCTTCGAGGTTCTGCTCGGGCTCTATCTGCTTGCCGGTCTGTTCACGCGAATCGCGGCGGCCATCGCGACGGCACAGTTCCTGATCTATGCAGCAGCGATCGCCTCGGCAGTACTGCGCGGCATTCCCGCGAACTGCGGCTGCTTTGGTCCCGGTGACGCCGCGGTCGCGGATTGGCCGCACGTCGCCTTGGACCTCGCGCTCGCCGCAATTGCGCTCTTTATCGCTGCCGGTGCTCCCGGCGCGTTTGCTCTGGACCGGAGATTACGTTCTCGATGAACCAACGCGTGCTCGTTCTTCTCTCGCTGCTCGTTCTCGTCGTCCTTATCGCGGGCGGCATTCTCTTCGCAAAATTGCATGGCGCGCAGTTGAACAACGCGTCTACTGCTCCAGTCAGCGCTGCGGTGGCGATTGGGCAGAAGGCTCCGGAGTTCACCTTGCCGACAACGGCAGGCGCATTCGATTTAGCGACGGTGACCAAGCCGGTGCTCTTGGAGATCTTTGCAACGTGGTGCCCGCACTGTCAGCGCGAGACGGTCGTGATGAATCAGCTCTACGCGGCCTACGGGTCTCGCGTGGCGTTTCTCGCCATTCCCGGGAGCGACACCGGTATGGACGGCGCGTCGCCCGAGTCGCAATTCGACGTTTTGAATTTTCAGATCCGGTTCAACGTGAAGTATCCGATCGCACAGTACGATCCGAACTTGACCGTCGCCAAGCTCTATCTCAAGGGCGGCTATCCAACGATCGTCGTCATCGATCGCAACAAAACGATCGGCTATATCAACGACGGCGAGATTCCGTTTAAGGAACTCGCCGCCGCATTGAATCAGGCGCTGAAGTAGTTAATCGCCCGGTGGGAAGGCGTAGTTCGGCGGCGGCACGGTCGGCGTGCCGATCTCCAGCACGATCTGCTGATGCGAGCGCAGCGGAATCGCGCGCAGGTCGCCGTCGTAGAGCGTCCCGTTGACGTAGGCAATCACCGGCCCTTTGAGGCCCGCAACGTTGTCGCGCGTCAGCGGTTGTCCCCAGACGTCGAAGAACATGCCGAGCTGGAATCCCGGGCTGCCTTCGGGCGCGAGTACCGGCGATTCGACGTGGATGATGCCGTCCATCGAGTGGGTGTGAATCCAGTAGAGACAGCCTTGAGGCGCAACCGGCGCTGCGCCGACGAGTTTAGGAACAGCGACTTGCGTCCCGTCGTAAAAGATTGCTAGATGCGTGTGCGTGTGGAGCGTGCTGTACTCCATCCCGCCGCAGGTGATGCCGTCGACGGGCTGCCCATTCCCGCCGGTCTGCGTGTCGGGCAGTCCGCCCTTGGAGAGCTTGAACGTAGGCTTCCCGATGGTGTCGCCGTCAGCGAGCTGAATCGGTTTCGAGGTAGAGGCTACGGCGCTCGATGGCGCCGGTGTGGGCGTTGCGTTGGCCTCCGCAAGCTGCCGTTGTTGCATCCAATTCATGATCGCGAAGATCGCGATGACGACAACGACCAGCACGGCCGCGCTGATGTACACGACGGTCATGGGGTCGCGTTTGGGCGGCGGTGCGGAACCACCGCGTGATTGACGACGGCGATCTGAACGGGAGTTTGACATCGGGCCTCGTTATCGGACGGAAAGAGCTTCTTGCTGTGCCGGGTCGAGAACGCGGCCCGGCTTGAGGTAGTTGATGACGTAGTCGCGCACGGCATCGTCGAGCGTCGTGATGGGTGCGACGAAGCCGCATCCGCGCAAACGCTCGATTCGCGCTTGGGTAGAATACTGATATTTCGGACGCAAAAGTTCCGGCATCTCGATGAACTCGATCCGCTCTGGAACGTCGAGCGCCGCGAAGATCGGTCGCACGAGATCGAGCCACGTCTGTGCGCGACCCGAGCCCACGTTGACCAGCCCGCTCGCGTCGCTCTGCGCGACTGCAAGCGTCATTTCGACGGCGTCTTTCACATAGAGGAAGTCGCGCCGTTGTTCCCCGTCGCGGAACTCCGGCCGATAGCTCTTAAAGAGCGCGACTCGCCCGTTTGCGCTGATTTGTTCGTAGGCCTTGCACACGATGCTGCGCATTTCGCCCTTGTGATCTTCGTTGGGGCCGAAGACATTGAAGTACTTCAGCCCAACGATGCGATCGCTTAGGCCGCTGCGCTGCGCGTAAAGGTCGAACAGCTGCTTCGAGTAGGCGTACATGTTCAGTGGTCGCAGTTCGCGCAGATCGATATCGTCGGAAAGCAGATCCTCCAGGCCGCCGTAGGTGGCCGCCGACGAGGCATACACGAAGCGCACGTCGCGCTCAACCGCCCACTGCGCGAGAACTTTGGTGTACTCGTAATTGTTGCGCATGAGGTAGTCGGCGTCGCGCTCGGTAGTCGACGAACAGGCGCCTAAATGAAAGACCGTACCGACCGACCCAAAGGCACCGGGGTGGTCATCAACCAACGACGCGAAATCGTCGGCGTCGACGTAATCGGTGAAACGCAACGGCACGAGGTGCCGCCACTTCTCCGACTCGTCTAACCGATCGACCGCAATAATGTCGTCGATACCGCGGCGGTTGAGGGCCCAAATCAACGCGCTGCCGATCAAACCGGCAGCCCCGGTTACGACAACGGGGCGTTCCTTGACGTTGTGCATAGCGCGAAGCGGCGTATTCCCCAGGCTAAAACGCTTAGTCCTTCAACAGAGCGCTTCGAGCGGGCCTAGCCGGCGCAGCCGGCGCAGGTTCCAAAGAAGGTCACGGCATGACCGCGGACGTGGAATTTCGGGGGCACGAGTTTTCGAATGCTCTCGATGCAGCCCGCGATGTCGAAGACGCGGTCGCATTTCTCACACTGAAAATGGTGATGGTGCTCTTTGTCGGAGCGCTCGTAACGAACCGGTTCGCCCGGGATCTCGACCGCCTCGATCCAGCCGTCTTCGAGCAGCGCGGCGACCGTGCGATAGACGGTTGCAACGCCCATCCCCTCGATCTGCTTCGAGGCGGCCTCCAACAGCTCGCCGACGCTGAGCGGCCGCTCGGCGCCTTCAAACACCGCCTGCACCGCGTCGCGCTGTTTGGTCTTCCGGCTCGGACGATTCACTGATTTCCCCTTGTCCATGTGCTTGACTACTTGATAATGATAAGCTATTCTCAGTTAAAACTCAACCCCACCGTAGAGGACCCTAATGTTCCACCGGCTGCGGCGCTTTTTGCGCGCTGCTCTCATTCTTGTTGCCTTCATGATCGTCTGGTCCGCGCCGTCGCGTGCAGTCAACGCGAGTGCGTTTATTTCCGGCACGGTCACGCAGGACGGCCTGCCGGTCGCTCACGTGCAAGTGACCGCTACCGGCAACAATCAGACTGCCAAAACGACGACGGACGCACGAGGGCACTTCGGTTTTCCGCCGCTTGCGCTTGGCACCTACGTGATCGAGGCGAAGTCCGGCGACCACCAGGGAGCGGTCCGCGTCGACCTGAGCGGCGGCGGCGCGGTGGTTGGGCTCACGCTCGTACCGCTCAAAGAGATCGGCTCAGTCGTGGCGACCTCGGGCGCATCCTCGACGGGGATCTTGAGCGGCAGCGGCAGCAACGTGACGCTGAATCACACGCAGCTTACGGAGATGCCGTACAACAATAGCTTCTCCGAAATGGAGATCCAGATGCCCGGCGCCGTTCGAGGGGCAAACGGCGTCGTGCACATCAACGGTGATCACGGCGTTATCAATTACATGATCGACGGCGTTGCGCTCCCGCAAGAACTCAATCGCGACATCGGCAGTGAGATCGATCTCAACGATCTTTCATTTGTCGACCTGATCGAGGGCGCGTATCCGGCACAGTACGGACTGCGCTTCGGGTCGGTCTTCAACATGGCGACGCGCGCCGGCACCGGACCCGCCGGCTTCGACGGCAACTTCGCGTACGGCTCGTATGGCACCGCGATCTCGACGATCGGCTACCACGCTCCGATCGCCGGCGGTGGTGGCTATGACATCGCGGTCAGCGGCGAGGACACGACGCGTGGGCTCGATCCGCCGAACTTCAACTCCCCGCACAACGATGCGAGCGACCTCAACCAGTTCGCGCGCTTCACACTACCTAGCGGCGGCGGCACGAACTACACGAACATCACTTTCATCCACAGTCACAGCACGTTCCAGATTCCCAACGACGTACAATTCGGCGAACCGGCCGATACCGACGATAACGAAACGCAAGAGGACACGTTCCTTGCCGTGCAGTTTCGTCACGCCATCGGCGACACCGGCGCAATCACCTACGGCCCGGCCTTCAAATCGTCGAGAATTCAAGATTTCGGCGATCAGAATAACGACTTCATCTACGGCGAATCGCTCAACGTCACGCCGCCCCCGTACGGCAACGGCGGCGCATCGACCGACTGTGCCAACGCGTTCACGGTCGGTCCGGCGAACCCGACGGCTTTCCCGACGATGTGCGCCTACTCACTGGCCGATCAACGCACAGCGATCGATTACATCATGCAGGCCGACTACACACAGAACTTCGGCAAGCATACGATCTCGGCGGGCGGCTCCTACGATCTCGCGCAGATTTTGAAGTATTACGCGATCACGCTGCAGCCCAACAACTTTCTCGCGCCGATTCTCACGCCGGGAACGCCGAACGCAACGGCGACCGTTATCGACAATTCGCCGAACCTCGGCAATACCTATCAGTCCTACATTCAGGACAGCTGGCGCATGAGCAGTCTCTGGCAAGCTGACTATGGCTTGCGCTACGACTTCTTCACGATTCGCTCAACCTCGTTCTATCAGGGCTTCGGTGCTTTCAGCCCACGCTTCAAGCTCACGCGTTTCTACGGGACTCGAGCGAGCGTCTACGCCTACATCGGACGATTCTTCGAGCCGTTCTCGCTTGAGAACGTAAGTCCGCAAACAGCGTATTTACTTAATCTGCCGCTGCAACCCACCGAAGCGCAATTCGACCTCAAGCCCGAGCGCGACACGCAACTCGAACTCGGCGGCCATCTGCCACTGGGTTCCGGCGATCTCGGATTTCGCGTGTGGCAGAAGAATGCCAACGACTTGATCGACGATACGCAAGTCGGCGTCACGCTGCTGCACCAGGATATCAACTACACGCTCGGGAGGCTTTCGCAGGAGGCGCTCGTCTACACGAAGCCGCTACCCCGCGGCGGACGTGCCTATCTCCAGTTTGCACACGTGGTCTCGCTCAATAGCGGCTGCGAGACGCAACTGCTAGCGCCGTGCTTCGGTCAGCCGACCGGATATACGCCTGCGGATCACGAGCAGCGCTACACCGTCAACGGCGGCGCGCTGCTACGCGACAAGCGCAACGGCTGGTTCTCTATGGATGGTGAGTACGGTAGTGGGCTCTCGTCGAACGTTTGTCCGCTGACCACGCCCGGCTATTGCAAGATGACGCCCCACACGATCTTCTCGGTTGAAAAAGGGATCGCGATCGGTCCGAAGATGGCGCTCACTTTCGATATCCAAAATCTGCTCAACGATCGCTACTACGTGACGCTGCTCAATGCGCAGGGGAACCATTACGCTCCCCCGCGCACCTTCAGCATGGGCGTTCGCTTTAGCCCCTGATCAGAACGGTTCGGTTAAGCGGAGCAGAAACGTGCGCGAGTTCGCGATCTGCGTCGTGTTGAACCCGTTCGCGATTTTAATCACATACTGGTGATTCAAGATGTTCTGCACGTCGAGTGTCACGCCCAGACCTTTGGAGTTCGGGCCGGCACCGGGGTTGACGATGCGCCCTGTGCTCAGGTCGAACGTGGTGTGCGCCGGGAGCGTGCCGCTCAGGTTGACGTTGGCATCTTCGAACTGGACGGGAAACCCGCTACCGTAATCGGCTTGCAGCGTCCCAAACCACGCACGGTCTGCTCCGAAGTGCGCGGTATAGCCGGCAGTCGAGTCGACCAGCTGCGAGTGGTCTTCAATGCTAAGCTGCGCCGGTGACGAGATCGGCAAGCCGTTGTTGATGTTGGGCGGGAAGAGGAAGGTCGAACCGGAGATCCCGCCGGCGAGCGACTCGGAGATCGTGGAGGTGAAGAACCAGTCGTTTCCGTTGCGCAGACGGTCTTGGAGACGGATCCCAAGCCCTTGAGCATGCCCGATCGCGTTGTTGTAGACGGCGAAGAGCGGCGTGTTCAAGAGTTGCGTCGTGTCGAGGACGTTGACGACGTTCTTCTCGTACAGATTCGCCCAGCCGGTAAGATTACCGCTGAAGATATGCTGCAAGCCGATCTCATAGTAGCTGTCCATCTCGGGTTGAAGGTCGTAGGGCGGCGTCGTGGTCGAGCAACCGTTTTGCGCGGCGAAGATCACGCATGCCTGGCGCACGTCTTCGAGGAGCGGCGCTGCATAGTAACGGCCGTAGAATAGATGGAAGACGTTCCGGCCGCCGTCGGAGACATTGACGCCAAAGCGCGGCTCGATCATGTATCCGCTGGTGTAGCCGGTCGAGTGATCGTAGCGGACGCCGTAGTCGAAGACGACGTTTTTGCTTGCTTCCCACTTGTCTTGGGCGTAGATCCCGATCTGCGACCCGGCTTGTGCCTGCGAGGAGGACGAAGCGTAGTAGGGCGACGCGATGGGCGGCGTCACACCCCCGCTCGGCAACGCACAGGCCACATAGTAGCACGCGTAGGTTTGCGAGCCGGAAGAGTTCTCGCGATTCGCGTCGAGACCGATCTTCCATGTGTGGTTCTTGCTCGAACGCAACTGCGAGATGCGTAGACCAAGGTAGCTCGCGTATGTGGTTTGGGCGAGGCCGACGTTATTAATGTAGTTCGGGTCGGACGGAGTGTCCGATACGCAGTCGGGATAGTTCGCGCAACCGAAGTTCGGGCCCATACCTTGCACGTCAGCGGCAAGGTCGCCGTCGTAGTCGACGCGCGTCGAGCGGAACCAGGGGATCAGCTGGAAGACGCCGTTGCCGTCCTTCGATATTTCCGTAAAGTTGAGGTTGGCGAAGCGGTCGTACTCGAGCTGCGTGTCGTCCGTTCCGGGAATCGCGTAGATCGGGTCGTTGGGATTGTTGGGGTCGATGTTGATCGGGATTTGGAACTGTGAGAGTTGATTCGAGAAGTCAAACGCCAGTGTGGAGCGATCGCTGAGTTTGGAAACCCAGCGTAAGAACTCATCGCTCGCCGAACTCTGATCGTGGATCGGGTCGAACGTCGGCGCATCGATACCGCGATCCGTGCTCGCGGTGTTGAGGTTCAGGAAAACTTCATTGTTGCCGAAACGCGAGACCATATCAAGTTGGCCGAGCGCCTGCGATTGATTGCCGCCACCCGCGGTAAATGTGCCGTATGTGCCTTCGGGGATGTTCGCGAAGCGATCGGTGATGATATTAACGACGGCGCCCATGCGATCGCCGCCGAATTCGGCCGGAATCGCCCCGGTGTAGATCTCGAGCGAGTCGATGTCCTGGGGATCGACGATCTCGGCGAAGTTCGATGTCGTGGCGAGCGGCAGCGGGGCACCGTCGATCTCGTACGTGACGCCGTGGAAGCCGTTTATCACCGGTTCGTTATACGAAAATGAGACGGCGCCGGGAACGGTCGTGATCAATTTGTTGAGGCTATCGCGATCGGGAGAGGCGTCGATTTGCGCGCGGTCGATCGTCGTGACGGCGACGGGTGTGCCGCTTGCTCCCGCCGATGCGGAGGCCGTAGTGACGACGATCGTTTTGAGTAAATCGATGTTGACGGTTGCAACCGAGTCACTTGCGACTTCGACCTCGGCCGTATGATCCTCGGCGCCCGCGTAATGCGCAACGAGCTGATAGCGCCCGAACGGTATGGCGGCAAACGAGTATTCTCCGTGCGCGTTCGTGGTGGTCGTGAAACGCGAGCCTTCGCCCGTAAGGGTGATCGATGCGCCCGCCACCGGCGTGCCCGATTCGGTGATGACGCCACGCACGAAACCCATGACGGCTGCGAGCGCGGGTACTGTGGAAAAAAGCATGCACGCGACGATGGCCGTCGCGATCCAACGAGACATGGGTACTCCTCTGAAAAGAAAGTGATGCTAAACGGGGAGTAGCATCGGGCCCGGCGGTGGCCGGGCGAAGCGCCGGTAGACGAACACGGCGCGGCGCGCAGAGGAGCGATGGGCAAAGCGACGGCGGTAACAGACCGGCCGGCGCACAAACGGTTGGCGCGCGATCGCAACGACGATCGCGGCAATGCCGCGCACCAGCGCGCGGGCCGCGAACGCGACCAGCAAGCTGGCCAGAATCAGGCAAACGGCGACGACCAGGAGGGAGGCGTGCCAAAGATGTTCGGGCTCGAGGTTTTCGATCAAGCCAAACCACAGACCGGCGCTGACCGTCACGGCGCCTGGGGACGGGACCCACGGCCGCAACGCCGCCGCCAGGATCGAGCCCTCGGCGTGGCGCCGAGCCGCGAGCCAGGCAAATGCCCCGATCGACGCGGCAAAGGCCCCTGCGCCCACGAGGGCGAGGAGTTCGAGCGTCGAGTGGTAGGCG
>Ga0302180_10002414_pt1 | contig 14483 bp, 14 predicted proteins | sample I_Palsa_E3_2_FD_200575 | JGI IMG/M metagenome (GOLD analysis project Ga0302180, IMG submission 200575) | Peat permafrost microbial communities from Stordalen Mire near Abisko, Sweden - I_Palsa_E3_2 | ecosystem: Environmental > Terrestrial > Soil > Palsa > Peat permafrost | place: Sweden... | reverse complement strand
GTCGGACCCCGCCCGCTCGTCGCCGAGGAGGACCTGATGGTCAACGGCTGGGCGCGCGGGCGCCTGGACCTGACACCGGGAATCACGGGGCTGTGGCAGGTTCTCGGCCGCACCAGCATCCCCTTCGAGGAGATGGTCAAGCTGGACTACCTGTACGTGACGAACTGGTCGCTCTGGGGAGACGTGCGGCTGATCCTGCGCACACTGCCGGTGGTGCTGCGGCGAAGCGGGGCCAATTGAGGCGCGATGGGTTCAGGTGCCTCCATGCTCAGCCGGGTCCGGTCGGTGCCTGGCAACACCGCGGCGATGCTCGTCGCGCGCATGCTCACGACGCTCTCCCAGGCCGCCGCCTTCGCGCTGGTCGAGAAAGCCTATGGAACGCAGACGCTCGATCGCTACGCCGTAGCGTTCGCGGCGGCCACCTTCGTCGGCCTGTCGCTCGACTTCGGCACGAGCACGTGGGCCACGCGAGAGCTCGCTCTGCGACAGCCGGTCTACGCCTGCCTGCGCGCCCGATTGCCGATGCTCAGCCTCGTCGCGCTCGGCCTTGCCGTCGGCGTCGTCACGCACGACCTCGACATTGCCGAGGCGCTGGAGATCGTCGCGATGGGCGCCGTGCTGGCCGCCAGTTATCTGGCGAAGGGCCTGTTCATGGGACGCAGGATGCACGAGCGGGAGGCGGTCTTCGCCGCCCTGGAGAGCTGTCTGATGATCTTGCTCCTGGCAGGTTCATATCTGAAGGTTCTGCCCCACCTTTCGCCGCTGCTCTATACGTCGATGGCCTATGCGGCCGGCGCGTTGGGCAGATGGCTGACGATGCCCGCGGAGCTCCGGCCGTCTCGGGGAGCCGACGGAGTCAGTTGGTGGTTCAGGACGATGACTCCCTACGGCGCACAGAACATGGTGATGATGGCCTCGACCCAGCTCGATGTGGTGCTGCTCGCCGCGTTGTGGCTGATGCCGGTACCGGGAGGCGTGGCCGCATACGCGCTGGCGATGCGCGTCTACTACGCGGCGCCGATGCCGCTCGACGCGCTGAGCTCGGCGCTGCTGCCGCGATTTGTGGAGCGCCCGGGCCGACACCGCCGCACGGCGATCGTCGGCACCGTGCTCGGCACGCTGATCGCGGCCTCCTCAGCCGCCCTGTTTGCCTGGATCGCGCCTCTGTTCGGCTACGGCGAAGCGATCGTGCACCAGCTGCGCGTCTCCCTGTTGATTCTGTCTTTCTCGTTCTTGGCTCGCTGCCTGGCCTATGTGCTCGGTGCGCTGGTGACGGCCCAGGGCAGGCAGCGGACGCGTCTGTTCAGCGCGACGGGCAGCCTGACGGTGATGGTCACGCTCGACCTGATTTTGATCCCGCACCATGGGCTGGTTGGCGCCTCATGGGCGATGGTCGCCGCCGATTGGGTCCAGATCGTGGGATATGCAGTGGGTGTTTGGCGGATCAATGTGTCCGCTCGTCGTGCGATCCCGCAGGGGCTCTAGGGAGATTGTGAGTACTGCAATGCGGATCCCCCTGACCCATATGTCATCGGATTGCAACAAGGGCGACTACGCGATCCTGAGTGCGACCGTCGACGCCCTGCGCGACGCCGCGCCGGGCGCGGTCATCACGGCGGTGTCGGCTGAGCTGCCGCACACAGCTCTCGATCTCCTGGCGGACACCCGCCTGACGAGGGCGCTGGGATGCGAGATCGTGGGCACCCCGGTGCCATCGCTGCGGGCATTCGACGGCGCTCGTGGGCGGTGGGTGCTCAGCCTGATCCGGGCGGAGCTACTGATCTGGGCCAAGCGTGTGATCGGCGATCGAGCGCTGATGCTCGTCTCACGCGAGGATCGAGAGTTCTTTCGCACGCTCGCCGACGCCGATGTCGTGGTGGCGAAGGGCGGGTCCTATCTGCATTCGCGCGGAGGCTTCGGCGAGGTGATCTATCTGTGGCGCATGCTCTACCCCCTGCGGATCGCCCATGCCTACCGTCGCAGGACGGTGCTGTTCGGGGTTTCCTTCGGGGAGCGCTACTCAATCTTGACGAAGACGATGATCCGCACGGCGCTGCGATCACGGGCGCAGATATACGTCCGCGAGCCGTTGTCGCTCGCATTTGCGCAGTCTGAGCTGGGCATCGACGGTGCGCACCTCCATCTGATTCCAGACGTAGCTTTTCTGACGGTCAACGAGACACTAAAGAGACCGCCCGGCGATAACTTGAGAATTGGCGTGACCGTCCGCTTCAGCCGTTTCCCGGACGCGTCTCCCGCACTGGCGCTCGAGCGCTACAAGCAGGCACTCCAGTGCGTCCTCGGAGACCTTCTCCAGGCTCATCCGCGTGCACGGATCATCTTCATCCCGCAGGTCCTCGAGGACATCCCACTTGCCCGCGATATAGCCGCCGGACTGGAATGCCCCGATCGAGTCGAGGCGATCGACGCAGACCTGTCGTTGGATGAGCTATTGGCTTTATACGCTCAGCTCGATGTCCTGATCGGGACGAGGCTGCACTCGATCATTCTTGCGGCTGTTACCGGGATTCCCTTTGTGCACATCGTGGTTGAGCGCTCCAAGAGCTACGGCACACTGGAGATGCTGGGTATGGAGGGCGCCGGTGTGCCTTACGACGGGATCACCGATAGCGCCCTGATGCGCGCCGCGGAGCACGCGATCGCGAACCGGGATGAGATCTCTGAGCGGCTACGGGTCCGCGTGGAAGAGCATCGCTCGACCCTGAAACAGATCCTCGCGAACTATTTGGAGCCGATCGCGGGGGTCTCTCAGTCGGACGGCGAGCGCGTGGATTTGGCAAGGGCGGCGTGATGAGCGCGAATGGTAAGCGCGCCACGACTAGCACAAACGCAAGGCTGTGCCTGATCACACATGCTCGCTTTCCGATCGGCGAGCCGCGGGCCGAGCGGGCGGCGCGGGCCGCGGCCGGCGACGGCTACCGGGTCGATGTGATCGCGCTGCGGGGGATGGGTGAGAGCGCGCACGAGCGCCTCGACGGGATCACCGTTTGGCGTCTGCCGATACGCCATCGTCGCGGCGCGCCGATCGCGATGATGGCGCTCGAGTACTGCTCGTTTACGATCCTCGCCGGCCTCTGGACGCTCGCCCTGCGCGCGCGCGGCAAGATCGCCGTCGTGGAGGTGCACTCGCCTCCCGAGTTCCTGATCCTGGCCGGCCTGTTGCCGAAGCTGCTGGGCGCTCGGCTGCTGCTCGACGTGCGCGATCTCTCCTCGCATCTGTGGGAGGCCCGCTTCGGCGCTTCGCAAAGAAGGAACGCGATCGTGGTTGCCCTACTGCGAAGGCTCGAGCGGGTGGCGTGCGCGCTGGCGGACGCGGTGCTCACCGTCCACGACCCCTACAAGGCGCAGCTGGCCGCCCGCGGCGCCGAGGAGCGGCGGATCGCGATCGTCATGAATACCCCCGAGGAGGCGCTGATCACGGGGGTGAGGCGTTCGTCCGCGCGGTCGGACGAGGGCGAGTTCACCGTCGCCTATCACGGCACGATCACGCGCTGGTACGGGGTCGATCTGCTCGTCCGGGCGATCGGCCTGCTGCGCGCGCAGGAGCGTCGCGTGCGCGCGGTGATCCTGGGCGAGGGGGATCAGCTCGAGACTGTGCGCGAGCTGGCCGCGGAGCTGGGGGTGGCTGACTCGGTCACCTTCTCCAATCGGTACCTGCCGATCGAAGAGGCCCTCAAGGCCGTCGCCGCGACCGACTGCGGGGTCATCTCCAATCGGCCGTCTGAGATCAATCGGTTCATTCTTCCCAACAAGCTGTTCGAGTACGTCGCGCTTGGAATCCCGGTCGTGAGCGCCCGGCTGGAGACAGTCGCCGCCCACTTCGATGATGAGGACCTCACGTTCTGCCGGCCCGGGGATCCCGAGTCGCTGGCCGGAGCTATCGCATGGGTGATGGATGAGCGTGTGGCGGCGATGCAGAAGAGCATCCGGGCGCAGGCACGCGCCGAGCTGTATCGCTGGGACACGAGCCGCATCAGATATCTGGACGTCCTTCAAGGCCTGCAGACGGGGCGCCTCGGCCAGCACGCATAGGGCTATGTCACAGTCAAAGTCAACCCATACAGTTGCTCTGCGCCGCCCGGCGCCCACGTCGTTCTTCAAGCAGGAATCGGCCGCGCTCGCGGCGATGCTGGCTGCCCTGGCGATCGCGATCGGCGCCGGCGTCGCGGTGGCCCCGCTGCCGACGTTGATCGGGGTGGTGGCGCTAAGTCTGCTGGCGACGCTCACCCTTGCGGGCGCTAGCCGTCGGCTCGTGCTGAGTATTGGCGTGCTGGCCATCGTACCGATAATCAGCGGCCTGGCCTCCTACGGACAGTTGCATCCGCACGATCTGAAGCTGTTGAGCGACGCGGTGTTGTTGACAGGCTTTGTCCCGCTCGTGCAGGCCGTGTCGGGGATGCGCAGGGAGATAAAGGACCTGGCGTTGCTGATCCTCGTTTTGATGGTCCTCGGGGAGTTGGTCGGGGCCATTTACTCGCACGGGGGACTGGGGCTGGCCGTGCCCGCGGTGTGGCAGGACCTGCGCTGGCCCGGAGCGATCGGCTGGGGCCTGTACCTGGGCAGTCGTCTGACGGCGACGCAACGCGTCAGATGGGCTTACCGTCTGTTGGTCGGGTGGAACATCTGCCAGGCCGTCGTCGCGGTGGGCCAGATCGCCCTGGGCGAGGGCACGGGAACGCGATTCTCCCTGCCCGTCGTGAGCGGAGCCTTTGGACATCCGACCCTGGGGTCGATCGTCGGCACGATCCTCCTCTGCCTGATGCTTAGCGACGCGCTGTCACCCACTCGCTTTCTCTCGCGCCGACAGCTGATCTGCGGTGGGGTCCTCGCGCTATTCGTGGTGGTCATCAGCACGCGGCTGAAGCCCCTGCTTGCGGTGGGCGGACTGCTCGTGTTCATATCGTCGGTCCGCCTGCTGCGCGGTAGGTGGCTCAGCGCGGCTGTCGCTGTGGCAATCCCGGTTATCTTTTTCTTGGGGCTTCCGTTCACGAGTGGGCTGACCGCGACCAACGCGGAATCCGGCAGCGGTCTGGTCGGCAATGTCGCAGGCCACGCGGGGCCGCGGACGAGTCTCTTGGGCGGTGCAGAGAAGTTGGCGGATGACAGGTTTCCCTTCGGCTGGGGCCTCGGCACCTTTGGATCGAACATCGACCCAAGCGCTGAAGACAGCGCCTTCGGCGACGCCGGCTTGGATACCACCTTTGGATTCTCCGACGCTCAGCCGGCGTTCAGATACGACAGCCTGATGGCGCATGTGCTCGGCGAGCGCGGCTGGGCAGGCCTCGCGCTCTGGGTGGCTGCGTTTGTCGCGGCCCTTGTGCTGATGGTGATGATCTCGCCCAGGTACCTGTTTCCGGCCGGAGCGATGGCGGCCGCCCTCACGTTGACACCGATCTCGCCGTCGATGCAGGATCCGACGATCGCGCTTTTGATCTTCCTCCCGGTTGGCCTGTGCATCGCGCCGGCGAGCAAGCTCCGGCTGGGACGACTCAGATGAAGATCCTGACCGTCACCAATATGTATCCGTTTGCGGGTGAGCGCTATTACGGCAGCTTCGTGCGAGAACACGTCGAGGCGCTCGTGGGGGATGGTGTCGAGGTCGATGTCGTTTTCGTTAATCCGCGGGAGGGCAAGCTGAAGTATCTGACCGAGATGCCCCGGCTTGCGAGGGCAATGCGCGCGGGACACTATGACGTCCTGCACGCCCAGCACAGTTACTGCGCCGTGCAGACAGCCGGGCTTCGCAGCTTCCTTGGGGTCGACACGCCGCTACTGTTCACGATCCACGAGGGCGAGGCCTACAGCTCATCTAGGGCAGGCAGAAGCACGACCCTGACCAAACGGCTGGCTTACTGGAAGCGTTTGAAGCGGCTGGCCCTGGATCTGAGCGACCATGTCGTCACGGTGGACGAGCGACTGCTTGCGGTGCTTGATTACCGGGGCCCGTACAGCGTAATCGCGCCCGCGGTCGACACAGAGCTGTTTCGGCCGATGGATCGAGTGGAGTGTCGTCGACGGCTGGGCCTGCCGGTCGAGGAGGAGATCCTATTCTTTCCGGCGAGCGCCGCTCGGCCCGAGAAGGGCGCCGATGTGTTCAAGATGGCACTCGCGTGCCTGGACCGGAAGGTGCACGTGGTGTACGGCGGTCAGATTGAGCGCGCCGAGATGCCCTTGTATATGAACGCCGCCGAAGTGGTGGTGCAGACATCTCACTTCGAGGCGTCGCCGATGGTCGTCAAGGAGGCGATGGCCTGCGACACGCCGGTGGTGTCGACGGACGTTGGAGATGTCAGCGCTTTGTTCGGAGTGGCGCCCGGTTGCTTTTGCACCGATCGAGATCCGCAAAGGATCGCGGCGGCGCTCCGGCAGGCACTGGAGTTGAGGGGCCCGGTGGGTGCCCGGGAGCGAGTGCTGGCCAGCGGTCTGTCCCCGACCTCAGTGGCGGGGCGCTATCGGAAGGTGTATCGCGAGATGTCACGCGCCAATCGGCCAGATATAGCTGAAGAAAGTAATGAATTGCCTGTGGATTCCGATCAGAAGAGTGTCGTCGGCTGTGGAGAGGGCAACTGAATGGACACCGAGCAGACAAATCTGAGCCTCGAGCAGGTCGCGGGTGTCCTGCGCCGCCGCGCACCATGGATCCTGCTCTGCGCCGTGCTGGTTACCGCCGCGGCGTACGGTTTTTCCAAGCACCAGACCAAGCAATACACCGCAACGGCCTCGCTCGTGTTCAGCAACAACCAACTCGGCCAGCAGGTCGCCGGGCTCGCCGTAGCGAGCAGCACCAGCCAGCAGGCTCAGGAGAACACGAACCTGAAGCTCGTCAAGCTCGGCGACATGGCGGCGAAGACCGCCGCGGTGCTCGGGCTGGGATTGACCAAGCAGAAGGTAAGCGCCAATCTGAGTGTAAGCGGAGAAGGCGAATCGAACATCGTCAACGTGTCCGCAACCGCGACCTCGCCTGAGCTGGCGGCCAGCATTGCGAACACCTACAGCAAACTGTTCGTCACCGAGCAGCAGAACAGTAACCACGCCTACTACGCCTCTGCCTTGGCGCTCGTCAACAGGCAGCTGGCGGTGCTCTCCCCACAGCAGCGCGCCGGCACAGCGGGGCTGGCGCTGGAGGATCGCGCGCAGTCACTGGGGACGCTCGCCGAACTGCGCAACGGCAACGTCCAGGTCGCGCAGACCGCAACCGTCCCGAGCACGCCCTCCTCGCCGATGGTCTCGCGGAACGCATTCCTCGGCGCCGTCGTCGGCTCGTCGTCGCGTTCCTGCTCGAGCGCTTTGACCGGCGCATCAGGGAGCCGAAGGATCTGGAGACGATCTACGGTCTGCCGCTGCTCGGGGTCGTCCCCGAGAGCGCTGCGCTGTCTCGTTCGACAAGAGGCAAGAAGAACGTCAGAGAGGCCCTGCCAGCGAGCGAGGCCGAGGCGTTTCATCTGATCCGAGCGCACCTACGCTACTTCAACGTCGATCGCGAGCTGCGCACGCTGCTGGTCGCGTCGGCCGCCCCGGGCGATGGGAAGACGACCGTCGCTCGTCACCTGGCGAGCGCGGCGGCGAGGATGGGCTCGCGGGTGCTGCTGGTGGAGGCCGATCTGCGACGGCCGACGGTCGCTCAACAGCTCGATATCCGCTCGGGCCCGGGCATATCGGACGTGCTGATCGGCGCTGTGGTGCTCAGCGAGGCGACGCAGACCGTCGACCTCGACTCCCCGTCCGCGAACGGAGGTGGAGCGCGGACGAACGGCGCTGGCGGGCGCACGCTCGACGTGCTGGTCGCCGGCGCGGCGCTGCCGCCGAACCCGGGGGAGCTGATCGAGAGCCACGCGATGGAAAGCCTGCTCGAGCAGGTGAAGTCCACTTATGACCTGGTCGTGATCGACACGCCGCCGCTGACCGCCGTCTCCGATGCGTTCCCGTTGCTACGCAAGGTCGACGGCGTGATCATCGTGGGCCGGGTGGGACGCAATCGCCGCGATGTCGCCGAGCGCCTGCACGAGACCCTCACGGGCGCCGGCGCCCCGTTGCTGGGCGTGGTCGCGAACGGCTTCAAGTCGGGCCGGCTCGGCTCCTACGGCTACGCGTATGACTACGCGACGGATGGGGCGGTGCACCCTGCGACGCCAACCCCGGCCGCGGCGGCGTCGTCCAACGGCTCTGTCCCGCCCGATCAGCCGATCCCCGCCGTCAAGGCCTGAACCCGGCTTTGTCAGTTGCGCCGGTGAGTGACGTCGTGGCGATCGCGGCGGACGCGCCCGTTATGGGCGATACACCGACGAGCGAGGACGCGCCCGGCACGCCGCGGGCGGGGGGATTCGCCGTCACGGCTCTGATGCTCCTGCCGGGCGCCCTGATCGTCTTCATGGGGTTCAACGCCGGCGGTTACTTCCCGGCGACGCCCGCCGTCGCCGCGCTGGTGCTCACGCAGGTCCTGCTCGTACGGATCATGCAGTCGCGCCGGCCGTTCGAGGGGCTGGCGCCCGCCACGTACACGCTGCTGACGCTCGTGTCCGCGTCCTGGTCGCACTCGATGAGCCGGGCGCTGATCGAGTTCGACCGCGCCTGGCTGTACCTGCTGATCCTCGTCCTGTTCGGGACGGTGCGCGCGAGCGCGCAGGACCTGCGCTGGCTAATCAGAGGCCTCGTGATCGGCGCGTCCGTCGTGTGCCTGGCGGGCCTGATCAGCCGCGTGTTGCCCAACGTCCTGCACACCGCACCCGACGTCGCCAACGAGCGGCTGAGCTACCCGGTCACGTACTGGAACACGCTCGGGCTGCTGGCCACGATCGGCATCGTGCTGGCGTTTCACCTCACCTGCTCGCTGCGCGAACGACGCCTCGTCCGCGTCCTCGCGGCGGCCGTCATCCCGCTGCTCGCCGCGACGCTGTTCTTCACCTTCTCGCGCGGGGCGATCGCCGCGGGGGTCGTCGGCCTGGTCGTCTACATGCTCGTGGCCCGCCCGAGCGGACTGCTCAGCGGCGTGCTCGCGACGGCTCCGGCCAGCGCGGCGCTGATCGTGATCGCCTATCACGCCAACCTGCTGGACACGGTCGACCCGACCACGCCGGCGGCGGTGTCCCAAGGCCATCATGTCGCGCTCGCGGCCGGCATCTGCGCGTCCGCGTGCGCCGCTCTGCGCCTGTTCTTCGCGCTCGGCCTGGATCCCCGTCTGCGTGGCGCCACGAGCAGGGCGCAGATGAGCCACCGGGCGAGGCTCGCCGCGGTTACGGGCGCCCTCACAGCGGTCTTGGTCCTCGCCCTCGCGCTCGGCGTCCCCCGCAGCGTCGAACACGACTGGCACCGGTTCATCAGCGGCGCCACTCCCCACGGCAACGCGAGCGACCTGCGCCAGCGGTTGACCGACCCCTCCAACAACGGGCGGACCGATCTGTGGCGGGTCGCGTTGCACGGCTTCTCGGCGTCGCCGCTGCACGGCTACGGGGCGGGGATGTACCAGACCCTGTGGGATCGCAACCGGCCCGCCTTCGTCTACACGATCAACGCCCACAGCCTGTACCTGCAGGCGATGGCCGAGTTCGGGGTCCCGGGCCTGGCGCTGCTGCTGATCGCGATCTTCGCCGTCCTCTACGGGCTGGGCAGGCGTGCGCGCGGCCCGCAGCGCTCGATCTACGGCGCGCTGCTCGCCGTCGGCGTGGTCTGGGCGCTGCGCGCCGGCGTGGACTGGGACTGGGAGATGCCCGTCGTCACGCTCGGGTTCTTCGCCTGCGCGGGCGCCGCCCTGAGCCCGCGCAAGGGCTCCGGGCCCGGTTGGGTGCCGGGCTACAACAGCCGCATGATCCTCGGCCTGCTGTGCCTCGTCACGCTCGTGACGCCCGTGCTGATCATCGGCTCGCAGGCCCGCCTCGAAGACGCCGAGCACGCGCTGTACGCCTCTGACTGCGCCAAGGCCAGTTCCTCGGCGCTGTCGTCGATCGGATGGCTCGACGTACGTCCAGAACCGTATGAGATCCTCGGCTTCTGCGACATCAAGCGTGGCCTGCCACGGCTCGGAGTCGCCGCGATGCAGCAGGCAGTGCGCCGCGACCCCGGCAGCTGGGAGACCTACTACACGCTCGCGATCGCGCAGGGAGCCGCCGGCATCGACCCGCGGCCGGCCGCCGAGCGGGCGCTGCGGATGAATCCGCTGGAGCCGCTGACCAGACAGGCGGTCAAGATGCTCGGCGGGTCGAGCCCAACCGAGTGGGTGAAGCGGGCCCCCGCGGCGCGCGCGGCGGCACTAGCCAGCAAGGATCTCTCGATCGTCCCGTCGTAGGCGTCGATCAATCCATCGCCTTACGCAGCTTGCGCAGGGCGCGATACACACGCCCCTCGACGGTGGTAAGCCTCTCACCCGTCAGCTTGGCGATCTCCGGTACGGTCAGATCGGCCCCGAAGCGCAGCGCGATCGCCTCGCGCTCCTCGTCGCTCAGGCAGGAAAGGCCCCTGCCCACGAGGTCACGGTCGGTGACCTCCTCGATCCCGCCGGCCGATCCGGCCACCGTCGCCACCGCGACGCGCTCGAGCGCCCTACTCTCGGTGGACCGTCGCCGGATCTGATCGCGCAGGCGGTTCAGCGCGATCGCATACAGCCAGGTCTTCTCGCTCGCCTTGCGGCGATCAAAGCGGCGGCGGGCGCGCAGGGCGCGCTCGAAGGTGTCCGCGAGAAGGTCTTCGGCCAGCACGCGGTCGCCGGTGCGGTAGCTGAGAAAGGCGTACAGAGCCTGAGCATGCTCGGCGTAGAGCCGCTCGAAGGCCTCGTCGCGCATGGGACTCATCGATGTCCCCTATCGGCATTCTGTGCCGACGGACAACCTTTCGGTCAGGAATCTGGCCTTTCGTGCGTGCTGCCTTGCACGCTGTCAGGAATCCGGCCCTTCGTGCGTACCAGTACGTATGAGCCCTTCACACGGAGAAGAACGCTTTGCGGATGACCTTCAGCAGGTCGCTGAGGTGCTTCGCGACCAGCGTGCGACGCTCGACCCCGTTGCGCTCGATGCAGTCAAGCTGCGCGCGATGAGCAGGGCGCGCCGGTCCACGTCCTCAGGACAGAAGGGATTCTTCATGCGTTCACGTCTGGCGACGGTCCTCACAATCGCATTCCTCAGCCTCGGCACCGGCGGCGCGCTGGCGCTGAGCGACGGCCATGACTTCGGGCTCGGCGGCCACAATGCACAAAGCGCCAGCGCCAATCAGTACGGCGGCGCGCCGGTGACGACTCCGTCGGTGCCAGCGCCGCCGGTGACGACTCCGCCGGTGCCAGCTCCGCCGGCGAGGACCCCGCCAGCGTCACAGTTCCAGCCTACCGCGGCATCGGCGAAGCTCTCGACGCAGGGCGCGGCCACGATTCACTGCTCGGTCGCTTGCCAGATCGTGGTACGCGCCAGCCGTGGGTCGCACCGCGTCCGCCTGGCCAAGACGCTCGGCGCGTCGGGCACGGCCACTGTTCGGCTGTCCAAGAGCGCGCTCCGTCGCCTCGGTAGAGGGCGAGTCGTGTTGATCGTCGAAGTCGACGGCAAGCAGGTCGCGAAGCGCACGGTGCAGGTTTCCTAGCACGGCGTCGAGGTCTCCGAGCGCGGCGTCGTTGCTGCCGCGGCCTACTGGGGCCGCGGCAGCCGCGTCGCCCGGCAGATCGGCGGAACGTTCGATTCGTCGGTGAACACGGGCGCCATGACGCTGCCCGGGACCAACGAGTGGGGATGGCCGAGCAGGTGGCCCATCTCGTGGGTCACCGTCAGGCAGAACATGTTCCAGTCTTCTTCCGCGGCCGTCCGCGTTGGCCACCGCCAAGCAGCAAGGGAGATCGTGCATTGCGTGTAGGTGCCGGCCGGCGCTTCGAGGTCGTTCGGCCCGAGCGAGGAGTTGAACGTGACCCAGCCGTCAGTCGAGGGGCTCAGGCCGGGAGCCAGGGGACTGTAGGCGAGGACCGTGATCTGACCACCGCAGGGCACCGCGCTCCAGTAGCGCTCTGCGACGGCGACTGCAAGCACCACAGGATCGGGGCCGGCGAGCTTGGCGGGCGCCACCCGCCGGGCCGAGGCGTGCCGGTGCGTGGTGCTCGAGGCGTGAGGATGGTGAGGCCGGCGGCCGTGAGCGCCGGCCGACGCGGGCAGGAGAAGCGCCGTTGCGAGGATGACAGCGAGCAGGAGACGGGCCATACCTGCATGCTCGGGCGAGCCGCCGCCTCGTTCTTCCTCTCGCGAGGGTGATCTTGGGAGGAGCAACGGGGGAAGCGAAGGGTGAGGCGAGGCTCACCCTTCCTCTGCGTTCTGCCGATGAGGGCGTACGTACTCACCCGCGCCTGACCACCTGTCGCCTGGATCACACATGCCGCAGACCCCCGTCACCGTCGTCCTCGCCCGCTTCGACGATCTGCTGGCCAGAGGACTGCGCGAGTTGATCGAGAGCGATCCGAGTCTTGCGATCCTCGCCGCCGACGTGGAGCACAGGCGCATCCCTGTCGTCCTACGCGCCCACCGTCCAGACGTAGCGATCCTCGACGTCGGCGCCCTGACCAAGATGGCCGAGGTGCGGGAGCTCAGCGGGCTATATCCCGCCACGCGAATGATCCTGCTCGCAGAGGACCCCTCGATGACCGAGTCTGCCCAGCTGCTCGCGTTCGGCGCGAGCGCCTGCCTCGGCAGGGACACTCAGTCGCGCGACGTGCTGCACGCGATCCACCTCGCCTCACGGGGGCTTCAGGTGACTCCACGGGGAGCGCCCGATAAGCGCGGCAGATCGATCGCGGGAGGGCAGCTGTTGACACAGCGCGAGGCCGAAGTGCTTCCCCTGCTCCAGCAGGGACGCTCGAACGCTCAGATAGCCGTCGCCCTGCAGGTGGGCGTCGAGACGGTTCGCACCCACGCGCGCAACATCTACCGCAAGCTCGGCGTCTCATCCCGCCGCGAGCTCGCCGCGCCGCCCACACCTGATCCAAAGCAGAGGCCAGGCTGGGCCGCACGGTCGCCACGGCACCGGCCCGCATCGCTCCTGACGCGCCCGCGGCGGGGAGACGGCTCGCAACACAATTGACGGCGGCGCCCGTCAGCCCGAGCGGCCGCCCGGGATCGAGGCGGCGGCTGCACGTCGACCCAGAGAAGGCTTCGGTCGGGAATCTGGCCCCTCGTGCGTATAAGGCCACATGAACACTCCGCACAAAGAGGAACGCTGCTCGGATGACCTGCAAGAGGTCGCCGATGCGCTTCGCGACCGGCGTCCGACGCTAGAGCCGCTCGAGCTTGATCGAATCAAGCTGCGGGCGATGAGCGGTGCGAGCAGATCCACCTCCCGCAGATCTACCTCCCCAAGGAAGGGACTTTTTATGAGGTCACGCATGACGACGCTCCTTACCGTTGGATTCCTCACGCTGGGCACCGGCGGCGCGCTGGCGCTGTGCGGTGGGGGAGGCTTCGGCTTCGGTGGAGGGCATGGCGGCAGCGCCAGCTTCCACCAGTACCGCCCCGAATGCCCGAGCGGCTATGAATTCAGCGGCCACGGTTGCCGTAAAATTCCGCCTCCGAAATGCGGATATGGCTATGAATTCGTCGGTGGCCAATGCGTTCCGCCTCCGCCTCCGACGTGCCCGACCGGCTACGTAGTCAGCGGCCGGCGCTGCATCCCGATCCCGGTCCCGCACTGCCCGCGTGGCTACACCTATGAGGGTGGAAGCTGCCAGCGCGAACACGGCAATGGTGGTGGCGATGGCGGCAACGGGAACGGTGGCGGCGGTAAGGGCAACGGTGGCGGTGGTGGCGGCTTCGGTGGCGGCGGCCAAGGTGGCGGCGGCTTTGGCGGCGGCTACGGCTTCGGCGGCTTCGGCGGCGGCCAAGGTGGCCCAGGTGGCGGCAAGGGCTACGGCGGTGGCGGCGGCTTCGGTGGCGGCTACGGTGGTGGCAAGGGCGGCCACGGTGGTCACCACGGCTAACGCCGAGACAGCAAACCGTGCATATGGAGAGGGCCCGCGATCGCGGGTCCTCTCTTTGCATAGGGTGGTGTGATGCGAAAGCTGGCTGCGCTGATCGTGTGGGGAGCGGTGCTGTTCGGTGTCGCGGGAGCCGTCGTCGCCCTGCGCAGCCGCGGGAGCGAGGAAGTCTTTGAATACGAGCAGTCGAGCTCGCTGACGCTCAAGCCGGTGACCGTGCTGAGCGCCGCTCATGTGGCGGCGGTCGTGGTCCAGGCCCCTGAGCCCGTGCCCGCCGCCGAGCGCACGCGCCCCGTGCACGTGAGCTGTCGCCCGGGGGGAGGGGGGACGCTCCGCAACCCCTGGTCGTGCACGATCCTCTACCGCTCCGGCACGCGGGCTTACTACCGGGTGCTCGTCGAACCCGATGGTCACTACACCGGCACCGGCAGCGGGATCATCACCGGCTGCTGCGTCGACGCTCCCACGCTCGACTGAAAAGCATCTAACCGTGGGCGGACGCCTGGGCGAGACGGTCGCTCGAGGATCGAAACGCAGA
>Ga0302180_10002413_pt1 | contig 14483 bp, 18 predicted proteins | sample I_Palsa_E3_2_FD_200575 | JGI IMG/M metagenome (GOLD analysis project Ga0302180, IMG submission 200575) | Peat permafrost microbial communities from Stordalen Mire near Abisko, Sweden - I_Palsa_E3_2 | ecosystem: Environmental > Terrestrial > Soil > Palsa > Peat permafrost | place: Sweden... | reverse complement strand
CTGTCAGCGTCGAAAAAAGGGAACGTCTTCAACACTCCTTGGTCGATCATGTTAGGTTTTTGTTAATCGAAAACGGATCGTACTCGAACACGGACTGTTTCTTTTTCTCGCGTTGTTCTCGAAGATTGCGGAAGGGATCGGAAGGCGGGGCTTGCAGGCCATCTTCGTGATTCGTCGCGACGGCCGGCGGTGGTAGCGTCTCTTTCGCTTTGAATTGTTGGCGTCGTCGCCTGAGCCTGGAAACGTAGACGCGGAATTGCGCGTAGGACATCTCTAGTCCGTCGCGCCTAACAGCCTCCCAGATTTCTTTGAGCTTCATGCCCACGGCCAATGCAGCCTCAACTTCGGCCCACGCCCAGTTCAGTTGCCCAATCTTCGTAGCAGGTTGTGTTGAAGGGAGCGACCGCAAGTGGACTAGGTCCGATCTTGATTTTCTACGGCGTGGCTGTGGAGTTGTTTCGGTCGACATCGACAATATTTTGCTCCCTAACTTGTAAGGGAATGGCGGAAGCACTTCGGGACATATTTTTGTTGTGCAACCAGACCACATCACCGCCCTCGCAACGTTTTTTGTCTGCATTTGCTCCTCACTTGATAAGGAAATGGCGGGAGGGGCGCGGGACGGTCAAATCTTTTTCGGGCGACCCCCTAGCTGAGACAGTCTGGATTGCGACAGATTGTCAACCTGGAAAGTGTCGCGGTTTTCGCTGCCTCAATCAAGGGGAGGTCCAATTGGCGTTTTTTGCAATGTGCAACAGTTTGCAAACGGTTTGTTAACAAAGTGCATCAGTTTTGGGTTAGCGTGCGGGGGTGCAACAATTTGTGAACAAAGTGCAACAGATTGTTACACTGGACCCCTTCCAGGACGGCGCCCAGGCAACCAAAAATGCGTAGTGGAACATAAAGGATTGGGATGCGCTGTTGCGCGTTTTGGTTGATTTCTGGTTGCTGCGCTTGCACTTCTCGCGGGATGCATTTCGAAAAACTGCATCCCCGTGGGGATGCGGCGTCGATTTTTCCATTTTCGTTGTCCCGAAGTGCCTCCGCCATTCCCTTACAAGTTAGAGGGGGTTCATGTGGCGCAGCGAGCAATTCGATTCTCTGAAACAACAGACAAACGTATCCGAGAGGCGACCGAGAAGCGCGGCTTCTCATCGCCAACTGCGTTCATTCGCCATGCGGTGGAGCAGGAATTGTCCGGCCAAAGGGAAGAACTGCTCGGTGCTGAGGACCGGTTGGCCGCCAGCATTGAGCAGGTCCGCCAGGGCATGGTACCACTGGATCGAGCGCAGCAGGCCTTATTCGCGCTGGTGGACAGTCTCGCCAAGATTCTGCTGACCTGCATTCCTGAACCGGACGGACATGCGTTGGCCTCGGCCGTCGCCAGGGCGCAAGGCCGGCACGCCCGACTGTTGAAGAGCGCGGGCCAGGCGATGGGCGACGATTCGCGGCGGGCAATGGGGGAGTTGGTGAAAAATAGCGACCGATAAGGAGCGGAAGTTTCGGCTTCGGGCCGCGAAAACCAGCCGTCCGGCGCGAGCGCCGTCCATTGGCTACCGCTTACAAGATCATCATGCATTATGCCCGGATGAGCGGCGTGCGGAAGCGCCGGTTTCCGTTCGGCACCCGCCCGATTGGGTGGCCCTGAAGGACTTGAACCTTCGACCAAAGGATTATGAGTCCTGCCAAGCGCTATCCATGGAGTTCGATGTCGCTATTTTTCAGCCACATGGGCAACGTGTCTGGCTACCAGGGACACGCGGAGTAATCAGGACCATTTCTGTTGGCTGTCAGGTTGGCTGTCAACTTCCCTGAATCGCGGGATTAGGTCTCAGACGCCTTCGGGGAATCAACATGCAGCCGCCCCTTTCGCGTCCCGGTCTGATTCTACGGCAGCAGCAGCGCTTCGTTGGCTTGCAGGAATTTCAGAATGGTCTCAATCCTGAATCCTGAGATGATCTTGTCGCTGGTACATTCGGTTGCGAGAATACCGCAGAGGTGTGGCTCCGGTGACCAAATCGGGTCGGCGGACCAGTACCAGACTCCGCTGCCACTATACCCGTTCGCGCGGTGCGGCAGGTCGTAGGGGACGATGAAGTCCTGCTGTGGCTCATGTCTGCATGCATTGCTTGTCACGTCCAGCGGGCCAAAAAAGTGCTCCGGCGTTGCCATATAGTTCTTCCCCATGGGAACCTTCGCGGCTCCAGGATATCCGAACACGCCGACCTGTGTGCCATCAGCCGGCATCATCGAGGTTTCGTCCAGCACAACAAAACATTTCTCGGCGCCGGCCTGGGGCGGCAGGACGATCGCGGCCAAGTCCACCGGGTCATCCGCGAACACGGGCGGAGTCGGCTTTCGCAGTTCAAGCAATCGGCGCAGTTCGATATTCAACGGGATGTTCCCCAGCTCCGCCGGGGCAAATTGAATATCTCGCGCGGGCAGGAAGAACCGCAGAGTGTCTTCGGGGCAATAGTCAACGACATGTCCGGCGGTAAGGAGTAGGTACTGGCCTTTCCACCTCACCCCCACGCTGGTTGCGATTTCCTGATTTTCGACGCCGCGTTTCGAGGGCTGGACCATCGCGAATGTATGGCGGGACATCGCACTGACGACGACGCGCTGGACCTGCAACGATTCTTCGGGAACTACCAGCATGGTTCTGTCATTCCAATTGTCCCACCGGCCTACAGGCGCCGCCGACTCTCATCCTTTGGCGCGCGAGGGCGGTGAGCAAATCCGCTCCGTGATCAGTCAAACGTGGCCCAGAGCGTGCGCGCGGAGTCGTCGAGGGCAGCAGAATGAATCCGGCGTGCGACATCCGGATGCACCGTCGCCATGCCTGGCGCAAGTTCAAGGGTACCGCGCGCATAGCCGTTGAAGCCTGTTGACTTTGTCGAGCGTCCTTCCTGCCACTGCTTGGCTGGCTGGCAGAGGCTTGCGGGATGATTCCGCCGCCACTGCCAGAAGTCCAGCAGATCCTTCGCCGTTGTCTCAATCAGTGCCTTCGTGCTGCCGATCAGCCCCTGTAGTGTGTGCTAGCCTTCCTCGCTCAGCACCAATGTCCAGGGAGTGTCGAGGAACACCTCGACATCAGACCTGCCGGGGTCGCGGGGAAGGTGCATGACGCGGCGGACACGCATCACCGGCAGCGCATCGGCGCCATAAAGAACCGGCGTTCGCGGCACGAACTGACCATATTCGATTCTTCGGCCGCGGTGGACTAGCATGTTGCGCAGGTCCAGCGTCCATTCCAGCCATCCAGGCGGACCGGCGGCGGCGACGCTGGCCTCAAGACTGGCGGCGAAGTGCGCCTGCATTTTTGCGCCATCGTTCGGAGCGCCGGAGATTTTGCTCAGCCCCCTGCGGGCCTTGCTGAAGTCAGCCTTGAGAATGCTCGTTGGCAGTCCCGCCACGCCAGTGATAGCCCCGGCGAGGCAATCCAGAGCCGAAGCCAGCGCCCGAACGATACCGGCATAGTGGATCCCCATATGACACTATCGCAATCAAGCAAGTAAACGCGAGCACACTGACTTTCACGCAGAAGAAGAAGGGCGGAAAGTACAATGTCACGGGCCGATCGGTGGTCTCGAATGACGGCAAGACGGTGACTGCCACGCTTAAGGGAACTAACGCTCAAGGGCAGGCGTACAACGCCACGATAGTGTACGAAAAGCAGTAAATGTTAGGGGTTCGCCCCCTGCGAGAGCAACGGACGATTCTGGGCATCGCGTCGAAGCGCTTTGCCCAGGATCGCTCGGTCCGTATCACCAAACTTTCGGCTTGCAACGCCAACCCACCGGCAGCAATAAGAGACGCGCATAACGAAAACCTCCATTCTCCGCCTCGCTCGATCCGTTCTCCCGCCGAAGCCGTTGAGCGCAGAAAAAATTGAGCGCAGAAAAAAAGTTCTCGTTTTTCGCTTGGCCGGTTAGCCAGGGTCAACTTCCGGATGGGCCGTCATTCAGGAGCAAACCGTTTCCTGATCGGATAAACTGAACTGCATCACTTATATGCCGGCCCGACTCCCCGGCTATAGGACCGCGTGGTGGAAGTTCTGCGAGTCCGGCATTACAGTGACCTATTCGGACAGAAGCACTTTGAGGACAGTCGCAGTGCGGCGTGAAAGGGACGGTGCTTGGCCATGAATCCGTGGATCGCGAAGGCACTGGTGCTCGCAGGTACCGTGGTGATGATCGCCATTCGAGTGCCGCACGGGCACCGGAGTCGAATTGTCAAGGTCGCCACAAGCTATAAAACTCCGCTAGAGACCGGCCTCTTGGTTCTCGCCTGGGTCGGTTTCTTCGTCCCTCTGATCTGGGTCGCGTCGCCAGCGTTTTCGTTCGCTGAGTACGCGCTGGGCACCGGCCCGCTCGTCGCCGGTGTGATGTGCTTGGTGATCGGCCTCTGGCTCTTCTACCGGTCGCACGCTGACCTGGGTACAAATTGGTCGATCACCCTGGAGGTACGCGAGCAGCATCGACTCATCACGCAGGGCGTTTATCGCCGTATCCGCCACCCGATGTACTTGGCGCTAGCGCTGTATTCCATCGGCCAGGCGCTCGTCATCCCGAATTGGGTGGCAGGTCCGTCGAACTTGATCGCGTTCGCGATCCTCTGCGCGCTTCGCGTCCGCGCGGAGGAGAGAATGATGGTTGAGGAGTTTGGCGACGAATACGCGGCGTACTCGGCACGGACGAAGCGTCTCATTCCTGGCGTCTGGTAGACGATACTTACCGGCTAGCAGGCGCAATGCGCCACTTGGCGGGTTGGCGTCTTGATAGACGCGCCGTCGGCCTGACGCTCTCACTATCCGACGTTCTGGGAAGCCTCAGATTCGGATTCCCGTCCGGATGGTCGCCCTCCGGAAGTTGGCACGAAAACGGCCGTGGAAGCAGCCTGATAAGCAGCATTATCGGAGTCTATTGAACGACGGCGTTCTTTCCGGCACGGGCACAGCTACCTGCCCGTTGTGGCCGCGATCACTGCGATCACGGTGGCTAGAGGTCCTGCCTCCTTGTTCCGTGCCGCGGGACGGAAACATAGTGGTGAAGGATGATGAGCGCGCACAAGGAGGAGGGGAAAACCTTCGCAGGTATCTTTCGAGCTCCAAGCTTGTCGCTGTATCGATGCTTGTTGCTTGTGTGCTAGTCTCTGGATGTAAAATCAGCACATTCCATTACGGAGGCCTCCAATGCTCAGACGTTTTCGGCTACGGATCTCGGCTGCGGCATGCATTCTGGTCCTGCTTGCTCCGGAGCTGCACTCGCAGACCAGCGGGAAAAAGAGAGTCAGCAATCAGTCCGATCTGCCTCGCTTCACCTATTCGGTGACCGGCTCTGCTTCGGACCTGGTCGAGGCCGATGACGCCACGTTCAACGCTTTCGCCGCAAAAGTGAAAGCGGACCTGGACTCTATTTTCCGCGACTACGATATTGAGGACAAAGCGACCTTGCGAAGTTTGTTGTCGGCTCGGGTGAACTTGCAAGTAGCCGCTGGGGAAAACCAACTCGCTCTCAAAACCCTGGCAATCCTGCTAACGTTCGCCGAGAAGCCCACCGACAGCCTGGATAAGAGGGTCTTCGCTAAACCAGCGCTCCAGGCTACGATCGAGACCAATGACGCAAGCGGGCCGGCATTCGAACAGGCATTCCGAAAATATTTTCGTGAGGCGTGGGATGCGCTTCCGTTGAACGTGGGACAGGATACCGCGAGATCCGTTATCGCCGGGTCCGCTGCGTATAGCAGCGCTTCGGTTATTGGCCAGGTTAAGGCCGATTTTGATCCCTCTCTTCAAAAGTCCGGCACCCTGGACAACAGACAGGCCTGGCGTCTAGTCGACGCCAGGAACGCTCTCCGGATCTACCTTCCGCTGAATGGCGCCGCCGTCGCGGTTCTTCACCAATACATTGCCGCCCACAGTGGCCAGCAATCCGACATCTGGCAAGCTCGGGAAGTAACGTTCCCTCCGGATCAGAAACTGACGCCGGTGGCCGTCGCCATCTGGGATACCGGCGTGGATGTGTCTCTATTCCCAGATCAGCTATTTACCGATCCGCATCCCACGGCCAGTGGAGATCATGGCCTTGCGTTTGACGGGGCCGGCAATCCGTCCACCTCCTGGCTCCTCCCGCTCACCGAGGCCGAGCAACGGCAGTATCCGGATTTTCTCGCGGACGCGAAGGGGCTCGAGGACCTGAGGGATGGAATCGACTCGCCCGAGGCCCAGGCCGTCCCGAAACGGGCCAGTTCTCTCACCCCCGACCAACTTCGCGAACGGGACATACTGAGAACCACTCTCGACCACTACGCACATGGGACGCATGTCGCCGGGATCGCGGCACGCGGGAATCCGGCCGTTCGTCTGGTAGTAGCCCGCTTCGATGCCAACATATCGAAACTGCCTTTCCAACCCACGCCGGAATGGTCGCGCCATATGGCGGCGGACTTCCAGCAGATTTCGGATTATTTCCGCTCGCGCAACGTAAGAGTTGTAAACATGAGCTGGTCTTACGATCTCCAGGAATTTGAGGATTGGCTTTCCAACACCGGCGCCGGCGCAGAACCCGCGGAGCGCAAGCGGCGCGCCGCCCAGGCGTACGGCATCTGGCGCGACACCATCGAGAATGCTATAAGGAGCGCTCCGGACACGCTGTTTGTGTGCGCCGCGGGAAACAGCAATCACAATGCTGCATTCGCCCAGGACGTGCCGGCATCTCTTCATCTCCCAAACCTCATAACGGTCGGGGCGGTAAACAAAATGGGGATGGAAACCGGATTCACCAGCTTCGGCGACACGGTTGTGGTGTATGCGAATGGTGATCAGGTTGAGAGCTATGTTCCGGGTGGGTCAAAAATGAGGATGTCGGGCACCTCCATGGCTTCGCCCAACGTCGCGAACCTGGCCGCCAAGCTGATCGCGCTTGATCCGTCCCTGACGCCAGTGCAAGTGATCGAGTTGATCAAGAAGGGAGCCACCGCATCAGAGGATGGCCGTTTGCACTTGATTGACGCGAAGGCGTCGGTGGCGTTGCTCGAAGCCAAGTAGGCCGTCTGGCTTGAGTCCCACACTGCCCCTTCAGAATCGCGGTCCTTGCCTCGCCAAAACCCCACGCGCCGATCCACATAGCTGAGAGCTAACCTTACCGGAGGAAGGATTCATCATATTACGCGGCTGTAGGCGTTGGCGAAGTGGTCCCGGATCGACATTCTGGGCCTCCCCTGGAACATACTGCGCCAGATGATCTGGTCGCCTATGGCGCCATCGTCGACGTAGCCGAGCGCGAGATGTCCGGCTTGCGGAATGATGAAAGACGGACCGATCCAGTGCAGGATCGACTCGGGGTTGTTGTCGCCGGTGACGCCGACAATCTGCACCGTGCCGTAATATTGTGAATCGAGATGGCCACTGCCGTCATCTGGATTCACGTAGCGTTTCCGGGTCGAGCCGAAGCCGCCGCTTTGCACGCAACCGCTTGCGTTCAACGTGACGACATCGCCGGGATTAAGAGTGATGGCGGGATAATCGGTGAGACTGCGATCGACCGAAGGATAATCGATTTTCCACATTTCGTGTCCGGGCGGCGACTCCGTGCAGGTAACGATGTCCGCCCCGATGGGGTAGTGATCGTTCTGTCCAGGCAGGAAACGCGGCGGAGGTGGGGAGGCGCACGAAGCGCCGAACGCGACACGTGAAGAGAAGGCGAACGTAAATAGCAACGCAGCAACCAACGCGCGGACGGGTCGCCGCAACCCCCTCTTCTGGCCATTTATCATATTCTTTCTTTTTCCCGTTCAGTGGGATTCTTTCGAATTGCAGGTCGGAAGGAGGCGAAGAATCTAGTGGGGAAAAGTCCTCCGCCCGATTCAGATCCTCTTAGCGACGCCGAGGTTTTGAAAAAATCTGCCCGGTCTGTCAACACAATTCGCCGCAAGCGCGAATCGCCGATTCGAGTTCCACAAATGCAGTCGGCTTTGCTTCCACTGGCGCTATTCGCTGGCGCTTGCGCGGGCCGGAGCCGCGGCTGAGCTCGATTCATTTAGATATCATCGTACCGCATCGTGAATTTTCGGCAGGCCTGGGTAATTCAGAAACGTTGCGATCTTAGCGATGGCCGGTCTGAGCGATATATTACCTAAGGACCAGTTGATTGATCGCTTCGGCACGAACTTGGTCCTCGAAGAGTACGGGAAGAGTGCCCTAAGAACAATCGGCAACAAAAAACCGCTTGGCCCATTCGGGCTTGCCGCAAATGTATGGAACATAATAGTCCTTAAAGGCCGGAATCCAGTAGACCCACAACAGCTCGCACACTACTTTGAAGCCGCAGACCCCAACCTTCATCTGGCCATCTGATCCAATCCTAGCTGCCTCGCTCCAGCCGGTCTCGCAATTCCGACATACTGATCTGTAGCGCCCGAGCGCACGTTTCCGCCAGGCTTTCGTTCCGATCGTGAATGAACCCGTAAGCATCGAAGCGGGCTCGGATAAGTTCCAAATGGAACGTTTCGGGCCCAATCCCGTCGAGAATCCTCTCAAGCTGAGCTATCATGGGCTCTCGGACGCACTTTGCAAGACGGCGAAGCTTCGCGCGAAGAATCTCAGACTGCGCTCGCATTTTCCGATGCGAGAGGAGGATCTGCTCGGCGAGCCCGCGGAAAATTGAAACGCGCTGAGCGTGTTCCATGGCCAAAAATTGTGTCGATGAAATAGTGCTAAAGCGCTCGTCGCACATATGAAGTTCCTTCTGCCTGAATGGAAGCAGGAACGCCCGGCGCTTGCGAGTAACGACGAGGCCCTTGGGATCGAGGCAGGCTTATTGTCGCACATCCATCGATGCGTTAGACCAATCAAACGGTAGCGTGTCAAACGGTAGCGCTTGAAAGGTGCGTTGATAGATTACAACGAGGAGATTAGTCGTTCAAGCTCAGCCAGTCGCTCACCGATTTCGCTTCTGATCTTGCCATCCACCACCTGACTACTGGCGTGCGTCCATATGAGCCAAAAACTCCGTGGCCGCGAAGGAAAGCAGCGCCGACCTCGGGCGCACAAAGCAACACACTGCCACGGATCGTATCATGGAACGAGTGCCATTCGAGTACGTAACCGAACCACCAGGAATAGTGAGACTTAGCACGGAACGTCAGTCCTCTGTTTTGGCTTTTTCCAGAAAAGCCACGTACAGCTGTCCTGTAGCGTACTAACCGCATTGGAATTTGAAAACGGTTGCAACGGACGCGATTGGGTGTATACTCGGGGCATCCAGAAGGCAACAATGGAATCTCGGCTCAAGTCTGGCCAGGCGCCCATGAAAGCGAAAGTAAGACCGCTTTTCGATCCAAAGCTCTTTCTAGCCAAAATCGGCGAAGGAAGGTCAGTTGCCGACTACGGGAAAAAACGGAAGGTCTTCTCGCAAGGCGACCCGGCGGACGCCGTCTTTTATCTCCAGAAGGGCGGGGTCAAACTAACGGTTGTATCCAAACAGGGCAAGGAAGCGGTCATAGCCATTTTGGGGCCAGGAGAGTTCTTTGGGGAGGGGTGCATGGCAGGCCAGCCCCTTCGGATGGCCACTGCCATCACCATGTCCGAGTGTTCTATCATGCGCCTCGCAAAGGCGGCGATGGTCCGGGTGCTCCACGATGAGCCTACTTTCTCCGAGTTATTTCTGCGCCATTTGCTCTCCCGCAATATTCGCATTGAAGCAGATTTGGTAGACCAGCTCTTCAACTCCAGCGAGAAGCGATTGGCGCGGGTGCTGCTCTTGCTGGCCAACTTTGGCAAGGAGGGCACGACCGATCTGGTGATTCCGCAGATCAGCCAGGAGACGCTCGCTGAGATCATAGGTACCACGCGATCGAGGGTTAGCTTTTTCATGAACAGGTTCCGCAAGATGGGTTTAATCCACTATAACGGTGGGCTTCAGGTTCATCGCTCGCTGCTCAACATTGTCCTGCACGACTGAGTTAGTAAGCTTCCCTGAGCAACTGCTCTTCTTTTCACGAGAAATAGTCGGATAGGCCGGCCCGAATCATCTTGCGAACCATGGAGCGGCTCAGAATACAACGATTCGGACTGAAGCCAAACGCAATCACCACCGATCATATCTTCCGATGCAGGGAGACGTCGCGGCGACATCAGCATCTCCGCCGTGTCCGAAGATTTGACTTAAACTGGACGGCACTAATACAAGGAAGCTGAATAGGTAACAGCACCCGACCCGTGCCCGCAACGGAGCTTTTGAGAAATCTTGCCTTGAATAGAGGCGGCCCCGTGGGTGCGGTGTCTGCCCTCGTCTTAAACGGCCGTATGGCAACGCGTGCAATTAGATTGGAAACCGCTGGTTTCCCTCGGCTACACAGCCCAGTTCAACGCCATGCCTGATGGTAACTGGCTCCTTCACGCGACATCAGCAGCTCCGCTTCTCGCAAACGCTCCGTGATCGAGGCCTCAAAGTCGATTCAATACCCATAGCTGCCGCGTCCGCCGCAAACGCCAGCGGCTTCATTCAAACGCCCCAATCGAAAGTGCCCCGGCCCAAGCTTTCAACTGTGCCCGGAGTCTCACGCTCCGGGACACTTCCGATTCAGTCATAGCGTTTATCGGTACCAATCCGCAGGCATTACTTCCGTGTAACCCGTGACACGACCCCGAAAGCCGGGACCCGCCTAACTCCCGTTGTGAGCGCTGTCAATGTCCGCGTTGGTCGCGATTGCTTCTAGCTTTTGGTTTTGCCTTTCGGCTTATGTAAGCGCTCTTCATGATTGCCGGATCGGTTCAAATGCTCAGGAATTCCTGTGATAAGGCCTTGATAGTCCGTGAGGCGTTCGCCAATGATGACCACACCCTTGGAGGTGATTTCATATTCGCGGATATCCTTGCTATGGTTGCCACCCCGCATCTTGATAACGACCATTATCTTGCGAAGCTGGCCGTCGATGCATACGTACCGAAGTCGGATAATGTCATCGGTAAGAAAGGAAATCGAGAAGGTACTGAACGGGAATTCTGTGAAAGACTCGTTCACCTCAACCGTGCTTAGAATCGTCACCCCGACTCCGGTCAAGGCAGTTATCATCCGGTAGAGCGATTCTCGAAAGTCCGCGCGGAAGCCGGGTGCCAGCGCCATCTCAAAGCCCGCCAGCGAATCGATCACCAGGCGTTTCGCGCCAATCTTCTGGACCGCGGCGAGAATCTCGTGCATGGTTTCATCCACCGAGAGGTCGAGGGGACGGAGGTAGAGGATTTCAAGTTTCTTGTCTTTTCGCGGCGTCTTCAAATCCAGACCAAAACTACTGGCCCGCTCCGCATACTCTTGCGGCCGTTCTTCAAAGACCACCACAATTCCCGGATCCCCATGGCGTATGCCCTCAGCAATGAATTGGGTTGCCAAAACCGATTTTCCCGTCCCCGAAGCCCCTGCCACCAGGGCACTATCGCCTTCAGGAATGCCCCCCCCTAGCATCTTGTCCAATTCCGGAATACCGATGGAAAGGCGCCGTGTACTGGGTATCTTCCTTGCTTGTCCGGCCAGCCCAAGAGTACGCGAAAAGGCTTGCAGCCCGGCATGGGTAATGCGGAAGGTGTGCAGTCCGGGCACGGACGCCTGCCCGCGCAGTTTCACGACCTGTAGCTTTCGCACAATGGAACTTCGCTCCGCAGCCTGGTAAAGCCAAAAGAGGCCATCGGAGACCGTGAAAACGGGATTGTCACGGATCTCACCCTCGACATATTCCCCGACCAAAAAAGTCGTGGCTTGCCAACTCGTCAGGAGCAGGGCTAACCGCTGAATGAAGGATTGCAGCTCCACTTCGGTTGTACCGCCGAGCGCCTTCCGTACCACGGTGCGAAAGGAGTCCACTACCACGACGCCGGGGCTTGCCTTCTCAACCTCTTTCCTAATCTCCTCTAAGACCGCGTCCAGATCCTTCTCCAACACAACCTGGCTCAAGTTGATAAAGCGGACCGCGGTGTTTAACTTGGCCTGGTCAAAGAACGTGTACTGTTGCTGGTAGCGCAGCATTTTGATGGCGGGTTCGCCGAGGATGGTGAAATAGAGCGCGGGGCGCTCCGGCGTCGCGTTGGCGAATATGATTTGGTGCGCCAGCGTGGTCTTACCGCTTCCTGGGGCGCCCGCGATGATATTAAAAGAAAATTCCGGGAGACCGCCGCCCAGGATTTCATCAAGGCCCGGGACCCCGGTCGGCAGTTTCTTTATTATCACTCTATCTTGTGCGCTCAAGCTTTCCTCTCCTTCTCGGAAACGCGGCTGTCGAAGACGGCCTCCGGCCACACATCCTGAACCAGCCGCAACGTTAAACCTTCGCCAATGAAAGTGAGAAGCAGCCCGATTAGCTGGGCAATGAGAATGGCTCCTCCGTCCCCGGCCTGTTCCTTGTCAGTTTGCGACGCAAGCTCGCCTAGACCTTTTACGGAGCCATCCGCCGCGACCTGTACCGCGCTAAGACTGGGAGCTTCCGCCCTGGCCTGCGTCAGAGCACGAGAAAGCAGCGAGCGAAAACCGGCAACTCCCGCGAGTGTAATTAGGGGCCGGCGCAGCTTCGCACAGACGCGAAAAGCCGCAGACTCCGCTGGCTCGGAGTTCTCCCCCGCAACGGCTTCGTAAGTAAGAAGGCGTTGGGCCAACTGTCGCGACTTTGGAAGATTCCCGATTTCTTTTTCCATGCAGCGCGAACTCTGTACTCAGTTCGGCTTGGGGCTTTTAATTGCCGCCACTACCGCCAATACCGTCGCCGTGTTCAGGACGTTTCCCGAGATAGTCCTCAGCGCTTCTGTGACGGGCGGATATTGGTCCGCCAGTTCCTCGAGACGCGCACTGACGCCGCGGAGATCGTCGACTTCGTTGAGGATCGCTTCAAAGCCGATGGGTATACCGCTGTTCGAGAGAAACCTAAAGTCTGGGAGAATCTCAGATGTCACCAGTTGCAACGTCACAGCTTCGCCAACAACTCGGACAAGCAGCCCGAGTAACTGGGTAATGAGGATTATTCCTGCCTCCCGAGCTTGGTCTGCGTCGACTTGAGGCCGAAGCTCGTCTAGACCCTGTAAGGAACCATCCGCCGCGACCTGTGCCGCGCTAAGACTGGGAGCTTCCGCCCTGGCCTGCGTCAGAGCACGAGAAAGCAGCGAGCGAAAACCGGCAACTCCCGCGAGTGTAATTAGGGGCTGGCGCAACCTCGCACAGACGCCAAAGGCCGCGAATTGCGTCGGCTCGGAAGTTTTGCCCGCAGCGTTTTCGTAAGCAAGAAGGCGCTGGGCCAAATCTCGCGTCTGTGGGGGAAGCATCATTATCCGTTCCGTTACCCCGTGCAAATGCGCGTGACACTTGCACGTTTAACGTTCACCTTTAATGTTACCCGCTTTGTGGCTGCTCGGATAGGGGGTGCATGCAGTTCCTTGGTTTTGTCCGTGTATTGGCCAGCCAATCCTTCCTCATTTTTCGGCTATAGCGACGTGGTCGAGTTGACCAGCGACAGCGAGGAGGCGCCGATCAAGACGTTGGAGTTTACGTCGGGCGTTTTGATCCGAGAGGCCGCGCCGCTCGACTTCGGCATTTTGTCGGGTCCCTACAAAAAAGGACCAGCCCCGCCAATTACCCTGTCATCGGCGCGCCTGAGGTTCCGCAGTCGAAGACGCGCATCCCATCCAAGAAAGCGAAGCCCAGGAACAAGCCAGTTGTCGCTGCGCTTACCGCTGAACGATATTCCGGATCGCGCTCTTCCATTCCGAAAATCGGGGGATGTGAACCCTGCGTCGAACCGGCTGCGCTTCGGCGGCACTTTGTAGCAAGGAAACTATCTCCGCCGCGGGCACACGCCTCACAACCGTGTCCACCGCCCCGTAACGAACCACGTGGCTGGAGTCAATAATGAAGACGGCTGGCTTGGCGATGCCGCCTTTCTCTCCTGAATTGTAGATGCCCCAGTCCCTAACGACGCGACGTTCAGTATCGCACAAAATCGGAAAAGGCAACGAGAGGTGAACCCGCAGGGCCTCCGATTCGTCGGGTGCATCCACTGAGATAGCTACCACGCTCGCGCCCGCCGACTGGACTTCCAGGTAGTGCTCTCGATAGTCCGCCAACTGGCGGAGGCAGAAAGGTCACCAATTGCCGCGATAAAAGAGTAACACCAAGCGACTGTGCGAGATCAACTCCGACAGCCGGTGTGGCACTCGTCTCGAGTCTGGCAGTTCGAATTCCGGTGCAAGTTCGCCAGCGATGGGAACGTCTGCCATAGCCCGAGTCTAACACCTGATTTTGTCGGGCATATAAAAGAGGGAGCCCAACCCGCCAATTCCTGTCATCCCCTACCGCCCGGCCTAAGCGACGTCATGGACCGTCAGCGGACTCGACCTGATATCAGCCATTGAACTTAGCCGCAAGCGGCAGGCGCGCGACCGAGCATAGCGGGTAGCGAGAAGCGATAAACCAATGGACGAAGGAGTTCATTGGAATGACCCCGCT
>Ga0302180_10002410_pt1 | contig 14493 bp, 9 predicted proteins | sample I_Palsa_E3_2_FD_200575 | JGI IMG/M metagenome (GOLD analysis project Ga0302180, IMG submission 200575) | Peat permafrost microbial communities from Stordalen Mire near Abisko, Sweden - I_Palsa_E3_2 | ecosystem: Environmental > Terrestrial > Soil > Palsa > Peat permafrost | place: Sweden: Abisko... | reverse complement strand
ACCCAGAAGCCCCGAACCCCGAAACCCTGAACCCAGAAGCCCCAGACCACCCGTTCCAGGAAGGAATCCTGGTGAGCACTCGGACTAAGAGGTCTAAGGGTTCCAGGGGGCGGAGCCGGCTGGGCATCAGGTATTTCGACGACCGCATCCTGCTCACGGACACCCACGCCTGGGCGTACTACCGGGTCCCGTCGGTCTCCTACGAGTTCACGACGCCGGAGGAGCGGGAGGCGCTGGCGACGAACATCACCGTCGCGCTGGCCGCGATCAGGATGACCGACGCCGAGGTTCACCTGCGCATCGCGCACCGGCCCTACTCGGCGCACGCCTGGGCGACCGGGCTGGACGCGACCTCGGACGGCGGCCCGGGCTGGCGAGATTACCTGGAGCAGACCTATCAGCACGTCTGGAGCAGGGATTTCTGGGGCAAGGAGATCTACCTCGGGGTCCGGCTCGGCCAGCGCGGCGTCCGCGCGCAACTGTCCGGCGGAGTGTTTTCCCAGTTCCGCGGCGTGTACGCGCACGGCGAGCGAGGGCTGGGGATCAATGATGAGACGGTCGGCACGCCGGAGGTCGTCAAGTGGACGGAGGCTGCCGAACGGCTGGGCCGGGCGCTGAACGCGAGCGCGCTGGCGGCCCGGCACGCGACCTCGGGTGAGATCGCCTGGCTGGTCAGGCATGCCCTCATGCAGACGGCGGGAGAGCCGCTGCCGTCCGCGACTAAACGCAGGAGATGGGGCTCCGGCGAGATCGACATGCTCTTCGAGGGTCAGATTCATAACGGACGCAGCCACTTGTGCCTGGAACATCCGTCGGGGGAGTCCTACACCGCTTTCATTTCCTTTGCCAGGTTTCCTGATGTGATGTCGTTCCCGGATGGGGAGCCCTGGCTGCATTTTGCCGATTCGTTGCCGTTCCCGGTCGAGTTCAGCTCCCGGATGAAGCTCATCCCGCCCGCGAAGGCGAGCAAGGATGTCAGCCGTCGCCTGGCGCACGCGCGCGACATGGACACGCATATTCGCGAGGCGGGCGCGGAGGCGCCTATCGCGCTGGCCGAGCAAATCGCCGCGGCCCGAATGCTCGAGCATGGCATCACCAAGGAACGCCTGCCGTTTGTCTATGGCTGGCACCGCCTGATCGTGGCGGCGCCGACCAGAGAACTGTGCGTTCGCCGGGTGGAGGCGGTCGTCGAGCATTACCGCGATATCGGAATCGACGTGGTCAACTCGACCGGTGACCAGTTTTCGCTGTTGTGTGAATCGCTGCCGGGGGAGCGGATCCGGCTGAGTTCGTACGTGCAGCGCCAGCCGCTTTACACGATCGCCGGCGGAATGCCGACCGCGACGGTGGAAATCGGCGACCGGATCGACTCCGACGGGGCCGGCTGGATCGGGCCGTATATCGGCGAGACCCTCGGCCGGGCCCGCTCCGTGGTGCATTTTGACCCGCTGCTCGCGGCCGCGCGCAACCGGCCCACCGCCGTCGCCATCACCGGTGAACCCGGCGGCGGGAAGACGACGCTGGCCATGCTGCTGATCTACCAGCTGGCGCTGCGCGGCGCGACGGTGGCGGTGATCGACCCGAAAGGCGACGCGGAATCGCTGGTGGAGTACCTGAAGCGGCAGGGCCGTAAGGCGCGCGTGCTGCCGCTCGGTGCGGCCGCACCCGGTCTGCTCGATCCGTTCTCGTTCGGCGTCGACCTGTCCCAGAAGCGGACGATGGCCACCGAGACGCTGCGGCTGCTGCTGCCCAGGATGAGCGAAGAGCGGGAAAGCGCCATGATCCAGGCGGTGGGCGCGGTGGCCGGAACCGAGCGGCCCAGCCTCGGGAAGGTCATCACCCACCTGGAGGAGTCCGACGATCCGGCCTGGAAGAACACCGGCGCGGTCATGCGGTCGATCTCCGAGATGCGGCTGGCCCGGCTGTGCTTCGCCCCGTCGGTCGGTCAGCAGATCGACGCGGAAGGCTGGACGACGGTCTTCACGCTGGACGGACTGACGTTGCCTGACACCACCACCAGCCGGGACGACTACTCCTACGAGCAGCGGCTCTCCGTCGCCCTGCTCTACCTGGTATCCCAGTTCGCCCGCAAGCTCCTCAACGGCATCGACAGGACCGCGCCCAAGGCGATCTTCCTGGACGAGGCGTGGGCGATCACGTCAACGCCCGAGGGCGCCAAGCTGGTGCCCGAGGTGTCCAGGATGGGCCGGTCGAGGAACACGGCACTGATCCTGGTCTCGCAGAATGCCGGCGACCTGCTGAACGAGCAGGTGACCAACTGCCTGTCCGGGGTCTTCGCCTTCCGGTCGACCGAGCGCGGCGAGGTATCGAACGTGATGTCGCTGCTCGGGGTGGCGGCGTCGGACGAGCATAAGGCGGTGCTGCGCTCACTCGGCAACGGTGAGTGCATCTACCGCGATCTAGACGACCGGGCCGGGCGGATCGGGATCGACCTGGTCTCTGAGGAGCTGAGGGACTGGATCGACACCAACCCCACCCGGGCCAAGAACCAGGCCGAAGCCAGGACCCAACGATCCCCCCGCGCCGACGATCTCCCCCCGCCCAGCGAACCCGCGTCGGCGGTAGGCACCTCTGCGACCCGAACGCGGGCCGCGGAAGCGTCGTCGTAACCGGCAGAACCAGGAGTCCCCCTGATGGCTATCTCGCTATCCCCGCTCAAGCCTGGTACGCGGGACCGCGCTGACTCATCCTCATCCGGCCACCACGTCGTGGGCTGGGCAGCCCGGGTGCTCCTGCTGGTCGTGGCGCTGCTCGCGATGGCCACGCCGGCGCTGGCCGCGACCAACGCGGCCCCCGGCGCCCACACCTCCAGCCCGGCCCAGGCCACGTCGGCGGACCCAAGCTCCTCGACCGCCCCCGCCTCCCAGGCCAGACTGACCTCGATGGTCACGCCGGACCTGACCCAAGAACCCGGCGGGGTCTGCCAGGTGCCGGGAATCGGAGACATCGGCGGGCTCGTCGGTCTGTGCTCACAGGGCTCGAGCGGGCTCGTCGGCGACCTGAACAACATCTGCGAACCCTCGCTGCCCCAGCCCGAGCAGGCGACCGGCGGCATCAACTCGATGATCGAACCGCCCGCCTCCGCGGCCGGCGGGAAGACGCTGTACGACAACTACGGGATCTCCGGCCAGTTCTGGGCGGCCCACGGCCTGCAGTGTTCCGACATGACCTCGCTGATCGGCAACAACGTGGCCGGCATGGTCTTCGACGCGGCCAAGTCCCTGGACCGGGTGACGATCACGGTCTACCAGTCGGCGGCGGGCAACAACATCCTCACCTGGCTGCAGAATGCCGCGAACCGGCTGATCACCGCGCTCGGCAACGCCATCTACTTCCCGTACCTCGCGCCGGTCGTCATCCTCGGCGCGATCTGGCTGGCCTGGCAGGGCCTGATCCGCAAGCGCGCCACCCGCACCATCGAGGGCACGCTGTGGATGGTGGTGGCCTGCGCGGCCGCGATCGCCCTGATCGGCAGGCCCGCGGACTTCACCGGGGTCGGGACGACCGTCTCCAACGGCGCCACCCAGGTGCTCAACACGGCGTTCGCCAAGCTGCCGACTCCGGCCGGCAGCAACTGCCTGCCGGTGCAGGCCGGCGACCCGCAGAGCGTCACCTCCAACTACGCCTTCACTTCGGGTAACGGCCTGGTGGACCAGAACGCCAACGAACTGTGGTCGGTGCTGGTGTGCGAGCCGTGGCTGTACGGGGAGTTCGGCACCATCGCGGCCACCAACAGCAACGGCACGCCGACCGTGGTGGGCCAGTACGGCAGGCAGCTGCTCTGGTCGCAGGCGATCGCGGCCAACGAGACGCCCACCAACGCGCTGATCCAGGCCAAGCAGGCCACCTACACCGGCATCGCGAACTCGCTCCAGCAGAACGATCCCGGTGTCTACCCGCTGTTCCAGGGGAACCAGTGGACCACCCGGCTGTAGATCGCCTTCGCCGCGGTGTTCGCCGCGCTGGTGGCCGGCCTGCTGATCTTGCTGATCGCGCTGACGCTGATCGTGCTCAAGCTCGGCTTCCTGCTGTTGCTGGTGGCCGGCCCGTTCTTCCTGATCGTCGGCACGCATCCGGGATTCGGCCGGGTCATCGCGATCCGCTGGTTCGAGATGCTTGTCGGCGTCTTGATGAAACAGGTCGCGATCGCGATCGTGCTGAGCGTCCTGCTCTACTGCTACTCGCTCATCATGGGGACCTCCGCCGCGGTGCTGCCGTGGGCGCTGAAGATCCTGATGATTTCGCTGGTCACCGTGGCGGTCTTCATCTACCGCAAACCCTTCCAGCACTTGTTCTCCGCCGTCGGCTACGGCACCATCGGCTCGACCGAACGGGCCGAGTACAGCCTGCGCGAGGCGGGCTCCACCTTCCGCCGGTCGACGCTGGACGCCGCGACGGTGGCGGTACCAGGGGTGGCCGGCTACCGGGCCGCCCGGTGGGCACGCCGCAATCCCGGCGCGGTCGCCGCGGTCGCCGCCGGCGCTGCGGTCGGCGCTGGTGCCGGGGTGGCGGCCGGGACGGCGGCCTCGGCCGACACGGCCGCCCGGGCGGGCAGCGTGGCGAGCGCCTCGAGCGACGCGTACGCCTCGCGGCTGCGGCCAGATGCTCCGCCCCCGGCCGACGGAGAAGGCGAAACGAGCACGGGCTCCCGCCGGGTGGTCAGCGGGGTCGGCGCCGCGGGCACAACGCGCAAGCCGAACATGCCGGAGGCGGCCAACGGCGACGGCCGGGTCGCCCCGCCGCTCGACCTGCCGCCGAGGTCCGGTAACAGCGGATCGTCCGGGGCGTCCGGGGCATCCGGGGCGGCGGCCAGCTGGTCTCGCGGCGCCGGGCGCTCGGCGGGCGTCGGCCCGGTCGGCCCGCGCACCCGGGCCGCATCCTCAGGTTCCTCAGGTTCCTCCGGCTCCTCCCGGGTCTCCGCCCGCTCGGCCTCCGCCGGGTCCGCGCCGCCCATCAGCCGCAGCACCGGGGCCAGCGGAGGCAGCAACGGCACCGGAGGCAGCAACGGCAGCGGGGGCAGCAACGGCAGCGGAGGCAGCAACGGCGGCCGGGGCAGCGGAGGCAGCAGGGGCAGCAACGGCGGCTCCGCTCCGGCCTGGCCGTCGAGCGGCTGGCCGGCGGTGAGCGCTAGGCAGCGGTCCGCGGCCGGACCGAAGCCCAACCCGGCGACCCCGGCGTCGGCCGAGCCGGCCGATCGGGGCGGCCAGCCCGCCCGCGGACGCGGCCAGGACGACCAGCCCTCGAGGCCGTTCTGGCTACGCCCGATACGGCGCGATAAGTAGCGGCGGCCTCGGTGGATCTCAGCCCGGCCCAGCAGAAGGCCGTGTTTGTCCTCGTGGTGGTGGTGCTGGCCGCCCTCGGGTACTGGCTCATCTTGCCCAAGCTGTCCCACTCGGGCGGGAACGCCGCCGCCGCTGCCGCCTCGACCAGCCCGGCGCCGAGCGCACCTACGTCCGCGCCCGCCGACGGGCCCGCCTCGGGAACCCCGGCGTCCACCGGGACGGCGTCGCCGACCGCGGCCGGGAACGTGAACATCTACTCCTGGCTGCCGTTCACCCAGCAGGACCTGGCCGAAGCCGCCTCGGTGACGGAGAAATTCAGCGTCGACTACAACACCTTCACCTACACCGAGAGCCCGGCCGCTTACGTGGCCAAGATGAGCGGGCTGATCACCGGACAGCTCGCCACGACGTTGCAGGCGTCCTACTCCACCGCCGGCGTGGCCGCGCTCAGGACTAGCCAGAAGCAGGTCTCCACCGGAACCGCGGTGATCAACTCGCTGCGGGGCTTCGGCCCGACCAGCCTGACGTTCATCGTCACCACCGGGCAGCGGCTGGTCAGCTCGCACGGGACCACCAATGGCAGCACCCAGTACGCGGTCACCGTCACCGGCTCGGGCAGCAGCTGGCAGGTGGACGATATCGAGCTGGCTTCGGCGGGCAATTCATGACGAACAGGCTCCTGGTCCGGTCCGAGACGAAACAGGCCGGAACCGGGAACGGGCCGGTCCGCGGCGGCTCCCGGCTGCTCGTCCTCGGCATCCTCGGCCTGGTGGGTCTCGCGGGCGTGAGCTTGCTGGTAGTGCCCATCATGATCGGCACCAACGCCTTCTTCGCGGCCAGCGCAGGCTGCTCGGGCGCCCAGACCGGAACGACCGGGCAGCCCGCCGCCGGGGCCAAGGCCAAGTCGATCCCGGCTGACTACCTGTCCTGGTACCAGAAGGTCGGACAGCAGTACGGCGTGCCGTGGCCGATCCTGGCCGGAATCGGGACGGTGGAAAGCGACAACGGCCAGACCACCCTGCCGGGCGTGCACAGCGGGTCGAACGCCTTCGGCGCGGCCGGGCCGATGCAGATCGGGATCGGCGGCGCGGCCGGGGACGTGTGGGGCGGCGCGCCGATCCACCCGGCCGGCGAAGTGGTCGACGGCGTCGCGACCGACGAGGACGGCGGCCCGGACGCGAGCGTCTACGATCCCGCCGACGCGATCGCGGGCGCGGCCAAATACCTGCTGACGGCCGGCGTCACGACCAACCCGTCCGGGGCCATCTTCGCCTACAACCACCTGCAGTCCTACGTGGAAAGCGTGCTGTACTACGCGGGCGCCTACGCGGGCGGCAACTTCACGGTGGTGTCCGCGCAACTGCCGTCGAGCAGCACGGTGGCCGGCTGCGCGACGACAACCGGGAGCGTTTCGGCCGTCCCGCCGAACCAGGCCGTGGCCACCGCCATCTCCTTCGCGCAGGACCAGATCGGCAAGCCGTACGAATGGGGCGGCACCGGCCCGGACGCCTTCGACTGCTCCGGCCTGGTGATGATGGCCTACCGGGCCGCCGGGGTCGACATCGCCCGGACCTCGCAGGCGCAGTGGGTGACGGAAGTGCACGTCCCGGCGTCCCAGGTGCAGGCGGGCGACCTGGTGTTCTTCGCCGGCTCGGACGGCACCGTCACGTCACCGGGTCACGTCGCCCTGGTGATCGGGAACGGGCAGATGGTCGAGGCCTATGCGACGGGCTTTCCGATCCGCATCTCGACGTACGGGAAACCCAGCTCAGCACCCGGCGATCAGGACCCGATCGGCTTTACCCGCCCCTGGACGCAGACCGGCACCGTCATCAACGGGGCCGGCCAGCCGTCCACCAGTTCCAGCGCCCAGCCCTCCGGCTGACGGATCCGCTACTTCACGGTGAGGTAGATGGCGCTGCCGAGACCCGCGGCCAGGCAGTAGATCGCGAACGGCGTCAGCGTGCGCGAGGTGTCACTGAAGTAGCGCATCAGGAACCGCAGCGAGAGGTAGGCGCCGATGCCGGACAGCAGGCTGCCGAACAGCACCTGCGTCCGGATCCCGTCGCCGAGCGGCCCGGTCAGGTCATTCAGCTTGAACAAGCCGGCCGCGAAGATGACAGGCGTCGCCAGCAGGTACGAGAACCGGGCGGCGTCCTGCCGGGACAGCCCGCGAAACATGCCGCTGACCATGACGATGCCGTCCCGGCTGATCCCCGGCAGCAGCGCGAAGATCTGCGTCGAGCCGAGGATGACGCCGCCGAGGTAGCCCAAGCCGACCACCCGCCGGTCCGCTTCCACCGCCATGCTGGCCTGCTGCTGTTTCATCGCCCGCTGCCCGGACGAATGCCGGCCGCGGCTGCCCACGGCGACCCTGCCCCGTCCACCCCTTCCACCCGTCTCACCCGTCGCAGCCGCCACCGTCGCCCGCTGCCGCTCGGCGGCCCTTTCGGCGTCCGCGGCCGCCTGCTGCGCTTCCTCCTCGGCGCCACGCCGGCGCAGTCGCTCGCCGCCCAGCAGGATCAGCCCGTTCACGAACAAGAACACCGCGACCAGGCGCGGCTTGCTGAAGTAGTCGGTGAACGCGTGCTGGAGCAGCGCCCCCGCGATCCCCACCGGGATCGTGGCCAGGATGAGCATCCAGGCCAGCGTCTGGTCGGTGCCCTGCGGCTCCCATCGCCTGGTCCCCGGCTCGGGCCGGGCAAAGTGGCGAAGCGAGGCGAAGAAGGCCACGACGATCCGTGCCCAGTCCCGCCAGAAATAGATGATCATGGCGATGGCGGTGGCGACATGCAGCCCGACGATGAACGCCAGATACGGCGACTTGGGCGCGGACACGTTCAGGTCCTTGGCCCACTGCCCGCCGACCAGGGCCGGGATGAGGATGCTGTGGCCCAGGCTGGACACCGGGAACAGTTCGGTCACTCCCTGGATCAGCCCGATGATCCCGGCCTCTCCGTACGTCAGATGCGACATGCCAGCCCTTCGCTCCCGCGGACCAACCCGGCCCCGAAGACATAAAATTATGATGCCGAACGGGCACTGCTGCGGGCTCCGCGAACACCTGCGTGCTCCCCCTGGGATCGTTCGGCGGTACCGACCCAAAACCCCGGCCCAGCCCCCAGCTATCGTAGCCGCGCCGTCACCCGCCCCGCCCCACCTTCACGCTGTCGTCATCATGCCCGTCAACACCCCCGCCCCCGCGGCCCCCGCCGCCCCGCTGCCCCAGCCGCCACTCCTCGCCCACCCCCCGGGGGAGCCGACCTCGCGCCATCCGATCGGGCGCCCCAATGACGCTGCGAAGCAGCGGCCCAAGGGGACCTGTAGTGTGGCCGGATGCGGCTCACCGTGGTCGGGTGCTCGGGTTCGATACCCGGCCCGCACAGCCCAGCGTCGTGTTACCTGCTGGAAGCCGACGGCTTCCGGCTAGTGGTGGACATGGGCAGCGGGGCACTGGGCGCCCTGCAGCGGTATGCGGCCTGGCCGAGGTCGATGCTGTGGCCCTGAGCCATCTGCATGCTGACCACTTCATCGCCATGTGCTCATTCTGGGTAGCGCGGACCTACTCGCCTCGGGGTGTGCTGCGGGTTCCGGTTTACGGCCCGGCCGATACCGCCGCGCGGATCGCCCGGGCGAACGACGACCCTGACGTGACGGGCACCTTTGATTTCGTGAGGCTGATCCAGGCAGCCGCCAGATCGGGCCGTTCACCGTGACCGTCGGCCATGTCGCCCACCCGGTAGAGACGTTCGCCTTCCGGTTCGAGCACGGCGGGCAGGTGCACCTGAGCGGCCGGTAGGCCGGCCAGCACGCCGCTGCGGCCGGCGTCAGGCAGCTGGTCCTGGCCCACCTGGCTCCGGGCTACTACGACCCTACGCTGACCCTGGCCGGGGCGCAGGATACCTTCGGCGGGCCGGTCTCCCTCGCAGCCCCCGGCCGGGTACTCCAGCTGGATTAGCCAGCGGGCTTGGCCAGCCGGGTGGGTCCCGCTCGATCTGGTCGGCCCGCCAGGCACAGTCGGCCACCGGGCCGCAGAACCCGGCATCGCGGCCGCGTCCGCCAGCAGCACCGGCATCGCCGGGGTGCCCACTCAGGTCACGGGCGCTCGGGATTGTGGTAAGTCTGCCCCAGAGAGCGGGCCACGCCAACTCTGCCACCACCCCGCCTGCCCGGCAGTTGACCATCCAAGAGACAGTGAACCTGTGATCGCCGGGGGTCTGGTGCATGTATGAGGCGAACGAGCTCAGCGTCGCGTTGATAGTGCCACTATTGATACTATTTAGAGGTGAGCAAGGCGGAGAAGATCATCGAGCAGATGCGACGCTCACCTCGGAACGTCCGCTTCGATGATCTCGCCAAGATCTGCGCCGACCACTTCGGCAAACCCCGGCAAGACGGCACCTCGCACAAGGTCGTACCAAGTGCGGCAGGTGCTCGATGCAATCGCCAGGCTGGAAGCGGAGAAGAACGAGGAGAGTGATGACGATGCCTGACGCAACCCACTACACCTACCGAGTCACGTGGTCCGCTGAAGACGGCGAGCATGTCGCTACAGTCGCGGAGTTTCCGTCACTGTCCTGGCTCGCTCCCACCCCGGCAGAAGCACTCGCGGGCCTCTCTGATGTCGTACGGGACGTGCTCGCCGATCTGGCTGCATCCGGCGAGCCGATTCCCGAGCCGTTGTCGGAACGCTCCTATTCAGGCAGGTTCGTGGTGCGTGTCCCGGCAGAAGTTCACCGTCGCCTTGTCCGTGAAGCTGCCGAACAGCATGTGAGCCTTAACCGGCTCGTGTCGGATCGGCTTGCTCGCGCGTAACCGTGGTCTTCGCTGGGCACGTGCGCGGGCCGCTTGATCGTGGGGCGTACAGGGGCCCGCGCCACCCATCGTCGGGAGCGGTGGCACCCGGTAACACCCGCACAGCGGACGCGCAGTGGCACCCTGATCCCTCAGAGGGGAACGCTCCCACTCTGCCCACACGTGCCCTGCCGCCGACTGGTCATCGAAGCCATGGCGGATTTGTGACCGGGGCAGGACGTCCCGTCTGCCGCTATGGGTTGAAGCTTCGGTATATCTCACGGCGGTGGCCCACGGCCGCGACGGTGACGACGCGAGCGCGGTCATCGACGGAATAGATCACCCGGTAATCGCCCGACCGTACGCGCAGGTACGGCCGGTGGCCGGTCAGGGGCATGACACCAGGAGGGCGCGGATCGGCCCCGAGCCCGTCGATGACCTGGGCGATCGCCTTGCGGACAGACGGGTCGAACTGCCGCAGCGAGCGGCGGGCACGCGGCCGGACATCTATCGCATACGCTGCCATGCCGGGCCGGGCCTACAGCTCGAGCTCGGCCTTGACCTGCTCCCAGGGAACCGACTCCCCCGGCTCGTCCATGGCAGCATCGGCCTCAGCGGCGTCCTCAGCGTCCTCGGCGGCGCGCAGAGCGTCGATGACCGATTCGGGCACGATGGCGGCCACTCGCTCGCCATGAATAGTCAGATGGGTGATGACGCCGCGGCGAGCAAGGTCCACGGCCCGCTCGATGGCGGGACTGCTGACAGGGACATCCTGGGCCGGCTCGCTCATGGGTTCAGTGTAGAAGGCCCTTCAACCCGGGGACGATATCCGCGACCTACGTGGCCGGCGGCATCCTCCGGCGCGTCCGCCGGAGGCTGCTGATCCCCGCGAGCGTCTGCCTGCCAGCTCTGCCGCGGTCGGCCTGCCCCGGCGCCGCTCGGCGTGGCGGTGGCTCGTGCCGACGATGACGCCGGAACGCCATCATTTCGTAATTGACGAGGAATCCCTCGAAGTCTACTTTTCATTTAGCTTCATCCCGTGTCGCGGTAAATCCTTTCCCCTAGCCGCGAAGACAGAATAGTCGAGCCTTTTCTCTAACCATGGACACTGAGCCGAGTACCGAAAACCCCGACGCCGCCGCGACTGCCGCCGCGGATGGCACCGGCGTGAATGCCGCCGCGGAACCCAGCAAGCCAATGACCAGGCCCGAGCACAGCCGACGGGCGCAAGAGCTTATCGATGAGGCGCAGCAGGCGGCCGCGTCCGGCACGAGGGACGCGGGCGACCGCTACGCGCTGAAGATCGCCGAGGCCCAGGTGCACGCGACGCTGGCGCTCGCCGCCGGCAGCCCGCGGCGACCGTTTTGGTACGGGTGGCTCGTCCTGGCCTTCGCCGTGCTCTGCGCGGGCCTGTTGATCTTGAGCCACGACTGGCTCGCCAGCTCCTATTCGGCGGTTACCGCGGGCGCCTCGACGGATAACCTGGCCGCGCTCCAGGCCGTGACGATGAGCGGCTCCGGCGTGCAATGGACGCAGCAGGGTCTCGTCCAGCAACTGGACGTCACCGGGCCAGCTTTTGGAACGGCACAGGTCAAACTCCCATTGCCGGTCACACAGTGCCCCAAGCTGGCCAAGGCGCTCGGCACGACGTGTCAGGGCGGTAACGGGATATCCGTCGACCATCCCGTCGAATTCACCTGGAACGGCGCGCAGGAGGTCAGCAGCAGCGGCGGCGGCGGCTCCGGAGCCTCGTCCGGCCTGACCGTCTCCACCTTCCTGGGTACCCCTCGTGCCCTCCGCGTCACCGTGACCACCCAGACGGACAGCGTCCCGACGGCATGCTTCGCACTCCCCGCCGCCGGGGAGATCCTGACCGTCAAGGGCGGCGCGAGCCCGTTCAGCTACCCCGACGGCACGAGCGCCTCGTGGCAGGACGTATGCGGCGAGGTCTCGTCCGCCCCCGGCGTCGTCGTCAGCGTCACCTTGCCGGGGCCGCACCTGGGCACCGGCCTGCCGCCGGCCTTCGAATTCGACGGCATCAGCAGGCTGTCCGTGTGCGCCTCGGGGCCCGACGGCAGCCTGCAGGGATTCACCGGCCAGATCAACCTGGTTCCCGGCAGGATGACGGACCTCGGTAATCCTGCGACGGTCCTGCTGCGGGCGGCGCCCCTTACGGCATCGCTCGATGTCGGGCCGGACAGCCAGTTCAGCGCGTCGGCGCTCTGCTCGGCGAGCGCGGGACCGACTTCGGCGATCTGCCATATGCCCGCCTCACCCGGATCCCTCGCCGTGTGCGGTGCGGTCGCTACCAGCGTCACCACCAGCAGCGGCCAGCTCGTGCCGTCTGACTGGGACCGCTATTCCGCGGTCGCCGTGCCCATCTTCGGAGGCCTGGTCACCGCGTTCGTCGTGGCCCCCCTCGGCGTGGCGGTGCAGGCTCTCATGGACGCCATGAAGGCCATCCCGTTCCGGCGGCGTCGTCAGGAGCCAGGAACCACAAAGGACGTGAGCCATGCGCCGTAGCCGCCTGCTGACCTGTTCCGCCTACCTGGCCGCGACGGCCGCGCTCTGCGCCTGCGCATCGTCATCCTCCTCGTCCTCGTCCTCGCCCACGTCGACCTCATCGTCATGCCAGTACGCCTCCGATACGGTCGTGGCTGAGAATCCCGTCGTCCAGGTCGGCACGCACCGCATCGCCACCGAAAAGACCCTGCCGCTCGCCTGCGACACGACCTTGACCGTGGCGCGGTCGGGGGCGGCCCAGGCCACGTTCGGTTCCCAGGGACTATGCGAGCTCCAGCCGTACCAGAACCAACCCGCCAGCATGATCAGCCGGGATCCTCGCGGGGATCTGCTGACCCTGCGGACCGGTCAACTCGCGTGCTCGGTCCCCGGACCTTTCAACCTGCCGGCTGAAGTCGTGAACTGCCCGAACGGGACGGTAGCGGCCCGGCAGGCACAGTGGTACGAGTTCTGCGCTCCGGGTCAGGCTTTCACCGTGACAGTACGCCTGGGCGCGGTGCGGATGACCGGCTCGAACGGGGAATTCCGAGAGGTCAAATCAGGACACGCGGTGGCGTACTTCAGCACCGGCGCGTTCAGTCCAGTGGCGTACCGGCTCCCTCCCGAGATTCTCCGCGTCTTCCGTCTCCAGGCCGCCGCGCTGAACCTGGGGTGACCTCCTCAGCCCCGCGCACCGGCGTAGACCTGCAGCGCGATCCGGTTGGCGGCCATCATCGCCCTCTGGCGATCGGGCAGGTGGTCCAGGTCCAGGCGGAAGGCGTCCGGACGGTAGTAGCTGAGGTCGGTCCATGGTCAGCGGGAAGAAGTCGGCGATGGGGTGATCGGCGATCTCCAGGCCGGCCGCGTCGATCAGGACCAAGCCGTTGATCTGCGGGCTACCGAGCAGGGCGATCTCGGCCGCGATCCAGCCGCCGACGGAGTTGCCGATGATTGTCACGCCGGTCAGCCTGAGGTCATCGAGCATCCGCGCGTAGAGGCGGGCCAGGGAACGGATGCTATCCAGGCCCTCCGGGCACGGCGTCTCGCCGAACCCCGGGTGGGTCGGAAACCAGGACCCGGGCCGATTCGGCCCTCGCCAGCAGGCCGGCGAAGCTGTCCACCGACTGTGGCCCCGGCCCCGCCGTGCAGCATCGGGAACGGGCGTCCAGCGCCGTGCTCGGTCACGGTGACCGGTACCTGACCAACACCTTCGACGGTCACGGTCAAGATGGTGGTGCTAGCTACGACCGTCGTCGACATGATCCAGGTGCTGTCGTTCACGGGAGACAACCACGCAATGACGGTGACGAACCTGATCCGGGCATCATGGCTGTCTCCCCGGAATTCCTCGAGCTGATCCATCGGATACGGAGTGAGATCATATGACTACTGAAGCCGCGAGCTGACAGACGTCCAGCTTCTCGGGTTCTCAAGGCGGTAACTGCGAACGGTACCTGCGGCTCATCCGCCCGGCGGGCCTGTCCTTGCCGCCAGTCCGACCCCTAGATGGGGCCGTTGCCACACGCACCCAAATGGTGGGCGCGGGTGTTTGGGGCCTATGGCGCACAGGCACCAGTAGAAGGGGTCGAGGGTACACGCGGCGACGGTGCGCCGGCCACGGGACCACACCACTACATCGCCCCGCTGGGCGGGGCAGGGTGCCACATCCATGCGTACGGCGAGTGGCTGGGTCAGGCCTTGCCGGGGACTTTGGGGGTGTCTTTGGGGGTGCGGCGGCCGATCTTGTCGCCGAGCCAGATCAGGGGGTCGTACTTGCGGCCGACCACGCGTTCCTTCATCGGGATGATCGCGTTGTCGGTGATCTTGATGTGCTCCGGGCACACCTCGGTGCAGCACTTGGTGATGTTGCAGTAGCCGAGGCCGAAGTCATCCT
>Ga0302180_10002406_pt1 | contig 14510 bp, 11 predicted proteins | sample I_Palsa_E3_2_FD_200575 | JGI IMG/M metagenome (GOLD analysis project Ga0302180, IMG submission 200575) | Peat permafrost microbial communities from Stordalen Mire near Abisko, Sweden - I_Palsa_E3_2 | ecosystem: Environmental > Terrestrial > Soil > Palsa > Peat permafrost | place: Sweden... | reverse complement strand
CCAGTACTGCGGCGACGACGGCGAGGCGCGGTCTGCGCCTCGCTGCGCGGATGATGTTCATACGTTCGGCTCCCTATGTCGGCGGACATATGTCCGCGCGGGAAATGTGCTTCCGACTGTGGATCTGTGGACGGGTTACGGGTATCCACACTGCGACCGCACCACGCAGGATGGCCCGGCTTCAGTCGTCATGTGGATGAATGGAGGGGCGACAGCGGCCCGTCCGTGGTACCCGAAATTCCAGGTCAGCGACCTACGTGGTGTTGGCGCGGCAAGTGGTGACTGCAGTTGCGTGCGCGGGAACAGTGCAGTCGGCATGCCGTCAACTCCGAGCAGTGCGGCTCGGCCAGGAGCCGGCCGGCCGCGTCAGGACGCGGCACAGCAGCGCTCGCGAGATATTCGACGAGATCGGAACGGTTGCATTCGCCGACCGGCCGGCGCGCGAGCTGGCCGCCACCGGCAAGACGATCAGGAGTTGGCCGGACGACGGCGGGCCCGGAAACGCCCTGAGCGTGCGCGAGCAGCAGATCGGACGCCTGGCTGCCGACGGCCTGCCGAACCGGGAGATCGGTGAGCATCTGTTCATCAGCCACCGTCGGCTACGACCTCGGGCGGGTGGTCACCAAGTTGGACGTTGCCAACAGGCCCAGCTGCACAACGCGCTGGGGACGGGTCGTCCTCAGGTTAGGCCAGCAGGTCGTCCGAGACGCCCGACGCGCATTCCGTCGCTCGTACGGGCACGCAGCGGCGCAACGACTTAGTGGGCGAAGCCGGAGGACGGCGCCAGCAGCACCTAGGTACACGGGCAGCGGGTAGTTGGCTGACCGGCGTCACGCGATCAGCCGCACCACGGAGGCGTGGGCCTCTTGCAGTAACTTCTTGAGCAAGCCGGGCAGCGCCTTGGAGGCCCGCGCGCTCGGACACGAGGGCTTCCCGCCCTCATTCCCCTTGCCTGCAAGGCAACCCCGCTGGCTGCCACGTCTAATTAGGCGTCGTGACGCCACTGGCTTCATTCACGCCCTTGTGCATGTAGGTTCGCGTTCTTGTTGTCCCTGGTGGCGTTGGTGACCTGGGTGGCGGGGCGCTTTCTCGGCGATCTGTCCGCTGTTTCTTCTCACGGGTTTGTCCTTTTCCTCGTGGACAGGCGGCCTGGTGGGGGCGGGACTGCGCGGCGAGATGCCAGGGCGGGTCCATGCTGGCTAAGGCACTAGGTCGACCGGGCACCGCCGGGAACGGGTGCACGTGACCTCGCGACGTAGCCGCGCTTAGCTGCCCACAGTCGGACCGCGGAAGCAAGGCGGATAATGGCGACGTGGGGTCACACAACGACGCCCCGGTCATTGCCCACGCCGTGGCCGGTTCACTCTCGACTATCTCGACCGTGACTTCAGCCACGAGTTTCCCTGGCTGACAGAGCCTTTCGTCATGACCTTCGCTTCGATGCTGGTGGAGGCGGTCATGCGGGAACGGCTGGTCGTCCGCCTGCTCGACGAGGATCAGGAGCGTCACTACTCAGAGCAGCGCTGCGCCGAGGCCGACGACGAGCTGCGCGCGGAGGCTCGTGCCGAGCTAGAGGGGATCATGGCCACTGCGATGCTCAGCCAGCTCGGTCTCGAGAGCTGACTAAGGGCGTTCTCACTGCCGACGGCACCGTGACTCGCCAGGGTCATGTTACCGGGGGCTTACCGCCGGCGAAGGACTGAATGGCGACGATCTGTACTGGCCGGCTCAGGCCGGTCTGTTATTCCTGCTGATCGGGCGTCGCAGGTCAGCGGCTCCGCAGTCCAGCCTCCGCCGAACGGTGACCTGCGAGCCATGCCTGACGTGGTGGCCAAAGCGGAGAGCCGGGACCGCACGTCGGCCGGTTCGGCCATCATGGCGCTGCTACTGGCGGCGGCTGGCGCGCCTTCTGCGGAGCCAGGAGAACAGGAGTACCCGGGCCACCAGCATGATCCCGCCGATCCCGAGCACCCAGAAGATGGCGGCGTGCCTGCCGGCGAAGGAGTCGACCAGCAGGAAGCGCAAGGCGAACAAGAGGATCAGGACTCCTATCCACGCAGTCCCGCCCCGCATTCCCTGGCCGTAGCGCCGGCCGCTCCCGCCATATCCGCCCGCCTGGTTCGGCGGTGCAGCGGAGTAGGGTCCGCCGCTTGCGGGCCGCGGGCCGCCGCCGGGGCCTCGGGCGCTGGGAACGGTGAGCCCCTGGCTTCGCTGCAGCTGGGCGAACTGCCGGATGTTGTCGCGGTGTTCCCGCGCGTACTGGCGCGGATTGATCCCCTGCGCCCGCAGGTCCTCAGAGGAGATGCCGAAGATCTGGGTGAAGTTGGCGCGAACCCATTCCTGGCGATCTTGCTGGCCGCCGCTGCCCTGACCGTAGGCGGCGTCTGCCGGAGTAGGTCCGGTACCAGAATCTCCCATGCCTCTAACTGTACGAGCCCGGACCAAAGGCTCCCGAACTGTAGGTTCTCAAGTTCGATGTCGCCTGAAGTTGCGTTGAGCTGCGGTTCCGCCGAGGTTCTCATCGATTTGTCGGCTGGGTTTTTCTCACCGTTGTGTCATTTTCTTCGGCGGCCTGCCGTCCCGCAACCAGCTCGCCGAACGGTTCGGCATCGCCCGGGAGACCGCCGCGCGCGCCCACGCTTGGCTCGCCAGATCGGGCTACCTAGTGTCCGTGCCGGGCGTCGGCATGGTGGTCACGCCCGCCACTCGCTGGCCGGACGAAGCCTCTGGCTGACAAACTCCCACATACGACCACCTGACCTCTGCCTTCGAGCTGGCTACGAGGCGTTCTCTCGGGGCGCATTTCTACACGCGCCGCGCGGGACGTGACCATGGCGCTCGCGCGACCCATCCGGCCCGGATGGTGCCGGGCAGCTGCCGTGGGCGGTCACCTACTACCGGGCAGTTCCGGCTGTTCTGCCTACTGGAGAACGGCGCCGGTGACGATCTGGCCAAGCGCGGGCTTTCCCGGCCGACGATCGCCGTGATCACGGGGTGACCTTGCAGGGCCGCCGCGCGGCGAGAGCCTCGGCGCGTGTCCTCGACGGTTGCCCGCCGAACAGCTTCCGGTGTCTGACCAGAGTCGGGTATGGACTCTGGTCTATGACCGACTGGGAGGAAATTGGGAGGTGGCAACTGGCGTGAACCTTCCTGAACCTCTCCCAACTGGGTTGAAGAGGGGCCTCTGACCTGGCCATTCATCGAAGGGCCGTGGTCGAGAAGATGACTGGACCTCGTTCACACCGAGGAGGTCACTGGTTCGATCCCAGTATCGCCCACCCAGCTCAGCGGCCAGTCGCGGTCATGCGACTGGCCGTTTCGATGTCCGTACAACACTGAAGTACAGCAACGCGGCTAGTTGTCCAGCCAGTGCCCGAGCTTGCCGAGTGCCTCGGCGCGGCGGCCGGGGGACTTCGTGTAGATCTCCATCGTGACCGCGCCTGCCCTCCTGCCCTCCTGCCTTCCGCGACGGGCTCTGACAGCAGATGCTGTCGTAGGTATGATGGCTGTATGCCTCGGTGGGAAGGGGACGCGGCTGGTCGGCTGGAACGCGCCGCGCTGGAGTTGTTCGACGAGCGTGGTTTCGACCGCACGACGGTCGCGCAGATCGCCAAGCGCGCCGGCCTGAACGAGAGGTCGTTCTACCGTTACTTCAGTGACAAGCGGGAAGTCCTGTTCGGCGGCGGTGACGAGCTGAGGCGCAGCCTGGAGCAGGCGCTCCGGGAAGTGCCCGCCGACGGTGGGCCGCTGGAGGCACTGCTCGTCGCTCTCGGGGACGCAGCGGACGTGTTCCGGCCGAAAGACCTGCTGCTCGTCCGGGAACGAGTCATCAACGCGAACCCTGAGCTCCGCGAGCGCGAGCTGATCAAGATGGACGCCATATACGCCACGTTCGTGTCTGCCTTGCGGGAGAGAGGTGCGGACGAGACGACGGCGCGCCTCGCGACCGAAATGGCGATCTCGATCTGGCGTGTCGCCGCGGAACGCTGGCTCCATGTCGACGACTCCTCCTTCGCCGCCGAGGTTTTCGATGCGGCGCGGCATCTCCGGCGGATCGCGGCTGGCGATCGGACAGGCACGGAAGGTGCGGCCGCCGGCGAACCGGCACGGTATCGGGAATAGTCCTCCGCGGACCTGTCCAGGAAACGTGTCTCCGTCACACGCCGCTGCCGGGTTCGACGCCCCACCGAACCCAACTTCCGTCACATCCAACTCACTAGCCCTTTAATTCGAAATATATCACAGATCAGGCTAGATTGGTTGCTGCCGACGACCTAATTCGCTATTATGTTTGATAAGAGTCTCGCGGGCCAGACTCACAATCATTTTCCTGAACGGGCGGTGGCGTGTGACCCAAGCACCGGTCTCCCCAGACTCCGGGCCGGATGACGATCCCGCCCGGCGTGCTGACGAGCCCGGCGGCGGTGCCCAGTCCGACGCGCCCGCACCCGGCGAGAGCGGCGGCGGCGGTGTCCAGCCCGACCCGGAGGAGTTCCCTGGCGCGGGCTGGGGGGAGCTGCCTCCCCCGGCGGAGGACTGCCTGACCGAGGATGAGTGGGTGGCGTGGCTGGCCGCAATGCCGGATGAGGAGGATCCCGGCCTGGTACCGGGTGAAGAACCCGACCCGGAGGACCCGTCGCCGGCCGCCCGCAGGCCGCGGTCGCCCCGGCCGGGCCGGGGATCACGCGCCCCGGCAGGGGTTCCCCGGGCGGTGCCGTCGGGCCGCCGTGGTCCGGGGGAGCCCGGTTCCGCGCGGCGGATCCCCGGGGAGTCGCCCGGCCCGTGCGGGGCGTTCGCGACCGGGCAGGTGCTCGACGTGGCTCCCGGCGGCGGCGCGCTGCACGGCCTGGCCGAGCACGCCGCCGGTCCCGGTGACCGGTTCGCTGGCGCGTCCGATGATGAGCTGATCGGGGTGCTGTGTGCGCTGGACCGGGCCGAGGCATCCGCGGCCGCGCTGAAGTACGCCGCGGTGGCGGAGTTGATCCGGCGTCGTCCCGAGCCGGGCGCTGCGCTGGCGGGTGCGGCGCGGATGCCGGTGGTCTGGGAGGAGTTCACCGAGACCGAGCTGACCGATGCGCTGGCTGAGACCCGGTGGCAGGCCGAGGCGATGCTGGCGTTGGCCCATGACCTGGAGACCAAGCTGCCGGGGACGAAGGCGGCGTTCCGGGCCGGGGTGCTGCGCCAGTCCAAGGTGGCGATCATCGCCGCCGCGGTCACCGCCCTGGATCCGGCCGAGGCCCGCGCGGCCGAGGCGATGGTCCTGGACCGGGCCGGGCGGCTTACCCCGGGCGGGCTGCGGGCCGCGATCGTCCGGGCGGTGATGGAGGTGGCGCCGGAGAAGGCGCGCAAGCGCCGCGAAGAAGCCGGCCGCAGCGCCCGGGTGCAGCGGTGGCTGGAGGATTCCGGCAACGCCGCCTTGATGGGCCGCGAGCTGCCCCCGGCCGAGGTGCTGGCCGCGGACCAGCGCATAACGTGGTGGGCGGGCAGGCTCAAGGCAGCGGGCCTGGACGGGGATATGGACCAGCTGAGGGCCCGTGCCTACCTGGACATCTTGCTCAACAAGGACTCCCGCCCCACCACCACCCCAGCCCAGGACGGCCAGGACCGCACCGCCCCCGGTCCTGCCGGCGGCGGGCCCGGCGGGCCGGACGGCAGTGGGCCTGGAGGGCCGGACGACCGCGGAGACGGCGGGTCAGGGCCGTGCGACCCGGACGGGCCGGGTATCCCGCCGACGGCGAGCGTGCTCCCGGCCGGGTTCGCCGGCCGGCTGCACCTGACCATCCCGCTGGCCACCCTGCTGGACCTGGCCGAACGGCCCGGCGAGATCGCCGGCCTGGGCCCCGTCGACCCGGCCCTGGCCCGCGACCTGGCCGGCGCCGCCGCCGCCAACCCCAAGACCACGTACTGTCTCAGCGTCACCGACGAGCACGGCCACGCCATCGGGCACGGCTGCGCCCGACCCGAACCCAAAAGCCACGCACGCCCCGCCCGGCGGGACAAACCCGCCCGGCCCAGCGGCCACGCCCCGCCCGGCGGCCACGCCCCGCCCGGCGGCCACGCCCCGCCCGGCCGGACCGGCGACGGCGACCGGCCACGGTTCGCCTTCACCGCCTCCGGCGAGCACGGGCCGCCCGGCGGGTACGGTTCCTGGCGGCTGTCCACCGGCCAGCCCAGCCAGCGGGACCTTCTGATCACCATGGATCCGATCGCCCTAGAGACGTGTGACCACCGGTTCGAGGCCCGCGGTCACGACCCGGGGGTCAAGCTGCGGCACCTGGCCCAGATCCGGCATGCGACTTGCGTCGCCCCGACCTGCCGGAGACCAGCCGGCAACTGCGACTTCGAACACAACACCCCGTACGAGGCAGGCGGCCGGTCATGCTTGTGCAACGGCGGGCCTACCTGCCGTCACGACCACCGGCTCAAGCAGCACCCGAAGTGGAAAGTCGAGCAGATCACCCCGGGAACCTTCCTCCGTACCGCCCCGTCCGGCCGCCAGTACACGACCGAACCGACCAGGTACCCCATCTGACCAGCACGCCGACCGGCACCAGCCCCGGCCCCGGTTCCCGGGCCAGGCACCCGGTGATCGAAGCCAGCGCCGGTCAGCGCGTCGGCCAGGCCCCGGTTAGCGGCCCCCTCCGCGACAATCGCAGGGAAAAAGCCAAAGAACGCCGCCCCCGCGTCCTTCGCCTCGCCGAGTGGGGCTGGCCCGCACCACAGCTAGCGGACAACTTCCGTGCCGGCGGGCAGCAGGACGAGCTTGCCACGGGCGTGTCCGCTCTGGCTGATGCCAAGTGCCGTGCGCCAGTCTTCGAGCGGGAAGGTCCGGGCAACCGGGACGGTGAACTGGCCATCCGCGGCAAGCTTGGCGAATTCGCCGAGCACGTCGTGGCGCGGCGTCGGGTCCTCGTGGAAGCTGTCGCGGACGCCGAGTTCGGCGGCGGCGGCGAAGTCGCTGGCGGTCAGGACCCGGCGGGGATCGCCGCCGGCGGCCTGGATGAGGTCGGGCAGCGCGCCGCTGGGCGGCGCGGTGTCTAGGACCAGGTCCACTGGTCCTCCGGCGGCTTGGGCGACCCGCCCGGCCAGCCCGTCGCCGTAGGACGTCACTGTCGCTCCCATCGCGCGCAGCGGTCCGGCGTAGGTGTCACCGGCGGTGGCGACTACGCGGGCTCTCCGCAGTAGGCCGATCTGGACGGCGGCGAACCCGACGGTCGTGCCAGCCCCGTTGACAAGGAGCGTCTGCCCCGCCGATACCCCGAGGCATTCCAGGTGCCAGTAAGCCGTCTCGACCGCCATCGGCAGCGCGGCTGCCTGCACGAGATCGAGTCCCGCCGGGACACGGGCCCAGCGATCCATGATCGCCCGGTCCGCCGCGCCGGCACTCGTACCGCCGGCGTAGTCGGCCGTGCCGAGGACAAGATCGCCGGCGGCGACGTCGGCCACGCCCTGTCCGACGGCGTCGACGGTCCCGGTCAGCTCCAGCCCGATGCCGCGGGGCAGCACGCCTGGGAACAGCCCCCGGCACAAGGCCCAGTCGGCCGGGTTAAGCCCGCACGCGTGCACAATCACGCGGATGCGGTCAGGGCCCGGGTCCGGCACGCCCACCCGGTCCATGCTCAGAACGTCGGCCGGCTCGCCGTAGTCGTGGAAACGGACCGCCCTCATAGCGGATTCGTCAACGCCCATGGCACATCTCCAAGTTATGACGTCAGATGCTGTCATAACTACATTAGCAAATGATGACAGCATCTGCTGTCGCTAGCGCAGGCATGCGGCTGGGGCCAGGCTGATGCCAGCCAGGACCTGGGCGCGGACCGGCATGCATTGGCCGCGCAGGTCAACCCAATCGCGGCCCGCGGCGCGGGCCGGGGCGCGTTTTCATTCTCCCGCCGCTCGTTCGAGGTAGCCGGTCATCCGGTTGAGGACGCCGGTAGCTCGCTTCAGGTCGGCGGAGGCGGGCGGCGGTAGGTCGGTCGGCAGGACGTCCCTGAGGTGCCCGAGGCCGGGGGAGAGGGATTCCGCCAGATGGGCGCAGATCAACGCGGCGTCGCGGACCACCCGGGAGTCGACGGTCCAGAGTACTTCGAAGCGCCGGTCGGCTTCGGCCCGCGTCTGCCCGGGGAATTCCCAGCCGGTCACGCAGGCAGGATAATCGGGGGCCTCGCAGACCAGGTTCCATTCGCGGCGTAGTGACGCGTCCGGCGGCAGAGCTACCTTCAGCGGCGCGAGGCCGGCTGCATCCGGCTCGCCCCTGGCGATCTCGGATTCGCTGAAGCTAGCGAAAACGACGACGAGCCGGGCGGTGCGGGCGAGTTCGTTCCAACGCTGCTGCGATCGGCGGTAGTTTTCCTCGCTCTGGAAGCTGGCGAAGAGCACCGCGTATTCAGCCCTGGCGCAGCACTCGTCCTCGATGGCTCGCGTCAGGGCCAGCAGCGTGGCCTTGCGGAGCACCTGGGGCACCAGGCTAGGGTGCCGGCGCCGCAGGCCGGCGAAGACGGACGGCTCGGCTTGCGCAGCGTGCGTGGTCACCTGGCTGATTGCCGCCGCCAGGCTCATGCCCGAAGCGCGCAGGCGCGATACGTCCTGGATGAGCGCGATGTCGCCCATGTCGTAACGGCGGTGGCCGCCGGTCAGGCGCCGCGGCCTGGGAAAGCCGTACCGTCCTTCCCAGCTGCGCAGGGTCGCGGCCCGCACGTCAGTGCGGCTGGCCAGCTCGCCGATCGACAGGCCATCCTCCGGTTCGCCCACTCCAGGAACCCCATCTCTTCAGAGTGCCGAGGTAAATCTATAACTGATGTTTAAGTCTACGGCGAGCGGACAGCAGGGAACGGCCCAAGCTCCGTCAAGGAGTTTGCCGTTGTCCGGGTCGGCTCTCGCATAGCGGGACGCCCTGGGCGAAGTCCAGCACGAGGAGGAGAAGTAATGATCGAGAAACTGCACGACGCCGGCCTGCGCTCCGAGTATGCGTACATCGCCGGGTTCGCCAGCATCGGCCTGTCGTTCCTGGCCTGGACGACGTCCCTGAAAGCCGAACCGGCCGGGACCGATCGCGCGGACCGGTGGGGGATCTTCGTCGGCCATTGGGCGCCCACATTCTTCGGACTAGGTAACGCCCTGCGCAGCTACGAGAAGTAGCCCGGCACCTAACGGGGGCGCGGCCGATGGGGAAAACCATCAGCCGTGCTCGGTGGTAGCGGCGACCGTCCAGGTCGCGGAATTACTGATCCTGCCGCGCCGCCGCTGCCACCACTTCACGCCTATTCACGACCCCGCTGGCTCGGAATCGTTTAACGGTGGGGGTCGTGCCGGACTCTCGTGTCCTCTTCGCCGGGCCGGACTCGGACGTTTGATTCGCTGGCAAAGGGTAGGAGAAGCAGACTGAAGTCAAGACAACGATGCGTGGCTGCGCGTCAGCTGAGGGTGTGCCAATGGTTAACGATCTGGACGATGACGCTGCTACTCGGGATCTTAAGGAACTGCAGGACGCACTGCTTAGCACCGAAAACTTTGAGCAGTTCCTGCATGAGATGTCTATACTCGCCGCCGGTCTCGTCCGCGGCGGGCTTTCCTGCGGAATGACCGTGGAGACCAACGGGCGGCCGATGACCGTGGCGTGCAGTGATCCGGTGGCCGCGCAGGTCGACGAAGTTCAGTACAAACTCGATGATGGGCCTTGCCTGCACGCCATGCGCGACGGCCATACGGTGCGCATTGAAGACACCACGCGCATGAAAGACGCCAGCGTTAAGGCGCGGTGGCCCGAGTTCGAGGCGCGAGCGGCGTCACATGGGATCCGATCCTGCCTCGCGCTGCCGCTGACCGCCGATGGCCGGTCTATCGGGGCCATTAACTTGTATGCGCGCACGGCATCGGCCTTCGGCACGGCGGAAGCACGGCGCGCTGAGAATTTCGCCGAAAATGCTTCGGGGGCGCTGACCCTGGCCCTGCGACTGTCATCGCACGTGCTGCTTATACAGCAACTCCGCTCGTCGCTTTCTTCGCGGGCCGTTATCGATCAGGCGCTCGGCATCATCATGGCCAGAGAGTATTGCAGCCAGAGCCGCGCATTCGCTATCCTGAGATCCGCGTCGCAGAACAGCAATGTTAAGCTCCGCGAAATCGCCAGCGCGATCGTGACCGGTGTGACCGGCGAGCCTCCGCAGCCGCCGCCTCCGTTCGAGGACTCGTTAGCCGCCAGCCAGCTCCCGGCGCCCTTCCGCCCGCGGCGCGGGCGCCCCGCGGGCTAAGGCGCTGGCGCCGGCCGCGGTCCCGCCCCCGTCGGTGTCGGCCTTCGCGGTGGCACTTCCCGGCTGACCCGGCTGACCCGGCTGGCCCGGCTGGCCGCCCCGACTCACCTCTTCGTAAGGGCCCGCCAGGCAGGCGGCGACGCTGGGAAATACATCCACCAGGCGATCGACGCCGGTAAGGGAGAGGACCCGATGCACGGCCGGTGTGCAGACCACGAGCCGCAGTCCGCTCGAACTGGCCACCGCTCGCCTGAAGGTGCGCACCAGCGCGCTTACCCCGGCAGAATCACAAAAGGTCGTCCTGCTCATGTCCGCGACGACCAGGACCGCACCTCGGTTCAGGACTGAGAGCAGGTCCTCCCGGACCGCGCCGGCATTCGTTACGTCGATTTCTACGGGTAGCGTAACCACGGCTACCCGTCCGATCCACAGCACGGAACAACCTTCACGAGACACGAATCACCACCCTGCACATGCAAAAGACGGTGGGCCGCGTCTCTGGACCCCGGCGGCGGCTATCCCGGCTGGGCCTCGCCGCGCAGCGAACATTATTCAGCCTGCGCGGGTGCGAGTGCAAGGCGAGTGCGGAACGGGGCCGGAATGCCACCCTGGTGGTCCGCCTACCTCCGCCAGCCGCGGCGGCTCGGTCCAGACGGAAGATTTCGCCCGCGGATAAGGGCAAAATTCCCTGGCACCGTGATATATACCGAGCTGACGACCGTAGGCTCTGTGGCCGTGCTCCATAGCTTCGGTACCGGTATGTAGTGCCCCCACCCGGGTCTGTCGTGACCGATTCTCTCCTCAAAGGCAGCGCATGATAACCGTCGCAGGCGAGGTCCTGATCGACCTCATCGTGGACCCGGCCGGTCACATCGATCCCAGGTTCGGTGGCGGCCCGTTCAACGTCGCGCGCGCCGTCGCCAGGCTTGGTCAGCCGTCGGCCTTCCTCGGCCGGCTGTCCGGTGACCGGTTCGGGCGGCTGCTGCGAGGCGATCTTGACCGCCACGGGGTGCTGCTCGCCGTCGAGGCCGCCGCCGACGTGCCCACCACGCTGGCGGTCGTCGACGTCGATCCAGCCGGCGTCCCCGGCTACCAGTTCTACCTGAACGGCACGTCGGCGGCGGCGATCGAGCCCGGCCAGGCCGGACTGCCGGCCGGGACAACGGCACTGCATATCGGCAGCCTCGGTCTCGTCATGGAGCCGATCGGTACCAGCCTGGAACAGCTAGTCGCCGCGCTGCCGGCCGGCATCACGGTCATGCTCGACCCGAACTGCCGTCCTGGTGCGATCGCGTCGCGGCAGGCCTACCTGGACCGGCTTGACCGAATAGCGCAACGGGTGGACGTGATCAAGACCAGCACGGAAGACCTCGCCTACCTGTTCCCAGACAAAGACGCAGAAAGCGCTGCCGCCGAGCTCCTCGCGTGGGGGCCCGCATGCGTGGTGGTCACCGACGGCGCGCAGCCGGTACGCGCCTTCGCCGCAGGTGAGGAGCTTCGCGCCGAGGTCCCGCCGGCCGAGGTCGTCGACACCGTTGGCGCCGGAGACGCGTTCGGCGGCGCCTTCCTCACCTGGTGGATGAGCAACGGACTCGGCCAGGCCGACTTCCGCGTGCCGTCGGCCGTGCGCAGCGCGACCCAGGCGGCGATCTATGCTTCGGTGGTCGCCTGCACGCGCCGTGGCGCGGAACCGCCCTGGGCCTATGAGCTGGCCGGCCACGACGGCTGGACCTGGCTACCACCGGGCCGCGACCGCGGTCAGGGCACCCCGGAGAGCACCTAGGCGGGTCACGCCGGAGCGCGGAAGACCTGACTGCGGAAATTCCCTCGCTAGTCCCTTCGGAGCAGGATGCCGCGGATGAAGGCGGCCTGGCCCGAGTGCTGCAGGCAGTCGGAGATCACGCTGACCAGCCGGACGCTCAGCGTCACGGGCGGATCCCACCGTTCGTCCACGACCCGGGTCAGGTCCGCGTCGGTGATACCGGACACCAGCCGGATGGTCTGCTCGTGCACCGCGTCGTGGTAGCCGACGAGCAGATCGGCCGATGAGACCGTGACCTCGGACACCTGCCGTGAGCTGTGCCCGTAGCCGATATCGGACAGCTCGAACGGCAGCTCGAACCGCTTCCCGTACTCCATCCATACCTGCGGCACGCCGAAGGAGCCCGCCACGTGATCGTCCTGCACCCGGGCCAGATGCCAGCACAGCCAGGCGATCGAGTTCGCGTCGTCGTCGAGCCTGGCCGTCAGCTGGCTGGAGGTCAGGCCCTCGACCGCCCCGTGGACGGTTTGCTGCACCCGGCCGAATGCATCCGACAAAAGTTCCGCACTAGTCATGCCTCCTGCCTCCCTCAGTCAAAAGAAAAATTTATCCGAACGGCCCGCGTGACACGCCGCTCCGACCTGGTCTGGTGTCCCGCGTAGTCGCCCCGGCGGCCAGCACGCGATACCGTTCCGACGTGCCCCCAGGCCGCAGCCGGAAGTCACCACCGGTTCCCAACGACCCTAGTACCGCTGTGACGAAAACCAGTCCCAAGAACCCCAGCACTCCCAAGACCCCCAGCAGCCCCAAAACCCCGAGGACTCCCAGAGCCGTGGGCAGCCCCAAGGCGCCTCAGGTCGGGAAAACCTCCGGTAGTCCCGAAACCTCCGGCAGCTCGCCCAAGGCCGCTCCCGCTTCGGACATTTTCTCTGGCCTGGGCGACACCACCAGTATCAGCAAAGCGGTGCCTGATGTCGCCGACCTTCTCGCGGCGGCGGTGGCAGGCATCGGTGGTGCCGAGCGGCCGGGACAGGTGGCCATGGCCCAGGCGGTGCAGCGGGCTATCGAGTCCGGCGAGCACCTCGCCGTCCAGGCCGGAACCGGCACCGGAAAGTCGCTGGCCTACCTGGTACCGGCGGTCCGGCACGCGCTGATGACAGAGGGCACGGTGGTAGTGGCGACGGCCACTATCGCGCTGCAGCGCCAGCTGATCGACCGTGACCTGCCGCGCCTGGTCACGGCCCTGGCGCCGCTGCTCGGCCGGGAACCGATGTTCGCGATCCTGAAGGGTCGGCGCAACTACCTGTGCCTGCACCGCCAGCGCGGCGCGGACCCCAATACCGACGACCCGCAGGACGCACTGTTCGAGCCGGTAGCTCTGTCCAATCAGGAGGGGGGCCCTGCCTCGCCGCTCGGACGGCAGGTGAAGCGGCTGCACGAATGGGCGGAGGGGACGACGACGGGGGACCGGGACGAGCTGGTCCCCGGCGTGCCGGAGGCGGCCTGGCGTCAGGTCTCGGTCAGCGCGCAGGAGTGCATAGGCGCGCATCGCTGTCCGTATGGTTCGAGGTGTTTCGCCGAGCGGGCGCGGGACGCCGCCGGGAAGGCGCACGTTGTCGTGACCAACCATGCACTGCTCGCGATCGACGCGACGTCTGATATCGACGTGCTGCCCGAGCACGACGTGGTGATCATCGATGAGGCCCATGATCTGGTGGACAGGGTTACCTCGGCTACGACGGGCGAGCTGTCCGGTCCTGGCGTGGACGCGACCGCCCGCCGCTGCGCGCGCCTGACCGATTCCGCGGCGGCTGACGGAGCGCCTGCGGTGGCGGATCGCCTGCGGCAGGCCGCGGCCGCGCTTACGGTGGACCTCGGTGACGCGCCCGCCGGCCGGATGGACGTGCTGTCAGGCGCTCTCGGTGCGACCCTGACCTCGGTGCGGGAAGCAGCGGGCGCCTGCGCGGAAGCGATTCGCGCCAGTGCACCAGGCCAGGAGGAGGACCCGCAGGCGATGGCGGCGGCCCGGATGACCCTGGCCGCGCTGGATGAGCTTCAGCGCACCGCCGGCCGGATGCTCGACGCGTTCGGAGCTGACATCACCGCGCGGGATGAGGTGGTCTGGCTCGACCAGCCGCCCGTCGAGGACACGCGGCGAGCGCCCACGCTGCGGGTGGCGCCGCTGGAGGTCGGCCGCGTGCTACGGACACGGTTGTTCGGGGAGCGCACGGTGGCGCTCACCTCCGCCACGCTTGCCCTCGGCGGCTCTTTCACGCCGCTGGCCATCCAGTGGGGGCTGCCTCCCGCGAACGGCCAGCCGCGGGATGGTGAGGATGAGCATCTAACCTGGTCCGGACTTGACGTCGGGTCCCCGTTCGATCATCCGCGCAGCGGCATCTTGTACGTGGCCAGGCACCTGCCGCCGCCGGGCCGGGACCAGCTGCCCGAGGCGTACCTGACCGAACTCGAGGAGCTGATCCACGCGGCGGGCGGCCGTA
>Ga0302180_10002401_pt1 | contig 14529 bp, 9 predicted proteins | sample I_Palsa_E3_2_FD_200575 | JGI IMG/M metagenome (GOLD analysis project Ga0302180, IMG submission 200575) | Peat permafrost microbial communities from Stordalen Mire near Abisko, Sweden - I_Palsa_E3_2 | ecosystem: Environmental > Terrestrial > Soil > Palsa > Peat permafrost | place: Sweden: Abisko... | reverse complement strand
GAAAACAAGTGACCCTGGCCCAGATCGCAACCCAATTTGAGCAGCGCTTCCAGCTGTTCCCTGCTCTCGATGCCCTCTGCCAGCATGCGCACTTCGAGCATGCGGCCAAGGTCGAAGATGGTTTGCAGGATGGCCGCCTGCTTTCCGGGAATTGGCAGGTAGGCAATCAAGCGGCGGTCAACTTTTACCAGCTCAATGGGCAGCCGGATAAAGTGATTCATCGAAGCCAGACCGGCGCCGAAATTATCCAACGCGACGCTGACTCCGAGAGCAGCCATGCCCTGGAACACTGGCAACGCGCCCTCAGAGTCCTGGTTTACCGCGTTCTCCGCGATCTCCAGACGCAGCTGTTGCGGAGAAAACTTTCCCTTAGACAGCAACCCGGCTAGATCGCGCAGTAGATTCGGGTCCCTAAACTGCCGCGCGGACAGGTTCACATCGATGCTCGGTTTCGCAGCAGGGACCGTCTCTGCCCAATGATTTAGCTGCCGGCAAGCCTGTTCCAGCACAAACTGCCCGATGGGCACAATAAGTCCCGTCTGTTCTGCCGTAGACAGAAAATCCTGCGCCGGAACAAAACTTCCGTCCGCCGCTCGCCACCGCAACAGCGCTTCGAAACCCTCGATCTCGCCACTCGCAAGCCGATAAATTGGCTGATACCAGACCTCGAATTTCTTGTTGTCCAGGGCGCTCTTGAGGTCCTGCTCTTTCCTCATCTCTGCCGCTACGTGCACATGCATGGAACCGTCAAACACCTCGTGCCGCGCATGGCCGTTCGACTTGGCCTGATACATGGCAAAGTCCGCATCGCGCAGAATCTGTTCCGGACCGGTGTGATCCAGAGTGCCGAAGGCAATACCGATGCTGGCAGAAACAAAGATCTCGTGCCCGTTCAACTCGATCGGCAGGCAAATGTCATGCTGAGCGCGTTCGGCAATCCTGGTTACATCCGAAATGTTCGTGACATCCTCGAGCAGGATGGCAAATTCATCCCCGGAAAAGCGAGCCACCGTATCCTCAGGCCGAAAGCACGCCCGCAGGCGAGCCGCCATACGCACCAGCAAATCGTCGCCGGAGGCGTGGCCCAGGTTGTCGTTCACCGCCTTGAAACGATCCAGATCAAGAAACATTACGGCAAAGTTCAGCTGCGAATGCCGTTGCTGCCGGGCCATGGTGAGCTGCAGGCGATCGAGAAACAAAGCTCGGTTGGCCAGCCCGGTCAGCGGATCATGCAAAGCATCGTGCTGCAAGCGGGCGTCCGTCTGCTTCTTTTCCCGGATGTCACGATAGCTTACGAAATTGCCCACTTCGACGCCCGAGATGTTGATCGGCGCTGCCAGAATAGAAACGTCGATAAGCTCGCCCGACTTGTGCAGGCGGACCGTCTCCATCGAAGCCCGCCCATGCAGTTGCATGGTGTGCTCCAGGATGTCGAACTCATGCCGGCGTGTTTCGGGAATGAGAATGTCATACGTGTTCTGTCCCAGCGCTTCGTCCGCGCTGAAGCCGAACAGAGATTCAAACTCGCGATTGATGTGCAGAATCTTCGAACCGCGGGTGATCATGATGGCTTCAGGAGCGGCATTCAATAAATGCTCCAGGAAGTTCGATGGCGTCCCGCTTCCGGCGTCCTGCTTCAGATCCTTTTCCCGTTCGCGCCGCGACCGCAGCGCAACAATCAGCAACTCCGGTTCCGGCTCCACGCGGAGCATGCGGAAGCTTCCCCGGACCGGTACCGTGGGATCCAGCGGCGTGCGCATGTAGCAGTTGAAGTCGGAGGAATACGCCTGGGTGCCCGAGCCAAGCACAGTCGCCGGCCCGCGCGCGGCAGAGCCGGGATTCGCATAGGCAAAGCCGGGATATTGGCCGCTAAAGAGATCGTCGACCAGCATGAACGCACTTTCGTCCAGGTGCAAGATCTCGCGCGCCGCTCGGTTGGCGTAGACCACATTCGTGCCCCGCTGCACAAACACGTAGCACGGCAGAGCTTCGAGGAGTGACCGTTGCTGGGCCGTTAGTACGGAAACATCAGCTTCTGTATTCATATTGGATCGACGCAGCGGACAGAGCCCCTACAGTTTTGAGTATCAAGGTCGCTTAAGAAGCAGGAATATCCCCTGAAAGAAGTACCAGAAAACTCTGAGGTCGCAGTTACTTAGGTCAAGCAAAAAGAAGCAGAAGAAGCAACAGTTTACGTGCCTCGTAACCCGTGCTCGGGCGCGCGAGTTACGAGTATGTGACACCAAAGTAATTGATCACTGCGTTTGCGACAAATAGGGCGGCGGAACTTTGTGGGGGAGAAACCGCAGGTCCCTCCACTTCGCTACGCTCCGGTCGGGATGACAATGCTTTAGAAGGCCGGAATAGATGCGACGGAACAGTAGTTGCCCCTGCAACAGAATTGTCATCCCGACCGGAGCGTAGCGAAGTGGAGGGACCTGCGGTGCGCCCTGCGGCCCTCTCAAATCTTTCGATATCGAAAGCTCATGGAGCTTCGATCAATTCCATCTTGCCGTCACGCTTGCGGTGCAAAACCTTCACGTTACCTTCGTTATCGCGGAACACAAAAACATCCCGGTCACGGAACTCGGCTTCCTTGACCGCTTCTTCCAGGGTCATTGGCCGCAGCGCCACTGAGTCAAGGGAGCGAACCACGTGAGGCTCGGAAATCGGCACCCGGGCTGGGAAGGAATGTACGGTCACGGGAATCGCGGGCTGCACGTGATTCTTGCCGTTGGTGCTCCCGTTGCTCGCAGTCTTGCTTTCCGCCAGACTACCCCGGCCTGTGCGTGCCACACCTGCCTCCTCCACTCGCTTTTCCTGCTTGGGTTGACGCTTGCGTGTGCGCTGCTTGTCTTTGTGACGTGTCGCCTGGGTCTCGGCTTTTACCAGCGCTTCGCGCAATGCCGTTTCCATGCTCGAAGCAGACTCGCAAAGCGCCACGAAGGTACAGGCGCGCGTGTTGACGGTGACTTCGGCAATCTGCCGATATTTTTCCGCGGTGAGAACTACGTGGGCGCTGGTGATTTTTCCCAGAACCTTGGCGATGCGTTCAATTCCTTCTTCTGCTAACGTGCGCAGTGGCTGGGTGATCGCCACTTGCCTGCCCGTGCATTCAACCGGCATGCGGATACTCCTAAGGATGCCCGATTCTATAGCATTTTGACTATCTGGTGCTGGTGGTGGCTTTTTTAGCGAAGGTGGGACCTTCGTCAGCGGAAAGACGCGTTTGAGTGAAGTTTACTCCTCTGAATTCAATCGCGCACCCGGCGTTGATGGGTGCTGGGAATGCGAAGATCTTCGCGGTACTTTGCCACCGTGCGGCGGGTCACGTCAATGCCCTGCGCTTCGAGCATGCTGGCGATGAGATCATCGGTCAGAGGCTTGCGCGGATCTTCCTCATCAATCAATTTCTTGACCTTGCGTTTCAGCAACATCAAGGGAGTGCTGCCACCCTCCGGCCCATGCACGCCTTCTGAGAAGAAGAACCGGAGCTCAAAAACGCCCTGCGAAGTGTGCACATATTTGCTCGAGACCGCACGGCTCACGGTGGAAGGATGCACCCCGATCTCTTCGGCTACTTCCTTGATCATCATCGGCTTGAGCGCGTCTACGCCGCGCTCCAGGAATTCCCCCTGGCGGCGCACAATCGCCTCGCACGTGCGCAGGATTGTGTTCTTGCGTTGCTCAATGTTGCGCATCAATTGCAGCGCTGACCGGTAGCGCTCTTTGACATATTCCTTAACATCTCTCTCCGTGCCTTCCTGCGACAACAATTTGCGATACCCATGGTTGAGCCGCAGTGTGGGCAAGTCTTCCTCATTCATGACCACCACGAACTCGCCGCCCCGTTTGACGAAGGCCACGTCCGGCTCGATCAGCCGCGCATCGGAACGGTTAAACCGTTGGCCGGGACGAGGATCGAGGCTGCGAATGAAATCGATAGAGTGCTGGATGATTTCCGGCTGCGCCGTCAGCACCTTGGCCATCTCGCGCAGATCCCGCTTTTGCAACAGCAACAAATGCTGATCGACGATGCGCGCTGCCAGCGAGAAGAGTTGCAGTCTCTGCTCCTGCAGACCCGCCGCGTGAGCAGCCTCGGCTTCTCCGTTAGAGCCGGCCGCACGCTGGCGCGACATTTGGAGCTGAAATTCGCGCCGTTGCGCCTCGATCTGCACCATCAGGCATTCGCGCAAACTGCGCGTGGCCACGCCTACCGGGTCCAGGTTCTGCACCAGGTGCACGCCTTCCGCCAGAAGCTCGACGGCGGCTTGGGGGGCCGACGCTGGGGCCGGCTCATACTCGCGCACAAAACCGTCTAACAATTCCTCATCTCCGGCTAACAGGTAGCCGTCTTCGTCCAGGTTGCCCACTACGTACTCGGCGGCAGCCCGCAGGTTGCTGCTCAGGTTCAGCGAACCCAGTTGCCAGAAGAGGTGATCGGTAAGGGTGCTGGGTTGAGACAGGAAATTCTCGAACGACGGCTTGTCCGTTTGCTCAAAACCGTTGGGCGTACGGAAGCCGGGATCCAGATAGTCCTGGAAATAGGAACCAAAATCGATTTCGTCGAATGGGTCGCGCTTGTCGCGTTCTGCCTGCGCCGCAACTTCTTCTACGCTTCGTTCGCGCTCTGCCTCTTTGAGCGCGACGTCGTCGATGAGAGGAACACTCTCTTCCATCTCTTCCAGCACCGGATTCTCAACAATCTCGGTGTTGATCAACTCTTTTAGCTCCAGCTTGTTGAGCGCCAACACGCTGACCATTTGCATCAGGCCAGGCGTCAGGATCTGACGCTGCGCTACTTTCAAGCTGAGCTTAGGTTGTAGAAGAGCCATACCTTTTCACCGCATCAACACGTTGCGGCCTTAGTTTACCTTTTCTGAGCCTTTCTCGTTGCAGGCTTTTTCGCGCTCGCTCGCGTGTGACCAAGGTCATCAATTGGATGCTTTAATTGAGCGAAAAGCCTTCGCCCAGGTAAACCCGCCGAACCTCGGGATCTTTGCCTAGCTGCTCCGGCGTCCCCGTACGGAAAATGCGCCCTTCGTTGATGATGTAGGCGCGGTCGGTGACGGAGAGGGTTTCGCGCACATTGTGGTCGGTGATCAACACCCCTATGCCGCTCGCCTTCAGGTCGAAAATAATTTCCTGCAGATCAAGAACGGCGATGGGATCAATGCCGGAAAATGGCTCGTCCAGCAAGATGAAGGAGGGCTGAATGCAAAGACATCGGGCGATCTCCACCCGGCGCCGCTCACCTCCCGAGAGAGCGTAACCGCGAGTTTTGCGAATATGCCCCAGGTTCAACTGGTCCAGCAGCTTTTCCGTTCGCGCTCGCCGCACTTCGAGCGACAGGGATTGCACTTCGAGCACCGCCAGAATGTTTTCTTCCACTGTCAGCTTGCGAAAAACTGACGGCTCTTGGGGCAGATAGCTGATGCCATACTGCCGCGCGCGCAGGTACATGGGAACCCGTGTGATATCGATGTCGTCGACGAAAACTTGTCCCGTATCGGGAACGATCAAACCGACGATCATGTAGAAGCTGGTCGTCTTACCCGCGCCGTTGGGGCCCAGCAGCCCTACCACTTCACCCTGGCAGACCTCAAGGTTGACGCCCCGAACCACTTGCCGGCCCTTATAGGACTTACCGATTTCGTCTGTACTAAGCTTTTGCATTCATCTCGCAACCCGCGTCTGGGTCACCGCGTTGGAAGTACCGCCACTCACCACGACGCTATCATCGCGATCATTGAAAATCAACGCGTTGCCGGTTACCACTCCGCGCGCCTGATCGGACAAACGCGGAGGTACAGCGCTGGTTCCCGTGAGCACGAATTTGCCGTCCGCGGCGGTGTACGTGAGTTCTTCACCCGTCCCTTTGCGGCCTGGTTGTTCCAGTTGAACCGTACCCCGGGCCACGATCTTCGAGACACTCTGAGACGGCGCACCGGGCGACGGTACGCCGGGCGGCTTCTGGCTGCCTTGCTGGTCAGGCGTCCTGGCGGGAGAAGGCCCCTGGCTGAAATAGACATCCATGAAGCTCGAATGGAGGATCCCGCTGATCGTCTGGGCCACGACCCCGCCACTGAAAACAGCCTTGTGGTCGTTCTCGACGTAAAGCAGCGTGCGGCTTTGCAAACGGACTACGGACGGGGCGGACGGGGCCTGCGTCTTAGCGTTGGGCTTCGAATTGGGTTGGGAATTGTTTTGGGGACTCGCCTGGGGGTTCGTTCGGGAGCTGGTAAACACCGCGTTGACTGCAGGCACACTGCCTTGACCATGCGCGGAGAGGGTCCCATGCGCTCGCGAAAGCTCCAGCACCGGTGCCGAAACGGAATCGCTTCCCTGCCACAGGCGAGCCTGTTCGCCGGCTTTGCCATAAAACGTCGTCACGTCAGTTGCGTGATCAAGATGGGCGTGGTCGGCGACCACGTGTACTGGGCCAGTTCCAGCGAAGCCCAGGTCCTGTTTCCCTTTGGCTTGGCGATAGGTAGCCTTTACATCACCCGTCGCAGTGGCATTTCCAGTGGCGCGCTCCATATCGAGCAAGGTCGCGCTCAATTCTCCCGTCTCTTCCTGTATGCGTGGACTTCCCGTCAGCTGCACGATCTGGGTAGCGGCGTCATAGGCTGCTCGCTGCGCCGTGGCGGTGGTCGGGGCCGGAGTCTGCCCGCCGGGGGTCGCTGCCGCTTGCTGGACGAGGGTCACGTTGCCCAGCTGCACTGCAGACTGCAGTTGGTCTGCCGACTGCGTGGCATTGGGTTTTTTCCCTTTGGCAGCTTCAACCGGTGTCTTTTGATGAGAATGAGGCGCAAAGGTGAGTAGAAGATTGTCGCCCTTGCTGCTCTGCGTCACCCCAGCCGGGCTTACCGTGACCAGGCTGGTATGGCCCGTCCCGCGCAGGCTGGAAAGAACCTCCCCGTCGACCAGCGTCGCAAACAGCTGATCGCCCTGGATCGTCATGTCCTCTGGCGGGGTCTTGGCGTAGATGGTGTGAACATTCACTCGGCCGCCCCCGGCGGCCAAAATTTGCTGGGCCTCGGGACGGCGGTCAGGCCCCTGCGCAAAGTCGATGTCGACTTGCGAGGCCTGCACCTGGCGGGTGAGCGATTGCGCAGCGTTCTGTTTCGTTTTTGCACTATCTAGCTGGGGGAGCTTCTCCTCGTCCACGACCGAAACCGCCGTGCGCAACTGCGCATGCCGGATGGTTGACTGAGGCCCGAACAACATCGTCCCCGAAGCGGCTGACCCATGAAGCAGGCGAGCCTCATTGTTGGCCACGTACAGCAAGCCTCCGTCCAGCTTTGCTTGTTGCGGCGCGCTCTTCGCATCCAGATCAACATGCGCGATGCGCGCGTTGACCTGCTGGCCGTCATTGCCAGTGAAGATCACGTGTCCTTCTGCCAGCACCTGGTAGGCCGAGCCATCGCTGCGGAACGAAACAGTGGCCTGATCCGATGAGCTGTGACTGTCGGCATAGTCGGTTACATCCTGAAGCAGGTAGAGCAGCCGGTTGCCACGATCATACTGCGCGTGATGGGCGCGGACCTCCAGTGGGTTTCCTCCTAGGCTGGAATTGAAGGCCACGTCGGCGGTCAGGATGATGATTCCGGTTTGCGAGTCGAAGCTGGCGCCGGTCGCGCTGCCTGCCGCCTCTGCCAGGCGAAACTCTATCCTTTCCGTGGTGCTGGCCAGCCCGGTCTGTTTGTTGAACACCAGGCCGGAAGTCTTGATGTGGACCATGTTCTTGTTTTCGCTTTCGTCGGAAGCAGCATTACCGGCTTGTGCGCCAGGAGTCGCGGCTCCTTGAAAATCGATTTGAACCTCTCCCACGGCGCGCGCAATGCCATGCACCGGATCCCAATCGAAGTCGCTCCCGTAGATGCGGTTGGCGGGTTGGCCTTCCGCGCCATACAGGGTGATGCTCACGTCGTGCAGTTCAGCGTGACCGCTGCCCTTGAACTGCACTGCCTTGGACGCGTGCAGGGTGTAGATGGTGTGACCGCCCCGCGACTCGGAATAGGTAAACCCTTGGGTCGACTGCTGGATGCCGGTTTCCAATCCACCTGGCCGGTCATGTCCCAGCCGGCGGCCCTGCCATCGGCCGTAGAAAAAGAACCCGGCGATGGCCACTACCAGGCATCCAGCGAGTATCAGGATCCAGGTGCGCAACTTAGCCGGCGTCAGGCCCATGTTCCTCATCTTCTCACCCCCTTTTATCGGCTCTGGACAAAGCTTTAAGATGGAGAAATGGCTGACCGGTTGTATCTGAGTCTGTGGTTCCCCAATTTTCGCCTGCCTGCGCTTGCTCCGGCGATTGTTTGCGTACTGAACCAGTTCAGCACGCCAGGGCGAACGCCGAGAGTGCGTGCGGCCTCCGCTTATCCCATCTCCTGGACCGAAACGCCCTTCTACCAGCGGATTTATGGGGAAGACGAGGTGGAGGAGTCCGCGCCCGAGCAAGCAGTGCCCGCGGCTGCGGGGACCCTGCACGACGACTTTGCCTACGAGTTTGAGCTGCCGTGGGATCTTTGGGTAGCAGAGACGGTCGGAGGGCTTGATCCAACCTGGAAACAGGAGCCGGTGACGGTGCGCGTGGTCGGCTTCGGCCCGGAGTTTGACGAAGGTGCGTTCGAACAGAACGGACAGGTCCGGGTGGATTTTGGCCTGGACACCCCTTTTCTGCTGGAAGATGTCGACCTCGACGAGGTAGGCGCTGAGCACATAAAGCGCAATGTTCAGAAGCTGGTGGAAGTGACCAACGCAATCCAGGACAACTGCGCCATCAGCAGCCGCCTTTTGTGGTCCGACTCGGGCGAGAACCTCGCCCAGAAGCTGATTGCCAGGTTGCAGCGGGTGAATTAGCTACGGCAACTGTCCCCACGCCACCAATGTTCGGGTGCCCCATCCTTCGCGCTCTTTGCGAAGGGTGGGATACCATAGCTCTGCCCCCGAGACCCTTCCCCGCACATTCCGCTTTTCCCACCCTTCGCAAAGAGCGCGAAGGATGGGGCACCCGAACATTGGTAATTGCGCAAATGGGGATGTGAGGCACCGCTGGTGCCCGCTCCTATTGTGTTTGTTGGGCTTGTAGGGCGTGGCCGTGACGGACGTCTGAACCGCGCACCCAGAAGATCACGTCTTCCGCCATGTTGGTGGCGTGGTCGGCAATGCGTTCCAGACTGCGGGAGATAAACAGCAGGTTCACCGCGGACTGGGCTGCGCTCGAATCCTTCACAATACATTCCAGCAGTACGGCCTTGGCCCTGCGGTTCATCTCGTCGACGGCGTCATCCATAGCCAGTACGCTGGTTGCCAGTTCGGCATCTCGTTCATTAAGTGCCTGAAGTGCTTTCCGAACCATGGTCATCGACAACTCCGCCATGCGCGGTATGTCGATTGGGAACTCGCACGGCTGGCTTCCCGCCAGCTCTTCGGCCAGCAACGCAATCGTCATCGATTGGTCACCGACGCGCTCTAAATCAGAGTTGATCTTGATTGCAGCAAGGACAAAACGCAGATCCACCGCCATGGGCTGCTCCATGGCAAGAATATCGAGCGCCATCTGATCGATTTCTCGCTCTGAGCGGTTGATGATGGCCTCGTTCAAACGCACGTTGGCGCACGCGGAAAGCTCTCCGTGGCAATGTGCGTCCAAAGCAAACCTCAATGTTTGTTCCGCCACTCCAGCCATCTGGAGAAGACGTTCGCGTAGATTCTCGAGTTTCTGATGAAACGAGATTCGAGTCATTGGTCAGGCCCCCTGATTGATATCTCCCATTTGCTGTTGATCAGGTTTTTGAGGAGGGTCCGCACCGTAAATTCCACGATCCGTTAAATTAATATACAGCTTTTAACACTCTATTAACACAAAACTTTCGCGGTAGGTGTACCGCATAAAGTTGTATCGGAATATTTTGTGTCAACCGGCGACGATTTCAGAGAAGTCGGCAATACGCGAAAAGTCGCTGAGCACAGAAGCAATCAGAGCCAGCCGATTTCTGCGCAGATGAGCCTCTGGCGCCAGGACCATCACCTGATCGAAAAAGCTGTCGATCGCGGGCCGCAGCGTAGCGATCCGCTCCAGAGCCTCTGGATATTTCTGTTGCGCGCGAAGAGCCTCCACCTGGGGAGCGACCCTCACCACCTCGGCATAAAGCTGTTGCTCCGCCGGCTCGATGAGATCTTCGGGTTTGATGGATTGAGCTTCCTGCTTCTCCTCTGCCTGGCGAAGAATATTCTTGATCCGCTTGAATGCCGTGGATATAGCTGCCAGATCGTCTGACCCGCGGACTTCGGTGAGAGCCTGTGCCCGTGCGATCGCATCGGCTACGGTAGTGAGTCCGGTCGAAAGCACAGCATTGACCACGTCATAGGAGTAGCCGCGAACTTCGCGCAGGTAGAAGTCCAGGCGCTCCTTCAGGAATGCGCCCACCTTGCCGGCACGCGGCAAAGTCTCCAAAGCAAGCGACTCTAGTCCTGCGATGGTGAGCGGCAAGCCTGACTCGGCCAGAATTTTGATCACTCCATTGGCCGCCCGGCGGAGCGCAAACGGATCCTTTGACCCGCTCGGCTCGAGACCGACGGCAAACATTTCGGCGATCGTCGCTAGCCGATCCGCCAAACCCAGCAGCCGGCCTTCCACCGTGGGAGGAATGGGATCATCCATGGCTGCCGGCAGATATTGCCAGTAGATGGCTTGCGCTACCGCTTCTCCCTGCCCCTGAGCCCGGGCGTAGAGCCCACCGACAATGCCCTGCAGCTCGGTAAACTCTTTCACTAACTCGGTGGTGAGATCCGTCTTGGCGAGATGCACCGCCTTTTCCAGGGCTGCCTGGTCAAACAAAATTCCCTGGGCCGCAACCGTTTTGCCCAGGCCTTTCGCCATGAGCAGGTTGCTTTCGGTCTTGCTGAAGTAGCTGCCAAGATCCCGTTGAAACGTGACCGTCTTCAACATTTCTACCCGCGCGCGCAGAGGAATCTTCTGGTCATAATTCCAAAAGAACCGGGCATCGTTGAAACGCGCGCGCAAGACTCGCTCGTTGCCATGGCGGATGATGGCCACGCCTGCGCTGTCGACCTCGGTATTCAGCACCGCCAGAAAATGTGGAGCCAACGCATGCTGCTTATCTTCCAGGGCAAAGTATTTTTGGTGATCGCGCATCACCGTGACCAGAACTTCTTCCGGCAGCGTCAGGTACTCGTGCTGGAAGCTCCCCAGCACGACGCTTGGCCACTCCGTCAGATGGGTGACTTGTTCCACCAGCGCCTCGTCTTCGCGCCAGCGAGCTTCGGGCAGAGTGCGCGTCGCGGCGTCAAGGCGGGAACGGATGCGATGGCGTCGCGCGGCCGGGTCGACGATGACGAAGGCCGCTTCGAGTGCTGCGGGATAGTCTGCGGGACGGTGTATCGGCACCGGCCGGTCGCCGTAGAGCACGCGATGACCGTAGCTGACGCCGCCGGCGGTGATGCCGGCGAACTCCACCGGGACTACCGTCTCATCCAGTAAACAAATCAACCAGCGCAGCGGGCGGACAAAGCGTTCTGGCTTGTTGGGCCGCCAGTACATGGTCTTGGGCCAGGAAAGCGCGCCTATCTCCTGCGGCAGTGATTCGGTAAGCACCTTGGCAGCGCTTTGTCCGGCCCGCTGAACCGTGGCAGCAGCGTATTCACCCTTGGCGGTGGTGATCTTTTCGAGCGCGGTGACCGCAACCCCGGCCTTCTTGGCAAAGGCCTGGGCCGCCGGGCCTGGATTGCCATCGGGAAATGCCGCTTTCCAGGATGGCCCGGTTAGTTGTTCCTGCATATCAAGCTGTTGCGCGAGGACGCCTTCGACCCGCACCGCCAGCCGGCGGGGCGTGGAGTAGCTGGTGACGGTGGTTCCGCCCAGACGCTGGCGGCTGAGCAGCGCCTCGACGCGGCGTGCCAGTTCAGCCTCTGCAGCGGCGATCATGCGTGCCGGGATCTCTTCCAGGCCTATTTCCAACAACAGCTCAGCCATGTGACTCCCGCGCGATCATCCGCGAGTAGACCTTGGCAATGCCGACCGCGAGAGTTCGGATGCGGGCGATGACGCCCACCCGCTCGGTCACCGAAATCGCCCCGCGCGCGTCGAGCAAATTGAAGAGATGTGAACACTTGAGGCACAGGTCGTAAGCAGGGAGAATTGGAAATCGCCGCTGCTCGGCCACGCCAAGCTCCTGCGGCTGTTGGTTCGCCCGGCTTAGCAGCTCCTGGCACTCGGCCTCGTAGAGCCGCAAGTGCTCCCACAGCTTTCCTACATCCGCTTCTTCGAAGTTGTAAACGGAGAACTGCACTTCCTCCAGGTGGCGGACTTCACCATAGGTGATGTTATTCGTCCATATCACGTCGTAGAGGGAGTCGACGTCCTGCAGGAATGCGGCGATGCGCTCCAGCCCGTAGGTGATTTCGGCCGAGATGGGATCGAGATCCAGCCCGCCACACTGCTGGAAGTAGGTGAACTGGGTAATCTCCAGGCCATCGAGCATGACCTGCCAGCCCACACCCCAGGCCCCCAGGGTAGGCGCTTCCCAGTTGTCTTCTTCAAACTTGAGATCATGCTGGCGCAGGTCAACGCCGATCGCCTGCAGCGACTCCAGGTAAATTTCCTGCACGTTGACCGGCGGCGGTTTCAACACCACTTGGAACTGGGTGTGTTTGAACAGCCGGTTGGGATTCTCGCCGTAGCGCCCATCGGCAGGACGGCGGGAGGGCTGCGCGTAGGCCACCGAAAACGGCCGCGGATCCAACACACGCAGAAAGGTTTCGGGCGACATGGTGCCGGCGCCAACTTCTACGTCATAGGGCTGCTGCAAAACGCATCCACGCTCGGCCCAAAAGGTTTGCAGACGAAAGAGGAGTTCCTGAAAGGTAAGAGGGCTGGTTACTTGCGATGCCACGGTTGGATTCTAAATCAAACGTCCGGCTGAACGGTTTGACGGCCGGGGCGTGTGGCGGTCTCCAGGAAGCTACTCCTCGCCGTTTTAAGGGGTCCACGTAATCCTGAAACCGCTATAAACTGGGTTCCCCATCGAATCAAGGAGGAGTTTGCCATGCAAAGCAGAATCATCGGCACTACCTTACCGGTTCTCGAGTTCACCCTGGAGCCGAACGAGTCAGTGGTCTCAGAAGCAGGCGAGCTCTCCTGGATGAGCAGCTCCATTCAATTGGAGACGCACACCCAGTTCGGCGGAGGGGGAGGAATCTTCGGCGCCTTGAAGAGAGTGGCGGGTGGCGGAAGCCTGTTCATGACGGAATACCGCGCCATCGGTGCTCGGGGCGAGATTGCCTTTGCCACCCGGGTCCCGGGGCACATCCAGCCGGTGCAGGTTGGTCCCGGTATGGAGTATTTGATCCATCGTCACGGGTTCCTCTGCGCCACGCCCCAGGTTCAGCTCGGGGTCGGTTTCCAGCAATCGCTGGGCGCCGGGGTCTTCGGCGGAGACGGATTCCTGCTGCAGAAGGTCACCGGGCAAGGGGCCTGCTGGATTGAGTTGTCTGGAGAGCTGGTGGTGAAGGATCTGCAGCCTGGAGAGATGTTACGCGTCCATCCGGGACATGTTGGAGCTTTTCAGTCCAGTGTTTCTTTTCAGATCACCAGGATTGCCGGCATCAAGAACATGATCTTTGGCGGAGACGGAATTTTCCTTGCTGCGTTGACAGGGCCGGGACGAGTCTGGCTACAAACCCTCCCCATCTCAAAACTGGCTCACCAACTGATGCATTACATGCCTTCGCCCGGAAGAGAGAGAACCGAAGGCGGAGTGGTGGGCGGGATCGTGGGTTCGCTGCTGAACGGTTGAGTAGTTCACCGGAAGAAACCGCAGGTCCCTCCACTGCGCTGCGCTCCGGTCGGGATGACAAGGGGAGAGATGGCGCTTCCAAAGAACAGGAGCCGTTTTTCATCACCTTTGGCCCGCCCAAGGTGATGAAAAACAGCTCCTGTTCAGCGACTACTCTCCTTGGAAGCACTGCCCCTCCCTTTGTCATCCCGACCGGAGCGCAGCGCAGTGGAGGGACCTGCGGTTTCTTCATTACCCTGTGGCTTACCCGCCGCCCAGGCGCGACAGTGCGGCGGCGCTTCTTAGTTTTCTTTCCAGGTGACGCTCCAGGCTCTGAATGGCAAAGCGGCGGAGGTCGGCTCCGCGGTTGCGGGGCCACGATTCCGCGGCGAAGGCCGACGCGGGCGAACGAAACATGCGCACCGCGAGCATCTGGGAATCGGGCGTCAGCGTCGCCGCAGCAAAACCATCCTCTCCGCCGTGCCGATGCTCAACGCACACCAGCCCATCCGAAGAAAAGTGAAAATACGCGGCTTGCCCGGCGAGCGACGCACCACACAGCAAACAGCGGCTTAAATCCGGAAGCCACCCCATGAGCCGCGTCGTCCAAAGAGCAAAGTAGGTAATCGGCATCCAGATGTGATCGACCCGGGTCTGCTCGAGTACGGAAAGCAGCAGGCGGAATACCAGGTCGTGGGGATCGTGGTCGGGCAGCGTTTGCTCCAGA
>Ga0302180_10002399_pt1 | contig 14530 bp, 14 predicted proteins | sample I_Palsa_E3_2_FD_200575 | JGI IMG/M metagenome (GOLD analysis project Ga0302180, IMG submission 200575) | Peat permafrost microbial communities from Stordalen Mire near Abisko, Sweden - I_Palsa_E3_2 | ecosystem: Environmental > Terrestrial > Soil > Palsa > Peat permafrost | place: Sweden... | reverse complement strand
CATTCACTTGCGCCTGCTTGGGATGGCCGCAGCCCGTCGGGAGGAGCAGCGAGGTGAGCAGAATCAGAATCGCAGCGCACTGGAAGAGCGCCGCGCGGAGCAGCTTCACTTTCGCGAAGCTTTTTGCTGCTCCATGTAGTCGGCCAGTTCGGTGAGCTTTACGCTGGCCGTCCGAAGCGCCTTGGTCGAGTGCTGGCGCACCGCAGGCACAACCTCGTCGTTCAGGTATTTGATAAATTCGGGAATCTCCTTCTCGATGCGTTCGGCGGCCTCGGCGACAGTCTTGCTGACGCGCGCCGACGCGTCTTCCACCTTGCGGTTGAAGTCGTTCATAATGCTCCTCGATGCTGCTGGGCGTGAATGAACTCACGCAATGTTGCGGATGCCAGGCCCGGTTATTATTTCGTGATTGGCGGCGCGGGGTCAATGGCTGGCGAGGATCGCGGGAAGTGCGAAATCGATGATTGATGATTGTTGATTAAGATCCGCTCCTTCGGGTTCTTAATCATCAATCAACAATCCCAGCAGCTTGGAACACGCCTCTTGCGGTAAGGATTCAATCCTTGATAGAGTAAGGATTATGCCCAAGGTGACGTCCAAGCTGCAATTGACCGTGCCCAAGAAGATTGCCGACCAGTACGGCATCCGCCCCGGCGACGAACTGGAGTGGATTCCCGCGGGCGAGAGCATTCGAGTTGAGTTGGTCCGCCGGAAGGCCAAGGCTGGGCACGAGCTGACGACCGAGGAACGGCTGGCGCTGTTCGACGCCAACATGGAACGCATCGATAAGCTTCAGGCGGAGCAACTGAAAGGGGCCAGAAAAAATAACACGCGCAGCGCGCGCGAGAATCGCGGCTGGACGCGCGAGGAGCTCTACGGAGACCGTGGCCTCCCTCGTCGACACTAATATCCTCGTCTACTGCTTCGATTCCCGCGAATTGGCGAAACGGGCACAAGCGCGCGAACTGCTGCGGCGGGGAGCCGCCGAGCGGACCATCCAAATTCCCCATCAGGCATTAATCGAATTTGTATCGGTGGTTACGCGCCGGAAGGGCTACGGAAATCCTCTGCTGCCGGAAGAAGAGGCCATTCGTCAGGCGGAGGGGTTCATGGCCGATTTCCAGGTGCTCTACCCCAACGAACGCGTCTTTCGCACGGCACTGCTCGGTATGGCGACGTACCGGCTGCCATGGTTTGATGCCCACCTGTGGGCGTATGCAACGCACTACGGCCTTCCTGAGATTCTCTCCGAAGACTTCGAACACGGACGAAGGTACGGCACGGTTCGTGTAAGAAATCCATTTTTGCTTACTGATCCGGCGTAGCCTGAGAAGGTGAAGAAGCCACCGTCCATCCCCGGCTTGCTTTCCAATTCCCACCGGCGCCGGTTTCGCAGAAGTCTTCTCGCCTGGTACGACCGGCATCGCCGCGATTTGCCCTGGCGCGCGAGCCGCGATCCCTACTGCGTGTGGCTTTCCGAGATCATGCTGCAGCAGACGCGGGTGGCGGCGGTGATCGAGCACTATCGGAATTTCCTGCGTCGATTTCCGACCGTACAAAAACTGGCGGCGGCGCGCGAGGCCAGCGTGCTCGCGGCTTGGAGCGGCCTCGGGTACTACCGGCGGGCGCGCATGATGCACGCGACGGCAAAGGTGATCGTGCGCGAGCATGGCGGAAAGTTCCCGGCGAGTGAGGAAAAACTGGGGGCGTTGCCCGGGATCGGCCGCTACACCGCAGCGGCGATCGCTAGCATTGCGTTCGACCAGCCTGTTGCGGTCGTGGACGGAAACGTCGAGCGGGTATTGCAGCGACAATCGGGGAAGCGTCTGGCCGGAGAAGAATTGTGGACGTGGGCGAATCGTCTGCTGGATGCGAAGCGGCCAGGCGACTTCAACCAGGCGATGATGGAGTTGGGCGCTGTGGCGTGCACGCCGCGCGCGCCGCTGTGTTTGACGTGCCCGGTGGTCGAGATGTGTGCGACGCGCGGAGAATTGGCGTCGGCTGGAAAACCAGCACGGCAGAAGAAGCGCGAGATTCATTACGCGCTGAATTACCGTAATAGAGACATCCGTGATGGTGAAGTGCTTTTGGTGCAGCGGGCTGGGGATGCGTCGCTGATGCCGGGGATGTGGGAACTGCCAGAGCTAGCGAGCACGAACGACGAGCGCAGTCCGGCGTTCACGCTGCGGCATTCGATCACTGTAACGGACTACACGGTGCGGGTTTGGCGCGGCGGCGCGTCATCGCGTGAGTTCGGCAAATGGATCCCGGTTGAGCGACTGGGGAAGGTTGCCCTTACGGGGCTGGCACGAAAGATTCTGCGGAAAGCGGAAATGCTGTGAGCTAGAAACCGCTGCGCTCTGGCCACTGGAAACTGGCAACTGGCAACGGACAACTGCTTTTCCCCGCATCATCTAAAATGAAAGCAGGGTCAGGCGAGGACCATATGCGCTGGCTGCAAAGCATCCTGAAAAGACGAACGGGAGGACGACCGATGGCGGCATTGACCGCGGGCACGAAGGCGCCCCAGTTTGAACTCAAAGCAATGGATGGCAAACGCTTTGTGCTAGGCGAGGAACTGGCGCGCGGGCCGGTGGTGCTGGCATTTTTCAAAGTGTCGTGTCCCGTGTGCCAGTATGCGTTTCCATTTCTGGAGCGGCTGGAGCGGGCTTATGGGCACAAGGGTGTCAGGATCATTGGCGTTTCGCAGAACGATCCCAAGCAGACCGCCGCGTTCACCAAAGAATTTGGCGTGACGTTTCCGGTGCTGCTCGATGATACGGAGAGCTTTCCCGTGTCGAACGCCTACGGTTTGACCAACGTCCCGACAGTGTTCTGGATTGCGCAGGACGGCGAGATTGAAGTCTCGAGCGTCGGCTGGGTGAAGGCCGAGTTTGACGAGGTCAACCGAAAAATGGCGGAAGCGCAAAATATTCCCACCGCATCCGTGTTCAGTCCCGGAGAAGATGTGCGCGATTTCCGCGCCGGTTGAAGCTCGAAGAATTAATCCCGCGGTCGCGGGGCTAATAGCAAATGCCGGGTACCGAGTACCGTAGAGAACTTTACTTCGCCGGGCAAGGCGCGCCCGCTGCCTGCCATTGTTTCACTTTCGCCGCAAATTCATCATGCAGCATGGGAACGGGGGTTCGCCCCTCGCCAGGGTTCCATCCCCACATCACCAGCTTGTCTTCGGTGAGGTGCTCGATCAGTTGATCGATGTTCCGGTTTCTGTTTTGCTTTGGATCTTTGATCGATTCACAAAGCTGCGCGTCGGTCAGGCCTTGCCAGATCATCGGCATGCCCGGAGGTGGCAGGCGCCAACCGGGGGCGCCGGGCGGCAGGTGCGCGCCCGCCAGATTGTGATCCTGATGGCAGGCACTGCATTTTTCTGATGTCACTCCAGACCCCGTAGGGCCGCGCCGAACGTTCATCGTGTGCGGATGCCCGTCATCGCCCTGCCGGGGAAAGTTTCCCTGCGAATGGCAGTTCATGCAGCGTGGGCTCCGCAAAACGGAAACGAACGCGACGAAAAGCGCTCCATCGCCACTGGGCGCGGCGGCAAGGGTCTTGGGCGCGGCGGGCGGCTCGGCCGCAGCTACTGAATGCGAGGACCACAGCGCTTCGGCGAAGCCAGAAACAATTAGAGTCGCCAGAAAAAATCGAACTCCTACTTGCAATCTTTTCACACAGCCTCCGTCAGACGAATGGGCAACCGCCGGATGCGTTTCCCGGTAACGGCGAACACCGCATTTGCGATGGCCGGCGCCGCACATGGAACACCCGGCTCTCCAATTCCCCCGGCTTTCTCATTGTTTTCCACAATGTGAGTTTCGATCTCAGGACACTCATTCATGCGCATCACTGGAAAAGTGTGAAAATTTGTCTGCTGCAGGCGCCCGTTCGCGAAAGTAAGCTCCTGGAAGAGAGCTGCCGACGCGCCGAAGATGGCTCCTCCTTCGGTTTGCGCGGCGATAATGCCCGGGTTCACGTACTGCCCGCAATCGATGGCGCAGACCATGCGGTGGACGCGCACTTTATCCTCCGTAATGGAAACTTCGGCAACGTGCGCCGAGTAACTCCCGAACGCAAAGTGCACAGCGATTCCCCGGCCCATGCCTTTGGGCAAAGGCTTGTCCCATCCTGCTTTCTGTGCGGCGAGGTCCAGTACGCCAAGATAACGAGGCTGTTTCTGCAACAGTTGTCGCCGGAACTGGTAAGGGTCCTTTTGCGCAAGTGCGGCGAGTTCATCCACGAAACATTCCACCGCGAAAGCAGTGTGCGAGTGTCCCACAGAACGCAGCCATTGCACCGGCACATTGATCTCCGCCTGGTGCGATTCAACCGTCACGTTCGGGATGGCATAAGGAAGATCGTCAACGCCCTCAACAGACGCGGGATCATACTCCTTTCCCTTCATGAGCATCGCCGCGAACGGTGTCCCCGCCATGATCGATTGCCCCACCAGACGCGACCTCCAACTCACCGGATTACCACTCGCATCAATCCCACCCTCAATGGCATGCAAGAACGCTGGACGGTACCAGCCACCCTGCATGTCGTCTTCGCGCGTCCAGATCACTTTGACCGGAACTCCCGCTGCTTTGGCGACATGGACCGCTTCCACGACAAAGTCTGACTGCGGATTCGCCCGACGTCCGAATCCTCCACCGAGAAAAGTCGTATGGAGTTGGACCTTTTCATTCGGCAGCCCCGCGACCTTCGCAGCATTCGCACGGTCCACCGTCTGGAACTGCGAACCGGTCCACACTTCGCAGGAGTCCGGACGCAAATCCACTACGCAGTTCAGCGGTTCCATCATCAAGTGTGAGAGATAAGGAACTTCGTAAACCGCCTCGATCTTGTTCGCTGCGCTTGCGAGCGCGCTTGCGGCGTCGCCATCCTTCCGCACGCTGGTCCCCGTCGATTTAGCTCGTTCGCGGAAGTCCTGCATCATCGTGCTCGTGTCGAAGGTACCCATATTCCCTTCGTCCCAATCAACCCGAAGAGCATCCCGCGCCACCTTGGCCTGCCAGAATGAATCTGCGATCACAGCGACGCCCGAAGGAACAGCGACAATCTTCCGGACTCCCGCCATGGAACGTGCCCGGGAGTCGTCAAAGCTCTTCAAGCTCGCCCCGAAGACAGGAGGGCGGGCTATTACGGCCGTCAGCATTCCGGGTAATTTGACATCGATTCCGAAGACAGCTTCGCCATTCAACTTCTCCGGAGTGTCGAGCCGCTTGATCGGTTTGCCGATCAGCTTGAAAGTCTTCGGATCTTTCAATTGAACGTGCTCGGGCAGCGTCAGCTTTGCCGCAGCGCCCGCGAGTTGGCCATACGTCAGCTTTCGATTGGACCCAGTGAATACCGCGCCTGATTCCGTGCGGCAGGCCGTCGCTTCCACATTCCACTGCTGCGCTGCCGCTGCGATCAGCATGGCGCGCGCCCCAGCCCCAGCTTGGCGGAATTGCTCCAGCCCCGACCACACGCTCGAGCTTCCTCCCGTAATCTGCATACCGAACGCGGGGTGGTTGTACTTGGGGTCGACCGGAGCAGACTCGTAGCCAACCTTGGTCCAATCGGCGTCGAGTTCCTCAGCCAGCAGCATCGGCAACGAGGTGTAGACGCCCTGGCCCATCTCTGAATGATTCACGATCACCGTGACCCGTTCATCGGTTCCGATCCGCACAAATGCGTTGGGCATAAAAGCATCGGCGGACGCCTGCTGCGCCTGTGCCAACTGACTGATCACGGGGAAGTGAAAGCCGATCAGCAAGCCGCCACTTGCTGCCACCGAAACCTTTAGGAAATCTCGCCGCTGCATTCCCGCGTTTGCATTTCGCCGGATCATCCTTCGACCGATCATCTCTTGGTCAATCATCTTTTGGTCAATCATTGGGCGCCTCCTTTTGCCACCATCGCGGCGGCGCGGTGGATGGCTCTTCGAATGCGCGGATAGGTCCCACAGCGACAAATGTTACCGGTCATCGCCTCGTCAATCTCCTCATCGGTAGGCTTAGGCTTCTCGCGCAGCAGCACCGCTGCGCTCATCAGTTGCCCCGATTGGCAATAGCCGCACTGCGGAACGTCTTCCTCCAGCCACGCCCGCTGCAGTGGGTGGCTTAAATCAGGCGACAGCCCCTCGATGGTTGTCACGGATTTCCCTGCCGCACGCGCGACTGGCGCGACACACGAACGCACCGCTTCTCCATTGATATGCACCGTGCAGGCGCCGCATTGCGCCATTCCGCATCCATACTTTGTTCCGGTGAGGCCAAGCTGTTCGCGAATGACCCAGAGCAATGGAGTGGAAGGATCGACCTCGAGATCGACCCGCTTGCCGTTGACGGAGAAGCCTATCATTGTAGTTCTCCTGATTTTTCCCTTGCGGAGGACGTTAGGCGACAGACAAGGCTGCCGCGACGCCATCGATTTTACACTGGAAACGGCAGACAAACTCCCGACGCGTGTTTCCTAAGATGAACCGACGAGAAATTAGCTTGCTAAAGAGGTCGCCCCATAACCTAGGTAACTTTAGCCGCCGTCGGACGCATGCTAGCCTCGACATGTATATGTGTAATCAGTAGCTTCCAAGAATTCTGAGCATTCACGATGCCTCGATTTCCCATCTTTCGCCTGGGCAAAGAGCCCGACCAACTGGCTCTGCCGGAGATGATTGCGGCCGCGCCGTCGATTGCGCTCGAAGGCCTCGCGGTCGGGGTGGACAACCTGCGGCACGACGTGGCCCTGAGCCCGCGCTTCGTGGAAGCGGCGCGGGCGCAGGTGATGCGGTTGATCGTGCGCCATGGCGAATTGGAAGGACTGCTCGCGGCCGAGGCTCCGCAGAAAACGCTGGGACCGTCGTGGATGAGAAACGCTGCCGCCGGGCTCACTCGCAACCCAGCGGAAAAATCTGACTGGAAGCCGCTGCTGGCCGAACTGCATCTGGCGGCTCTGAATCGCGCCAAGAAGGAAGAAAACATCTCCGTCGACCTGCTGGCGCGCCTGGCAGTGATCAAGTTTCTCCGCACCGAGATGAACCAGCAGTTCGCGCAAGTGCTGGAGCGCTGCCGCGTTCTGCTCAAGAATTACGAAGGCATACGGCAGGGTAAAGCAGTGGAATATCGCGAGAGCGTGGCCGCTTTTCAGGTGCGGAAGAAGATCATCCTGCGCAGGACCGGGCAGGATCTGTTCGAAACCCTGCGCGAGATCGAGAAAGAAACGCTGGCGCGGATGCGGCGGTCATTATTCGGAGAAGCGAAGACGGGCGAAGCGAAGACGGGAGAAGCGAAGACGGGCGAAGTGAAGTCTGGCGAGCCGGGCAACGCCGGCCTCGGGAGTTACGGCCTATTCCTGAACCGCCTGGCGTTTTCCGAGGATGGCCGCGACGACTACCTGTGCGCCGAACATTACGTGATGCTGGGCAATTGGGATCGCGATCCCGACCGCTACCCGAGCCTGAAGGACATCGTGTGGGGCTTTATACGTTCGCTGTTCGGCGAAGAGACGACTCCCGAGACTATCGATGCCTGGCTGTGTGCCCCGGGAAACTCCCGGGCTCTCGTGGGGACCGGCACGCCCGATGATTCCACGGTGGAAGGCGTGGCCCAGCAGAATCGCCTGGCCAAGTGGGTGCGCCTGCTTGAAGACCAACAGGTCATGGAGTGCGTGATCGCCTCGTACCATACCGTGCCCTTGCTCAGCGAGTACGCTCCGCGAATCAATCCGCAGCAATTGAAGAATGCCCTCATCTCGCGCCCTGAATGCGACCGCGTGGAGCGCATGATTCAGGAGCATGGCAAGCTCTCGCCCAACAGTCTCTATGCCGCAGTGGGCAAAGTCGCAGGTTGCCGGGGCACGGAGCGGTCCAAGATAGCGGCGCGCTTTCTGCAGGATTTTTCTCAGTATCACCGCGACCTGCGGAGGCTGGAGACTTTGAACGCGGCGCTCGACTCGGTGAACGTGGTGAGCACCGAGAAACTGCGCGAGCTTTCACGCATGAATGGCACGCTCTACGAATTTCTTCTGCCCGAGGAGCAGCAGCCGGAGGAGGAACGGGTCCTGCGTCACGTGGTGCTCAAGGCCGATGTGCGCGACTCCACGAGGCTCACCCGCACATTGATGGAAAAGGGTCTGAATCCCGCGTCCTACTTCAGCTTGAATTTTTATCATCCGGTAAACAAGCTGCTCGGCAAGTACGGGGCGCAGAAAGTTTTTCTCGAGGGCGATGCCATCATTCTGGCAATCCTGGAGCGTTCAGGCGAGCCCGAACTCGCGGTGAGCCGGGCCTGCGTGCTGGCCAGGGAGATCATCGAGATCGTGCGCGGCTACAACGAACTGATGCAGCGCTCGGGCATGCCGGGTCTGGAGTTGGGCGTGGGCATCGCCCTGCAGGAGGCGGCGCCGCTTTACCTGATGGATGGCGAGCATCAGATCATGATCTCCGAAGCTCTGAACGAGAGCGACCGGCTTTCTTCCTGCAACAAGCGCGCCCGCAGGGTAATTGAATCGCAGGCCGGGCCGTTTCACGTCTTTGTGTTCCAGACGGCGGACGCCGGGCCCACGAAAGATGAGGCGGAGAATCCCGAAGACTCCGTCCTCAGCTACAACCTGGGCGGCATTCGCATGAATGAAGCGGCGTTCCGCAAGCTGGAGCAGGAAGTTTCACTCGTGCCGCTTTCAGTGAAGCTGCCGCCTTCGATCGCGATGTCCGATAAAGCGGAATACCAGTTGTTCAGCGCCACCGTGCCTGTCGACCGCGACATCTTTCGCAAAATCGTGGTGCGGCAGAGCCGCGTGCCGCGAATCCATGTCGAGGATTTCTCGGTGCAGGGCTGGACCGACCGCACCTACTACGAAGTCTGCACCGACCCCGCAATCTACGCTGCACTGGAAAAGAAGAAAGCCGCGAAGGTGTAGAGATCCTTAGAAGAAAATAAAGTTACTGCGACGTTGCCGGAGCGACTGCGGCTTGCGCTCGTGCGTGCAAAAATCGGGGTATCCCCCTCCCCCCTCAATCTCTGCAATCATCATGTTACGGAGTTTTTCCCCGCAGAATCTAGATGTCAAAGAGCTTACAGGTCAAAATCTAGACAACAAAGGACTTAGGGCGCGATGATTTGCTGTGTAGCAGACCGTCACGGCCTCGACCATGATTGCGCAAGTGATGGGCTGTGCACAAGGTCAGATGTCACAATGGGGCTGTGGAAATTATTGGCGGTGTTCGCGGCCAGCAGCGAAGCGAGAAAATGGGGAATCTTGCATCTTTACTGGTGTGCCGGCCGCGGAGGTTGACTCTCCATCACCACGCGCAGAATGCGATTGATGCGCGTCTGGTAGCCCTTGCCATGACCCTTGAGCCAATCGAGCACGTCTGCATCGAGGCGAATCGTTAGTTGTTTCTTCGCCGGGGGCCAGGCTGTCGTCGCCTTCTTGAGAAATGTCTTGTCCAGCGGCGGGATGTCCGAATAGTCGATATCGGCATCCTTCATGCGGTCAATCCGCGCCAAGTCGCTCTTGATAGATTTTTTGTTCACGTCGGGTACCCTTCCTCATGGAGATAACGCGCGTTCCCTCGTCGCGCGGCGAATGGGTCATGACCACCAGCCGCCCCGCCAGCAGGCCGAAAGTGACGAGCCGCTCTTCCCCGTAAACAAAGCGATCGTCTTCAAACGTAACGCAAGGGCCGTCAAACAACCGTTCGGCATCCTCGAAGCTGAGGCCATGCTGGCGAAGTTCTTCCGGTTTTTCGCATCATCCCATTCGTACTTCATTCCGTTCCAAGGTTCCTATTGTAACTCTTTTTGTAGTTACAAGCAAGGCGACGCAGATTCGCACGGGAGGGATAAACCGGGAATTCGTGCCCTTCCCGAAGTCTGCTCGTTCCGTCTATCCACTGTTTGTCGTACGGTTTGTTCATTCCTGTTTTGCTGCTCAGCGGCCTACCAGTTTTTGCAGCTCTTCGGGGTAGCGGGCGCCTTGGACCGCGATCTTTGAGGCTGCGATATCCAGTTCGCGGAGATCTTCGGGGGAAAGTTGGACGTTCACGGCTCCGATGTTTTCTTCGAGCCGGTGCAGCTTGGTGGTGCCCGGGATCGGCACGATCCACGGTTTCTGCGCTAGCAGCCAGGCTAGCGCGATCTGCGCTGGGGTTGCCTTCTTCTGTTGCGCGAATTTGGCGACCATATCCACCATCGCCCGATTCGCTTTCCGGTTCTCCGGCGAAAAGCGAGGGACTTGGTTGCGGAAATCGGTTTTGTCAAACTTCGTACTTTCGCTGATCTTGCCTGTGAGGAAGCCTTTGCCCAGAGGACTGAAGGGAACGAACCCGATCCCGAGTTCCTCCAGCGTTGGTATCACTTCCGTTTCGGGCTCCCTCCACCACAGCGAGTATTCGCTCTGCAGTGCGGTCACGGGCTGAACTTTGTGGGCGCGACGGATCGTCTGCACCCCGGCTTCAGAGAGTCCGAAGTGCTTTACCTTGCCTTGCTGAATCAGCTCTTTCACCGCTCCCGCAGTGTCCTCGATCGGCACGTTGGGGTCAACGCGGTGCTGATAGAACAAATCGATGACATCGGTTCTTAGGCGCTTGAGCGACGCCTCAGCGACCTCCTTGATGTGCTCTGGCCGACTATCGAGCCCGGCCTGTTTGTTGGTTGTCGGATCAATCTTGAAACCGAACTTGGTGGCGATCACCACTTGCTCACGGAAGGGAGCGAGTGCTTCGCCCACGAGTTCTTCGTTGGTAAATGGGCCATAGACTTCCGCGGTATCGAAGAAGGTGACGCCGCGTTCTACGGCTGCGTGGATGAGGGAGACCATCTCTTTCCTGTCCGGAAGCGGAGTGTAAGAAAAGCTCATTCCCATGCAGCCGAGGCCGATGGCGGAGACTTCAAGATTGCTTTTTCCGAGTTTGCGTTTCTGCATTGCTTTCCCTTACGAATCAAATTGAGGTCCCTTAGCTTAGATGTTTGCCGCGTTTCACAATATGCAGAACCTGCGCTCATGCATGCAAACGTGCCGGCAGGGTGCGAGGCTGGCCCGCCTTTAGAAGTTCGATCCCGCACGCACCGGCCGGAAGGGAATCGAGAACGTGGCTTCTACGTCCACGGGAGCGCCGTTTTTCATGGCGGGCTGGAATTGCCACTTGGCGATCGCTTCAGTGGCGAAGTGGTCGATGCGCTCGTCGACGCTGCGCAGCACGCGCACGCTGCCCACCGTGCCGTCGGCGTGGATGATGCCATAAAGGATTACGGTGCCGCCCACGTTCTGCCGCATCAGTTCCTGCGGGTACGCGGGATCGATTTTGCGCGTGGCCGAGGGCGCGGACAGATTTTCGGAAGGTGGATCGCCGGAAGAACGATCTCCAGAGGAATGCCCGCTAGAGCCCGAATCCGGCTTGAGTGCAGCGAAACGGACGATCCAACTGCCTCCGGCGGAGTTCAGGTTGGGCATGCTCAGGCTGAGGGAGTAGAACTTGCGGTCGCCGAAGACGGAGCGCTCTTCGTTGGAAAGTTTGCTCTCGCTCTCCGGTTGCATGTGCGCCGACACGCGCGGCGGGCGCATGCTGGCAATCAGGTTTGGATTGACGGTATAGGCGCTCGAGTTCTTTGGGGCGGGATCGCCCGCAACCGGCGACAGGGTATTCGAGGTCTTGCCTACGTACAGTCCCGAGGGAAGTTCGCCGCTGCTTTTTCTGCTTGAACCACTTCCATTCTCTTTCCCGTTTCCAGCGATCGCGCCGGGCGCTGCCGAGGCTCCGCGATGGCCTTCCGGGGTGGCGGCGAAGCTGCCCCGGCGATTGCCCGCGGGTGGATCGGGCGGCGCGCCTACCGCGGGATGCAGGCTGAGGGCAATCATGCCTCCGCCGGAGCGGGATCGTCCGGATGCGGCCAGTGCGGGCGGCGGGGCGATCACATCGGGCGAACGTTTGCTTAAAGCAGTGGAAGCTCTGCCCGAGACCGTGCGCTGTTCGTCGAGCGAAAGCTGCGGTGCGGGCGCAATCACTGAGGTATGTCCGATGTTGACGTCGCCAAGGCGGCGCGTCGAGCCAGCTTCCACGGCGGGCGGGGGAGCAATGACAGCCGGTTCCGGAGCCTGCAAGGTTTTCTGCGATGCCGGCTGCAAATCGGGTGGGGGCGCGATGACGGAGCGTTCCATCCGCGGCGCCAGGTGCTCGATCTCCGACGCCGGAACGGCGGGGGCTGGTCCGATCGGGAGCTGCGGCTTTCCCGACCATGCGACGATGTTGGGCAAAGCCTCGTCGTGCTCCAACTGGATATTGGGCGGAGTGACGATGGTTTGTGAGCGGTTGTCGGCCTCCGGAGGAACGGAAATGATGGGCTGGGGCCAGTATTCGGGATCGGCCTTGCGGGCGCGAACGGAAGTCGAGCGCCGAGTGTCGAGCGGCGGCAGGTATTCCGAGGGTGTGTAGTAAACGACGTCGGCATGCGTGAACGCAGGCTGAGACGTGACGTGAGGCTGTAGGGCGAGCAGGCGCGATCCCGCCCAGATCATGGCGAGCGCGAGAACGTGATAAGCCCCCGACTCCACGAAGCGGCGCCAGGGAAGTCCGCGGTCAACGAAAACGTCAGGCCAGAAGGCAGCGGGAGCGGACTCAAGGAGCAGCGGGCCAGGTTCGACTGGACCAGGTTCGGACCTCTGAAAGAAGTGGCGAAGGTTCTGGAGGAAGATGCGAGACCAGGGCTCCGGCTCAACCAACAGGCGCAGATCCGCAACCGGCGGTTCGGTCTCTTCCAACAGCGGGCCCAGCGCTTCGCGCATCGTTCTATCTTAGATGCAAGAAGGCTTCGATGGTGAAGTCAGTTCCGCTCGGAAGTGCAGGCAGGCAAACAGTCAATGCAATTGCTGATTGATGATTGTTGATTGAAGAGCTGATCTGATTGGCTTTTGGGCTTCAATAAGCAATCAGCAATTCTGCGCGGAGATTCTTACTCCCTGTCCCTGTGCTATTGGCCGGCGCGGGCGGGCGTGATCACCAGCCGGCCGGGGGCTTTCGTCTTGACTGCGCCCTTTTCCTGAGCATAAACGAGATCGAGTCCGCCTTCGTCCGTGGCGGAGGCCTCGGCCAATGCAGCTGCCAGCGCGCGGTACGCGCGGCTCACTTCCTGACCTTCCTGCAGAACCACCGGCGTACCGTGATCGATGGCGGGCGAGACGGCCTGAAACGCGTTGGGAATCTTCCACAACACTTTGCAGCGCGTGGCCTGTTCGATGTCTTCGTCGGTGAAGCCGGGAATCTTCTTGTAGCGATTCAAAACCATGCGCAGCCGGTTGCGTCCCGTACCTTCTTCGAGGAAGGCATGGATGCGGCCGGCACTCCACAGGGAGACGACGTCGGTTTGAGCGATCATGAGCACCGCGTTCGAGAGGTCGGAGAGCAGGCGCGTGGTGGAATCGAGGCGGCTGGAGGCGTCGACGACCACGTAGCGATAGTGATTCACCAACAGGTCGAACAGGCGGGCCAATTCGGCCGGCGTCGGCATTGCGGGATAAGGTTGCTGCGAGCCGGCGAGAAGATGCAAGCCGTCTTTGGCCGTGGTCATCAAGCCATCGAGCAGCGAAACATCGAGGCGATGCAGGTTCTGGAGCGCGTCGGAGACTCCGAAAGCGGGTCGCAGGTTGAGATGGAGCTGGGCGTGGCCGACGGGCGCAAAGTCCACCAAAACCACGCTGCCTTGGGCTTGCTGCAGAGCTACGGCGGTATTGACGGCGGCAGTGGTGGCGCCCGCGCCTCCTTTGGCGCTAAGGAAGGTAAAAATGCGCGCTTTGCCTGCGCCCCCGCGAGTGCGGGTGCGGGTGGAACTAAAACGCGTCAGGGCTTCGAGAAGAGCCTCAGGGCCGGCGCTGTCATCCAGGTATTCCCCGGCTCCGGCGCGCATGCTGGCCACGATGGTGGTCGGTTGCAGCAGGGTTCCGTTGGCGAAGATGGCGAGCTGCAGGGTGTTGGCTTGAATGAGTTCAATGGCTTTGATGGCGGGCTGAGGATTCCCGGCAGAGATATCAACGACGACCACCTCGGCGCGCAGATCCTGAATCTGGCGCAAGATGGAGTCCGTGGGTCCCGTGGGAAAGCCGACGTTGGTGAACACCACCCGGGCCAGCTGTGTAGTCTCCAGGCGGTTCTGCAATTCGGATAAATGTTCCCGGTCCTCGGTCAAAAGGGCTACGGCAATCCCATGCATGGCGCGGTTCTCGCTGATTTCTCTCGGTGTTTGCATGTTAGAAAGACAAAGTACTCTTCGCCAAGTGACCCAGGTAACTTCTGGAGAGCAAGTGTGTACGCCACTTGCTCCGAGACGTAAATGCAGTGGTCCGCAAGACCATGAAACTCAGTGAGAGGCGCACCTGCAGGAAAACTCCCAAGCGAGTCCGCAATATTAGGCAATATTCTAAGCCAAGCGGGGGAGATTGAACAGGACTGAAAAGTACCTCAAAAACGAAAGTTTGTAAGCGCCAGACCTGGACCGGAATTTTTCCCGCGCAGGCTAATGCACAGACGGGCGCGGGT
>Ga0302180_10002398_pt1 | contig 14534 bp, 12 predicted proteins | sample I_Palsa_E3_2_FD_200575 | JGI IMG/M metagenome (GOLD analysis project Ga0302180, IMG submission 200575) | Peat permafrost microbial communities from Stordalen Mire near Abisko, Sweden - I_Palsa_E3_2 | ecosystem: Environmental > Terrestrial > Soil > Palsa > Peat permafrost | place: Sweden... | reverse complement strand
GACGGCCGGAATGGCCGCCACCAGGCCGAGCGCGGTCGCGAGCAGTGCTTCGGCAATACCCGGGGCGACCACGGCAAGATTGGTAGTGTGTGCATTGGAAATGCCGATAAAACTGTTCATGATTCCCCACACCGTGCCGAATAATCCGACAAAAGGCGCGGTAGAGCCGATGGTCGCGAGCACGCCGGTGCCGAGCGATATTTTCCGGCTGTGTCTGAGCTCGATGCGCTCAAGCTGCAACGCGATGCGCTCTTTCACCCCCTCCCCCGGCATATTCTCGGAGAGCCGTATCTCCTGAACCGCCGCCTGCACGAGCTGCGCGGCGGCGTCGGTCCCTTTGCCCAGTTGCTGGACGGCCTGGCTCAGCGTGGCTGCGCCGGCAAGGATACGCAGCCCGCGGCGGGCGCGGCGGCGGGCGGCTTGCAGTTCCAGGCTCTTGGTGACGAAGGCGGTCCAGGTGACGAGAGACGCAAACGCCAGACCGATGATGACCGCCTTAACGACAATGTCGGCGTGCACAAACATGCCGAGCGGCGAAAGATCGTGCGGCAATAGCGCCCCGCCGATTGCCGGTTCGGACGTCTGGTCACCAGGCGCCACTGGATTTTGCGCCAATGCCGCAGGAGCAAGCGCCAGCGCAATCAAGAGCGCGACTAGAATCAGCGCCATGATGTTGCGTGATCGAGGGCGCCTGACCGCGCCACGCGCCTTCTGCATGGTGAGCCGTTGCATGTCGTGTTTTCCCATCGTGCTCGAGATACTGACCAAGGGCCGTGGAGATCAAAAACAGCCGCCCGGCCGCGATATGCTCAGGGCGCCCTGACCACTGCTCGGCACTGCGCCGGCAGGGCCGCAAGCGGCACATTGTGTTGTGGCTTTGCGCCCGGCGGCGGTGGAGGCGCCTCGGTTTTTCTTAACCAGCCCGCGAGTTCGCTTCCGCATCCGTCGCTCGATCCCGTTTCCGGTTGCTCCTTGCATAGCGGGCTGTCCGGTGGACAAGCGATGCGGACATGAAAATGTTCGTCGTGTCCCCACCACGGACGCACCTTGGACAGCCAGGACCTATCGGACGCTGCCTCGCGACACATCGCCTTCTTGATAGCCGGATTGACGAAAATACGGGTGACGGCCGGATCCTGCGCAGCGGTGCGGACAAGTTCCGTACGTTCATGCGTCCACGTCGCTGAATCAACATCGCGGCGATTTTCTGCAACCATCTTCAACGCCATCTCAAACTCACGCTCTTCCCGGGAGAGCTCATGAGCAGGCATGGGCGTGAACCAAATATCGACGTCGAGGCCGATTTGATGGCTTGAATGGCCGTTGAGCATCGGGCCGCCGCGGGGTTGCGACATATCGCCGATCAATAGTCCGTTCCACCCCACCTTCTTTGCCTTCTCGGCGAGCCGCTCAACAAAGGCGACAAGATTCGGGTTGCCCCAATACCGATCGCGTGACACGCGCATGACTTGCCACGCCGGACCGGTGAGCGGCAGGGCAACACCCCCTTCAAGACAGCCGCCGTTATAGGTTCCGATCGAGCGAGCAGGCCCGGCGAGCGGGGTCGTTTTGCGGGCGAACAGTTCTCTCGCGGGAATTGCCGGCGAATTAGCATTTGGCAAGGGCGGCAGCGGTTGTGGGTTGAGCGTGCCCGGATCCTGCGCGTGGGCCGACGCAAACCCCGCAATCACAAGCCAGATGAGCGGACGAAGTATCCAAGCCGCTTTCTTAAGCCCTGTGGCAGCCGCGTTCATTTTGCCGATCATGACGGTCCCGTCCGCAATTTCCATACCGCTAAATGGCGCACCAGTCGGCGCGGTGTATCATCAGCTGCCGAGCTTGTAGTTGATGGCTACGGTCATAAGAGAAATGTTTCGATCGCCGAAGTCGATGACGTCGCCGCCGAAAGTTGGCGTTCCGGCTGCCACGGTATAAACTTGGTTGGGCAACCCGATGTAGTCGTACTCGGCGCGTACCGACCAGTTGTTGGCGAAAGCCCACTCGAGGCCGAACCCGGCGGTGTAACCAAAGCTGTTGTTATTGCCGACGCTGCCGAAGCTTGCCGGCACCCCGCCAACCGAAATTGTAGGACTGTTCGCTGCCACCCAGGCGCCACCGCCTTTCGCATAAAGGAGTACACGGCCCCAGGCATAGCCAAGCCGACCAGTAGCAGTGGCCAGCATATGTTCGCTCGCGTTTGGAATATTGGCGGAAATCGTCCCGGTAGGATCGGTCGCCGTGATGGGCGAGAGTTGGCTGCCGGGAAGCCGGTCGAACATTGCCTCGGCGCCGACGACGAGCTGATTCCAGAACTGGTAGTTGACACCGATTTGGCCGCCCCCCGCGGGCTGGAGATTGGTTGCCCCGTTAAAGCTGCTGCCAAGCGTGTCTGAAAAATTTGCGGCGCTCAGCCCGCTCCAAGCGCCGCCAAGATTGCCGCCGATGTAGAAGCCGGTCCAATTGTAGACAGCCGGACGGTCCTTGAAGAGCTGCGGCCGGTCTTTTTCCGGCAGATATGCAGCCGATACCGGCGGTGAATCGCCGAACTTCTTCGACACGCCCGCAAAGAAGCCGCGGCGCGGACCGTATTGCGGCGCGAACACGCCGATGCCGCTGCCGTCGCGGATGAGGTAGACGGTGTCGAACAGGTTGATGATGTCGAAGCGCACCGTCATCGGCATTGGATCGTTCGGCAGCAGAAATTCGCGAGCGATTCCGACATTGAATTGGGTGTAGGGCGGTACGGTACCGATATTGGCGTCGCCGTCGCGCAGTCCGCTGCCGTAAATCATGTCGCCGCTAAGCCTCGTTCCGCACCAAGATCCCATGCTCCAAAGACCGCCCGGTCCGGCGCCGAATGTCTCGCTCGCGTAAGCGGGCCGGCCGCAGAACTGATAGAGAGCCCCGGCCGAGGCGGTAACCAACTGAGTGTGATCGGTGTAGATCCAGTGGGTCTGGAGATACTGGAATTCGGTCATGCCACCGAGATCGGCGAGCGGCGTGTTGCCGAATAGATATTGGTTCGATACCGGGTCGGTCGCCTTCTCGAAGCCGAGCGCAACGTTGCCATAGGCCTGGAAATTGCCGCTATGGAATTTGGCCTTCAGTTCAACGCCCTCAACGAGGCCCTGGGCGTAGTTAAAAGCGCTGAGCACGTAAGCTTGGCCGAAAAGACCGTTGTCGATGAGGTCGGTCGCGATCTTGTAATAGGCATCGACGCCGAGATCGAGATCGGTGCAGTCCTTGGCCGCCGGCTTACTGCAGCCGAACGGAATATTTTGATCGACGCCGACGTCGAAATAATGTGACCGCTCCGGCAGAACCGGACCGTTTCCCTGGCCGATCGGCGCCGCCGCGGTGGTATTGTTGAACAAAGCGATATCTGCGGGCGCCGCCTCGACCATCACCGGCGGAGTGAAGTAACGCGCATAGCCGGCGTGGAACTTCGTATACTCGAATGGTGTGTAGGTGAAGCTAATCCGCGGACTCAATTGGTTGGCGTCGACGAATTGCCACATCTGGTCGAAGCGAAGCCCGCCGTTGATGGTGAACTTGTCGGTGACCTTCCATTCGTCCTGCACGTACACGCCGGCAAGCCAGCCGGTAGCCGAGACGTTGTCGGTAATATTGAAAGGTGCATCGACCGGGGCTCCGCCGACCACGGGCTCGACCAGCGATGTGTTGCCGACAAAGGCCTGCTCACTGCTAAAGAAAAACCCGGTGCGGACGGTGTGCGCTGGATTGATCTGATACGAGCCGTCTGCCTGGATTCCGTTGGTAAGGGACTGGCGCACGACGTCCGAGGCGACGCCATTGATCAACAAATCACCAAGCTGATCCGGCTCGTAGTGCAAACGGTCATAGCGCATGAAATAAGAAACCTGTCCGTCAAAGCCGTTGATCGATCGCTGCAGCGCCAGCACGCTGTACTGGGTGTCCTCGTACTGGTTCTCGTTGAGAGCTGCCGAATTGAAGGTGGTAACGCCGAACGCGCTGGTGACGCCGCCGTTCAACCCGACCGGCTGACCCGGCACGTTGGGAATCTGAAACGAACTGGTGGACGTGCCCGCGATCAAGCTGAGCCGCGTATAGGGGTCGACGAATGTCGACATGTAGGCGAAGCCCTTTTCCTGTTGCGAGAAGTCGTGGATCGGGCTGTAGGAGGGGAGCGGATTTTCGAGGCCTTCCTGGGTTTGCAGGTAACGCCCGACGAAGAAGTACTGGACGCCTGGAAAGCAATCCGCACCCGGCAAAGCGCGGGTTCCGGGAGCCGGAGTTGTCGTCGGGCAGGTGCTGCCGAATGTGCCGCCGTATTGGATCGTCGGGGTGAACGTTCCCTGACTGCCGCCGTAAAGGCTGATCTGGCCGCTATTGTTGAAAATGTCGGGGCGTGTGGTGATGTTGACGAGGCCAACCGTGCGCAGGCCGTATTCGGCCGGGAGCGCGCCGGTGACCAGGGCGATACTGCCGATCCAGCTGGCGTCGAGAATGCTGCCGAAGCCGGTCAGTCCGTCCGGCAGCATCACGCCATTGATGCGAAACTGAACGTTGGCATGATCGTTGCGAACGTGAAGGAGCCCGCTTGCGGCGGAGTCCTGCGACACCCCCGGGGTCTGCAACAGGATTTTTTCCGCTGGCTGGTTGTCGCCGCCGGGAAGCGCCTGGATGGCCGACTGAGTGATAATGGCAGAGGTTGTGCCCATGGTCGTGTAGAGATTGCCGCGGCTTTGATCGAAGGCGTTGGATTTGGCCTGCGCCGCGCTGACAGGCGTCGCGGTAGGCGTTGCTGCCGGCGCAGCCCGCGCTGCTTTCGGCCGCGGCTTCGGCTTTTCCTTCGGCGCGCTGACGACAACTTCCGGGAGCTGCACTTGCGCCGCCGCCGGAGTAGCCAATGCTGCCAGCGCCACTAACGCCGAAGCGCACAAGAAAAATCCGCGGTGAAGACCAAAAACCTCAATGCACATAACACCCCGCCGCGACGAGAGCCGAAAGAATCAGCCGGAGAAAAGCGGGCGCGCTGATACGTGCGGCGCCGCCGCAAGCGGCAGCGGAGACGATCAGCTACGACCGAAGCTCAGGCGAGCGGCGGAGCGCGGGATTGAAAGGCCAGTCGGCGCGGTGCGAAGAAGACCGGCGCGTGGCGCCTGAAATGCTCGACGGCGGTTGAAGCCGACGGCAACGACAGCACCGGAGCCGCCGGTATGAAGGAGTTGGCCGTCAGATAGACGCTGGCGCAGATCGGGCAATAAGCATCATCGTCGTCGTCGCCGGCGCCTGGATGCTGGGCGAGTAGCGATTGCGACGCGTGGCCGGCCGCGGCCAAAGCCACGCGCGCTTCGTCGGTACGCGCAATCTCTTCGAGATGAACATGCCCAAAAGACAAGATCATCTGAAGGCCCAGCGCGAACAGCGCTAGCCAGGTGGTGAAGCCTCGGGTGAACGGCGGTAATCGCATCATGCTTATTGTAATGTTATAACATCACAAGACACAAGCCCTTCGGCTTCTTTGTCAGCAAAATCGCGGGCGCACCGCACGATCAGAACATGCCCATGCGTTCGCTTGCCATATATCCGGTAAGGAGCGCGACGCCGAAGGCGATGACGAGAACCGCTGCTCCGACCTCGACACCGCGCAGCGCCAGCGAACCGTAGCCGGGCTTGGTGGCAGCAACTTTTTTCGCCACCTCACGGGCGGCAACCGCGAGCGTCGCGATGGCGGCAACGGTGATCGCGGTGCCGAGCCCCATCACGAATGTTGAAGCGACCCCGGCGAGGAACAACCCCTGCGCTAAGGCGAAGACAAGAACAATGATTGCGCCCGAACACGGCCGCAAGCCGACGGCGACGACGGCTGAAAATCCGCGATGCCAACCGCCGGAACCGGCCAATTCCTCCGGCTCTGGTCCATGCGCATGGCCCCAAGGGAGAATGTCTTCGTGTTCTTCGTCGTGGTGGTGATGGTGACCGTGCGCGTGGCTCGTTCCATTATGGTGGTCATGGTCGTGCGCGTGGCTGGAATGCTGATGCGCATGCTGGCGTTCGTGACCATGGACTTCCGCCGCCTGCGTCTGCGGCGTTGATCCGATGGCGCGCCAAGTGCGCAAGAAGCCCCTGCCCTTAACCCAAAGTAGCCGCGCCCCCAACAGCACGATCAACGCATAGCTTGCGATCTCGACGGCGCGAACCGTATCGCCCATCATCTTCGCCGTGGCGCCGAGCAGCGCGGCGGCAACACCGACAATGACAATGGCGGTAACGGCTTGCAGCAGCGCGGAAGCAAGCGACAAAACGATGCCGCGCCGCCAGGTTTCCTCGTTGGCGACGAGGTAGGACGAGATAACCGCCTTGCCGTGACCCGGGCCGGCGGCGTGAAAAATGCCGTAAATAAACGAGATGCCCATCAGCGCCCACAGCGCCGAACCGTCAGTCTTGGCCGCATGAATGAGGCCGGACAGCGCGCGATAAAAGCGCGACTGTTCGGCAAGTATCCAGCCGGTGACGCCGGTAGGTGCGGGCTGACGCATGCCGGCGAATGGATTGGCGTCGCCCAATGCGGGAGCGTGGGCGCTCAGCGCGATCAACAGAATGCACGCCGCCAGCGCGAGCGTGAACCGCCGGATGATAACGCCACGACTCGAGGGGTTCATGAGCATTTCACCCAAATCGTGCTGGTTGACGTCGTGACCATACCGGCAGTCGCACCGGGAGCCGGCGCGGCGTCGTCCGCCGGTGTCTTGACCAGGGGCCGGCATTGCGCCGGCGCCCCGATCAGGTGGACGGGATCGAAGCGCGCGAAGCTCAGATAGAAATACAATTGCGGATCGTAGATCAAAACCTCGAACGACTTCGCGGGCGCCGCGCTCTTCAACGGCAGCGTGAAGTTGACCGTGATCGCGGTCTGCTTCGGATCGTAATCGATGAAATAATCCACCGGGCCAGCGAAAACCTCGTTCTGCCGCTCGCCATCCAGCCTAACGAATGTGAAATAGCCGAAGTCCTTCAGTCCATCCATGTAGGTCTTCGCCAGCGGATCGAGCTCTTCGCGCGAGAACGCGCCTTCGGTTTTTTGCGCGATGCCGCGTGTGGCGAAGGCGGAAAACATTTCATCGAACGTCCACACTTGACGCACCCCGGTGATCGATCCGTCCGGACCATACAGAAGCTCAGCAACAACGCTGATCCAGACATGCGGATGCGCGCTGGCGCGATCCGGCGCCATTACCGCACCCGCGGCCAGAGCTGCGAGGCCGATTGCCGCGTGCACGAGGCGCGGTCGCCATTGCCGGCGAGTGCGCGGTGTTACAGGCGTTTCACTGAACTCGCTCATTTTCAGCTCAACACGGTCAGGACGCCGGCGATGACAGTGACGATGGTGAGAGCGGCCGCGGTGATCATCGCGCCGGGAGCCGGGTCCGTCCAAAAGGTGACCGCCCACAACAGAACGGTAAGCGCAGCACAGGCGAATCCCAGCATCTTTGTCGTGAATTCCATGGCATTCCGCCGGTGAATAAAAATCGAATGATCGATCCGCAAGCGGCCGCGCTGACGCGAAGCAATCGGCAATTTGGAAGGTGCGTCACGCTTCGCGCACTGCCGGCATGAGGCCGCGACAATGCGGAAGATCAGCTGCGACGGGAGGTCATGCGAGCGGCGGCGCCCGTGATTGGAACGCCAGCCGGCGAGGCGCGACCAATGAAGCGGCGCCGTAGTCGATATGGGCAACCGCGTTTGAACGCAGCGGTACCGGCAGAAGCGGCGGCGACGGCACAAACGAATTGGCCGCCAAGTAGAGGCTGGCGCAGATTGCGCAGTAATCGTCTTTGTCGCCGGGTTGCTGCGCCGGCGACGATTGCGCAGCGTGCCCCGTCCGGCCAACAGCGACCGCTTCAGAATCAATTCGGACACCGTCGAGATGGACGTGCCCGAAGGAAACAGCAAGTTGGAAGGCTAGTGCAATGAGCGCCAGCCAACTTCCAAACTTGCCGCCGTAACGAAGCCTACGCATGGATGCGCTGAACCACCGCCCATCGGCTCATGTGCCAGGATCGTACGACTGTACCGATGGACCGGCGCGGAGCGCAAGGGCGAAGCCGCATGCCAGCCTCAGCGGACTCTGGCCGCTTTGTATTCACAGGTGCGGCACATCGTCATCGCCACACGCCCTCGTCTTCCGGCCAAAAAAAGCCGCGGGCCGGATTAAGCCGAGCCCGCGGCGGTCTATTTTAGAATCTTACTGCGACGGATCCTTTGGCGACCACAGCTTGATCGGCGAGGTCTTCTCGTAGGCCATGCCGTTCGGATAGCTAATGGCTTCCATCTGCAGACCCCAAGGAGCGAGGAAATAGAAGATGCTCTGGCCTGCCGCCGGGCCCTCGCCCACTGGCAGGTTGAAGAAGGTCTTCACACCCTTACTGTCGAGATAGTCTTTCGCCGCCTTGATGTCGTCGACGTAGAAGGCGATGTGATAGCCGCCGACGTCACTGTTCTTCGGCGTCATGTTCTTCTGATCCGGCGACGTATATTGAAACAGCTCGATATTCGAGCCGTAGCCGCAACGCAGTAGCACGATTTTGTTGATCACCGCCCGCGGATTGACATTGACCAGCTGCGACATGAAATCGCCCTTCTCGTCGGCGAACGGGCCGAACGACATGGCTTCCTTGCAGCCGAGCACGCCGACGAAAAAGTCGGTCGCTTGTTTCATGTCGGGCACGGTGATGCCGGTATGATCGTGGCCGCGCAGGCCGGGCATACCGTCGGCCCGGGCTCCTGGTGCGGCCGCAAGCAGTGCTGCGGCGGCTGCGGCGATGGCGAGATGACGGCTGAAGCGATACACAGTTACCTCCTGTCGGGACTGGTTTGAGCATCGCGCCGAAGCTGCCCCGGTCGCCCGCGGCGCGATTTTTCGTCAACCGGGAACGGCGGCCTCCGCGGCCGCGCCGCGGGTGAGCCATGCGGGATCGACCGTCGGCAGCGGAATGGCGTCGATAAGCATGCGCGTGTAGCCGCTTGCGGGCGCGGTGAATACGCGTTCGCAGGGACCTTCCTCGACGACTCGGCCTTCGCGCATGACGACAACGCGCTGGCAGATCGAGCGCACCACTGAAAGGTCGTGACTGATGAACGCGAGCGCGAGATGCATTTCGCTCGTCAGCTCTTTGAGCAGGCGAAGCACTTGCGCTTGCGTGGAGACATCGAGACCCGACACGATCTCGTCGGCAAGCACGAAATCGGGCTTGAGCACCACCGCGCGCGCAATACCGACGCGCTGGCGCTGTCCGCCGGAAAGCTCGAACGAATAGCGCTCCACGGTGGTCCGCGGCAACCCGACGCGATCGAGCACACCGTGCACCAGCGAAAGGGCCGCCTTGCGGCTAGTGGCGAAGCCGTGGAGCACAAGCGGCTCGGTCAGAATGCGGCCGATGGTGTGCCGCGGATTGAGCGACGACATCGGATCCTGGAAAATCATCTGCATGCGCCGGCACAGTTGCCGCCGCGCCTTTTCATCGAGCGCGGTAATGTCGGCGCCATCGAATGTCACCGTGCCCGCGGTTGGCTCGACCAAACCCAACAGCGCACGCCCGAGCGTCGTCTTGCCGGAACCGGATTCGCCAACAATGCCGACCGTTTCGCCGCGCCCGACGCGAATATCGACGCCGTGCAGAACGGGGACCTGTTTGCGGGAGCCGAAGAGCTGCGCAGAACGGCGGCCATACGCCACCACCAGCCCGCGCGCGACCAAGAGATCGTCAGCCATCGCGCGCCTCCCCGACCGAGCCGCCGGCGTCGAAGGCGGCGATCTCGGCGCGCAAAGCAGCCACGACTTCGGGCGGCGTCGGCTCCAAGCCGGTGTCGGGCCGGTCGTAGCGCGGGTTCGCCGCGAGCAAAGCCTGAGTGTAGGGGTGCTGCGGGTTTTGCAGAATGTCGGCGGTGCCGCCCTGCTCCACCACTTTGCCCATATAAAGCACGCTCACCCGGTCGCAGATTTGCGCGACGACGCCGAGATCGTGCGAAACGAACAGCACGCTGGTGCCGTGCCGTTCCTGCAACGCGCGAATGAGCCGAAGAATTTGCTTCTGCACGGTGACATCGAGCGCGGTTGTTGGCTCATCGGCAATGACGAGTTTTGGCTCGAGCGCAAAGGCCGCCGCAATGAGCACCCGCTGGCGCATGCCACCGGAGAGCTGGTGCGGATAACTCGAAAGCACGCGTTCGGGATCACGTATCTGCACCTCCGCGAGCAAGGCGCGGGCGCGCAGTCTCGCCTCCTTCTTCGACAGTCCGTGCTTTAATCGCAAACCGTCGGTCATCTGCGCATCGATCCGGCGCGAGGGATTGAGCGCGGTTGAAGGATCCTGCGGCACCAGGGTGATGTCACGGCCGAGGATGGCGCGCAGTTCGCTCGCCGGAAGCGCGAGAAGGTCGCGGCCTTCGAACACGATGCGGCCGCCGGTGATTTTCACCTGCGAGGGAACGATGCCGAGGATGGCTTTGGCGATGGTCGATTTCCCCGCGCCGCTCTCGCCGACGAGCCCGTGCACTTCTCCGGTATCGACGGTCAGCGACACGCGGCGCAAGATCGGCGCGCCGCTGGCGCGCAACGAAATCGCGCTGAGCGCTTCGATGACGAGCCGCGGCGCGCTCATCGGCGCAACACCGGATCGAGGCTGCGCGCCAAGCCGTCGCCGAGCTGATTGAAGGCGACCACGGTCGCGAACAAAGCTGCAAGCGGCACGGCAAGCACCCACCAGGCCTCGTGCACAATCTGCCGTCCCTCGGCGATCATGCCGCCCCAAGTCGGCGTATCTGACGATACCGACAAGCCGACGAAGGAGAGGATCGCCTCGACCACGACCGCGATGCCCATTTCCAGCGTCAGGAGCGCAATGAGGACCGGAACGACGTTGGGCAGAACCTCGCGAAACAGCGTAGCCATGCGCGAGAAGCCGATGGTGCGTGCGGCGACGACGTAATCCATCTGCGCCTGATTCATCGTCTCGGTACGCACGACCCGGCAGAACCGCGTCCAGTCGATCACGACAATGGCGATGATGACCGAATGCAGCCCCGTGCCCAGGATGGCGATCAAAAGTATCGACAGCAGAACCGGCGGAAACGCCATCCAAATGTCGACCGCGCGCGAAATCAACGCGTCGACGAATTGGCCTAAAAAACCGGCGAACAGCCCAAGCAGCGAGCCGATCAGACAAGCAAGTCCGGCGGCGACGAAGGCAACCGTCAGCGATATGCGGGTGCCGAAAATGACGCGCGAGAGCACGTCACGGCCAAGCCCATCGGTGCCGAGCAAGAATCCGGGCTCGGCGTCCGGAAATCCGGCGGGCGGGAGCGTCGCATTGAGCAGGTTCTGCGCCAGCGGATCCTGCGGCGCGATCAGCGGCGCGCCGACGGCAAGGATGATCAAAAACCCGATGAAGCCACCGGCACAAACCACTTTGGGGTCGCCCAATAGCCGCGCCACGACCGAAGGCGGCCGCGGCCCGGCGTCCGCTGCTTGTGCCGTTGATGGTGTCCAATGTTCCAAGCGGCCGATCCTGCTCAGCCGTAGCGCAGTCGCGGATTAAGAGCCGCCACCGCAACATCGACACCGATATTAATCAGGATGAAGATCACCCCGAACAAAAGCACCAAGCCCTGGATCACGGGGAAATCGCGGTTGATCACGGCGTCGATAGCGAGATTGCCGATGCCGGGATAGGCGAAGATGCGCTCGACAATCACGGTTCCGCCGATCAGGAAGGTAAACTGCACGCCGGTAAGCGCGAGCGCCGGCCCGATGGAGTTGCGCAGCGCCTCCTGCAATATCAGCCGCAGCTCGCGAAAACCCTTGATCCGCGCCAGCAGCACGTAATCCTGTAGCATCGCTTCCTTCAGCGATTGTTTAAGGATCCGCACAATGACGGCGGCGAGCGGCAGCGCCAGCGCCAGCGCCGGCATGATCATGTGGCTCAAAATATTCCCGGCCACCGCAAAGCGGCCGGTCAGGATGCTTTCGATCAAATAGAACCGCGTCGTGAAGCCTTCGGCCAACTCCGGATCGATACGCCCGGTGAGCGGCAAGACCGGGAGCGCAACGGCGAACAAAAGGACCAACGCGAGCGCCCAAATGAAATCGGGCACCGCGAGCAGGATGGAGTTCACGCCGTCAATGATGGTTTCGCCAATGGTTCGTCGCATCAGCGTGCCGGCGATGGCGACTGTGCCGCCCATCGCCAGCGCGATGACGAGCGCGGCTATCGCCAGCTCCAGCGTCGCCGGCAAGCGCGACGCCAGCACCTCGGTCACGTAACGATGCAGCGTGATCGAGGTGCCAAAGTCGCCGGTGACGATGCCGCCGACCCAGATCCGGAACTGTTCCGGTATCGGCGCGTCTAGCCCATAACGCACCTTCAGCGCCGCGATATCGGCAACCGTTGCGCCCGGCGAGATCATCATCGCCACCGGATCGCCTGGCACGACGCGCAGCAGCACGAATACAATCACTGCAACGCCCGCAAGCGTTATCAGCGCCATGGCCGCGCGTCTGACGATGACGGCAAGCAACATTAACGGTCCTTGAATCTCATCGCGCCAACGCCCGCCACGCCCGGCGCGGCGGCGGACCCCATCGGCAAGACTTTAAGACACGGTGCGCGGAAGGCCAAAGCGGCTTCCGCGCACACCGCGCCGTTTGTTGTTTAAGCCTTCGATACCAGCGTCGCCGGCTGCAAGGCGCCGGACGTGTTCGGCGTCACCTTGAGATCGGCCTTGTAGAGGATCGGCTGGTAATATTGCAGCAGCGGCAGCACGTAGGCCTGCTCGGCAATATAGCGATCGACCGCTTTCCAGCCGGCAATGCGCTTGGCCTCGTCTTTCTCGCCCCACAGCGGGCCGATCTTGGCGTCGAGATCATCCGAATGCCAGCCCGAGTGCGGCGACTTGGAGAACATGGCGTGACCGGTCGAGGTCGACGGATCGCCAATCGCGTTGCCCCAGTTGTAGAACGCCGCAGGCGCGAGCTTGTGCGACATGCGCAGCTCGAAATGCTTGGCGATCTCGTAGACTTCGATGTCGGCGTCGATACCGACGTTGCGCCACATGCCGACGATCGCCTGGATCATTTCGTAATCCTTCGGCTTATAGCCGCGCGTCGTCTGGATGGTGAACTTGACCGGCTTGTCTTTGGAATAGCCGCTCTTGGCGAGGAGCTCGGCGGCAAGCTTCGGATCGTGCGCGACCTTGATCGAAGGATCGTAGGCTTCGTATTCCGGGGCCTCGAGAGTGTCGATCCGCGCGCCATAGCCGCGCAGCAGCCGCTTGATGATAGCGTCCTTGTCGACGGCGTGACACATGGCGAGCCGCACGTTCTTGTCGTCCATTACGCCGCCATTAGTGATGAAGATCATGCCGATGTCGGAAATCGGCTTGCACTCACCCTTCAGGCCGGCTTTGACCCGCAGACGATCATATTCCTCGTACGGAACTTCCAGCGTGATGTCGGATGAGCCGCTTTCGATCTCGGCAACGCGGCTGGTCGCATCCGGAACGAATTTGAACACGACCGTTTCGAATGCGGGCTTGCCGCCCCAGTATTTCGGATTGGCCTTGAGCCGCAGATAGGCGTTGCCCTCGTAGGCATCGACCATGTACGGACCGGTACCGACCGGCTTTTTCTCGAAACCTTCCGGACCCACTTTTTCCCAATAATTCTTCGGCAGGACATAACCGGAGAGGAATGCCATCCACTTGAACAGATCGGGTTCGTATTGAATGACATCGGCAGTGATCCGCTGACCGTCGATCTTGTAATTGCCGATGCCCTGCCAGACGAACGCGACCATGTTCCCGTTCTTGGCATCAGCCTCGTGCTGGAGACTCCAGACTATGTCCTCGGGCGTGAACGGCGTGCCGTCATGCCAAACGACGTCCTTGCGTACGTCCATCCAAACCTTGGACTTGTCGTCGTTCCAGCCCCAGGCAGTCAGCAGGCCGGGTTCGAATTTCAGGCTCGGCTTTTGGCCGATATACTGATCGAAGATCGAGCGATAAATCGCCTGGATGGTCGGATTGACCGATGACGGCCCGCCATCCGGATTGAATGACGGCAGATTGACGTTGTAGGCGATGTTGAGCGTATTGCCCGCAGCCGCCATCGCGAAGCGCTGTGTTGCAAGCACCGATGCCAGGATGCCGCCGCTCGTCGCGAGCGCCTGACGACGCGTGAGGTTAGACATTTGGACTCTCTCCCCGTTTGAACCGCCGCACGCGCCATGCCATGCGCTCGGCACTCCCTGTGCACTTTAGCGGCCCATAACCGCCGGCGGCTAATACTTTAAGTCTAAAGTAACGGCCGGACAAGCTGAAGCCATGGGCTTTTTGCGCTATTTTAGGGCTGTTTGGAAGCTAGAGCCGCCGGCGCTCGAATCTTCCTTAAGGCGCCACCGCAAGGCTGCTCGCCGGCAAGCGACCATGCGCCGCCGTTGCAAGAGCTACCGGAAACTCCCATAAATAATCGGAGTCGGTCGGCCTCGTTGGAT
>Ga0302180_10002394_pt1 | contig 14552 bp, 10 predicted proteins | sample I_Palsa_E3_2_FD_200575 | JGI IMG/M metagenome (GOLD analysis project Ga0302180, IMG submission 200575) | Peat permafrost microbial communities from Stordalen Mire near Abisko, Sweden - I_Palsa_E3_2 | ecosystem: Environmental > Terrestrial > Soil > Palsa > Peat permafrost | place: Sweden... | reverse complement strand
ACCTTATTGTCCTCAACCAGAAGAAGCCGCCCGGTTCGGCGCGTCTCCCGAAGCGAGTGGCGCATGATCAGCGCTGGTGGAACCTGTTCAGCAAAATGACCAGTCATCGCCATCAGGATCGTGCTGCGCAGTTCGGAGCGCCGGATCGGTTTGGAGATGTAAGCGGCGACCCCCAATTCCCGGCACCGAGCGGCGTCACCCGGGCGCCCAGCCGAGGTGAGCATCACGACAGTCAACCCTGCGATTGCCGCATCCTTCTTGATGGCCTCTGTCAGGGTAAAGCCATCCATAACGGGCATCTGAACGTCGGTTAGCAGAAGATTGTAGGGCTTTCGCGCTTGTTCCGCCGCACGCAGCGTGGCCAATGCTTCGGGTGCACTTTCCACCAGTGTTGGGACCATGTGCCAGCCGAGCAGCATCTCTTCGAGAATGCGTCGGTTGGTGGCGTTGTCGTCAACCACAAGCACCTTCAGGTGCCGCAGGTCGACCGCGTCGCGCAGCGGCGCACTTTCGGGGGGCTGCTGCACCAACCCGAAATTCGCCGTGAAGTGAAAATTGCTTCCCATCTCAGGTTCACTCTCCACAAGAAGTTGGCCGCCCATCAGTCGCACAAGCTGTGACGAGATTGTCAGGCCAAGTCCGGACCCGCCATAGGTGCGCGTTACTGAACCATCGACCTGAGTAAATGCTTCAAATACGCTCTTTTGACGGTTTAGTGGGATTCCCACTCCCGTGTCTTTTACAGAGACATGCATTACGACCTCTTGTGGCGTCAGCGCTTCCGTCTTCACGCAAAGCACAACCTCGCCCTGGCGGGTAAACTTGATGGCATTTCCGAGCAGATTGACCAGAATTTGCCGTAGCCTTCCGACATCGCCGTTCAATCTGTCCGGCATGGCTTCATCGACGTCGACGATTAGCTCCAGACCCTTCTGGTGAGCCCTTAGCGCCACGGTGTTTGCTATGTCTCCGACGGCATCACGGGGGTCGAAGTCGATCGGATCGAGCTCTAACTTGCCCGCTTCCATCCTGGAGAAGTCGAGAATGTCGTTGATGATCGCCAGCAGAGCGTTGGCAGACGATTGAACGATCCTCAAATTTTCCCGCTGTTCGGACGTGAGATCGGTATCCAGTACCAGGTCGGTCATCCCGATGATGCCGTTCATCGGTGTCCTGATCTCGTGGCTCATGTTTGCCAGAAACTCGCTCTTGGCCTCATTGGAAGACTCGGCGGCATTCTTGGCGATCCGCAAGCTCTCCTCGCTCTTGCGCAGCGTCTGCTCGATGTTCCATCGCGCGATCATGTCGCGGCCGACCAACCAGGCGGCCACCGCGAGGACCACGACCGCGCAGAAAATTCCCAGAGCCATCACCAGTGCGACCCGAACGAAGGTGCGATCTGTGATCGCTTGACGCACGCCAAGCAGACGAATCTCTTCGTTTTGTATTTCGTGCAACAGATTGCGAATGTCCTCTGTGAGTTGGGTGTCGTCCCCTTCCGTCATCCGCGTGGATGCGGCGTGTTCACCGGCGGTCCGGCGAAGTTGAATGATTTCTCCGGCGAACTGAATCTCCTGGCCAACCAGCGTTGTCAGCCGTGCAATGCGGCGCTGCTGACTCTGATTGTCCGCCGTCAGCATTTTGATCGCCGCCAACCCTGTGATCGTCTGGGCTAGACCGTCTTGGTAGTGCACCAGAGACCTACTGTCCCCCGTGAGTGCGAAGCCGCGATACCCGGTTTCGATGTCCTGCGTGGCCGACAGCAGTCCTGCAGACTTTTCGAGAACCTGATGAGTGTGCAGAAGCCATGCCATCCCGGCGTTCGACGCGGTGACCGTTCGGTACGACACCACGCTAAGGGCGATCAGCATGGCGATCGGGACCCCAAACCCGAGTCCCAGACCCCGAACGAGAAGAGCATTCTTCAAGTCGTCCTCATGATTTGTCGGATGGCGATTCCAGTTTGACCGGGAGCGCAGTGGGACTCCGGAGATGCCGGTGACGTTGGTGAAGGCCGCCGAATTGTCTGTGCTTAATCAACCCGCAAAATACCTGAATCCTTGCGACGGTCAACTTCGTAAATGCGCTTTCGCGTTGGGCGCTGGAAGCAGCCGACCCTACCATAACCAGCATAGCGGTGTTGTGCGGGAGTATCACGTGACAAGTTTTCTGCTTAGGTACAGAGGTACCAGAACTGTCCGTGGTCGAGTAGCGGCTACTGGTGCAGGCAAGCCGGTTGCGTTCAAGGCCAGCGCGTCAGGATAGGTTGTCCCGGAGCCGGGTGTCAACATCAGGTCGGGGCCAACTAATGAACAGAGAAATGAAAGCCTGCAGTGATTCCATCGCCGGTGGATTCCCAGATGATTGGTCCGTCGGGGGAGATTGATTTTCCTCCGCGCATGATCAGCAAACTTACGGATTGTTCCGGGCATCGGACAATTTCGCCATTGCCCGTCGAATCCACAGTTACTTGGTGGAGATCATTACTGGCCCCGGTACAGGAAACCTTTACCACTCCGCTGTAACCGGGGGCAAGGTCAACGCGCAAGGGCATCTGCTTGCAATCCAGCAGCATGGGCATGCCGGCCGCAAGCATGAGAATGGCGATCGTATTTACCCGCCTGAGAGCCAACAAGACGTCCACTCTCCACCTTCGCGGCCTTCGCGAACCTGCGCAACCTGTTCATCGGCAATCCAGACGCGGACTGTAAATTATCATTCCCGTTACAGAAACAGATTGATCGGCTGCACCGTGAGGGCAAGCTCCCCCCAACGTCTTCGGCCATCAAGGGACTGGCCGAACGTCCGGAAATGCCGATACACAGTGAGAGGGCAGAGGTGTGCGCCGAAGCGGCTCTCTTGTATGGATGACCTTGGTGCTTGGCTTGCTTTCGGGCGCGCCTGATTCCGTCTGTCAGCAACAGCGATCCGAGGGGCAAGCCTTACCTACCCTCACCAAGGCCTATGATGCCCACAGTCTGACCTCCGAGCAGGCGGCGCGGAGCTATCCCGTGCATCTGCGCGGCGTAGTCACCTACTACGACCCTTACATCGATCTACGAAATCCGACGCTTTGGGTCTCCGACTCTTCCGGGGGCATCTATGTTGTACTCTCCTCTGTGCCTGCGGTTCCTTTTAAAGCCGGCGACCTGGTTGAAGTAACGGGCACAAGTGCAGCCGGGGGCTATGCTCCCATCGTCAAGGACGGCGAGGCGCGGGTGATTGGGAAATCCCCTTTGCCTTCGCCCGCGAGCGAAACCTTAGGCCAAATGCTAACCGGCGCGCAGGACGGGCGATGGGTGGAAGTCGAGGGTGTGGTGCAGGCGGTCCGGGAGTCTGGACAAAACATCGATCTGGATCTCGCCTTGGTTGACGGCCCTGTGTTAGCGACCACCATCAAGGAAGTGGGAGCGGACTATGACAGTCTGGTCGACGCCAAAGTAAGGCTTCGCGGCAACCAGGCCCCTCTGTTCAATCGCCAGGGCGCGATGACTGGCACTTACCTGGTCTTTCCGAATCGCGCCCAGGTGGTCGTTATGGAGCCTCCGGCTGCCCATCCCTTTACATTACCTATCTCGCCCGTCAGCGGTCTGCTGCGCTTCACTCCCAAACCCGCCTGGGATCACCGCGTCCACATTCGTGGGACCGTGACTCTGGCCTGGCCTGGCCGGCTGCTTTGCCTTCAGGATGGTGCCCAAGGTCTCTGTGCCCAGACCGACCAAACCACCCCTCTCCATCCCGGGGAGCTAGCCGATGTGATCGGCTTTCCCATCATCGGCGCATTTACCCCTGCCTTGACCCGCGCTACCTATCAGGCAGCGGGTTTCCAGTCGCCGGTCCCTGCTGTGGCCGTCACTGCTGACCAGGTGTTACGCGGCAATCACGACGCCCAATTGGTTGAACTGACGGGCCAGCTTGTCGGGCAGGACGAGACGGCAGGCGACCCCAACATCGTGTTGTCTTCTCACGATCTTGTTTTCTCCGCCGTCTTGCCCGCAGATTCCGGAACGCGGTTGCCCGCTTTGAAAAAGGGAAGCACACTCAGAGTTGTCGGAGTCTGCTCCATGAAGAGAGGCACCGACAGAGTTGGCGCCTCTCGGGACGGCCTTTCCATCCCTGAGTCGTTTCGAGTCATGCTGCGATCGCCTCAGGATGTCGTCGTGATCAAGACACCCTCCTGGTGGACTCCAACTCATGCCATCAGCACGCTAGGTTTTGCGGCTATGCTGACGTTGGCGGTCCTTGCTTGGGTGTTCGTGCTGCGCAAGCGCGTCGATGAGCAAACCCAGACCATTCGGCAGCAACTTCAGGAAGCCGCCAAACTCGGATTCGAGATTCGAACACTGAATGAAGACCTGGAAGAAAGGATAGCCAAACGTACTGAGCAACTTGAGGCCACCAACCATGAATTAGAGGCCTTTTCCTATTCCGTCTCCCATGATTTGCGTACCCCACTCCGCCACATCGCTGGTTTTTCGGGGATCCTCGTGAATGACTTTGGAGCGGGGATGGCTGTGGGAGCACGAGAGCATTTACAGCGAATCCAAAACGCCGTCCGCCGCATGGAGATGATGGTCGAAGCTTTGCTGAAGATGGCGTTGCTCCGCCGGCGATCCTTGCAGCTAAGCCACAGCGAATTAAATCCCATCGTCGATGAGGTGATTGCGATGCTGCAGCCGGAGTGCGAAGGACGCGATGTGGAGTGGCGCATTGCCAAGCTTCCCGCGCTGGACTGTGACCCGATCTTGATGGCCCAGGTTTTTCAGAACCTATTAGGCAATGCGCTGAAGTACTCCCGGAACACGGATCACGCAGTGATCGAAGTCGACAGCATCCAGCAGCCGGGTAAACCGGCGATCATTTTCGTGCGCGATACCGGCGCCGGCTTCAACATGAAATACGCCGACAGACTATTCGGGGTGTTTCAGCGCTTCCACACCGACTCGGAATTTGAAGGAACCGGAGTGGGTCTGGCCACCGTGCATCGGATCATTCAAAAACACGGAGGGATGATCTGGGCCGAGTCAGAGCCCGATCACGGAGCCACTTTCTATTTCGCTCTGGAAATGACCGAGCAAATCGGGACGACACCAAAGGTGACAGCAGCTTCGTGAGCTCGCCGTTGACCACCAACCTAAGCAGGAAGCGTATCGAGGATTGACTCCTCGACATAGCATTCCATTGCCTGCCGCAGCTGTGAGTCCACCTCGTCCGCGATCGTCATCACTTGAATCAGCAGCACGCTAAAGTCGATAGTAGCGAAATTCTTTTGAAGCGTATTGAAAATACAGACCTGCAGGATGCGTGACTCTTCGACCATCATGGCAGCGGAATAACCCTGCTGACGTCGTGTCGAACCATGGTTCGCCGCGAATGGTGATAGCGGCCCCTTGCTCCCTAAGGGTAGAGCGGCCCGGAGGCGAGCGACCAGATCCCGGAATAGCTGAGGCAAATGACCACACCGCTGCTCAGGCGTCAAGGGGACAAGCGACAGCTTGCGATCGAGCTGAACTTCCAGAAGCCAGTCTTCGATACAACTGGGAGCCGCACGCTCAAGAATCGCCGCCACACTCTCAACCTTGGGCTGGGAATAAGTAGTTCCACTGGCTATCCGGCGTTTGATCGCTTCGACCATCTCCGTCGGATCCGTCCGCTTAACCATGATCTCATCGGCTTGTCGCAAGATCGCCTGGGCCGCCACATCCATCTCTGGGAAGCTGGTTAACAGTACTGCGATTGCCTTGGGATTGAGGTGGCGCATTGCACTTATGACGGTGAGACCATCGGCTGCTCCTGGCATGTGTAGATCACTCAGCAGGACATCGTACCGTTCTGAGCCGATGAGTTTCAATGCTTCCCGAACGTTGCACGCAACCGTTATGTCGAAGCCCTCGCGCTCAAGCAGACTACGCATGATGGTATTCAGCATTTCATCATCATCTACGAGCAGAATCTTGACAGCGGCCATAAAGTTTTCTTGGAAGGTCAGTCGGGCTGCCTTTTTTTTCGGCGGGATGCGGCGAAGACTTCAAAACCGTATGGTTTTTGAACAGAGACAAACCGAAACGTAACCAGACCCTTTTCGGTCCTGAGTCCTTTGTTTGTTTTGCTGGCGGAGAGAGGGGGATTCGAACCCCCGGTAGAGGTGTTAGCCCCTACAACGGTTTAGCAAACCGCCGCCTTCAGCCACTCGGCCATCTCTCCGGGGTTCACAGGACGGATTATATCTGAACCGCCCCGCCCGTGATCCCTGCGCTAGCGGTTTCCGCTCTTCGAAGAAGCCTTATTGTCCTTGTAGCGCTGCACCGCTTCCACTACCTTGTTGCGGGCAAAGGCCGCATCGTGCCAGCCTTTGACTTCCACTCGCTTGCCTTCAAGGTCTTTGTAGATGGCGAAAAAGTGGGTTATTTCCTTCAGCATGTGAGGGTAAATTTCCGAGTAGTTCCACACGTCCGCGTAGCGAGGATTGTTCTTGCCAACGGCCAGGACCTTCTCGTCAGGCACCCCCTGATCGAGCATTTCCAGCAGGCCAATGGGCCTCACCTCGGTCACGCAGCCCACAAAACTGGGCGCGTCCACCAGCACCAGCACGTCCAGCGGATCGCCATCCTCGCTCAATGTGGACGGGATAAAGCCGTAGTCGCCAGGGTAGTGCACCGGCGAATAGAGGTTGCGGTCCAGGCGGAAGACGTGAAGGGTTTTGTCGTACTCGTACTTGTTGATGCCCTCGGCCGGGATCTCAATGACCGCATGGATTACTTCAGGGCATTTTTCCCCTACCGGGAGCTCGAGATAATTGACCATGGCCGCTTCATCATAACCCAGCCGTCACAGGGAAAGCTTTGCGATGTGCAGGCTCAGCTGGACAGGCCTGGTCCACAACAGGGAAATGATCCCGTTCTGGTAGCCTGCGATCGGTCGTCTGTGCTGTCTCGCACGCGCGGCCGATCTGTGCTCAGAGGATCTCAAGCAATTTCTCGATCAGTTGGCGGTAGTCAGTGGACGCGATGACGGCGTCCACACCATTGCGGAATTGCACCAGGCCCACCCCGCGCTGGTAGTCCATCGAGAGGCTGACGATTCGCTCCAGGGCAGTCGCCCGAGCGTCGTCCAGCGTCACCTCGACGTTGGTTGAAATATGTTCGCGGTGGTTCGTAGCCGGCTGCTTCAATTGAATCCCTCCCCCGAAGAATCAACAAGCAGTCGTCCAGAACCACCGCTTGATTCGTAGAATAGCTGCTGGAACGCCGCTGGCTACAACTATTGGGTAACAAACGGCGGGATAAAAGTACTCGTAAGTGGTAATGTCTGCATGTCTTTAGCGTCTCGGCCGCCCTGCGCTTGGCCACGTCGAATCAATAGCTTAGAGCACATCGCCGGTTGCTTTAAACGTCTCAACGGCGGTTCTGGCGCGAAATTACCCCCCCGCCAAACAGGGAGGGAAGAAATGCTTTAGTATCCATTACGGTTTTGAGACGCGTTTCGCGAAGGAGTCTGGTCGATGCACATCAAGGCACTTCAACGGTTTTGTTTGTTTTTGACACTGGTGCCGCTGGCATCGCATTTGGAGGCAAAGGTGACCAAGTCCGCATTCGGCAGTACGCCCGATGGAACAAAGGTGGAGATTTACACCCTGGAAGGGGATGGGCTCAAGGTGCGCGTGATGACCTACGGCGCACGCGTGGTTTCGATCGAGGTACCCGACCGCAACGGCAAGGTTGCCGACGTGGTCCTTGGCTATGATTCTCTGGAGGGCTACCTCCACGACCCCAAGACCTATTTCGGCGCCATTGTCGGGCGCTACGGCAACAGGATTGGCCATGCCACCTTTATCCTCGACGGCAAGCGTTATCAGCTTCCGGCGAACGATGCGGCCAACACCTTGCACGGGGGATTGGTAGGCTTCGACAAGCTGGTCTGGAAGGGGCAGGAGATCCCCAATGGGGTCGAGCTTACGCTGGTGAGCCCGGATGGAGATCAGGGGTTTCCCGGCACGCTGACCTCGCATGTCCGCTACACCCTCGAACCGCATGCGCTAAGGATTGAGTACACCGCCACCACCGACAAAGACACGGTGCTTAACCTGACCAATCACAGCTATTTCAACCTGGCAGGGGAAGGCCAGGGAGACATTCTTAAGCACGTGGTGATGATTCCCGCGGACCGCTACACGCCAGTCGATTCCGGGCTCATTCCCACCGGCGAACTGGCTCCGTTGGCAGGAACGCCGCTGGATTTTCGCAAGGCCACGGCCATCGGCGCCCGAATCAATGACGATAACGAACAGCTGCGCCTGGGCAAGGGATACGACCACAACTACGTCCTCAACGGAAAGATGGGCGCAATGCACGAGGCGGCGCGCGTCGAGGAACCAACCACCGGCCGCGTCTTAACCGTGGAGACGACCCAGCCCGGTGTCCAGTTCTACTCCGGCAACTTTCTGGACGGAACTGCGCACGGCAAAAACGGCCACGTCTACGGCCTCCGCACTGGCTTCTGCCTCGAGACCCAGCATTTTCCTGACTCGCCGAATCACCCCAAGTTCCCCACCACCGAGCTAAAGCCGGGCGAAACCTATCACCAGGTCACGGTATTCAAATTCTCCACCGCGAAATGAGGTCGCGGCAGCTCACTAAAGCCGCGACAAGCGCACTAGAGTCGCAACAAGCGCACTAAAGTTGCTTCAAGCGCACTAGAGTCGCTTCAAGACAATAAGTGGGTGGCCCAGGTCTCGCTTCTGAGACCTGGGTTTTCCGGACTAGGCCACTTTCACGAGAGAAAAGCCGACCAAACTCCCCGTGCCCCTCGGCGGAGCCGGGATGCTAACCTTCAAATTGAAGGCCAGCATGCCCGAAGAAACATTGTTGCAACACCCAAATCCTGAGCCAAGCCTGACCCCTGGCACTCGCTTTGTGCGCGCCTGCCTGCGCCAGCCGGTAGACCAGACACCGGTATGGTTTCTCCGCCAGGCCGGCCGCTACATGCCGGAGTACCAGGCCGTACGCCGTCACCATTCTTTGCTCCAGATTTGCAAGAGCCCCGACCTTGCCGCCGAGGTGACCATTACCGCCGCCGAGAAGCTCGACGTCGATGCCGCCATCATCTTTGCCGACCTTCTTCTGCCCCTGGAAGGCCTGGGGCTCGACTTCGAATTCCTGGCCGGCGAAGGCCCAGTCATTCACCAGCCGGTCCGTACCGCGGCTGACGTGGAAAAGCTGCGCATCGATCGAGCGCACGAACTCGGCTATGTGGCCGAGGCCATTCGCAAAGTGGTGGCCCACTTTAACGACCGCATCGGCATCGTCGGATTTTGCGGAGCTCCCTTTACCCTCGCCAGCTACATGATCGAAGGCGGCGGTTCACGCAATTACATCTTCACCAAGTCAATGATGTACCGCGAGCCCTCCGTCTGGGCCCTTCTGCTGGAAAAGCTCGCGGCCGTGCTCATCGAATACGCCGCCCAGCAGGTAGAAGCAGGAGCCGACGTCATCCAGATTTTTGACAGCTGGGCCGGCGCACTCAGCCCCACGGACTACCGCGATTTCGTCCTGCCGGTAACCACGCGCCTGGTGCGCAAGGTACAGGCGTTGGGCGTGCCCGTAATCTACTTTGGCGTGGACACGGCGACCCTCTTGCCTGCCATGCGCGAAACCGGGGCAGATGTCATCGGGCTGGACTGGCGAGTGCCTTTGGACCAGGGCTGGTCGACCCTTGGTCACACCGTGGCGGTTCAAGGCAACCTCGACCCCATCATGCTCTTCGCGCACGAGGACCTCCTCCGCCAACGCGTGCGCCAGATTCTCACCCAGGCCGCCGGCCGCCCGGGACACATCTTTAACCTTGGGCACGGCATCGTTCCCGGCACGCCGGTTGAAAACGTGCAGCGCGTGGTGCAATATGTGCGCGAGTTCAGTGCCAACCCTGGAGACCATTCCCGTGCCTGATAACGCATCCCAGCGCCAGGCTGTTCTGTTGCTGGCCCATGGAACCCCGCAGTCGCTGGACGAGATCCCCGAATACCTGCGCAATGTCACCAGCGGGCGTCCCATGCCGGAGTCGGTGGTGGAAGAGATCCGTCATCGTTACAGTCTGATCGGATCGAGCCCCCTTACCGAACTGACCATGGAGCAGGGCCGCTTGCTTTCTGAAGCGCTCCGGCTCCCCGTGTACGTCGGCATGCGCAATTGGAAGCCTTATATCGCCGACGTGGTGCGCCGCATGCGTGAGGACGGCATTACCTCGGCCGTGACCATCTGTCTTGCGCCACAGAACTCGCGTACCAGCGTGGGGCTTTATCGCCGTGCCGCTTTTGCCGAAGCCGCCAACGCCATTGAGATGGACTTCATCGACGGCTGGGCCGATCATCCCCTGCTCGCTCAGGCGTTCGCCGAACGGCTGCAGCCGGTGTGGCAAAGTCTTTCCGCGCGGATCGGGTCCGCGGCGCCGGTGCTCTTTACCGCCCACAGCGTGCCCTGCAGGACCATCCAGTCCCAGCCGGCGGATTCCGCAGGGCGCCCCGACTCCGGCCCAGATCCTTATCCCGTCGAAGCCAAACGAACGGCAGCCAATGTTGCCGCCTTGCTCGCGCCGCAGGGGCTTACGGACTGGTTTTTCGCCTTTCAAAGCCAGGGCATGTCCGGCGCCAGCTGGATTGGTCCCACCGTCGAGGACACCCTCACCGCTCTGCGCAAGCAGGGCCACTCCGCAGTCGTGATCCAGCCCATCGGCTTCCTCTGTGACCACGTCGAAATTCTCTACGATATCGACATCGGCTTCCGTAACTTTGCCTCTGGAATCGGTCTCGAAGTCGTGCGGCCGCAGTCGCTGAATGACTCTCCGCTGCTGACAGCAGCGCTTGAGGACCTGGCCCGCGGCGGCTTCGCCCGCTTATCTGCCAAGGCGTCTCTCTCCACCCCCGTCGCTGCCTTATGATCGCGATCGTCGGTGCAGGGATAAGCGGCCTGGCGACCGCTTATCAACTGGCCTCGGACGGCGTCGCGTTTACTCTTTTTGAAGCTTCGCCGCGGCTCGGCGGCATCATCGAAACCGTTCATCGTCAGGGTTTCGTCATCGAGTGCGGTCCCGACTCCTGGGTAACGGAAAAGCCCTGGGCCCGCGAACTGGCGGTGGAGCTTTCGCTCGAAGATCAAATCATCCCCTCCAACGATCAATGGCGACGCACCTATGTGCAGCAGGGCAGCCATCGCCAGACGCAATTAGTCCCCATCCCGGATGGCATGCGCATGATGGTTCCAGGCAAATGGGGGCCGTTACTGGACTCGCCGCTCTTCAGTTGGCAGGCCCGGCTGGCCTACTTGCGAGAGCCCAAGCGAGCCGAAGAACTGAAGCAAACCGCGCCTGCGCAGGATGAATCGGTGGCCGAATTCGTACGCCGCCACTTCGGCGAGGAAGTCGCAGGCACCATCGCCGGTCCGTTGCTGGCCGCAGTCTTCGGCGGAGATATCGCCCAGCTCAGTGTGCGTGCGGTAATGCCCGCATTCGTTCGCATGGAAGCGGAGGAGGGAAGTCTGATTCGCGCCCTGCAGCGCCGTGCGCCGCAATCGGACCAGGCCATCTTCACCACTCTTTTGAGTGGCCTCGAGAGCTTCATTGAGCGAATCGTTGACCGGCTGCCGGCTGCGTCGCTCCGTCTGAACCATCCGGTGCTGCGGATTCAGGCGGAAAATGGCGGCTGGCAGCTGACCACCGCATCCGGCTCGGCCCGTTTTGATGCAGTGGTCCTGGCCACGCCACCTCACGTCACGCGAGGCTTGTTGCAGGATCAGTATGCTCGCATGGCTGCTCTGCTGCCCCAGCAAGCTAGCTCGGCCATCGTGGTGGCGCTTGCTTTCACTGCCGGGCAAGCGAACCGCCTGCGTATCCCGCGTGGCTTTGGCTTTATCGTTCCCCCCATGCGGCCGGACGTCGCATCGCATGAACCTGAGCTCCTGGCTTGCACCTTCGTAGATCAAAAGTTTCAGGGTCGCGTCCCGCCAGGGGCGGTGCTGCTCCGAGCTTTCTTTGGCGGCCATTCCGGCGATGCGCTGCTGGGCGAATCGGACGATCAGATCATTGCCCGTGCCCGCTTGCAGTTGTCCCGCGTTCTGGGGCCCTTGCCTCAAGCCGCAGAAACAGTGGTGCGCCGCTGGCCCCGGTCGCTGCCGCAGTACGCTGTTGGCCACCTGGAACGCATGGCGGAACTGGAATCGCTGCTGCGTGCGACGCCCGGCCTCTCTCTGGTGGGCTGTGCTTACTACGGGGTGGGATTGCCCGATCTCATCCGTCAAGGTCGCGCCACCGCGCGATTGCTTGCCGGGCAGCCCAACACCGTCGCAATTTGACCTTGAGTGGGTGGCCCACGTCTCGCGTTTGAGACCTGGGTTTCGCCCGCAAACGGGTCCTGGGCGGAACACCCAGGTCTCAGAAGCGAGACCCTGGGCCACCCACTCAAAGTCTGGCGTTTACAGCTTGTTTTCGACAGAGCAACAAGAAAGCCGCCAATCCCTTATCGGTTGAACTTGGATGATCCTAAGGTGTAGCGCTACCGGGTCAGTTGTGAAAAATTGAATACAGTAACTCGAGCTGCCGATACTCATAGAACCAACTCTATCCATCTCACTAATCGAATGATCAAGCCAAACCAGAAAGTCGTCATTGTCGGGGCCGGTCCGGGGGGACTTGCCGCTGCTATTTTGCTGCAACGATCGGGCGTCGACGTAACCGTTGTGGAGCGGCGCGAGGTTGTCGGTGGCCGCACATCGACCATGGAGCAAAACGGTTTCAAGTTCGATACCGGACCAACCTTTTTTCTTTATCCCAGGGTACTGCGCGAGATATTTGCTGCTGCGGGCCGGGATCTGGATGAAGAAATCCCCATGTATCGCCTCGATCCCCAGTATCGCCTGGTCTTCGGCTCCGGCGGCGAACTGCTGGCAACCCCAAACCTGGAGCGTATGGAGCGGGCGATCGCGCAGCTGAGCCCGGAAGATGCTCGCGGCTTCCATCGCTTCTTCTGTGACAATCGCAACAAGCTTGAAAAGTTCACGCCTTTTCTCGAGCAGCCTTTCGAAAGCTGGAGAGATCTGGCCAAGCTCAACATGCTCAAGTTGCTGCCGCTGCTTCGTCCATGGCACTCGCTCGATTCTGACCTGAAGCGCTATTTCAAAGATGAGCGCATACGCCTGGGATTCAGCTTCCAATCCAAGTATCTCGGTATGTCGCCCTTTACTTGTCCGAGTTTGTTCAGCATCCTTTCTTTCCTCGAATATGAGCACGGCGTCTTTCATCCCGTGGGCGGTTGCGGCGCAGTCACCAAGGCCATGGCGCGCGTCGCGGAAGATCTGGGCGCTAAGGTGCTGCTCAACGAGCCAGTCGAAGAAATGATGTTTGAGGGCCGCAAATGTACCGCCGTGCGCACCGCCAATCGCACTTTGACCGCAGATGCGGTGGTGGTGAATGCCGATTTCGCGCAAGCTATGCAGCGTATGGTGCCTGACAATATCCGCCGCCGCTGGACCGACAGCAGGATCGAGAAGAAGCGCTTCTCCTGCTCCACCTTCATGCTCTATTTGGGGATTGAAGGACGCTACGACGAGGTTTCGCATCACACCATTTACCTGGCGGAGGACTATCGCCAGAATCTGCGCGATATCGAAGAACTGCACCAACTCTCCGAGGACCCGTCGTTCTATGTGCAGAATGCCTGTGTCACCGACCCTTCGCTCGCGCCGAAGAAGATGAGCACCCTCTACGTTCTGCTTCCGGTGACGCACGAGCATCGCAATGTTAATTGGGCTGCTGAGCAGGCGCGCTTTCGCTCCCTGGCGCTCCGCCAGTTGGAGAAGATCGGCATAAAAGATGTGGAGCGCCGGATCCGCTTCGAGAAAGTAGTTTCACCCGCCGGATGGCAAACGGAATTCGCACTGCATAAAGGCGCCACCTTCAGCATGGCGCATAACCTGGGGCAAATGCTTCACCTCCGGCCGCACAACCGGTTTGAAGACCTTGACAGCGTCTACCTCGTGGGCGGCGGTACCCACCCTGGCAGCGGCTTACCGGTAATCTTTGAGTCGGCCCGCATTACTGCTCGCCTGTTGCTCGAAGACCTGAAAGTCGAACCTCAATGGGATACCGCCCCAGTGTTGCCCGAAGCCGCTATGTACGAAGCAGCTTCGTAAAATGATCCCAGGGTGCACAATCAGAACTATGCCGCTCGGCACACAGCGTAAGAGCATGTCATCCGCTGCCCGGGTTACGTCCCTGGGGCAGGCACGGACGGCCCAGCAGATCTGGGCAGCAAAGGGCTTACGGCAGCGCCTTGCTCTTCTGTGCCGGGCACGGCATCGCCTGGCTGAAGTGGGAGTAGAGATCGCTCAGAGTGTTGCCTGCGAACAGCCCGGTGCCTTGCATCGCAGCGTGGCAGATACCCTGGTGTCGGAAGTACTGCCGTTGGCCGAGGCCTGCCGTTTCCTGGAGCGCGAGGCGTCCTGGATTCTCGCCCCTCAGCGGATCAGCTCACACAACCGTCCCTTTTGGCTTCGCCGGGTCACTGC
>Ga0302180_10002387_pt1 | contig 14565 bp, 14 predicted proteins | sample I_Palsa_E3_2_FD_200575 | JGI IMG/M metagenome (GOLD analysis project Ga0302180, IMG submission 200575) | Peat permafrost microbial communities from Stordalen Mire near Abisko, Sweden - I_Palsa_E3_2 | ecosystem: Environmental > Terrestrial > Soil > Palsa > Peat permafrost | place: Sweden... | reverse complement strand
CTTTACGAGCGCACGGATTGCCCACTCACTGAAGCGGCGTGCTGGGCGCACGCGAGGCGCAAGTTCTTTTGACCTTGTTCCCGATTTCCGGACGGTTTAGAACTGGACTAAGCTGAACTTCTGAAGTCCTCCAGCAACAGGAGAAGAGGACCATGAAGGGCAAGCGGTTTACCGACGAACAGATCACCTACGCGCTGCGCCAGGCCGACGGCGGCACCCCTGTCGCGGATGTATGCAGGCAGCTGGGAGTAAGCGAAGCGAGCTTCTACTTGTGGAAGAAGAAGTACGGCAAGCTTGGGATGACGGAGATCCGGGAGTTGCGCCAGCTGCGGGACGAGAACACACGCCTCAAGCGCCTGGTAGCCGATCTGACGCTCGACAAGCACATCTTGGGCGAGGTCGTTAAAAAAAAGCTCTGAGGCCGGCGCGCCGGCGCGCGCTGGCCCAGTGGATTCGGGAGCGATACTCGGTGAGTGTGCGCAAGGCGATCCGGCTTGCCCAGTTCTCGCATGGCGGTTGGTACGCCAAAAGCCTTGCGCGAGATCAATCGGCGCTGCGCTTGCGCATCCGGGAGATCGCGCATGCAAGACCGCGCTTTGGGTACTTGCGCATCCACGTGATGCTGCGACGTGAGGGGTGGCCCGTGAACAAGAAGCGTATCTACCGCTGGTATCGGCTGGAAGGCCTGCAAATTCGCATGCGCGTACGTCGGCGCAAACACATGTGTCTGCATCGTGGGCCCGTGCCCCAAGCGCAGCGCACGCATGAACGCTGGAGTATGGATTTTGTACACGATCAGTTGTTCGATGGCAGACCATTTCGGGTGCTTACCGTGGTCGATCAGTTTAGTCGTCAGACTCCGTTGCTTGAGCCAGGATTTTCGTTCTGCGGCCGCGACGTGGCCGCGGCCCTGGATCGCGCCATCCAGCGCGCTGGTACACCGATCTCAATTACGGTCGATCACGGTACTGAATTTACCTCCAAGGCACTCGAGGAGTGGGCATACCAACGCGGCGTGAAGCTGGACTTCATCCATCCCGGAAAACCCACAGAGAACGGGCACATAGAATCGTTCAATGGACGTCTCCGTGACGAATGTCTGAACGTCACGCAGTTCACTTCCCTCGAGAATGCTTGCGCGCAGATCGAGGCGTGGCGGATGGATTACAATACCCACCGACCACACAGCTCGCTCGGCAACCTGACGCCGAACGAGTTTGCCAGAAAGCGTCAGGAGCAACGGACGTCAGAAGCAGCAAACCTCTAGCTCAGACCCGTCCGCGAAATGGGGCAACGTCACCGGGCGATTAGACTCTAAAGCCTCGTGCTACTCAAAATTGGGGGGACGTCGGTAGAAGCCTACTGGGACTGAACCGATGGACACGACGTGGCGAAAGCAGAAACCATGCCATACCGTTCTTAGCTCCTCCTGGCCCTTTGCATCCGGAACTTATGCCTAAGTCAAACCGTTGATAAATGTATTAGTGGTATACATGCAAGGCGCCTCACGATGACTGAAAACCAGGAAAAGTCGACTTCGAGCGCAGCGCCGGAGCATAAAGAGTCCAAAAAATATCGGGATAGGCCCGCCGATGAGGGCAAGCACGGGGACGCGGCTGAAGAACCAAACTCCGGAGTGCCGACTTCCTCCCCGGACGCCCGGGGCCGGCCGAAGTCTTCCAGCAGCCGCCAACAAACTAGTTCTGGCCAGGTCACGCAAACGGGATCACCAGAGATTGACGGCGGGCATTCGCGGCAGCCCAATAGAAAGGGACGCGGATCCTGACAGCCGCTTCAAGGCGCCTGGCGCCTACGGCCGCTTAACTTGGTTGGTTTTCTATTCTGCCCGGGACCCCACTAAGAAAAACTTCGCGGCTTTCTCGGCAATCGATTGACCCCCGACTCGTCGAATCGCCTGCTCGATATCGTCGAGCCTGTGATCAGCGCCCTTCACGACTAGAAGGTCGTAAGAGGCCCCTGAGCTCAAAAAACTCTGCCGCGTACGCTCCTCGGAGTTATAGACTGCACGCGAAATCCCTTGTGTGCCTCGGCCGCCTCCAATCGGAACGTTGGCGTCTTCTTCACCGTGGATGGCGAGCATGCGCTTGCCGCGCGCCGCGCTACAGTTCGCGTTTCCGAGATTCAGGGGACCAGAGATGGATACGGCAGCCGCGTAAAGCCCCGTCTCGCACATCACCCGCTGCGTCATCATGCCGCCGTTGGAATGCCCGATTCCGTAGATGCGGTTTTGATCGATTCCATACTGCGCAGCGAGATGAGCAACGACGCTCCGAATGTAGCGGACATCGTCGACATTGTTCTCAGCCGGTTGTCCGCAACAACCACCGCCGGCGTTCCAACCCAACATGTCCGCTGTAAACCGCCGCGTCACTGGTGTGCCGTTGAGATAAGCGACGATGAAGCCGGCCTTTTCAGCAACGGTGTCCATATTGAGTCCGCTTTCCGACTGCTTGGATTCGATTCGCTGAGCGTTGCCCAATCCTCCGTGCAAAACAACGACCAGCGCCCGGCTTCCTTGCTCGGGCAGATGGGAGGGAACGTAGACAATTAAGCTGCGTCCTTCATAGTTGTCTTCCGTAACGCCTCGCATCGCCGCAGATGCACCGGCAGCATGCAAAAGCAGCGCGGCGCCGCATAAGAGTGTTAGTTTAGACCTGCGATGGGGAGCGCCTTTTTTCATGCTTCGCTTATTGGCTGCGCGCTTGTTGCGAAGTATAGGCTTGCCGCAGCTGAGTGCTTCTCAACTTCAGAACCAAGTTAATTCGGATTTCCGGTGGATAAAACATCGGTAAGGACGCGACGTAAATAAGGCGCCGTGCGGCTGTTGGGCGCCTGAGCCACTTCAGCGGGGGTGCCAACCGCGATCACACGACCGCCTTCGTCGCCGGCACCGGGACCAATGTCGATGACCCAGTCGCTCGCCCCGACAACGCGCATATCGTGCTCAACGACCAATACCGTATTGCCCGCATCAACCAGCTTGTCGAGCTGCACAACGAGGCGCTCCACGTCTGCCGCATGCAGGCCGGTCGTAGGCTCATCGAGTACATAAAGAGTATCGCCGCGCGCGATCCGTTGGAGTTCAGTTGCGAGCTTGATCCGCTGAGCTTCTCCGCCGGAGAGCTCCGTCGCCGGCTGCCCAAGGCGCAAGTATCCCAAACCCACTTCCCGGACGACGCCCAAGGCTCGCTGCACCTGTGATTCCTTGGCGAAGAACTCCCAGGCGGCGTCGACCGTGAGTTCCAGGACGCCAGCGATCGAGAGTCCCCGGTAAGTGATTTCTAAGGTTTTGGCGTTATAGCGAGATCCATGGCATGTGGGGCACGGTGCATAGACGCTGGGAAGGAAAAGCAGCTCGATCATCACAAATCCTTCGCCTTTGCATGTTTCACAGCGCCCTTTAGCCACATTGAACGAGAATCGTCCTGCGTTGTAATGGCGCGCACGCGCCTCTCTTGTGGCAGCGAATAACTCCCGAATGTGATCGAAAAGTCCCGTATACGTCGCGAGATTCGAGCGCGGCGTGCGACCTATGGGCTTCTGATCCACCTGCACCTGACGCTTAATGCCTTCGAGCCCACCGACTATCTTCCCGGCGAGCGTTGCAACGGGTGCGCGCTCAATTTCCTCGCCTTCATCAGCGGCTGGGGGGAGTCCATGCCCCAGTTCTTGTGCAACGAGTTCCACCAGGACTTGGCTCACGAGGGTGGACTTGCCCGAACCGGATACCCCCGTCACCGCGGTCATGGCCCCGATTGGAAACTGGCAGTGAAGCCCCTTTAGGTTGTTGCGCGTGACATCACTAAGACGCAGCCATCCGCGTGGGGAGCGGGGCAATCGGTACGGAAGCGCGACTTCGCCGAAGAGGTAACGCCGCGTTTGCGAATTCGCCACGTTCTCAAGGCCTGCTGGCGGACCGCTATAGAGCACGAATCCTCCATGTTCGCCTGCTGCAGGTCCAACATCGACAATCCAGTCGGCACGACGAATCAAGTCCAGGTCATGTTCCACGACGAACAGAGAATTACCCGATTTCTTCAATTGATCGAGCGCGGCGAGAAGAGCCTCTGTATCGGCCGGGTGCAAACCCGCCGACGGTTCATCGAGCACATATACGACGCCAAACAGGTTGGAGCGTATTTGCGTGGCGAGCCGAAGGCGCTGGAGCTCGCCCGGCGACAAGGTTGGAGTACTGCGCTCAAGCGACAGGTATCCAAGGCCAAGATCGAGGAGCGCGTCGAGCCGCGCCAGCAGATCCTGGGCAACCCGCTGTGCAACAAGGGCCTTTTCTGGATGTTCTGTCGCGAATTTTTCCCATCCCGGAGTCGTTCCGTCCGCGTACGGTCGCATCACGGTGGAGAGACGGACCAGCGGCAAGGTCGAGATCTCTGCAATGTCCATCTCGGCAAACTTCACCGATAAGACTTCGCGGCGAAGCCGCTTTCCTTGGCACAGAGAGCAGGACGCACTCAACATGTACTGAGCCACCCTCCTCTTCATCAGCGCGCTTTCAGTGTTCGCAAAGGTATGCAAGACATGGCGTTTGGCGCTGGTAAATGTTCCTTGATAGCTCGGCTCCTCCTTACGCTTGAGCGCGCGCCGCGTTTCTGCTGGAGAATACCCGGCGTAAACCGGCACAACGGGTTGCTCTTCAGTGAAGAGAATCCAATCGCGATCTTTCTTTGGCAGTTCGCCCCAGGGACGATCGACGTCATAGCCAAGACTTACCAGGATGTCACGCTGATTTTGCCCTCCCCACGCGGTCGGCCACGCGGCGATGGCCCGTTCTCGAATAGTAAGAGAGTCATCCGGTACCATCGATCTCTCGGTTACTTCATACACGCGCCCAAGTCCGTGGCACCGTGGGCAAGCACCTTGCGGGGTATTAGGAGAAAACGACTCCGCGTAAAGGAGGGGTTGATTGCGAGGGTAATCCCCTGCTCGCGAGTACAGCATCCGCAGCAGATTGGACAGTGTGGTCACACTGCCGACGGATGAACGCGTGGTCGGTGATCCGCGTTGCTGCTGCAGCGCTACGGCCGGCGGCAGACCGTCAATCTGGTCGACTTCCGGCACCGCCATCTGATGAAAAAGACGGCGGGCGTACGGGGAGACCGACTCGAGATAGCGTCGCTGCGCCTCGGCGTAGAGCGTGCCGAATGCCAGTGATGACTTGCCAGAGCCGGAGACACCCGTGAACGCAACCAGTGCATCTCTAGGAATATCCAGGTCAACGTTTTTCAGATTGTGCTCACGCGCCCCACGCACGTGAACCATTCCCGTCGAATCCTTGTCAGCGGCCTTGCGGGAATAGCGGTTACTGGGTGACACGAAATTAGGAGGTAGCGTATGGCGCCGTAAATAGCAATGGATCGAGGGGAGGCATGTGGAAATATCATAATGCTCCGTGACTGCCACTGCGCGGGCCGTCTTTCGGGGTCGATTTCCGTTGATCCTCGACAGGCCGATTTTTCCCAATTGGCATGATATTCCAAAATAGTGTGATATCTATACCTTTAATATACCGTGCGGACGAAGGTCGATTACCATGGGTTTTGAGTACGACCCACATAAAGCGCCGAGAACAATCGCAAGCACGGCATTTATTTTGAGAGTGCACAGAGGCTATGGGCTGACCCCAACTTGGTGGGGATTCCAACCCGGACAACCGATGAACCGCGGTGGCTGCTGATAGGGAAAATCGAGGAACCGCATTGGTCCGTAATAATTACTCGCCGCGGCGATAATATTCGGCTTATTTCTGTGAGGCGCTCACGAGATGAGGAGGTAGCGTTCTATGAAAGCGAAGACGTTTGATCGCAAGTTTGATTCCGGCGAGAAAGTCGTCGATCAGCTAGATCTGAGCAAGGCTCGGCGAATCGGCACCAGTTCAAAGCGGGTCAACGTGGATTTCCCTGCATGGATGGTGGAGTCTCTCGACCGTGAGGCGCGGCGGCTCGGTGTGACGCGGCAGTCGCTGATTAAATTGTGGCTTGCGGACAAGCTGGCCCAACCCATCGCTGCTGCCAAACGATAGCCTTGACTGGGGATGTAAGAACGGCAACCGAGCGACAATCGGCCATGCGGTCATTTGGCTTTCCGCCGATTTCGTCGCCGTTGGCCCGTGTCCTCATACTTGGGAGCTTGCCGGGACAATTATCACTTGAACGTGGGGAGTACTACGCCAATCCACAAAACTCGTTTTGGAGAATCGTCGCGGATCGCGTGCCTCACCTGCCATCGTCCTATGCCGGCCGCGTCGAGATATTGATCAAGTACCACATCGCACTATGGGATGTACTAGCCGCGGCAACTCGCTCGGGAAGTCTCGATGCCGCAATCGCCAGAGATGCGATCCCGAACAACTTTCGCGCGTTCTTCAACGCCCATCCTTACATCAGCCTAATTTGCTTCAACGGCGCGACTGCGGCCAGCCTCTACAAGCGACATGTGATATCGACTCTCACGGACCACCAGCGGTTGATCGCTAGGAACACTTTGCCCTCCACAAGTGGCGCACATGCAAGTCTGCACTTCGCCGAGAAGGTTGATCGCTGGTCGGTGCTCTGGGGCACAACTAAACCGAGCTCACTTGGGTGAAATGGTTAGCCCTTGGCCATTGCGTCACACTAATCTGGGCGCTCGCCGGCCGTGGGGTACTTCAGACGGGCTGCAGCGTACCGTCTGCGCCCTGCGGGTGAGGGCTGATCCGGGCTGCTTGCTTGCCGACCTTGTCCTTGGCCATCTCAAGACTAAAGTGCGCCTGTAAATTGATCCAATAGCCGTCTGAGGTACCAAAATACGCCGAAAGCAGCACGGCCATTTCCGGCGAGATCGAGCGCTTCTCGCGCACAATGTCATTCACCCGAGGCAGCGGAACGCCAAGAGCCTTAGCCAGTGCATACGCACTCAGGCTTATAGGCTCCATAAACTCCTCGCGCAAGATTTTGCCCGGGTGAGTGAGTTTGATCTTTCTCGCTGCCATAAACCTAACTCCAGCTTAGTGATAGTCGACAATTTCAACATCAAAGGCGTGACCGTCACGCCACTTGAAACAGATCCGCCACTGGCTGTTGATTCGGATGCTGTACTCGCCCTTACGATCGCCTTTCAGAGCCTCAATCTGATTCGAACTCGGAATCGAAAGGTCTCTCAAATCTCCCGCCGCGTTCAGCTGCTGCAACTTCATCAATGCGCGCTCTTGAATGTCGCGCGGAAGACGCTTGGAGTAGGCGCGCCTCCAGACCCTCTCGGTCTCCCTACCTCGAAAGGACTTGATCACTCTTTAATGGTAACGCTACACGTTAGTATCGTCAAGCATCACTATCTTGTTCGAGCATCTCCTCAATCCGCCGCCCGATTCCCGCTCAGGCGAGTAGTCTCTGAACGCCCTCATCCTCGGTAATTCGAATTTCGATCCCCTGGTTTGCAACCAGGCACTTGATGCTGAAGTCCCCCCTCCATCCGTACCAGACAGAATTTCAACACCAACATGCCCGAGTTGCACCGCGTGCTCCAACACTCGGGAACCATCGCGCGCTAAGTGGTCGATTGTCGACGCATTGCTATTTGACGTGCTATGCGAAGATTTCAGGCCTCTCATAAAGCGTGAGACTGCCTCCGCACCTTCCGAACCGCAAAGTACAACCGTTTATGTTCTCCTGTCCGCAGGATCGTTGCCTCTTTTAGCGCCACAAGGACATATAGAATATTGAGTGCTATCAGGCTTGATCCGACATGCTTGGTGCGCCGAGCAGCCGAGACCACATCTTTCGCAGTTACCCCAGACCTGCCGCCAAACCGCCCTTGCACATATTCGACCGCTGCCATTTTGATGACGTTAAAATATCCAGACCCTCGCCGATCTTTGGACAGAGTAAACGACAATATGAAGAAATAGTCCGTTGCCTCAAACACATGATAGGTCTGGCGCACACCAGCCACTTTAGCCAAGTATTTAAGGCCTTTCTGAAGTTTTCTGATATTCATACGTTCTCCTCAGCTCAATGCGCTTTCCGCTGCCAATTCTTCGCTCGGATCCCGAGCTTCTTGCGCCGGTTACGCCGGCCGCTCCCAGGGTAGCGCGATCGTCGCGGTACAGGTAGCGCAAATGCACAGAGGGGTCGCAGCCAAGCTGGCTCCAGTTCACGCCGGCGGCACCGACTTTGAGAAGTCTTGGGAGCTTGATAGCGACGTATCAATGCGCTTGCTCATGCGGATTGCGAGACAAGTAAGCGGTGAATGTCGTACCTGCCTGGTGTGACGAGGTGAGCTTGATCGTTCCGCCGTGTGCCTTGGCAATCTCGCACGCGATATAAAGGCCGAGACCCAGATGGCGTCCGCCTCGGTGGAGCGCTCCTCCCGTCACGTTTGAGCCACGTGCCAGCGGCTCGAAAATTCGATGTCGTTGACTCTCTGGTATCTGCGGCCCGTGATTCTGCACGTCAATTAGCACTTGGCCGTCCGATTCATAGCAGCTGACTCGAATCGGCGTATTGGGGAAGCTATGTTCCGCAGCATTTCCAATCAAGTTCGACAGCATTTGGCCGATGCGCGCACCGTCCCAATTGCCGAGCAGGACACCTTGGGCGTCAAGATTGAACGTGCGCTGCGGGTGAAGGACGGCAATTTCGTCAATTGCCAACTGACACGCATCGCGCATGCTCATCGGTGCACAAGAAATGGGAAGGCGCTCACCGAGCTGCGTGCTGGCGAACTCGAGAAGGTCGGAAATCATTTCCGCCATTCGCTTATTACTCGACACGATTCTCGCAATTGCGCGCGCCCGAGTACTCTCTGGGACATTGTCCATCGTGAGAATTTGTGCCGACTGCGCCGCAGCCCCAAGGGGATTTCGCAAGTCATGACCGAGCGCCGCAACCAGGAGGGTACGCTCACGCTCGATGCGAGACGTGTAACGGGCCACCGAGTCAGTCATTGACTCATCGACCGCCTCGTTGAATCGAATGAGCTCCAGGAGATTCGATTCATTGTTCTTTTCCATTCTCACCGTCCACAACCGGACCACACTCGCACGGATCGCTCGATATTCGGACACGATCTCGTTGATCGTAAAGCCCTGTTCGAGACGGTCCGCGCCGTGAGACTGGGCGGGCGAATCCTCCGTCGCCACCGTGCGGCTCCGGAGACCACGGGACTTGGCGCGCTGCTCGGTCGTGGATTGCTCCGTTTCCATATCGCGCGCAATGACGCCGATTATTTCTCTTGCATGGTCAAGGAGCTGCACCCTGCTCCGCGCGGATTTTGTAGGTATGGTCCGAGCGAATTCCTCCCATTCGGCTAGGATCGCGTCGATATTCTCAAGCAAGAACTCCGACATGCGCATCGTACGAGTACACAGCAAGTCGGATGCCCGAAGTTCCAACGCGGGGGCTGCTCAATTAGCGGCCGACCAAGCGCTTTGAAGTCAGGTCCAGGAACTGTCTTAATGAGTGAGGCAAGTGCCCGTGACCACAAGTCGTACGCGTACGCCCACGACGGGAAGCCCGGCTGCATTGCGCACCGTTGCGCGGATGACGGCCTCATGCTCGGCCGCCGTCAGTGAGAAAACTTCTCCGGCACCGCCTGCGGCCACGAGCGCCGTCGGCTGGTGCTGGGCGAGGAAGTCGACGTGAGTCTCGTAGCGCCCCTCATCAAACGCGCCGTCCGGGAGAAACGCCGTCGCCGGAAACGCCATGATGCCTTTGCTAAAGCGTTGCCTCAGAACATCCGGTGCCCACATCATTATTGTCTCATTCAATGGGATAGTATCCCACTGTATGAACTTATAGCGCCGATGCCACTGCCGTCAAGGAAACTGCGAAATCCTGCGACCACGTCGCGTCATCACAGCATCACGTCAGGCGCGAGTCGCTTTGGCTGGGTTGTAGATGTAGCCCAAGCGCTCTGAGATCGCCCGCGCTGCGGCGGCCACTTCCGCACCCACCCGATCGAATTTGGCAAGGATGCGATCCGCGGGACCCGAGACGCTGATGGCCGCGACCGGTACGGAGCGGTGATCGAATACTGCAGCGGCGCAGCACGCCAGTGTCTGCTCAAATTCGCGGCGGTCGTCGGCAAAGCCGCGCTTTTGAATCTCAATCAGTCCGCGTTCGAAAGCCGCCTTGTTAACAACCGTCTCCGGCGTAAAGCGTTTGAGATCCAAGCGCTCAATGAGCGAGTGCCGCTCCTCAGGGCGCAGCGCGGCAAGATAGGCTTTGCCCAATCCGCTCGCATGCATCGGGCGGCGCGAACCCAGGCGCGAACTGATCGTGACCGATTGCGGGCCCTGCTCGCGGTAGACGAGCACCATGCTGTCGGTGTCGAACACCGCCAGGTTGACGGCCTCCCGCGTGCCTTCGAGCAAGCTGAGAAGGATCTGCGGCGCAATCCGCATGAGATCGGTCGACTGCAGCGCGGCCACACCGAGCTGCACCGTTTCGCGGCCCAATCGCCAGCGTGCGGTCGTCGAGTTGGTTTCCAGGAAGCCAAGATCGCGCAGGCGTTCGGCGATCCGATAGGTCGTGCTGCGGCTCAAATTTAGCGCCGTCGCGACTTCAGCAACGCTTGCCTCCGGCACCGACTTGAAGAACTGCAGAATGGCCAACCCGCGCTCGAGCGTGCCCACTGCGGCATCTACAGGCTTGCGCCGATTGCCCGCTCTTTTTTTGGCCGCCGCCATGCTGCTTAGGATATGCCAGCGCGCTCGTGCGCGCATCCCGGTGCGCGAATCGGCAAGGCCGCACTCACCGCGATGAAGCTCTGGAGATAGCTCGCGCCGATCCACAGATTAATCGTTGCGCCGCTGCGCGCGAGGATGGCCGGGCAGTCAAAAAGCATGACTGCGGCGCACTCACGGTCCGCCAGGACAGTCTCGACGTCGATGCCTCTCGATAGGATGTGATGCGCGCGCTCAGGTGCGATGCGCACTTCCTGCCATTTTCCCTCGACGTCAAGCAGGGTACCGCGCCCCGCACGCTCGAGCGAGGACAGCTCCTGCAGCAGGATGGGCGGCGGTGCAGGAACCAACCATCGATCGGGCGCAAAGTGCAGTAACGCCGACCGCCCAGTGGCGTCCCTCAGCACCTGGCCTGCTCCTGCGGGCCATGCGCCGATGGCGGCAGCTTCCATGTTCCTGCCGGGATAGGCAACGAACTCGTAGCACGTGGCGAGCGGCAGTGCGGTGATCGCTTGCGCCACGATGTCGGTACCGGTAGCGCTCATGCTTTCATCCGCTCGCTGGCGGGATCGAAATGAACGCTCGCCGTCACGCGCACGAGTGTTTCCAGACCGTGGAGCGGATCCTGTGCGAGCACGAGGTCGCCTTCGCGCGCGAGATCCCGGCCGAGGAGCGCAAGCCCGATCCACTCCTCCAACGTCGGACTATATACGGCCGAGGTGACGTGGCCGCGCGTGCGTCGCTTGTCACTCATTGCGGTCAGCTGTGCGCCGCCCAGAAACCTTGAGCTCCCGTCGGCCGCTTTGAGGCCGACCAAGATGGGTCTATCAGGCTCTGAAAAGGCGGGCCGCCGCAGTAATTCCCGTCCGACGCATGGATTGTCCCCTTTGAGTAAGCGCCCAAGACCGAGATCCTCGGGAGCCGTCTCTCCGTTGAGCTCTGCCCCCGTGAGATAACCCTTCTCGACGCGCAGGATGTCGAGAGCCTCGAGGCCGTACGGGCTCACACCGCCATCGGCAAGAGCCTGCCACAGCGGCACCGCAATCTGAGGACGGCAGTAGAGCTCGAAGGCAAGCTCACCGGAGAAGCTGGCGCGCAGCACGCGCAATGCACTGCCGCGCCATTCGCCATTCGCGAACTCCATATGCTTCATACCGTCGAGCGTCGCTCTGCATGACGTGCCGAGTACCTCTTGCAGCGTTGCGCGGCTCTGCGGCCCGGCGCACACGATGACGCTCCATGCGTCCGTGACGTCGGTCAGCGTGACGCATGCCTTCGCCCATTCGGTATCTCGCCAGAACTCAAAATGCGACAGCATGAGTTGCGCGTGGCTCGTGCTGGTGGTGGCCAGAAACCGATCCTCTGCGAGCCGCAGCAGAAGCCCATCGTCGAGGACCATGCCGTCCTCACGCAGCGCGACCACGTATTTGCTGCTGCCCACTTTGAGCGTGCTCGCTCGATTCAAGTAGATGCTGTCGAGAAACGGCGCGGCATCGAATCCCGCGACTTCGATCTTGCCGAGCGTTGAGCCGTCAAAAATACCGCCCTGGGCGCGAACACGCGCGGCCTCGATGAGGCCGGCCGCGAATGCGTCCTCTCCGTTGGCCCGGTAGTAGCGCGGCCGCAGCCACAGGTCCGCTGCCTCGAGCACGCCGCCATGGGCTTCATGCCATGCGTGCAGCGCGGTGCGCTGGGTCGGTTGCAGATGGCCTGCAAAGCGATGCCCCGTCAGTGCCATGAGTGTGACCGGCTGATACGGGGGCCGCGTGCGAAAGACACCCACCTCGGGAAGTGGCTGTCCTGAGAGCTCGCCGATGATCGCAGCTCCCAGCACGGAGCTGAATCGCCCCTGGTCGGTTCCAACGCCCAGCGTCGTATAGCGTTTGGCATGCTCGATATGGACGAAGCCCTCTGCGATCGCCTGGCGCAGGTCGGCAACCGTGACGTCATTCTGCAAGTCGACGAATTGACGCTTCTCCTCATCGCGCGGCGCCGGAGAGCGCCAGAACGGCTCAAGATTTGGGCTTGAATCGCCGCAGCCCACGGCTGGGGAGTTCGAATCTGCAGTAAAACCTGCAACTTGCGCCGCCGCGCAACCTGCCGCATGGCCATCGCGGAGGACCTCGGCGAGCTCCAGTTTGCCGTTGGCCGCGCCGCAGCTGAAACGCCACGAGGGTTGTGCGCTCGCATTAAATGACGCGATCTGCGGCACATAGGCTGCGGCGCCGCCCTCGTGCAGAGCACCGTGCACATTGGGTGACCAGCCGCCGCTCACGAGCAGCGCGTCGCAGGCGAGCGTGCGCACCGCATTGGGCGCCGCGAGCGGCGCGATGCGGATGCCGGTGATCGCCGTCCTTCCGGTGGTCCCGAGCACCGCATGTCCCAAAAGGCAATCGACACCCGAGCGCACAAGCTCGGCGCGCATCGATTGAACCGGCCCCGCGTGCAACGCCGCGCGCGTATCGACGATCGCCCGCACGCGCACCCCGCCGTCAAACAGGCGTTGCGCAGCCGCGTAGAGCCGATCGTGGTTGCCAAAGAGCACGCCGTCGTCACCGACGCGCACTCCGTAGCGCGCGAGATAGCGCTCTCCGGCGCCCATCAGCATGACGCCGGGACGATCGTTATCCGCGAAAGCGATGGGACGCTCGGTCGACCCCATCGCAATGACGAGTGATTTGGGTCTGATCCGATACACCGCATCCGCTCCGGGCATGCCACCCGATTGCATGAGGCCAATCACGAGCCCATCCGAGCCGCCGACGACGGCGGTCTCATTGAGCACGCGAACATTGCGCGTTCGCAACTCATGGAGAGCCGTCTTGATCCAGGCTGCACCGGTCGCTCCGTCAATCGTTGCGGCCTCATGATCAAGCTCACCGCCACACTCGACGTCGCGCTCGCAAATCACCACGCGTGCGCCTGCGCGGGCGGCCGCAAGCGCCGCGGCAAGGCCCGCAGGCCCGCCTCCGGCGACGAGCACATCGCACTGCAAATGCTCGCTCGAGGGTTGTCGCAGGTGGGAAGCCCGCGGCGCCGGTCCCAATCCTGCCAGTCGGCGGATGAGTCCCTCGTAAGTGCGCCACGAGGGCCACATGAAGGTCTTGTAGTAAAAGCCCGCGCCTAAAAAGCCGCCACCGAGCTGCAGTACAGCGCTGACGTCATAACGCAATGTAGGCCAGCGATTCTGGCTCGCGATGATCATACCCGGTTGTATCGCCAAACCTGGCGCGGGAAGGTTGGGCACGGCGCTGCCGGCGCCGCCCACCGCAAAGAGCGCATTCGGCTCTTCGAAGCCGGCGGTCAACACGCCGCGCGCGCGCCGGTATTTCGTGCTGCGTGCCATCAATCGCAAGCCCGCGGCGAGCAAGGCGGACGCTGCCGTGTCTCCGCGTCGACCGGTGATCGTGCGGCCGTCGAATGTGAAGGCGATCTCTTCGTCGGCGAGCCGTGCGCCCAGACGACCGTTAGGATGGGTCATGGGGGAAGCGTCGTTGTTGTGCGCGCGCGTCGCTTTCGGCGGCAAGCTTGATATCCAATACCGTGCCGTCGGAGGGGTTACGACGCACTAGAAGCCACGCGCGGCACCCGTTGACATGCTGCCAGTGCTCCCAGCTCATCGTGAGCCGATTGACGCGCAGATAGACTTCGTCGCAGGCATCGGTGCCGGGCTCGGCCAGCGTCTTGCGGAAGCGAAATTCCTCCAGCTCCCGTGCGCCGCAAAAAGGACAATCCAGCCCGGTCAATGGCGCACCGGAAGCGGCCCAAACCCGAGCTCATCCAATCGATGAGCGGTTTGAAAGCGCGCAAGACGCTGATGTCTGATGAGATCGGGCGCCGAGCCGGCGGCCGAGGCGAGAATGGCA
>Ga0302180_10002385_pt1 | contig 14566 bp, 11 predicted proteins | sample I_Palsa_E3_2_FD_200575 | JGI IMG/M metagenome (GOLD analysis project Ga0302180, IMG submission 200575) | Peat permafrost microbial communities from Stordalen Mire near Abisko, Sweden - I_Palsa_E3_2 | ecosystem: Environmental > Terrestrial > Soil > Palsa > Peat permafrost | place: Sweden... | reverse complement strand
CGCGACGAATTTCTGCACCGCGCTGTGGACGAAGTCTTCGAGCCCGGAAACGACCGGGGGGACGATGACCTGCGCCTTCTTGGGAAGGACGGCCGAGATCTTCTTGGCCGGGTCGACGGCTTGGACGAGCTCCTTTGTCACGTAGTCGGCGATGCTCTCCTGGACGGCGGGGTTCTTAATCGCCGTGTCGATATGCGACACGAAGACATCGGTGTTGAGGACCTGTCGGGCACCCCAGACCGAGAGGACGGTCGCGAACAGGCTGATGGAGAAGAGCACGACCAGGAGCCCGGCCAGCCATCGCCGGGTGCGGAACGGTCGCTTCTTCCGACCGCCGTGCTTCCCGGAACCCTCCGATGCCTCCGCGCTGCTGGGCTCGGCTTCCGGCGCGCCGTCGACGTTCGTCTCGTTCATGGCTGCTTCCCCGTTCCTCATCTGTTTCAGCAGTCAAGCGAGCCCGGCCGCCGGCGACAGCCTTGCGCAGCTTGTCGTCGCAACGCTAGTTCTCCTCATCAGAGGCGGGCGGCCACTGGTCCTCAGCAGCGGCGCGTGTGGACGACCCCAGGGAGGGGTGATGGACTACCACTTCGAACCATGACCGGACACTCGTACCTTCTTGCGGAAGCCGGCGGCGGCCTGGACGCCGGAGCACTGGCCATCGTCGCCGCCTGCATCGTCGTGTGGACCCTGCTGTCGGGTCGCCTCGAGCGGCTCTCTATCAGCGCCCCAATCTTCTTCGTCATCCTCGGCGTGGTCACCACCCATGGCCCGACCGCCCTCATCCACTTCAGCCCCCATTCGTCGACGATCGAGTCTCTGGCCGAGGTGACCCTGGCCCTCGTCCTGTTCACCGATGCCTCACGGGTGAACGTCCACGAGCTCCGCCACGATGTCTGGTTGCCGACACGCCTCTTGGGCGTGGGGCTCCCCCTCGCCATCGGCTTCGGTACGGCCGCAGCCTTCGGGATCATCCCGGGCATCTCGCTCTGGGTGGCGGCCGCCACGGGTGCGATCGTGGCCCCCACCGACGCCGCCCTCGGCGCAGCCATCATGGGGGATACAAGAATCCCCAACCGGATCCGCAGGCTCCTCAACGTCGAGAGCGGACTCAACGACGGGATCGCCACCCCGTTCGTCAACCTCTTTCTGGCCGGCGCGGTGACCACCGAGATCGCCCACTCACTGTCCGTGTTCGCCACCGCGGAGGATCTGCTGATCGGGGCGGGGGTCGGCGTCGGCGTGGGTCTGGTCGGCGGGGGGGTGCTGGCCCGGGCCAACACCGCCGGTTGGATCGCACCGGGCTTTCGCACCCTGACCGCCCTAGGGCTCGCCCTGTTCGCCTACGGCGCCGCCCTCGAGGTGCACGGGAACGGATTCGTCGCGGCCTTCGTTGCCGGTATGGCCCTCGGCAGCGTGGTACGCACCGACCTCGAGACCGTGGTCAGCTTCACCGAGGAAGCCGGCGGAACGCTGTCCCTGGTGGTCTGGCTGGTCTTCGGCGCAGCCATGGTGGTACCGGGCCTTCGTCACGCCGTCTGGCAGGACTACGTCTTCGCCGTCCTGGCGCTGACCGTGGTGAGGATGGTCCCGGTGGCCCTGGCCCTCGTGGGATCGCGGCTCGACCGGAACACCGTGGCCTTCATCGGATGGTTCGGTCCTCGTGGGCTGGCGTCGGTGGTCTTCGGCCTCATTGCCTACGACAGCCTGGCGCCGGTCGATGCCGAGCGGGTCCTGTCAGTGGTGACCGTCACCATCACCGTGAGCGTTCTGGCCCACGGTCTCTCGGCCTCACCGCTGGCCTCCCGCTACGGCGCCTTCATCGCCACCCTTGACCGACCCGGACCAGAACAACGCAGCACGCCGACCATGCGTCCGCGGGCCAGCCTGGGTGGCCATGTGGGAACCAAGCCCTGATCGGGACGACGACCTGCCGGCGCACCATGGACGGGTGCTCTGATGTCGGACCACGCGCCGTTGGCGCCGATCGGTACAGTTCCGATGTCGATAGCGGAACTGGGGTCGATATCGGAACAGGGTAGGATAGGGCGCGTTAAAAGGGGGCACCATGCTCGATCTGGCGATCGTCGGAGGCGAGGTCATAGACGGCACGGGCTCGCCCCGCCGTCGGGCCGATATCGGGATCCGCCAGGGTCGGATCGTGGCGGTCGGCAGCCTCGACGAGCCGGCGCACCGGCGGATCGACGCATCCGGCGAGGTGGTCACGCCGGGTTTCATCGATGTGCACACCCACTACGACGCCCAGGTGGCATGGGACCCCCACCTGACGCCCAGTCCGCTACACGGCGTGACGACGGTGATCGGCGGCAACTGTGGATTCACCCTCGCCCCGATGGAGGAGGAGGCGGCGGAGTACCTCGTCGAGCTACTCGCCCGGGTGGAGGGGATGCCGCTCGCCACACTCAAGGCCGGGGTGGACATCGCCTGGAAGACCTTCCACGGCTATCTCGACACCGTCGAGGGCAACACGGCGGTCAACGCCGGCTTTCTGGTCGGCCACTCCACGGTTCGCCGGCTGGTGCTCGGCGAGGACTGGCGTCGACCGGCCAGCGACGCCGAGGTCGACGCGATGAGCCGCCTCATCGACGAGAGCCTCGCCGCCGGCGCCCTGGGCCTCTCGTCGTCGTGGTCCGAGACGCACAACGACGCCGCCGGCGACCCGGTGCCCTCCCGGTACGCGACCGAGTCCGAGCTTCTGCGACTGTGCGCCACGCTTCGCCCACATCCGGGCACGTGGCTCGAGTTCCTGCCCTGGGCCGTCGGGGCGTTCCCGCGCGAACGGTGCGAACTCATGGCCAGGATGTCCGCGGCGGCCGAACGCGCGCTCAATTGGAACCTTCTCCTCGTGCGGCCCGACATCACCGATGATGCGATCGCCAGTCGGCTGTTGGCGTCGGATCTCGCCGTCGCCGAGGGTGGTTGCGTCTTCGGGCTCGCCTTGCCGATACCGCAGACCCTGTACCTGAATCTGGAGTCCGGCTTCCTCTTCGACTTCGACCCGGTGTGGGCTGACGTCATCGCGAAACCCCACGATGAGAAGGTCCGGATGCTGCGCCTGCCCGAGGTCCGCCAACGCCTCGAGTCCGCCGCCAAGGCGAGCAGGGGTATCTGGTACGACCTCGAGCGCCTCCGTTTCGAGCGGGTGGAAGCGGCGGCGTTCGCCGACGTCCAGGGAGTTCCCGTCGCCGAAGCGGCAAGGCGACGCGGCGCCAGCGCGTTCGACCTGCTGTTCGACGTGGTCCTCGCGGACGACCTCCGCACCATCCTGATGGTTCCCCCGATCGGCGACGACCCGGACTCGTGGAGGCGGCGAATGGAGCTACTCGACGACCCCAGGACACTTGTCGGAGGTTCGGATGCCGGCGCACATCTGGACATGTCCGACACCTTTTCGTTCTTCACCGACTTCGTGGGCACGACCGTGCGGGAGCGTCAGCTCCTACCCCTCGAGACGGCGGTCCGCATGGTCACCGACGACGCCGCCCGGGCGTTTGGTCTCCGCAACCGGGGCCGGATAGAGCCGGGCTACGCAGCCGACGTGGTCGTCTTCGACGAGAGCCTCGTACGGAGCAAGCCCATCGAGACACGCGACGACCTTCCCGGCAACGGCAGCCGCCTCTTCGCCGAGGCGGAGGGCATCGACTGGGTGCTGGTGAACGGAGAGGTGATCGCCGCCAGCGGAGAGCTCACCGAGTCGCGCCCGGGGACCGTGCTGCGCTCCGGGCGCGACACCGAGACCGTCCTCGCTCGCCGGTGACCTCAAGTGGGCTCGGTCTCACCCGACGGCGGCGATGAACCTGCGCAGCTCGCCGGGGATGTCCCGCCCGGCCGGCTGGTAGGCGATCTCGGTGAGGCCCTTGTTCTGCCACTCGGCGAGCCGTTCGCGTAGCTGCGCCGGCTCTCCGGTCAGCGTGACGGAAGGCAGCAGGGCGATCCCCTCCATGACGGCCGGACGGTCCCGGTCGGTGACGCGGAGGAGATGACCCTCGTGGACCGCCAGGTGCCGCTGCTCCGCCGGTACCTGCTCGACCGTGTCGCGCCACGTCCGGCCACCCGGTAGCCGGTCGACCGCCTCGGAGCCTCCGCGTTCGTACGCACCGTGGTAGACGACGGCCAACGCATGACCGGCAGCGTCTACCACGCGGTCGTCGGCCAACTCCTCGCCTTCCAGTACGGTGCCGAAGGCCAGGAGCCCACGCCATGGCGGGAGGTCGTCTCCGACTGCGGGACGGCCCGACGCGAAGACGCCATCGCCCAGACGGGCGGCCACACTCCGGCCTTTGGGCCCGTCGGCTCCGATGAGCAGGGGCACGTCCGTCGGCGGTCGCTCCATCATTTTGATGATCGCACCCTCCCACCTCGCCTCCTCCCCGCGCAGGAGCGCCCGGAGCACCTCCACGTACTCCGCGACATCGGACCATCGCATGGGACGCTGACCCAGCGTGAAGCGACCGGTGAAACCGGCCCCGACTGCTGCCGCCACGCGGCCGGGAGCCAGCTCGGCGAGGGTGGCGATCGCCGACGCGTTGACCATCGGATGACGCAGGGCGGGAACGAGCACGGCCGGCCCAAGCCCTATGGCCGACGTCCGTTCTGCCGCGAGGGCCAGCACCATCCACACGTCTGCGTACATGGAGGGCGAGTCGTAGCACCAGGCGCGCCGGTATCCCAGGCTCTCGGCAAGGACGATGTGATCCGGTGTGGACAGCGTCGGCGCGAACGCACAAGAGATCTGCATAGTGCTCCTACGGGCTTTCGAGTCGGGCGAGGTGCCGCGTCGACCAGCTTTCCATGTTGGAACACCTCAGTGGACGAGGCGGTCGGCGGAGGCCCAGTACCGGGCCCGGATCGCCTTCTTGTCGGGCTTTCCGAGCGGGCTCATCGGTATGGAGTCGACGATGTCGACGGACTTCGGCGCATGGTGGGAGCCCTTCCGTTCCTTGACCAGGGTGATGAGCTCCTCACTGTCGAGCGTCGCCCCCTCGCGCAGCGTGACCACCGCGGTCACCGCCTCGCCCCACTTCTCGTCGGGCACTCCGACCACGGCCACCGCCGCCACCGCGGGATGTGTGCCGATCACGTCCTCAACCTCGCGCGGGAAGATGTTGAACCCTCCCGACACGATCATGTCCTTCTTGCGATCGACGATCGTGAAGAACCCGTGCTCATCCTCCCGGGCGACGTCGCCGGTGTGCAGCCAGCCGCCCTCGAGCGCCTGGGCCGTCTCTTGGGGCTTGTTCCAATAGCCCTTCATCACGAGCGGGCCCCTGACGCACAGCTCCCCCGGCTGCCCGCGCGGGACCTCGTTGCCGTCGTCGCCGAGCAAGGCGACGCGCACCCACGGCACGGGGCGGCCGCACGAAGACAGCCGATCCAGGTCGCCGGGATCGTGCTCCTCCTTGCGTAGGACGCACACCGTCTGGGGACACTCTGTCTGTCCGTAGAACTGGAAGAAGATCGGACCCAGTTTCCGGATCGCCTCCTGCAGGCGAGTCGGGGACATCGGCGACGCCCCGTAGTAGATGGTCTGGAGACTCGACAGGTCCGTCTGGCCGAATCGCGGATGATCCAAAAGGGCGTAGATCATCGACGGCACCAGCATCATCGTCGTGATCCGGTGGTGCGCAATGGCGTCGAGCACCGAGCCCGCCTCGAACGCGGGCAACACACGCATCGATCCGCCACGCAGCAAGAGCGGCACGATCAGCGACGAGCCGGCGTGGCTGAGCGGCGTGCAGACCAGGTGACGAACCTCCTCGGGCCACTGCCACTCCGAGACCATGATCTGGGCCATGGCGGCGCTGGCCCGGTAGGTGTTCATCACTCCCTTGGCCTTGCCCGTCGTACCTCCGGTATAGGCGAGGGCAGAGACGTCCTCGGCGTCGACCGGCGGCCCGACCAGCCGCCGGGGGTCGAACGTCGCCGCCAATGCCACCAGATCCACCCCGACCTTCGCCTCACCGTAGGAAAGCAGCCTCTTCAGTCCCGGCACGCGCTCCCGCAGCTGTCCGGCCCGTTCGGCGAAGCTCGGGTCGAAAATCATGGTCTCGATGCCCGCGTCCTCCAGCACGTAGGCGTGGTCGTCCAGGGAGCCGAGCGGGTGCAGCGGGGTGTTCCGGCAGCCGCCGACCATCACCGCTCCCATGGAGCACAGCACCTCCGGCCGGTTCTTGGAGAGCGTTGCCACCCCGTCACCACAGACGATGCCCTCTGCGTGAAAGGCCTGCACGTAGCGACTGATCTCGTCCCGGAGCTGAGCGGCCGTGAGCGCGTCGTCGTCAATATAGAGGCACGGCCGGTCCCCGCTGCGATCGAGCGCGGCGATCAGCAGGTCCGGGAGAAGGCGTGGACGGTAGAGGTCCTTCACGAACCGAGCGCCTCCTTCACCTCTCGGATACGCTCCGCGCGGGGCAGCGGCGGCCCGGGTTCGAGGGGTTCGTCGATACCCAGTTCGTGCAGGGCAGCCTGCGTGAGCGGGTGGACGACGGCGGCCATGTGCAGGAACCGGAGGTCGTCGGTGTGGCCGGCGTCGAAGAGATGACCGGCGACGGCCAGGATGGCCGCCATCTTGAGCGACTGGAAGGCCCGGTACCACGGCCGATGTCGGCTGGTGATTCCGGTCAGCCGCTCCCAGAGGGCGACGAACTCGTCGGCCGACATGCCTCCGGCCACGGAGGTGAACGAGCCGGGTGCTGTCCAGAGCACTTCGGCCCACCCAACGTCGGCCAGCGGGTCACCCACGGACGCCATCTCCCAATCGAACACGGCGGTGACCTCGTCACCCTCGAAGGCGAAGTTGCCCGGCTTGGCATCCCCGTGGACGAGCGTGACCGACGGGCATTGCTCCGGCTGCTGCTCGCGCAGCGCCGCCATGAGGCGTTCGAGCGCGGGGAGGGAACCCCGCTGGGTGCGGCGGATCTCGCCGAACCAGTGTGCCAGCTCGCGGTCGACATAGTCGCAGCCGTCGCTCGTCGCGTCGAGCCCGGTGGCCCGCGGATCGACGGAGTGGATGGCCGCGATCTGTCCGACCATGCTCTCGCACATGCGCCGGACGCGACCGGGATCTGTCGCCAGCTCTTCCGGAAAGCCCTGCTCGTAGACGGCGCCGGGCAGCCGTTCCATCACGTAGAACTCGGACCCCAGCACCTCGCCCGTGGGCTCGAACCACAGCGGGCGCGGCGCGCGCACGGGCGTCGGAGCCAAGGCGCGTAAGACGTCGTACTGGCGCCTCAGATCGTACGGCTCGAGCAACCCGGGCGCGGGCGGCCGGGCCCGGATGACGACGTCTCGTCGCTCGTCCCCGCCGGCCGCGGTCCAGCAGAGTGTCACCAGGAAGGTCTCGGCCGAATGGCCCCTCTCCAGGCGATCGAGCCCCTCGATCCGAACGTCATGGGCATCCGCCAGCCGCGCGGCGAACCACGACGTCAAACGGCGCTCGAGGTCCATCAGCCGGGTGCGAACCGGATGCGGATGCGGTCGTAGGCCCGGGCGAAACTGGCGGGCAGGATCTTCGGCTCGAGCGGGTCCACCAGCTCCCAGTCCGGTATCCGCCGGAGCAGCTCCTCGAACATCACCCGGATCTCGAGGCGCGCCAGCTGCGCGCCCAGACAGAAGTGCGTGCCGAACCCGAACGCCACATGGCGGTTGTGGGCCCGGGTCACGTCGAGCACCTCGGGAGATTCGAACGCCCGGGGGTCACGGTTGGCCGAGGCGTACAGGAGCAGGAGCTGGTCCCCCCGTCGGATCCGCTGACCGTGCAGCTCGTGGTCTTCGCTGGCGGTCCGGCGCATGTTGAGAACCGGCGAGACCCAGCGGATGAACTCTTCGACCGCCGGGCCGGACAACAGGTCGGGACGGTCGAGCAGGAGCTGTCGCTGATCTGGCTGCAGCGCCAGTTGGCGGATCATCGAACCGATGACCGTGCGGGTCGTCTCGGCTCCCCCGTCGAGAATCAAGATGGTCTCGTCCAGTACATGCTTGGTATCCCACCCCGCCGTGCCGGCCCACAACGAGATCAGGTCGTCCCGCGGCTCGATCCTCCGCTCCTCCACCAGCGCCGTCGTGACCTCTGCCCACTCACCTATCACCGGGACGAGGCCGGGGTGCGAGACGTGCGGAGGCCCCGCCGGCGAGGTCTGCCCCGCAAGCAGCATCACCTGCTCGGACCAGAACCGGATCCGCTCCCACATCTCCGGTGGGTAACCGAGCAGATCGCCGATCATCATCGCCGGGAGCCTCGAGGCGATCGCCTCGATGGCCTCGCACGCACCCTGCGGGACCACCGCGTCGAGTATCCCGGTGACGTGCCCGCGAACCTGGTCCTCGTAGGCCCGCACGCCCCGGGGTGTGAACCGGCGGGCCACCAGGTTCCGTTGGGCCTGGTGCACGGGGTCATCCAGATTGATCATGGACTGGTCGGCGGTTTGATCGATATGGGGGCGTGACCCGTAGAGCGACGTATAGCGCGCCCCGTCACGCTCGATCGCCAGGATGTCCTCGTAGCGCGCGATCACCCAGAGTCTCTGCACCGGGTCCCAGAACGCCGGCGCTTCGTCCCGTAGCCACGCGTAGGCCTCCCACGGATCGACGTAGAACTCCGGATCGAGGACGTTGATCGGTGGGGCGGCCCCGACGTCGGTGGTCATGTGTGCGACACCCCCCGGTCGGACTCGGTCCCCAGACCGTGCTCCGGCCATTCCCCGGTGATGATGCTCTCCATGATCCCGTAGCCGACGGCGTCACCCTCACGGACGCGGATGGGGGTGTCCCTCAGCTGTCCCAAGAGGGCCAGGTGCTCGTCGTCCCAGCAGTCGGCGATGTGCTCGCCATCGAGGTGCAGGGGACCCATCCACGAACCGTGAATGTGGCCTTTCCACGACCCGTAACCGGCCGTCTTGAGAAAGAACCCGGACTCTCCCAGCGCCTCGACCTCAATGACGCGTTCCTCCCCGCTGTCCATGCGAAGGAGCAGCTGGCCGTCGCGGACGAAACGGGTCCGGGGGTCGTAGCGCATCCGCGGTTCGACCGACCTCACGGCCGCCTGGGTGCCGTCGCCGCCATTGACGTACGCCGAGGCGTAGTTCCATGCCCCACCGCTGAGGAAGATGGCGGTCTCGTAGTACGAATTGTCCGGCCGGCGGTAGAACGATGGCGTCCACTTCATGATTCCCCGGGGCGCGCCCGGGCCGCGCGCTATGGCGGCGGTAGCCCCGATCAGGTCGTTCGGCGCCACGCCGACGCCCTGCCTGACGCCCCAGGAGTGATCGCGGAACCCGAAGGCACTCTCTTCCCCGAGCTCGTAGGTCTCCCCGCCGACGTCGATCCTGCCGGTCGCCCAGCCGCCCTGGTGATACCGGATCACGTTCACGTCCACACGGTTCGTGCGCCGGTTGCGCACGAGATTCCGCTCCTCGAAGAAGGGTGGGGTCACACCCGAGAGCACCACATCGAAGGAGATCGGCTGGATTTCGTTCGGCTCGAGCCGGACCCGAATCTTCCGCAGGGGTTCGACGACCTCATAGACGAGCGGGCCGATCGCCGTCTCTTCCGGCGCCGAGGCCAGCTCACGGCTGGCGCGCACCGCCCACTGCTCGCGTCCCCGTGAGATGCCGCCGAAACCGTCGATGACACCACGGTTGTGGTACTTCCCGAGTCCGAAGTCGAGCTGTACCGACCCGTCGGTCGTGGCGATCGAAACCCAGATCTTCTCCGTCCAGGCGTAGTCGGACTCCGAGACCGTGGCGAACGTGTCGACGAGCTGATGATGGAGCGCCTCGTCCGCGCCGTACAGAGGCCCGATATCCCGGATCGCCACGTCTACTCCCCTCCGTGTCCCACACCCGTCTCAGGCGCCGACGTATTGACATCGACGTCGAACCACATCGCCAGAACCTACCACCGGCCAACCACCGACCGGCGAGGGAGGCCGACGCGCCGGGGCCACCTCGACCACCGGTCAACGGGACCACCCCGGGTTGGCCGGCATCCCCGTCGCATGGAGTGGACGGCTCCGCCGGTAGGTGTCCACGATGGGCGCCAGTTCATCGGGCGTGGCGCCGTGGAGGATGACGCTGTCAGCACCCAGCTCGAACTGGCTCGTGATGGTAGCCACGCACTGCTCGGGTGTTCCGACCGCGGCGGCCGCCAGCCACCCATCGGGGATCAACGTCGCCAGATAGTCCAGGTCGGCCCGGGTCGAACGGGCGTCGAATGCCCCCTGGAAGCCCCGTACGAACGGGTCCGAGAGGAACCGGTCGAGCACGGCCGGGTCCCAACCGTTGGCATCGACGAGGAGACGTCCGTACCCCCGGAGGTACGACGCCATTCTCCCGACGGTCTTCATATGCCGGCTGTCCTCGTCTACGTGGTCCCCGACCGTGGCAAGGACCGACCAGACTCTCACCGAGGACGGATCTCTTCCGGCGCGCTCGGCCCCGTGCCGTACGGCCTCGACCGAGCTGACGAGGGCCTCGTCCCCGAGGAAGGTGTGGAGCACGACCCCGTCCATGCACGCCCCGGCCAGCTCCAACGTACGCTCACCGATGGCCACCAACATGAGAGGTATCCGCTCCCGGAACTCAGAGTCCTGATGGAGGCGCGGAAAGGTCCCCAGCGGACCGCGGTAGTCGACGATCGTCTCGCCGGCCCAGAGCCGGCGCAGGATGATCGCTGCGTCCTGAAGTTGCGCGCTGGTCACCGGCTGCAGTCCCATGCTGCGGAACAGGGCGTCGAAGCCTCTTCCCAATCCAAGGGCGAACCGTCCAGCGCTGAGGCGATGCATCGTCGTGGCGAAGGTGGCGGTAACCAGGGGGTGGCGGGTGTTGTGGTTGGTGGCCGCCGTGGCGATCCCGAGGGTGCGGCTCGACGCCGCCGCCGCGCCGCACAGCGTTGACGCGTCTTTGAGGTTGAACCTCTCGGACACGAACACGGACCCCAGGCCGAGTTCCTCGGCGCGGCGGACCTCGTGGAGCAGGTCCTGGGGCCGGTCCGAGTGACCTGCCAGTGCATAGAAACCCAGTTCGGTCAGTTGCTCCATGTCCGACCTCTCACCCCCGCGGAGTATTGCATGAGTTGATGTCAATGTCGCCCTCGCTAGTATCGGCCGGTGCGCGCACTCAGGGTCACCAGGTGGCACCGTGAGGCCGAGTTCGTCGAGATCGACGAGCCCGTCGCCGGACCGGGGCAGGTCGTCATCAGAGTCGGCGGCGCGGGCTTATGCCATTCCGATCTGCACATGATGCACGGGGACCCTGACACTCCGCCGCCATTGCCCCTGCCGTTCACATTGGGACACGAGAACGCAGGGTGGGTGGCCGAGGTGGGACAAGGTGTCACCTCGGTCTCACTGGGTCAGCCCGTCGCCGTGTACGGAGCGTGGGGCTGTGGCCGTTGCGCCCGATGCGCTCTCGGCGTCGACAACTACTGCGAGACGAATCTGCCCGAAGCGGGCGGCGGCCTGGGCACAGATGGGGGCATGGCCGACTACATGCTCGTCCCGGACGCCCGCTACCTGCTGGCCCTGCCCGACGGCCTGACGCCGGCACAGGCTGCACCGTTGACCGATGCCGGGCTGACTCCCTTCCATGCCGTGAAGCGATCCCTGCCGAAGCTCGACGCGACCGCCTGGGCCATGGTCATCGGCGTCGGCGGACTGGGCCACATGGCGATCCAGATCCTCAAGGCCACGTCCGCCGCGCGGGTGATCGCGGTCGACACCCGGCGAGAGGCCCTCGATCTGGCCGTCTCCCTCGGAGCCGACGTCGTCGTCGAAGCTGGTGACGGCGTCGCCGGCCAGGTGCGCGAGGCGACCAGGGGACTGGGGGCCGACGTGGTCCTCGACTGCGTGGGGACCGACGAGACCTTGGGAACGGCCGTGACCTCGGCCCGCACGCTCGGCGATGTCACGCTGGTTGGCGTCGCTGGCGGCTCGGTCCCCTTCGGATACCTGACTGTTCCCCGCGAAGTGTCCCTGCAGAACGTCTACTGGGGTAGCCGCACCGAGTTGGGCGAGGTTCTCTCGCTGGCCTCCCGCGGGCTGCTCCGCCCGCAGACCACGGCCTTTTCGTTAGACCAGGCCCTCCATGCCTACAGGGCACTCGACCGCGGTGAGCTCTTGGGGCGGGCCGTGGTCACCCCCTCGTCGGCGTGAGCTCGGGCGGGGGATCGCGCCGGAGGATGCGGGCGTGAAGCCAACCGTGAGGCACATCGACGAGGTGAGCGGGGGATGGCTCTCCGAAGCTCTCGGAGTCCGCGTGCGGTCCGTCCGGGCCGAGCCAATCGGTACGGGCCAGACATCAGCCACCTACCGGCTTGCCATCGACTCCGACGCGTGCCCGTCGAGCCTCGTCATAAAATTTGCCGCCGGCGATGACGCGACCTGCCGCCGGGTGGCGACGGGCCATAGAAGTGAAGTCGGCTTCTACCAGAGTCTGGCTGCGTCACTCGGCGTGCGCACGCCGTCGTGCTGGTACGGCTCGATCGACGAGGACGGATCCCGGTTCACCCTGGTCGTCGACGACCTCGCTCCGTGGCGACCCGGACGGCAGATTGACGGATGCAACCTGGCTCAGGCCACCGCGGCGGTGCGGTACCTCGCCGCTCTCCACGCTTCCCGGTGGAACGACAGCTCGCTGCACGAAATCGACTTCCTCGTCCCCGTCACCGGGGAGAGGGCCGTCTTTCTCGGCGAACTGGCCCGGCGAGCAACCGATGCGTTCATCGACCGCTACGGATCACGACTGGACGCGGACGACAACGCCACCTTGCGCGCGGTTGCGGGCAAGCTCGTCGAGTGGCAACTGTGCCGGGAACGGCCCTTCGCCATGGTCCACGGGGACTTCCGACCCGACAACCTTTTGTTCTCGCCTGACGGCTCGGGCGTCGTCGCCGTCGACTGGCAGACCTTGACGGTGACGCTTCCCGCCCGCGACCTCTCCTACTTCGTGGGGACGGCACTCGATCCCGCGCAACGCCGCGCCGTCGAGCGGGATCTGGTCGCCGTCTACCACCGAGAGCTGTCCGACCGCGGCGTCATGGCGTACTCCCTCGAGCAGTGCTTCGCGGACTACAGAATCGGCCAACTCCAGGGCCCGATGATCACCGTGCTCGGCTCAATGACGTCGGCAGAGGATCGCGGGCAGGCGACAGATGAGATGTTCCTGATCATGGCCGAGCGCTCGTGCGCCGCAATCAGGGAGCTCGATTCTCTCGGCGCACTGCAGTCTTGACGACCCCCGTGGAAGATCTCAGAACCCGGTGAGAAGGCGCGGATACTCCCTGTACACCTCGCCGCCGTCGACCACGAGCGTCTCCCCGTTCACCCAGGAGGCCTCGTCGCCAGCGAGGAAGAGAACGGCGCGTGCAATGTCGCCGGGGCTACCCGCTCGGCCAAGGGGGATGCTGTCGATGAAGCGGTCCCGGACCGCTTGACGAGTCGGCGCGGTCATCGGAGTATCGACGAAGCCGGGCGAGATGGCGTTGACGCGTATCCCTTCCTGCGCCACCTCGAGGGCAGCCACCTTCGTGAGCATCTCCACACCGGCCTTGGCACTGCAGTAGGCGCTCATACCCTCCCCGGGTTGGCGGGCGTTGATGGAGGCGATGTTCACCACGGCTCCGCCGTCGCCCTGTCCGACCATCTGCCTGACCTCATGTTTGATCGACAGGAAGACACCGGTCAGGCAGACGTCCACCACCGTTCTCCACGAATCGAGAGAGTGGTCCCGGATGGGGGACAGCGTGCCGATGCCCGCGGCGTTGACGCCGATGTCCAGGCGTCCGAAACGTTCGACGGCGGCTTCCACCAGCGCACGCACCTCGTCCTCCGCCGTCACGTCGACCCTGGCGGTCGCGCATCGAGTCGGATCCCAGGTCCTGGCACACTCCGCCAGCGCCTCATCGTCCCGATCACCGATGACGACCCGGGCGCCCTCTTCGAGGAGGGCCTCGGCCGTCCGCCGCCCGATGCCCGATGCGCCTCCCGTGACGACTGCGACCTTTCCTTCGAACCGATTCCCCATGGTCCCTTCCTCTGCGGCGCGACATCGCCTGCCCGTCGTCGGTGCCGTGGTCTGCACTCGCCGGACCGGGTGCGGACGGCGTTCAGGCCGTGGTCTTGGACCTCAACTCAACCCAGCGTTCCCCGTGCTCCTCAGCGACCACCGCCATGCGCCGCCAGCGCTCCAACTGCCCGCCGGGGATAGTCATGTCGAACGACGTCTGCAGGCGAAACTCGACCACCACCGCCCCGTCCGGGCCAGCTTCGTACGCGTACGGCGCGTTGGACGGTACGAAGAAGCCGTCTCCGGCACAGAGTTGCTGCGCTCCCAGATTGATGGACCCCTCGACCACGTAGTACAGGCAGTCACCGCTGTGACTGTGCCGGGGCAGCACATAGTGCGGCGCCAGCCAGGCCCGCACGAGGCTGAAACCCTCATCACCCTCGCCCCGAAACACCAACCTGTCATCGATTCCGAGGGCGATGGTCGGAGAGCGCGGACCGTCCTCCGCCAAGGCCTTGCGGTCCTCGGGGTCGAACAGTGGTGGCGAC
>Ga0302180_10002382_pt1 | contig 14578 bp, 11 predicted proteins | sample I_Palsa_E3_2_FD_200575 | JGI IMG/M metagenome (GOLD analysis project Ga0302180, IMG submission 200575) | Peat permafrost microbial communities from Stordalen Mire near Abisko, Sweden - I_Palsa_E3_2 | ecosystem: Environmental > Terrestrial > Soil > Palsa > Peat permafrost | place: Sweden... | reverse complement strand
CAATGACTATCACTCGCGTGCCCTCTGAAATGTTCGCCAACAAATCCCCTACGGGAAGCTTGAGGTCTTCGGGTGGTTGAAGCCGGGTGACTCTTGCTCCGAGGGCTTCGCCCAACATTGAATACATTCCGAATGTGGGATCGGCAAAAAGCAGCTCCTCGCCCGGGTCCAGATAGGTTGTAAAGAGCAGGGACAGGGCTTCGTCCATCCCGTTGGTGAGCAGTACTTGTTCGGGCGCTACGCCCGCAAAATTTGCCACCAACTGCTCGCCATCCTCGCGCTTCGGATAGAAGGACAGCTCTTTCGCCGAGAGCGAACGCAGGCGCGCCAAGACTCGGGGCGAGCATCCGGCCATACTCTCGTTGAGATCGAGGTTCAGGCGGGCGCGGCTCGCGATTGGCGAACGGTAGGGACTTAGCGCGGCTACTGTTTTTCGCGGCTTCAACATGCTATGGGCGTCGATGGAATGCACCTGAACAATAAGCGATGAGTTTACTTGATCCGTTTCAACGATTGCAGCTCGGGCCCAGGGCCCAGAGACCTCAGAGACCCGGAATGGCCATCGGCGGACGGGCGAGGGCGCCCGGCGTCCACTCATGACTTTCGGCTTGCGTACTTCACGACCAGGAAGATCGCCGTGCAGATCGCGAAGTCCACCAGCAGACCCAAGTCTTCCTGGAAAAGCCGATGTCGCACCGCGCGGGGCAGGTGTGGCATGAGCAGGTAGTAGATGGCATTGCCTGCCAGCACGGCCAGGAGCGCGTCGAGAAAATTCTGCATCGTCTTGTTTTTGGATTTGTTCTCGACGGCCTTGTTCAAGTCGAACCTCCTCGCAGCTTCTAATGTCGACTGCCACATCGCCTGCTAACATCGCTTAAGATGCTCGAACCGTCCACCCCAGTGCAGTTTGTTAAGGGCGTTGGTCCGCGCCTGGCCGAGGTGCTGGCGGCCAAGGGTTTGGCGACTGTCGAAGACCTCCTGCATTACCTGCCCTTTCGTTATGAAGACCGGCTGAACCCGCGCTCGGTGGCCGAACTGCGCGCCGGGGAGATGGCGACCGTCATAGCCGAAGTCCGCAATTCCGGGCTGTTTCGTACCCGGCGCATGCCTATTTTTCAGCTAACCGTGGGTCAGGGGCGGACCCGACTGAAGTGTATATGGTTCAACGCCGCTTACCTCCAGGACCGGTTCCAGGCCGGGCAGATGATCGCGCTCTACGGCAAGGTCGAAGCGGATCGCGACGGCGGATTGCAGATCGTGCAGCCCCAGTTTGAGATTCTTGGCGATGTTAACGAAGAGGGCGGAGCGGATGATGCCGAAAAAAATGCAGCTGCTTCCCTCGAGATCGGGCGGATTGTTCCGATTTACGAATCGACTGGACAGGGAAGGCTTACGCCGCGTTGGTTTCGGCGGATTATTCGATGGACCCTGGAGAGTTTGAATCCTGATCTGCCGGATCCAATTCCGGCGGCGGTGCGGTCGCGTTTGGGTTTGATGTCCCGGCGCGACGCTCTGTGGAAGGTACATTGGCCGGATGCGGGCGAAAGCTTTAATGATCTGCTGTCCTCGCGCACCCCGGCGCATCTTCGGATGATCTTCGATGAGCTGTTTTTTATTGAGCTCGGGCTCGAACTGAGGCGGCGCGAACAGAAGGCACAGACGGGAATTGCTTTTCAGCTTAACGCGGGGGTTCGAGAGGCGATTAAGAAGATACTGCCCTTTCATCCGACTGCTGCGCAGAAGCGCGTGTTGAAGGAGATCGCTAGCGACATGCAGGCGGCCGGCCCGATGCGGCGGTTGCTGCAGGGGGACGTGGGATCGGGCAAGACGATCGTGGCTTTCCAGGCAGCGATCATCGCGATTGAAAATGGGTATCAGGTGGCGCTGATGGCTCCTACGGAGATTCTGGCGCAACAGCATTATTTTTCCGCGCGGCAGATTCTGGAACAGGCGGGGTATCGCATCGTGCTGCTGACGGGTTCAATGGAGCCGGATCAGAAGCGCAATGTGCGGCGGCATATCGCCCAGGGGAATGCTCAGCTGGTGATTGGGACTCATGCGCTGATTCAGGATCGGGTGGAGTTTGGAAATCTGGGGCTGGTGGTTGTCGATGAGCAGCATCGGTTTGGAGTAATGCAACGGCTCAAACTGATGAGGAAATCTGATGAGGGACGCGGCGGTCGTGTGGAGACGGGGCTTCGCCCCGTCTTGCCGGGCGGGGACGCCCGGCGCTCCACGGATGCTGAGCCTGATGTTCTGGTGATGACGGCTACGCCTATCCCTCGGACGCTTGCGCTTACGCTTTATGGCGATCTTGATGCTTCGGTGCTGGATGAACTGCCCCCGGGACGAACACCGGTGGTTACTCGCGCCGTGGCAGACGAGCGTGCGCCTGAGGTTTGGGATTTCGTTCGCAAGCAGATTGCGGCTGGACATCAGGCATATGTCGTGTATCCGGTGATTGAGGAGAACGAAGAGCGCGAGCTTAAGGCAGCGCAGCAGATGCATCGGCAACTCCGGGAAAAGATCTTTCCTGACCTCAATGTCGGCTTGTTGCACGGCCGACTTGATGCTGACGAAAAAGAGCGCGTGATGCGCGAGTTTCAGCGAGGGGAGATTGAAATTCTGGTTGCGACTACGGTGATTGAAGTTGGCGTCGATGTGTCGAACGCCACCGTTATGGTGATCGAACATGCCGACCGCTTCGGGTTAGCGCAATTGCATCAATTGCGCGGACGCATCGGGCGCGGCGCGGCAAAATCTTATTGCGTCCTCATGCGCGGCGGAAAAGTTTCCGAAGAGGGCGAGCGGCGGCTTGGCGCCATGGTTCGCTCGAACGACGGTTTCCAGATCGCGGAACTTGATCTCGAACTCCGCGGTCCGGGGGAATTTTTTGGGACTCGGCAGGCCGGCATCCCGAGCTTTCGCGTGGCCAACATCATTCGGGACCGGCAGTTGCTGGAGGCGGCAAAGCGCGAGGCGGCGTTCGTCATTTCGGGGCCGAATACTGAAATATCAAAGGAAGAAATTGATCGCGCGCTTCGCGAGATGCGGTCGCGCTGGGCGACGAACTATGGGCTGGTCGAGGTGGCCTAGAGCAGACACCCTTTTCCCTTGCCGTTAATGTTGCTTTCGAACTCTTGGTTTTGAACTCTCGAAAATCAGATCAAAAACGGCGGACAAAAAAAGAGTATGCGCTCCGGACCGGCAAAGTTTATTCTTCCATGGCTGCGCAACTTTCCGAAGCCGTTGTGTTTAAATGCGTGAGAGGCCCACACCGAAGGTGTCTTCTGCGCGGACGGTATGTGCACCGCTCGACGTGGTTCCTGACTGCACGCCGTTCGGCAACCGCATTTGCGGCGAGACCATTTCCAGCCTCAAACGCTGAACGACAATTCCGCGGACCCTCCGGGTTCGCCACTGCAACTCTTTGGAGAGAGAAAGGCCCACATGACAAGAATCCTTAGGAAGTTTGGTTGCTGGAGCGCAGGGCTCGCCTTGGCGCTTTCGACAGTGATTTTGCCGACGCTGGCTGCTGCTCAAGACCAGGATGAGCAGGAAGATCCTCCCACTCGCGTGGCTCGACTTGGGTACATGGAGGGGTCGGTTTCGTTTCAGCCAGCTGGGGAAGACGATTGGGTACAGGCTGTGCCGAATCGTCCGATGACTACGGGGGACAAGCTCTGGGCGGATAAGGACTCGCGCGTCGAATTGCAGCTGGGATCGGCGGTGATTCGGCTGAATGAGAATACCGGGTTTTCTTTTTTGAACCTCGATGACAATACGATTCAGATCCAGCTTACTGCCGGCTCGATCAATTTCCGTGTGCGACGGCTGAAGGACGACGATGATTTCGAGGTGGATACTCCGAATCTCGCGTTCACGGCTTCGGAGCCGGGAAGCTATCGGGTGGAGGCTAGCGACGATGGCACTTATACGGTCGTCGCCATACGCGACGGCGGGGGCCAGGCGACCGGCAACGGACAAACCTACACCGTGCACGCCGGACAGAGAGCCACGTTCAATGGCACGGATTCACTGAACGCGGATGTGGATGAGATTGGCGCGCCTGACCCATTCGACAGGTGGGCTTATGATCGCGATCACCGTTACGATGAGTCGCGGTCGGCGCAATATTTGTCGCGCGATGTGGTTGGTTACGAAGATCTCGATGACAACGGCGATTGGCGCGACGATCCGAGTTACGGCCATGTCTGGTACCCCAATCAGGTGGCCGTGGGCTGGGCTCCTTATCACACAGGGCATTGGGACTGGATTGAACCCTGGGGATACACCTGGGTGGACGACTCGGCCTGGGGATACGCTCCCTTTCACTACGGGCGCTGGGTGGTGGTTGGAGGGCGCTGGGGTTGGGTCGCCGGACCAGTCGCGGTGCAAGCGGTGTATGCACCGGCGCTCGTCGTCTTTATCGGCGGTGGTGGAGGTTTCATGGCTGGCAATGTGGCCTGGTTTCCGCTTGGTCCGCGAGAAGTTTATGTGCCTCCGTACCAGGTGAGCCGGGGCTACATGACGCAGATCAACGTCAGCAACACGGTGGTTAACACGACTGTCATCACGAACGTCTACAACACCACCATCATCAACAAGACCACGAACATCACGAACGTGACTTATGTGAATCGGGGCGTGCAAGGTGCGGTGATGGTCGTTCCGCAACACGCTTTCGCCAGTGCGCAGCCCGTGGCTCGTGTCGCGGTGAGCGTGAATGCGGCGCAGATTGCATCCGCTTCGATCAGCGCTCGTGTGGCCGTGGTTCCGACGCGGGAGGCCGTGCTTGGAGCTCGATCCGCTACTGCCGGTCACGTGGCTGCGCCCCCGGCAGCGGTAATGAATCGGCAGGTGATCGCAAAGAAGACGCCTCCGCCTCCGCCGGTTTCTTTTGCTCGGCAGCAGCAGGCGTTGGCGGCGCATCCGGGGCAACCGCCCGCGCGGAGCGAGATGCAGACTTTGCGTCCGGCCGCCGCGAGTTCCCACCCGATGGTCAAGGTGGCTGCTCCTGGAAGACCGGCTACGCCGAACGTCGGTCGTCCGGGCAATCCGCCAGCAAACCAGAATGCCGCGCGACCGGGACAGCCTACACCCGGCAATCTGCCGGCGAATCGACCGCCGAACCAACCGGCTCCGAATGAACGTCCGGCCGCCAGTAATCCCGCTCCCGCGAATCGTCCTGCCGAGTCGCAGCCTAATAACCGTCTCGAGATGAATGAGCCGGCCAATCGCCCGGTGACAAATCAGCCACCGAGGACACAGCCGAATCCGCCGGCCAGTCGTCCGGAGACGAATCGTCCGCCGGCTCCACCCGAGAACAGCCGGCCGAATCCGCCAGCTCGTCAGCCTGAGGCGACTCAGCCGGAGGCGAGTCGTCCCGCCGCGCCGCCGGCCCGCAATGACCGGCCACCTTCCGCCCAACCACCCGCGGCGCGACCGCAGACGAGTGCCCCGGCTGAACGCGAACAGCGTACGGCGCCGCCGGCAGCGGCTAAACCTGCGCCTGCAGCGCAGCGTCCGGTAGCGAAACCGCAGACGCCGGCAGAGAAAAAGAAGGAGGAAGAGGATCAGAAAAAGAAGCCCCCGTCTGTTTAGTGGGCTGGTTTTAAATCCAGGCGAGTTGCGCCGGGGCATCCTGAGTCTTCTCGGGATGCCCTTTTTCCGGTTCTGCTATCATCGCCGCAGAGCCGGGGAACCGGCTGATTACAGCCTTCATCAGGAGCCCTCATCATGGAACTGCCCGGACTTTCCCTGGGTTCGCGCCGCAACGAAGACATCGCGCTTGACCTTATGAAATTCATCGCCATGACAACCAGTTACGGTAAGACGACTGGAACTGGAGTCGGATTTCAGGGAACTGGGGCGGCCGCCAAGCCCGAGGATTACGCGGCGCAGCTCCTGGAGCTGTATGGGCGCTGTCTGCAGTCGGTTGAAGGGAAGTAAGGGAAGCTGACTTTATTCATGGGCCCACAGATAGGCATCGGTCATCCACCGCCGCCGAGCTTCGTTCGATGGTTGCTGGGCGAGGGCCCCGTCATTACGCGAGGAACGGCTGGCGGTAACCCCTTGGCGCTGAACCTCTTCGTTGACAAGCATGGCGAGGCTGGGCTATTCTGAATGTCTTTGGAAGTCCTGCGGCTGCCCGCCGGGAACACCTAGCGCGCGTTCTGCGTGGATTTATCGTTAGACTAGATCAGGGCATTCAGCGGTCTTCGTAACAGTAGCGCTGTAATAGTAGCGCTCTTTTAATTTTCCGGGAGATTCCGATGTCAACCTATTTCCCCAAAGAGGGGGATATTGCGCGTAAATGGTTTGTGGTGGATGCGAGCGGGCTCGCGCTTGGGCGTCTGGCTTCGCGAGTGGCCCGCATTTTGATGGGCAAAGAGAATCCGCAATACACTCCGTTCATCGATACGGGCGATCATGTGGTCGTCATCAATGCCGACAAGGTCAAGATCACCGGCATGAAGGCGGAGCAGAAGGTTTATCACCGGTACACGGGATATCCGGGCGGAATCCGGTCTGAAGATATGAACAAGCGAATGGTGCGCAAGCCGGAGCTGATCATTGAAGATGCCGTCTCGCGCATGTTGCCGAAGAATAAACTGGGCAAGCAGATGTTTACGAAGCTGAAAGTTTATCGCGGCGACAAGCATCCGCACGAGGCGCAGAAGCCCGAAGCTAAAGTGTTTGCGTAAGCAACAAGATGTGACGTGTCGGCTGTTCAGAAAGCTGGCACGGCAAAATTTCGAAAGGTTAAGCACGCCTGGTTTGGCAAATTGCTGAACACGTGCGAAGTGCTGATAATGGCTGAATTGGTGCAATATTATGGAACGGGTCGCCGTAAGACGGCGATCGCGCGCGTTTTTCTTCGTCCTGGCAGCGGCGAGTTCAAGGTCAACGGAAAAGCGTTCGATGAATATTTTGTGACGCCATCGCAGCGAATCGCAGCGAAACGTCCGTTGGTGTCGACCGACAGCGCGGCCACTTTCAACGTGCTGGCGAATGTGAATGGCGGCGGAGTTTCCGGGCAAGCCGATGCGGTTCGCCTGGGTATTACGCGCGCGCTGATGGAGTTCAATACGGAATTGCGCAAACAACTGAAGGCTGAGGGCATGGTGACTCGCGATCCGCGCGCGAAAGAACGAAAAAAGTATGGACAGAAGGGCGCACGGAAGCGGTTCCAGTTTAGCAAGAGATAGTCGCGAGGGTCATTCGTCGATGGTCGTTTGCTGATTTCGAGCTACCACTGGCGACTGATTCAGGAGTTCAATTCATCCCCCCACCTCCCCGAGATGGGGTGGACGGGAATGGCAATCCGGAGCCGGTCAGCGTCCGGATGCAGACCAACTTAGGAGGTTGATTGGCAAACATTACGATGAAGGAGTTGCTCGAAGCAGGCGTTCACTTCGGGCATCAGACGAAGCGTTGGAACCCGAAGATGAAGGAGTACATCTTTGGCGAGCGCAACGGTATCTACATTATTGATTTGCAGAAGACGCTGAAGATGTTCAAGGAGGCGTCGAAATTTGTGCAGGATCTGGCGGCCGATGGCCGCATCGTTCTTTTCGTGGGCACCAAGCGCCAGGCGCAGGATGCGATTGCCGAAGAGGCGCAGCGCTGCTCGATGTTCTACGTGAACCAGCGCTGGCTGGGCGGTCTGCTGACCAATTGGGTCACGGTGCAGAAATCCGTGAAGCGGTTGAAGGAACTGGATGAGATGGCCACGGATGGCCGTTACGACCTGCTTCCGAAAAAAGAAGTGATTAAGCTCGAGCGCGAGCGCAAGCATCTGCAGGCGAACCTGGCCGGCATCAAGAACATGACACGGCTGCCCGATGCGATCTTCGTGATCGATTCGAATAAAGAGCAGATTGCGGTGCGCGAATCGCGCAAGCTCGGTATTCCGGTGGTGGCGGTGGTGGATACCAATTGCGATCCGAGCGAAGTCGATTATGTGATTCCGGGCAATGACGACGCGCTGCGCGCGATTCGGCTGTTTACATCGAAGATCTCCGAGTCGATTGCCGAGGGCGTGCATGCCCGCGACGACAAGCAGATGGCGGACATTCAGGCAGCTGAACCCGAACCCGCGGCCGAAGTTGCGGTTCCGGATACCGAGGAACTGTTTGCCGCGGTTGCGGCGGATGGAGCGGTTCCGATTGCTGGAGCCGAGGGAACGGGCATCGAAGGCGACGAGATCCGCATGGAAGACGTGCTCGGCAAGGGCACGCGCAAGCGTCCCTCAGCCGCCACGGAAGACGTCGATGAGCTGCAGGCCGAGACGCGGCGATTCTAGCCAAAGCGCAGGTTTCAAGGTTGCGAGGTTGCAAAGTTTCAGGGTTGCGACCTTGAATGGTCCTCATGATCGGCCTTCCCACTGATCCTGCTTTGCGCCGAAACCTTGAAACCTTGAAACCTAAATTCTGAGGTTCTAAATGAGCACTACTATGGAAAATATTTCTGCTGGCCAGGTTAAAGAGCTCCGCGAAAAGACCGGAGCGCCGATGATGGACTGCAAGCACGCGCTGACCGAGGCCAAGGGCAACCTGGAGGAGGCGATTGTTCTGTTGCGCAAGAAGGGTGTATCGGTCGCAGCCAAGAAGGCGGCGCGGGTTACCAGCGAAGGCTCGGTAGCGCATTACATTCACGCGGGCGGAAAGATTGGCGTCCTGGTCGAGGTCAACTGCGAGAGCGATTTCGTGGCGCGGACCGAGGACTTCAAAGAGCTGGTGCACGACATCGCTATGCATATTGCGGCCAGTGATCCGAAGTTTGTCCGGAAAGAGGACGTTACGCCGGAGGCTTTCGAGCGCGAGAAAGATATTTATCGCGCGCAGGCCGCCGCTACCGGCAAACCCCCGGCTGTGGTCGAGAAGATCGTGGCTGGCAAGATGGAAAAGTTCTACGAAGAGGTGTGCCTGCTGGAGCAGCCTTTCATCAAGGACCAGACCATCAGCATCTCGCAACTTATCGCCGCGAAGGTGGGCAAGCTGGGTGAGAATATTGCGGTGCGGCGCTTTGCACGGTTCAAGGTAGGCGATGCCGGCGAGACTGTCGCCGTCACTAAGCCTGCGCCGGAACCCAAGGCCGAGTAAGCCGACTGAAAGGTGGAGCAACGGACGTATTGCCCGTCCTGCCGGGCGAGAACGCCCGGCGTTCCGCTACAACGTTGCCTGGCTCGCGCTACCCGCAACCGTCATCGGGTCGCGACCGGCAATGCTACACTGAAGCTTCATGCCCCTACCGATCTTCAAGCGAATTTTGCTTAAAATCTCAGGCGAAGCTCTGGCCGCTACGCAAGGCTTCGGGGTCGACACCATTCGCATTCATGAGGTCGCGGCGGAGCTTGCCGATGTGCACACCCTGGGCATCCAGATGGCGATCGTGGTTGGCGGCGGCAATTTTTTTCGCGGCGTCGCCGACCAGGCGCGGAATATGGATCGCGTCTCGGCCGATCACATGGGCATGCTGGCCACGGTCATCAATGCCCTGGCGCTGCAGGACGCGCTGGAGAAGCAAAACGTGTTCACGCGGGTGCAGACCGCCATCGAGATGAATCAGGTGGCCGAGCCTTTTATACGGCGGCGCGCGATCCGGCATTTGGAAAAGGGACGGGTGGTCATTTTCGCCGGGGGCACGGGCAATCCGTATTTTTCAACCGACACAGCTGCATCGCTGCGGGCCATGGAGATCAAGGCTGATGCCATCCTCAAAGCGACCAAGGTCGATGGCATCTATGACGCCGATCCGATGAAGGTGCCGGATGCGAAGAAGTATTCGTCGCTTACCTACATGGACGTTTTGAAGCAGGGGCTCAAGGTGATGGATTCGACTGCCATTTCCTTGTGTAAGGATAACAACCTGCCCATCATCGTTTTTAACCTGAATCAGCATGGGAATATTCGCCGCGTTCTGCTGGGGGAAAAGATTGGGTCCCTGGTCAGCGCCTAAGGTCAGAGGCCAGATGGCCGAGGTAAACCCCCCAAGACTCGAGGTAAACCCCCCAAGACTAAAGACCGTGGAGGTTTTTTACTTCTTCCTCCTGACCTCTAACCTCCGACCTCAGCTATAATTCACCGTTCCACATTGCCATGTTTGGGAGCTGATACGAGATGGCTCATCCTGCCCTGAAAGATGCCTTTGCACAACTGAAGACCCGGATGGAAAAGGCGGTGGAAGATTTTCGCCGCGAGATGGCGGCTACGCGCACCGGGCGCGCGAACATTCACATGCTCGATACGGTTTCGGTCGACTACTACGGAGAGCAGATGCCGCTCAACCAGGTTTCACAGATTCATGCGCCGGAGCCGCAAATGATCACGGTGCAGCCGTTCGATACGTCGCAGCTGGGAGCGATCGAGAAGGCGATTCGCAGCGCGGATCTGGGCCTGAATCCGATGAACGATGGCAAGCTGGTGCGCGTGCCGATTCCGGCACTGACCGAGGAACGGCGCAAGGATATGGTCAAGCATCTGCATCGGATTCTTGAGGAACACCGCACCGCGGTGCGCAATATACGTCGCGATGGGAACGACGCTATAAAGAAGACGCTGAAGGATAAAAAAATTGCCGAGGACGACGAGAAGCGCGCGCTGGAGGAAATCCAGAAGTTGACGGACGACGAAATCAAGAAGATGGAAGAGATGAGCAAAGCGAAAGAAAAGGAAGTGCTGGAGTTCAAGTAGTGGAAGTACTGCGATGGGATGATTTCAGGTCAGAATCCGCCGATCACAGTGGTTCAAACCTTACTGCACACTGACCCTGATCTTCGCTGCTCTGCGAGGAAATTCTGAGTGGCAATGAGCGCACGATAACATTTCCGCTTCGCGCTCGGCACCACTCGGATGTGCAATCAACGCTGCGCCCGACTGGTGTACGGTTCCCGGTGAAGCGGTGGGCTAAATCCTGCGCTACCGCGTGCGGCATCCTCTTCCGACATCTTCGCAATGGACGGGCGGAGACTCCGGTCGCTCCACTTTGTGCATTGAGTTGACCGTATAATCTGGAGATGAAGCGCGTTGTCCATGCCGCATGTCCGCATGATTGCCCTGATGCTTGCGGCGTTCTGATTACGATCGAGGACGGCCGCGCCACTCGAATTCAGGGCGATCCCGAACACCCGGTTACTCGCGGATTTCTTTGCGCCAAAGTTGCCAAGTATCTCGACCGGGTGTATTCGCCGGAGCGCGTGCTTTATCCCATGCGCCGAGTGCGGCCGAAAGGGGCCTCCCTGCGGGAAGGACGGGCGGGGACGCCGATCGCTCCAGAGGAAGCTTTTCAGCGGGTTTCATGGGACGAGGCGCTCGACGAGATTGCTCGCCGTTTTCACGCGATTGTTGCCGAATATGGCCCGGAATCCATTCTGCCTTACTCCTACGGAGGGACGCTCGGCGCGCTGAATGGCGCTTCCATGGATCGACGTTTCTTCCACCGCTTGGGCGCTTCGCAGCTCGAGCGCAGCATTTGCTCTTCGGCTGGCGAAGAAGGTTTGAAATCGGTGATTGGCATCAAACTGGGCACCGAGCCGGAACAGTTTGCCCACTCGCGTTACATCATTGCGTGGGGATCGAATATCCACGGCAACAACGTCCATCTCTGGCCGTTTATTGAAGAAGCTCGGCGCAAGGGCGCCAAGCTGGTTGTCATCGATCCCTATCGCACGCGCACCGCGAAGTGCGCGGATTGGTACTTGCCGATCAATCCCGGAACCGATGCCGCTCTAGCGCTCGGATTGATGCACGTCATCATCGATGAAAATCTGTTCGATGCCGACTATGTTGCGCGTCACACGGTTGGATTTGAAGAACTCAAGGCTCGCGTGCAGGAATTTTCGCCCGGCAAGGTTGCGCACTGGACGGGCATAGCGGCTGACGATATATGCAAGCTGGCACGCGAATATGCCACGGTGCGGCCGTCGGTGATCCGGGTCAATTACGGGATCCAGCGCTCGGACGGCGGCGGGATGTCCATGCGTGCGGTCACGATGCTGCCATGTCTGATTGGATCATGGAAAGAGATTGGCGGCGGACTTCAGCTTTCGCTCAGCGATTCTTTTGGATTGAATCGTGACTCGCTCGAAATGCCTGGGCTGATGCACAAAGCGCTCGGACGCCCGGCGCGCGTCGTCAACATGGTGCGACTCGGAAGCGCGCTCAACTCGCTTACTGGGCCGCCGATCCAGGCGCTGTTCGTTTATAGCTCCAATCCGGCGGCGGTGTGTCCGAATCACAATGCAGTTGTCCGCGGATTGAAACGGGCGGACCTTTTTACCGTGGTGCACGAGCAGTTCTTTACCGACACCGCCGACTACGCCGACATCTTGTTGCCCGCGACCACTTTTTTCGAGCACAAGGATCTGCAGACTGCCTATGGGCATTATTATTTGCAGATTTCTGATCAGGCGATGGCGCCGGTGGGCGAATGCCGGTCGAACGTTGAAGTGTTTCGCAGTTTGGCTGAACGCATGGGGTTTGACGAGGACTGTTTTCGCGAGACGGTGGATTCGATGATTGATCGCGCTCTTCGGTCGGAGAATCCGCGGCTCAAAGGGATCAATCGCGAGCGACTGGAGCGCGAGCATTGGATAAGACTGAATTTCGAAAAGAATGATGCAACTGACGCGAACCGCGCAGCTGTGCCCGCCCTCGCCCGTCCCGCCGAGCGAAGCTCGGCAGCCACTGCCGCCGCCGCTTTTCTCCCCTTCGCGGAGGGTAACTTTCCTACGCCTAGCGGCAAGGCGGAACTCTATAGCGAAACACTCAAGCGGCAGGGACTTGATCCGGTGGTGGCTTTCACTCCGCCCGAGGAATCGCGACACGGATCGAAGGCTGCCGGATTTCCTCTCGAACTTCTGGCGCGCAAGCCGGACAATCACCTCAACACATCGTTCGCCAACATTTCGTCGGTCCGCGAGATGGAACCGTGGATGGGCGATCTCGAAATGCATCCGGCTGATGCCGAGGCTCGCGCGGTGCGCGATGGGGATTGCATTCGCGCCTATAATCAGCGGGGCGAGATCGTTCTTCGGGCTCGCGTGGATGGCGCGGTGCGTCCCGGAGTGGTTGCTGCGCGGCTCGATTGGGCTCGATTCAGTGCCGGCGGCGGAAATATAAATTCGCTAACTTCAGAAAAACTTACCGACATGGGCAACGCGGCGACGTTTTATTCCGTCTGTGTTGAAGTAGAACTTTTTCGGGCGTGACTCTCGGAGTGAAACTCGTCCCTTCCTTGGACGCATCTCACTCTCTACCGTATAATTACCGTTTTCCTAACGCTAGTTTTTCGAGGTTGTTGCAATTCATTGCCGTCCTCATGCGATTTCTGCGTGTGCCCCGCGACCAGGCCACGGCAGGGGCCCACGCGCGGGGTCGTCTCGCGGTCCATCTTCTTACCACACAATAGTTTGGAGAAAGAGTGGGGGCTGGAGACAGGTCCTCGGTTTGCTCGCGCTTTTGCTCCTAACAGTTCCCGTTATAGGCCAACAAGACCTCATCGTTGGCATCGTTCCCCACGGCAATCGGCGCATCCCGGCCGATACCATCAAGGCTCGCATCTTCACCAAGGTGGGCGACGTGTACGACACCGCCGCCATCGAACGCGACTTCAACGCGCTGTGGAACACCGGCTACTTCGAGGACATTCGCTTTGAGCGCGAACAGACTCCGAAGGGCTGGATTCTTCACATTTACGTCAAAGAGCGACCGACGATTCGCGAGATCAATTACACCGGACTGAATGCGGTTTCTACGAGCGACGTGCTTGACCGCTTCAAGGAGCGCAAGGTCGGACTTTCGGTTGAGAGTCAGTACGATCCGACAAAGGTCAAGAAGGCAGAGGTTGTCCTGAAGGAACTGCTGGCCGAGCATGGACGCCAGTTTGCTACCATACGCACCGAAGAGCGACCGATTCCGCCAAATGCCGTCGCCGTGACTTTTGTCGTCAAGGAAGGGCCCAAGGTTAAAGTCGGGCGAATCACCTTCAGGGGAAACAAACACATCAATGACCGCACCCTGCGCGCGGCCATGAAGAACCTGAAGCCGATTGGCATCCCGCATTCGATCTTCCTTGAAAATCTCTTTGCCAAGACCTACGACGCCACGAAACTCGAAGAAGACACGGAACGCGTCCGGGCGGAGTTTCAAAACCGCGGCTATTTCAAGGTGCTGGTCGACGAGCCCAAGACCGAAATCCACGATACTGGACACACCGGGCTGCACGTTCCCTTGTTTCAGTCGGGGGTTGGGAAAGCAGTCGATATCACGATGCCGATCGAGGAGGGCGATCGCTACCGTTTGGGCAGTATCACTTTCAAGAACAACAATGCCATCCGAAACACTGCTGCCTTGCGCAGCCTTTTCCCGATGAAAGATGGAGACATTTTCAGCCGCGACAAAGTCGCCAAGGGCCTGGAGAACTTGCGCAAGGCCTACGGCGAGGCTGGCTACATTAACTTCACTTCGGTTCCCGATACAAAGTTCGACGACGAGAAGAAGATCGTGAACCTGGAAGTCGACGTGGATGAAGGCAAGCAGTTCTACGTGCGCCGCATCGAGTTCGAGGGCAATAC
>Ga0302180_10002381_pt1 | contig 14587 bp, 14 predicted proteins | sample I_Palsa_E3_2_FD_200575 | JGI IMG/M metagenome (GOLD analysis project Ga0302180, IMG submission 200575) | Peat permafrost microbial communities from Stordalen Mire near Abisko, Sweden - I_Palsa_E3_2 | ecosystem: Environmental > Terrestrial > Soil > Palsa > Peat permafrost | place: Sweden... | reverse complement strand
CCTGCATCGGGCTGGCTTTCGGGCGGTCGAAGTTCGCAGCCATTTCGGTGTCGATGAAGCCGGGAAGGACGACGGTCACGGTCGCGCCGGCGTCCCGCAGCTCTTCGCGTACGGCGAGCGCCAGCATCAGGCACGCGGCCTTGCTGGCGCTGTAAACCGGCGAGCTCCGCGACAGCGCCACCGCCCCGACGGTGAGCACGAATATCACGCCTGCCCCGGGAGACCGCAGCGCCGGCCAGAAGCTTCGCACCAACCGCAACGGCCCGAAGAAGTTGACCTCAAGGACCTCGCGGAGCCTCGCCTCGTCATCGCCGCCGAGCACCGGCCCGTGGCAGGTCACCCCGGCGTTTGAGATCAGCAGGTCGACGTCAGTTCGCTCTAGCCCCGCAGCAGCAACCTCCTGCTGGTCCGTGACGTCGAGGCGGACGGGAACCACGCGGGCCGGATCCGAGAACCTCGGCAGTAGCGCGGGGTCGCGCGCCGCGGCGTAGACGGCCGAAGCCTGCCGGGCGAGAGCGGCCTCGACGAACGAGGCGCCCAGCCCGCGGTTAGCCCCGGTGATCAGGACCTTGCGGCCGGAAAGTGTCATGGGCGCCCCTCTCGGCTGAGACATTACTAGAATGCTCCTACGGTAAGTAACCTACCTAGGCCGGCTGAATAAGGCCTGGCGCCTGCTCACCCGGACCGGGAGTTTGGCGAGCCCGCGCACGATGATGCTCGGCAGGTACCGTAGCTCCGATCCCGTCGTCACGCACCGTGCACGACTTGGGCGAATTCGCCCAGGGCCGCGATGTGCGCGGCCGGGGTGCCGACGTCGGTGCTCGGAACGCCGTGGTGACCGGCGCCGGTGCTCATGGTGCGTACCGAGAGCATCGTGCCGCCGCGTTCCTGCCAGTCAGGCACTTCCTCGGCCCAGAAGCGCGGACCCAGCGAATAGTCGATCATCGCCTCCATCGGGAAGGCACGCGGATCCCGGCCGTCGGCGGCCAGGATTTCGTGCAGGCGCGCAGCGCGCACGTGTGTTCGTGTCCCGGCCGAGCCGAACACAAAGCCTTCACCAGTACGCGCGGCGCGCCGTAGTGACGTTTCAGCACCGCCGCCAAACCACACGGGAATCGTGCCCCGGGCTGGCCGCGGGCGCAGTCCGGCCCGGTCGACGCGGTGATACGTGCCGCGGTAATCGACCACGGGCTCGCGCCAGAGCCGGCGCAGCAGCTCGACCTGTTCGTCAAGCCGCCGCCCGCGGTCGGCGAAGGGCATGCCCAGGCCCTCGTATTCGACGTAGTTCCACCCGGTCCCGACCGCGAGCAGGAGCCGCCCGCCGGAGAGCACGTCGACCTCCGCGGTCTGCTTCGCGACCAGCACGGTCTGGCGCTGCGGCAGGACCAGGACGGCGACCTCCAGCTCGATAGCGGTCGTGCAGGCCGCAAGGAAGCCGAGCAGGACGAGCGGCTCGTGAAACGGGTCGTCCTGCGTGTACGGCCCGGTGAGCGGCGGATCCCGGTCCGCGTGCACGGCGCCGAGGACGTGGTCGTAGACCGAGAGCCTGCGGTACCCGAGTCCCTCCGCGGTCTGGGCGAAGTCGCGGATGACCGCGGGATCGCTGCCGATCTGCGTGGTGGGGAAAACAGCGCCAAAGTCCATCAGTGGCCACCCCGCAGCGCGTCGGCCATCTTCGCCTCATACGCGAAGTCGAAGGTGCGGCCCCACAGCGGATCGGCCGCTGCGTGGCTGGCGAGTATCCCGGAACTGGTGAGCCAGTCGAGTGTTTGCGCGTGGCCGCCGGCCAGATCGTAGGCCGGGACGAATCCGAGCAGCGTCGTCAGTTTCGCCACATCGAGCATCCCGTGGTGCCGCGGGGTGAAGAGCCGGGAGAACAACGGGCCTTCGGCCTTCTCCGCCACCTCATCGGGGACGGGAACGACGTCTGGGTCGGCTCCGGTGACCGCGGCGAGGGTGTCAATGTAGGCCGCGCTCGTCACGGCGCCCGTCGTGACGTTGAAGACTTCACCGACCGCCGCCGGGTGAGTGGCCATCACGGTCAGCGCGCGGCACAGGTCATCGACGTGACCGTAGGAGACGACGACGAGCCCGCCGTACGGAAGAAGGATCGGCCGCCCGTCCAGGAGGCGGCGGAACATCGCCGGTTCCATGTCGTAGATGTTGTTGTAGGGACCGTAGATCGCCGCCGGGCGCGCGATCGTGGCCGGGAATCCGGTGTCGGCGTGGCGGGCGAGCAACGCCTGCTCGGCGGCGGCCTTGAAGCCGGGGTAGGTCGTCGCATCGGGCCGGACGGTGGGGCTGTCCTCGGACCACGGGAAGACGCCGGTCATCTGGTAGACGCTCTGCGATGAGACAAAGACGTAGCGGCCGATCCGGCCGTCAAAAATGTCGGCCAGGTCGGCCATGGCCGACCCGCCCGCCACCTGGACGACGCCGGACACATCGAAAACCGCGTCCCAGTCATGTCCTCGGAGCGCTGCGCGCATTGCCGCCAGGTCGGTGCGGTCCGCGGTGATCCGCTTGACGCCGGGGGGTGCCGCGACCGGTGTGACACCCCGGTTCAGCACCGTGGTGTCCACGTCGCTGGTCGCGAGGATCTCGGCGAGTCGGCGGCCGACGAAGCCGGATCCGCCGAGTATGAGCGCTTTCATGTGCCACCGGACGGAGCCGGGGACCGGACGTGGTGCGAGACGTCGCCGTAGAGGTCCCCGATGACCTCGCGCCTGGTCCAGCGCCACTGATCGCCCACGCGGGTGAAGCTGTCGCGGTAACGGCCGGCGAAGATGGGCTGAAGGGGGAAGCCGGGTAGCGCCTGCAGCACCGTGATGTACGACCGCGCGGTCGCCGTTCCGGCCTCTTCGTTGACGTCCACGACCAGGTTGGTGGTCAGGTGCTTGGTAGCGGGCATCCCGTCATAGACAAGGACGTGCTCGTCGATCCACTGCCGGGTTGCCTCGGCGCCTGCTTCGGCCCGGTGCCACCGACCGTGCTCGAACTGCGCGGCGAACGCGTCCAGCTGACCGGTGTCGAACAGTTCGCAGTAGCAGTTGATGAGAGCGGTGATCTGTTGCACCGAGTCCGGCATCAGCTGGACCGTCTCACGCTTCGCGGCTGCGGCCCGGCTGCGCCGACCACTCCTGCGCGTCGGTGATGACGACGCACTCGAAGTGAGCCAGCCCGGTGGCACCGTCGCTGGACAGCCGGGTGAAGTTCTCCGCCCAGGCGTGGTCGAACTCGAAGGCATGGCCTTTCTCGTCCACGACCTGGGTGGGGTGCGAGACATCCCAGACCTCGCCCTCGGCGTGGTAGTCGCCCCGGTAGACACCCTGGCCGAGACCGTCGTCGAAGCCGCCGAAGTAGCCGCCACCCTGGCAATACACCCAGCCGAGATCTTCCAGGAGGTAGCTGCGCTCTACCCCGTCGGCATCGGTGAGCCGGAAGGAGCCTGCCCGCAATCGCCGGCCGCCCTCATAGAACTGCAGGTCGCTCTCCACCTTGGTCACGGGCACGCTCCGGTCGGCCAGCATGATCGCGCCTTTCCCGGATGCGGCGCGGCCGCTGGGATCGACGAAATAGAACCCGCCATGGTCCGGCATGTCGAACAGCACCCACTGGCGAACGCCGGGCAGGCGGCGCTTGGCCCCTAGCGTGGGGGCCGTGTACAGGCGAGGCCCACCGCGGCCGGCCTGGTAGCCCCAGGAATGGTTGCGGAAGAACGAGCTGTTCGACTCGCTCAGCTCGTACCGGGCGTCCCCGACCCGCACCCAGCCTTCGCACTTCCCGGTGAGTTCGTAGGTCATCCGCTCACCGATCAGCCGGCCGTCCACCCGGGTGACCTCCGCGGGATCCTCATACGGCACAGTCGCGCTGCGGCAGGTCACGTCGAGCGCGATATTGAAGTCATTGTCCTCGAGCACCAGACGCAGGGCCCGCATCGGCTCGATCAGGTCGATCCGCAGCGGCCCGACCGAGAGGCTGTCCATGTCGGGACGCAGCCGGCGCGACACGCGAATATTGTGCTGCTTGCCCTGGTGCCGGATGCACACAAAACCGTCGAGCACATCATTGTTGGAGTACAGCCGCAACGTCGATGTGAGGGATACGTTGCCCGCCTGATCGGACAGGCACACGTAGTGCCCGTCATTCCACTGCGGATCGCTGCCCGCGACACCGGCGAACGACGCCGTGACCTGATGGTACGGGTACTCGTCGAAGCTCAGCAGCACCGGCACCGCCCCCTGTCCCTTATTAGGACGCTTGTTGTACTACGCTTGTTGTATCCGACCGCTACTCTCAATGTCAATGCCTCCGATAGGCCGACCACGCGCCGTCGGCCCGGCGCAGCTTTCGGCGTGATGGGTTGACCGGCTCGGCGAGCGTAATATACAACTGTTGTTGCATAATGGGAGGCCAGGAGATGACAGGTAGGCTCGGCGGCAAGGTCGCCGTGGTGACCGGCGGTGCCAGCGGCATCGGCGAGGGAACGGTCCGTCGGTTCCTCCAAGAGGGCGCCCGCTGCGTGCTGGCCGACCTGCAGGACGAGCGCGGCGCGGAACTCGCCGCCGAACTCGGCGCCGACACCTTGTTCGTCCACGCCGACGTCTCCGACGAGGTGCAGGTCGCGAACCTCGTGGAGCAGGCCGTGGCCCGTTTCGGACGCCTGGACTGCATGTTCAACAACGCGGGCATCCTCGGCGCCGTCGGCCCCATCGCGCAGACGGAGGCGGGCGACTGGCAACGCACGATGGATGTGCTGCTCAACAGCGTGTTCTACGGGATCAAGCACGCCGCCCGGGTCATGATGCCGCAGCGATCGGGCACCATCATCAACACGGCGAGCACCGCCGGGCTGAGGGCGGGCCTGGGTCCGCACGCGTACACGACGGCCAAGCACGCCATCGTCGGCTTGACCCAGTCGGTGGCCACCGAGCTGGGCAGGCATCAGATCCGCGTGAACGCGATCGCGCCGGGCGCGACCGTGAGCGGGATGACGGCCTACGTGAGCACCGGGGACGCGTCGGCGCTTGACGAGGCCAGCCGCCGCATCGCGCGTGGGGTCCCGCTCGGTCGCCCTGGCTACCCGCTGGACATCGCCAACGCCGCGCTCTACCTGGCGTCGGACGAGTCGAGCTGGACCAACGGCGCGGTCCTGGTGGTCGACGCCGGCGGCGAGGTCATCGGCGACCGCAACCATCGCTTCTTCGAGATGGATTCCGAGATCGTTCAGGAAGCCGGACGGAAGACCCACTGACGCCTCACCGCGCCACGACGGCGCGATTGCCGTGCCGCCACGCGTAGGTCTGGACCCGCTCAGTGATCTTCCAGCCGTCAATAGCGCGGGTGAGCGTATCGGCGTAGCGGCCCGCAATCATGTACGTCTGGCCCCCCGGGGTGCCGGTGCGGACGTGCTGCGCTTGGAAGTAGCACACCGACCGGGCGGTGTCGCCGTCGAGGCGGGCCACGATGTTGCCCAGCAGATGCTGGGTGGCGGTCAGCGGTGTCAGCGCCGCTTTGGTCCGCTGCAGGATCGCGGCGAAGCCCTCCAGCCGTCCGCCGGGATGCACGAAGACAGGCGACGGCGTGAAGCAGCTCTCCAGCAGCGCCCAGTCCTTCGTGTCGAGCGCGGTGGTGTAGCGGACGCAAAGGTCGGCGATCTCCTGCCGGTCGGTCAGGCGCTGAACCGCCTCCGCGTCAGTGCTCGCGGCCATGTGATGTTCCTTCCGCTCTCCAGGCATAGCTTACCGAAACGACTGAATAGTAACTAGGCTGAACGGCACGGCTGGCCGCGCGGCGCTAGGCCTCTTCTCCGAGTTCTCGGAGCGTGTCGGCGATCCAGCCGGACAACTGCGACTTGAACGACGTGTGGACCAGTTCGATCCACAGGCCGCCCGCGAACGGATGGTAGCTGTACCGGGCCGCCTGCCCGTCCGGGCCGATGTCGTGCACCCTGGCCACGAGGCCTGACTCGTCAAGCGCGCGCTTCCCGGCGGCCAGATCCTCCGCCCAGAAGCCGACGTGCGAAAGCGCGAAACCGTCCGCGCCCCAGATGGAACCGCTGCGCTCCTGCACCAACTCCAGATAGGGCGGCCCCTGAACCGAGTACGTGACAGCGATCTCCGCGCGCCGCCGCGCGCCGTCCGCGATCACCTCGGGCGCACTCTCGCGGATCCGCGCCCAGGTGAACCCGAACGTCGCGGAGTACTGTTCCATGGCCGCGTGGATATCCGGGACCGTCAGGCCGATGTGGTAAAGGTCCAGCCCTTTCCCGGGAGCACCGAAAAGCGTCATGGCAGTAGTCTTCACCACGATCAGCAGGGAGACCAGCCGACAACGGGTCGAAACTATTGACCCGATACAGTTTCTTCGATGTGATGGGAGCACATTTCCCCTCACCCGCCGGAGGTTCGCGGTGTCTGAACCGTCGCTGCTGAGACAGCTGCTGGACCGCCAGGAGATCATGGCCGTGATGGCCGCCTACACCCGCTGCGCCGACCTGAACCAGCCCGAGCAGCAGGCGGAGGTGTTCGTCCAGGATGGCCGGGTCAAGTACCACCCCGGCGGCTGGATCGTCGGGCGCGCGGCCCTGGTCGAGGCGCTGCGCACGGCGATAGCGAAGTATTCGAACACCAGCCACCACCTGGGAAACATCGAGATCGACTTCGAAGGTCCCGACTCAGCCACCGCCCAGAGTACGATCATGGCCTGGCACCGCCGCAACGACGGGTCCGAGTGGACCCTGTACGGCCGCTACGTGGACCGCTGGACCCGGACCGAGCAGGGCTGGCGGCTCGCCGAACGCGAGCTCCGGGCCGCAGGCGCCGTCGGCCGTGACGACAGCGAACTACTGCCGCTCGGCCGCGCCTCCGTGGCGCTGACGTGAGCCGGCCGGCCGGTGTCACCCTGCCTGAACGTTGCCACTAGCTGTCCCGAACATCGGAGGACCCATGCGCTCGCTCGTCCTCGGCGGCTCGACGTTCGTCGGCCGTCGCCTGGTGCTTGAGCTGGCCGGGCAAGGCCACGAGGTCAGCGTGCTGAACCGCGGCCGGACCCCCAGCTCGCTGCCACCCGGCGTCGGCCGGTTCGTCGCCGATCGCACCGACGTCGGTTCGGTGCGATCGGCGCTGGAGGGCACCGAGTGGGACGCCATCTTCGACGTCTCCGGCTTCGTCATGGTGGCGGGCGGCTCTTCCCTGGCCGAGCTGCTCGAGCTGTTCGACGGGCGCACCGCCGCCTACGTCTTCGTCTCCTCGATCATGGCGTACCAGCCCAGCCCGCTGATGCCATGGACCGAGGATCAGCCGACCTCGGCCGACCCGGTCAGCGCCTACAGCGGCTTCAAGGCGTACGCCGAAGCGGAGGTCCTGAAGCGGCACGAGCGCACCGGCTTCCCGGGGAGCATCGCCCGCCCGGCTGCGATCTACGGTCCGGACAACAACATCCTGGACATGGAAACCGCCATGTTCCTGCGGCTCCGCCGGCAGCTCCCGGTGCTCTTGCCGCACGGCGGGCTGGTCACCGGGAATTACGGCCACGTAGATGACCTGTGCGCGCAGCTGATCGCCATGGCGCGGTCCCCGGAGACGGTCTCGGGGGAGGTGGTCAACGCGACCGGGCAGGCGATCACCACCTCGGGGTACGTTCACGCGCTGGCCGAAATCGCCGGGCTGGACGCGGAGATCCACCTGCTGCCCGACGAGCTGCTAGGGAAGGTGCCCGGCCCGCTGTTCGGCCATCTGTTCGGCGTCCGGCACCACGGCGTGCTCTCGACGGACAAGGCGCGACGGCTGGGCCTGCCCGCCGAGCGCGGCTTCGTCGAGGGGCACCGGCAGACGTACGAGTGGTTCCTGTCCTCGCCGCTGACCGATGCGCCGGACGCGATGTCGGACCCGGTGTGGGGCGCCGGATACGACTTTGCGGCTGAGGCGAAGGCGGTGGCGCTGCTATGACCGTATTCGTCGACGACACGACGCTGCGCGACGCGCGGGACCGCGCCGCCCGGCTCCCGCTCGGACCGGCGGAGCAGCAGCGCTGGCGGGACATCGCCGCGTACGGCGCGGCCCGCCGGCCCGACCCTAACGCCGAACGCGCGGCGGTGCTGCGCGAGCTGCTGAGCCTGCCCGGCGCGGACGACCGCGCGGTGCTCGAGGCGGCCGGCCGGCTGCTCAGCGACGCGGTGACCGGAAACGGCGGGTCCGCGGCGCTGGCCGCGCAGGTGCACGCGCTGTGCCTGCAGTGGTTCGATGAGGATGTCAAGGAAGCGGCGCCGCTGCTCGAGCTGTTCACCGGCCACCATCGGGACCCCGAGGGCGGGCCGCCGCAGGCCGACCCTGATCTTGTGTCCCGGCTCGCGCAGTGGCTGGCCGAACGGACCGGGCCGCAGGCCCGGCTGGAAGACGTGACGGTCATCTCCGGCGGGTTCAGCCGGCTCATGCTCGACGTGCGCTGGACGGGCGGGCACGGCGTGGTGCGGATCGAGCAGGACGGCATGTTCGCCACCGAGGGCCGCCGCGAGGCGGCCATCATGCGGATCCTCCGGGCGCGCGGATATCCCGTTCCCGCCATCCTCTGGGAGGAGCCCGACCCGGGCGTTCTCGGCCATCCGTTTTTCGTCATGGAGCACGTGGCCGGCCGCGCCCGCACCGACGACGAGGGGCTCGACGACATGCTGCGCTCGCTCGCCCGGCTCCACGGCCTCGGCCGCGACGCGGTGGACGAAGTCGCGGCCCTCGACGGTCTTCCGCCCGGCCGCGATCCGGAGCAGGTGATCGACGCGCAGCTGCGCCACTGGCATGACGTCTACCGCTCGGCCGTCAATTACCCGATCCCGCTCCTCGAGCGGGGCTTCGCGTGGCTGCGCGCCAACCTGCGAGCCACGGCGCCATCAGTCGTGGTGCACGGCGACCCGGGGCCGGGCAACGCGCTGCAGAACGAGGACGGCGTGGCCGCGGTCATCGACTGGGAGCTGGCCCACGCCGGCGACGCGGCCGAGGACTGGGCTTACCTGGCCCTCATCCGCGGTCGCCGGCTGGCCTCGCCGCAGAGCTGGAAGGCGCGGCTCGCCGCCACCGTGGGTGTCGAGTACGACGAGCAGACCTGGCGGGCCTGGGAGGCTTTCAACTCGGTGAAGGGCGCTTGCGTCAACCTGACGGCACTGGATGTCTTCCGCCGCACGGCGCGCCCGACACCGGACCTGCTGGCCATCGGGGTGGCTGTGCACCTGCGCTTTCTGGCCCGGGCCGTCGAGCTGACCTCTTAACGTTCCCGCAGCGAGCGTTCCCGCGAACCCGCGTCATGGTAGTCCGCCTCGCGTACGACGGTCAGCCCGTCGAAGATCAAGTACGACATCCCCTCCACGGTCCAGCGTCGTCCGACCAGTTCCGGCCCCAGGTCGTCACGGGTCTGGGTGGCGCTCATCGTCCACAGCATGGCCAGCCCGTCCGGCCGGGACCAGAATTCCCCGGTCGGCTCAAGGACGAGATCGGGATACCGCTGCCGGCCGTGCCCGAAGTAGGCGCGGATCGCGGGCCAGCCGCGGTGCTCGCCGCCGATGATGTCATAGAGCACACCGTCTTCGGCGAAGTAGCGCCGCGGCCCGTCCAGGTCGCCGTCCGACCACGCGCCGAACAGCGCGGTGGCTATCTCGATACGCCGTCCCGCCAGGGCGACGCCGGTGTCCGCGGCCACTGGCGCCTACGTCCTGCGGCGGGTGGCGCGGGCCGCCAGCGCCACCGCGATGATCAGCGCGGCGCCGTCGAACAGGCTGGTGATGTAGGAGGGAGCGCCGGCGAGCTGGAGGCCCTTCACGCCGGTGGCGAGCAGGAAGATCGCGATCAGGGTGCCTGGCACGTTCACCCGGCCCGGGAAGACCTGGGTGGCGCCGAGGAAGACGGCGGAGAATGCGGGCAGCAGGTAGGGCACCCCGATATCCGGGCTCGCCGACCCGAGTTCGGCCGCAAGGATGATGCCCGCGAAAGCCGCTACCACGCCGGACAGGACGAAGGCGCCGGTCGTGATGCGACCGACCCGGATACCCGCGAGCTTGGCGGCCTGCGGGTTGCCGCCGATGCTGTAGAGGTAGCGGCCGACCGGCGTGTACTCGAGCAGCCACCACAGCACGATCCCGACAGCCACCATGTAGAAGACCGGCAGCGGCAGGCCCCAGAGCAGGTTCTGGCCTATCGCCGTGAAATGCGGGGAGACCCCGTTGGAGATCGTGCTGCCGTTGGTGATCCAGTAGGTACCCGCGGACAAGATGCTGCTCATGCCGAGCGTGGCGATGAACGAGTTGACGTTCAGCTTGACGACGATGAACGAGTTGAGCAGTCCGACCGCCAGCCCGGCGAGGAGGGCGACGATGATGCCGAGGACGAAGCCATGGCCGTTGGCCTGGAACCAGATGACGACGCAGACCGCGACGCCCACCGTGCCGCCGATGGACAGGTCGAACGCGCCGCAGGCCACCGGCACGATCAGGCCCATGGCCACTATGGCCGTGATGGCCTGTGACCCGGCGATGATCCGCGCGTTGGTGGCGGTGTCGAACAGGCTCGGAACCCACAGCGAGAAGATCAGGATCAGCGCGGCCCACACGTAAACGCCGCTGAACCGGTCCAGGCCCAGGGTGGCGGCGATGTTCCGCCGCCGCCGTGCCGCTTCCGTCCCGCCAGGCTCGGGTTCGACGGCCGGTTCTGTGGTCGTGTCAACGGTCATGCTGGTCTCCTTGTCCCGACCGCGTCCTGCGGGCTCGTCGGCGAGCGGACGCAACTCGTTGGCGGCTGGTCAGGTGGCATCGGGCTGGTCTCCGCCGATGGTGGCATCGGCCTGGTCTCGGCCGATGGTGGCGGCGGTGATCAGGTCATGGTCCATCCGGCCCCCCGAGACCTCGTCCGCGATCCGCCCGCGCCGCAAGATCAGCACCCGGTGGCACAGCCGGACGAGCTCTTCGTGGTCGGTGGAGGCGACGAGCACGGCGGTGCCCTGGGCGGCGGCCTCGTCGACGAGCTTGTGGATGTCGGACTTGGCGCCGACGTCCACGCCCTGGGTGGGCTCGTCGAGGACAAGCACCTTGGGCTCCAGGCGAAGCCAGCGGGCCAGCACCACCTTCTGCTGGTTCCCGCCGGACAGGTCGGACATCGTGAACTCGCTCTTCCTCGGCCGCACGTCGAGGCGCTCCAGCCACCTGTCGACGTCAGTGCGCTCGGCGCCCTTGCGCAGGATGAGACCACGCCAGTGGATGCCCGGCCGGACCACCGTGATGTTCTCGCGCAGGGTCGACGTCATGAACGCGGCGTTGGCATGCCGTTCGGCCGGAACGAGTCCCATGCCCATGGCCATGGCCTTGTCCGGGCGGTTCTTCGGCAGGACCGCCCCGTTGATCTTGGCTTCACCCACCCGGTCGCGGCCGCCGAACAGGGCCGCGGCCACCTCGTCCCGGCCGGAGCCGGTGATGCCGGCCACGCCGACGATCTCGCCGGCGTGCACGGCGAAGTCGACGTCGTACAGCACCTCGCTGCCCAGGCCGCTAACCTCCAGGACGACCGCTTTGCGCTCGGCGGCCTTGGCGTCGTGTTCGACCTGCTCGAGCTTGCGGCCGATGACCAGCTCGATGAGCTGGTCCTCGGTCAGGCCCGCTACCGGCCGGGTGATGACCTGCTTGCCGTCGCGGAGCACCGTGACGCTCTTCGCCAGCTCGAACACCTCATCGAAGTGGTGCGAGACGAAGACCACCGCGATACCGGAATCCGCGACCCGCCGGGCGAGCTGGTACAGCCGCTGGGCCTCGGCGGCCGGCAGGTTGGCCGTCGGCTCGTCCAGGATGAGCACCTTGGCCGGGGTGTCCCGGGGAGCCATCGCGCGGGCCACCGCCAGCGCGGTGCGCTCGCTCATGGCCAGGGTGCCGACCGGGCGACGGACGTCGAAGTCGTAGCCGAGCTCGGTCAGCAGCCCCCGCGCGCGTTTGCGCTCCTGCCGCCAGCGGATACCGCCCCGGAAGCTGGGGTATCCGGCGCCCAGGGCCATGTTGTCCACGGCGTCCAGGGTGTCGACCAGGCCGAGGTCCTGGTGCACGAATCGCAATCCGAGCGCCTCGCTCGCCGTACCGTCGCCCAGGTGCAGCGACTGCCCCGCTACCTCGGCCGACCCCTCATCAGGTACGTGGAACCCGGCCAGGATCTTGATCAGAGTCGACTTGCCTGACCCGTTCTCGCCGACCAGTGCGCGTATCTCGCCCGGCTCGATCGACAGGGTCACGCTGTCCAGGACCCGCGGTCCGGCGAAGCTCTTCGACATGTTCGTCACGGTCAGGGCGGGCGTCATGCTGCCTCCTGGAACCCGGAGCGCCGAGGTACGGTCGGACCCTTGCACGGCCGGTAGTGGATTACCGGAGCCTATACAAAGTTACTGCTGGCGCACCAGTGGGTCAACGGGTCTGGTTCCGGCCTGTAAGGCAGGCAGGCTGTGGTCGCCTGTCGAGTTACCGGCCGGTTAAACGCCAGTTGGGCGGGGCCCCGGGAAGGGCATTGCGCGGCCGCCGGGAACCGTGCATAACATCTTCGCTTCGGTGCGCGTCGCTGCTAGACAGACGGTCCTCCGGAATCCTACGGTTGAGAACCAGCTCAGTAACCGGACTGAGACTTGACTAAGTGCAAGAGTCCATCGCCCGGTACTCCGGGCATCTGCCAGAATGAAGGCGCGTATGAGGAAAATTGCGGCTGCTGTCATCGCAGCTGCCTCAGCGCTGGCTATCGCCGCGTGCAGCAGCAGCGGCAGTACCAGCAGCAGTAGTGGCAGTACCAGCAGCGCCACGGCCAGCAGTGGCAGCGGCAGCGGTGCCAACATCGCCGCAGCGAAGGCATACGAAGCCCAGTGGCTGAGCTCGCCGACCTCCATCGGCATCAGCACGCCGCTCAACTCGAAGCCCGCGACCGGCAAGCTGATAGTCGGCCTGGACTCCGGCCTCGGCAGCGCGGTGGTTCTCGCGAAGTACTGGGCGCAGGCCGCCGCCGCGCTCGGCTGGAAATATAAAGACCTGAACTCTGGGGGAACGCCGGCGAGCCAGCAGGCGGCCATGGAGTCGGCCATCCAGCTGAACCCGGCCGGCATCGTCACCAGCGGCATCCCGAACTCCACGCTGACGACGCAGCTCGCCCTCGCCGCGTCCAAGGGCATCTGGGTCAACAGCAGCGCGGACACGTCCCCGGCGGTCGGCGCCATGTTCGACACCTCGATCGCGAACCCCGCTCAGCTCGCCCAGTGGGGCAAGATGGTCGCCGCGTACGTGGTCGTGCAGTCGAACGGCAAGGCTGTCGTCCAGGACTTCTCGTTGCCGGTCTTCCCGATCCTCCTGGCCTTCGACACGTCGTTCGTAGCTGCGCTCAAGGTGTGGTGCCCGGCCTGCAAGGTCACCCAGGTCCCGCAGACGGCCGCCGCCATCGGCACGACCACTCCGCAGGCCGTGGTCTCCGCGGTCACCCGGGCCCCGAGTACCAACTGGTTGATCTTCGACCTCGGTGACCTGGCCACCGGCGTCCCGGCGGCGCTGTCGGCGGCCGGCCTGCACGGCCTGAGCATTGGCGGCCTGACCGCGGACACCCCGAACATCGCGGGGCTGAAGAACGGCACGGAGAACGTCTGGACGGCCTACTCCCTGCCGATCGTCGCCTACCGTCAGATGGATTCGATGGCCCGCAAGTTCGAGGGCATGCAGATCCTCAACGCGGCCCTGCCGACGCAGCTGATGACGCCGCAGAACGTCAACTCCCTGGTGGAGGACTCGCAGGGGAACTACGTCGGTGTGGCCAACTACCAGTCCCAGTTCGAGAAGCTCTGGCACGTCAGCAGCTAGCGCCGAGCGCCGGCGAGACCATGGAGGCTACCCCGGCGGGGGCGGCCTCCATGGGTCTCACCGGGAAAGAACACCTGCGGGCGGCGCGGTCCTGGTCGCGGCTTACTGAAGTCACTAGAAAGTTATCCGCCGCGTGTAGACAGCCGGTCCTCCCCAATCCTAGGTTGAGAACCAGCTCAGTAACTTTAGTAAGACTTGGTTAAGTTGAGACTCCACCGCTCGGTTACCCGGGCGCCCAGCCAGAAATGAGGCGCGTATGAGGAAGACCTTGGCGGCTGTCGTCGCAGTTACCTCAGCACTGCTTGTCGCCGCATGCAGCAGCAGCGGCAGTACCAGCAGTAGTGGTAGTACCAGTACCAGCAGCGCCGCGGCCAGCAGTGGCACCAGCAGTGCCAGCATCGCCGCAGCGAAGGCATACCAGGCCCAGTTCCTGGGCTCGCCGACCTCCATCGGCATCAGCACGCCGCTCAACTCCAAGCCCGCAGCCGGCAAGCTGCTGGTCGGCCTGGACTCCGGCAGCGGCAGCGCGGTCGTCCTGGCGAAGTACTGGGCGCAGGCCGCCGCGGATCTCGGCTGGAAGTACAAGGACCTGCAGTCCGGGACAACGCCGGCGAGCCAGCAGGCCGCGATGGCCTCGGCCATCCAGCTGAACCCGTTCGGCATCCTGACCAGCGGCATCCCGAACTCCACGCTGACGACGCAGCTCGCCCTCGCCGCGTCCAAGGGCATCTGGGTCAACAG
>Ga0302180_10002379_pt1 | contig 14599 bp, 11 predicted proteins | sample I_Palsa_E3_2_FD_200575 | JGI IMG/M metagenome (GOLD analysis project Ga0302180, IMG submission 200575) | Peat permafrost microbial communities from Stordalen Mire near Abisko, Sweden - I_Palsa_E3_2 | ecosystem: Environmental > Terrestrial > Soil > Palsa > Peat permafrost | place: Sweden... | reverse complement strand
CTACATCAACTCCGCCGATGGCCGCGTGCGCTACAGCGATTTCTTCATTCGCGAGTTCATTCCATACATCGAATCGCAGTATTCGATTCGCCGTGAGCCCTCCGCCCGAGGCATCAGCGGCGTCTCGATGGGCGGATACGGGGCGCTGCGATTTGCTTTTGCATATACGGGGCTGTTTTCGTCGGTTAGCGCGCAAAGTGCCGCGCTCACTATCGAGTCGCCGCGAGAGTTGGAGGCGATGCAGGCATCGCCGCAGCAGGATCGTGAGCTTGGAGCAGTGTTCGGAAAACCGGTCGACATCCATCACTGGAACCTGAACAGTCCTTTTGTTCTCGCCAGGCAGAACAGGCCATTCATAAAGGCCACAAGGTTGGCTATTTATTTCAACTGCGGCGATGAGGATGAATTTGGATTTGAAAAGGGAGCCGAGGCGCTCGACCGGCAACTGAAGGCCGAGGGCGTCCCGCACGAATTTCACCTTTATCCCGGGAACCACAGCGCGGCATATTTTTTGTCACATCTGGGTGAAACTTTGATGTTTCATTCGCGCGTGTTTGCCGCGGCGAAGTAGCGGTCTCCGAATCGAACCGGAAAAACTCTTTCCGGTCTTTTGCAATGGTCGTCATGACAAACTTGCCGTGTTTGACCCCGCGCAGAAAATCGGATAACTCGCTGCCGGGAACTCTCGGAAACGGCGTCAACGGTCTCGTGGATGCGAAGTCAACGATCTCCATTTTGGCGAAATTGTCGCAAAGTCGCACCGCGTTTGGTGCAGTTGGGCACAAAAAATTCGCTCTCTGCGGGATGCGACGGGAGAAGTAGCAAACACTTGCTCGCTGCATTCGATCCTGAGTTAATATGTAGCAAGTATGGACCGCGGTATTCGCAGTTTGACGGATCCAATCGCAGGACCTCCCATCAGAGAGCGTCGTCGCAACCTTCGTCATAAACTTCACACTCCGGTATATGCCAGTTTCAATGGTCCAGAACCCGGCATGGTCGTGGATCTTAGCGAATTGCTGAATTTGAACGAAGAAGGTTTCGCCGTCCAAACCAGCCAGCGCCTGGAAGTGAATCGAGCGGTAACCGTCTGCCTCGATCTGCCTGAAACGAAAAATTACCTTCATTGCACTGGCCAGGTGATATGGAGCGATGACAGTGGACGCGGGGGCATTCGCTTTTCCGCGGTTTCGGAGAGGTCGCGGCAGGTCTTAAAGGAATGGCTCTTCGCCAATTTGATGATCGGCTGCTCCAATCATTCTGCTCGAAGTGAACAACGGGCGCAGCGCGTGGAAGAGAAATCGCTCAAACCGGCGCCGGTCGCCACCGCTTCCAGACTTGTGCCGATATCGGATGGCAGCGCAATGCTTGCAGCCGTCGAAGCGGTACGCCTCGTGATTCGCGATATCGGTAATGACCTCGAGGCAATTCTGCAACTGGTCACCGAACGAGCATTGGCCTTCACCGGAGCCAGTAGCGCGGCACTGGCGCTGATCACGGATGGAAAGATGATATGCCGGGCGCAAGCGGGCGATCAGGCTCCGCCGCTCGGAACTCCTGTCGACGTGAAGCAAGGATTGTCCGGAGAGTGCGTTCGACGTGGGCTGCTCGTTTCGTGCGAGGATACGGAGAATGATCCGCGTGTCGATCCTGAAGTTTGCCGGGCACTGAACATTCGTTCGCTGATGGCGGCTCCCATCGTGGCCGATCTTCATGTGATCGGTCTGCTGGAGATCTTCTCTCCGCATCCACGCCGTTTCACTAACGTCCATGCGGTTGTCTTGGAGCGGTTGATCGAATTGATCCCGAAAACTCGCGGAGAAAACACACCCTCGAAACCGGCGTCGGGTGAAACCCCGATCCCGTCGAAAAGTGTTTCTGGTCCGTCGCATTCCGGTGGTTCAGGTACAGGTCCGACAGAGGTCACCTCGATCCACAGGGCGCCTCGGGCCTTCCTGGAGCCGGAAACTGAGAACGAAAGAACTTTCGAGAACTTTTATGAACAAAACGCATTTGAACCTGTTCTGGAGGAGGCATCGGAAATCATCCCGGCGGCGCGCTCGAGGTTGGTTTATCGTGTGCTGATGGGAATGGCAGTAGTCGCGATTTTCGTCGTGCTCGGATATCTGGTCGCCCCTGTGATCGACAAACGGTGGGCAGTTTCGCCGCAGGCTTCGCAGCGATCATCGGAGACGGGTTCTCGGAGCGAGCCGAGAACGGACTCCGGTTCGGCAGCCTCAGGGCAGAGTGGCGCTAATGTGCTATCAAACTATCTGACCCAACTGCGCGATCTTGCAGCTCAGGGAAATGCAGATGCCGAATGGCAATTAGGGGCGCGCTACCACAATGGAGACGGCGTAGTGAAGGATGACGTGCAGGCCATGCGATGGTTCCAGCGTGCCGCCGAGCATGGCCACGTTACGGCTGAGGCTACACTCGGCGCCTACTATTGGGCGGGACGCGGAGTTCCTCAGGATTTGTCGAAAGCTTACTTCTGGTCCGCGGTTGCATTCGCCGAGGGCGACGAAAATAGCAAACCTCGTCTTGACGGGCTGTCAACGCAAATGACCCCTGAGCAAGTCCTCGCCGCTCAGCAACAAGCCGAAGCCTGGATCCGCAGCCATAACGAACGATTTAAGTCGACTGCGAACTGAATCTCCACCTCGATCCATCCCATCCAAGGCCAGACAGACCCTATTCGCCCGCGTAGAATGTAGGTGTGGTCACATTGCGCGACATCCTGACAGCGGACGCCCAAGTCCGCGAGGGCGACCCCGCTCTTTGGGAAAAACTGGATCGCAATCGGGTGCGCTGCTATGCCTGCGGCCACTGTTGCCCCATCCCGGATGGACAGCCAGGTGTGTGCAAGGTTCGCTTCAACCGTGGTGGAACGCTCTACGTTCCCTGGGGATATGTGGCAGGAGTTCAGTGTGATCCGATCGAGAAGAAGCCGTTTTTCCATGCTTACCCTGGAGCATTGGCCTACAGCTTCGGCATGCTAGGCTGCGATCTGCATTGTTCTTATTGTCAGAACTGGGTGACTTCGCAGGCACTGCGCGACCCAGAGGCTGTGTCGCCGCCTCTCGAAGCCGATCCTGAATTGCTGGTCAAAGATGCGCTGGCTCAAGGCGCGAAGGTTGTGGTCAGCACGTATAACGAGCCGTTAATCACGAGCGAATGGGCGGTCGCGGTTTTTCGCCAGGCGCGCGAGGCGGGCTTGCTCACTGCATTTGTTTCGAATGGCAACGGGACTTCGCAAGTGCTCGACTATCTTCATCCATGGATTGATCTTTACAAGGTCGATTTGAAGAGCTTCGACGACCGGCACTATCGCGAGCTGGGCGGACGGCTGGCGCCGATTCTCGACACCATACGAAGCTTGCGTAAGATGGGTATATGGCTGGAGATCGTAACTTTGCTCATTCCCGGCTTTAACGACGGAGACGATGAACTGACGAGGCTTACAGAATTTCTGGTCGGCGTTTCGCCCGATATTCCGTGGCATGTCACCGCTTTTCACCAGGATTACAAAATGACTTCGCCGGCCGATACGCGTCCGGAGGACTTGCTGCGCGCTGCCGCGATTGGTCGTCGAGCTGGATTACGCTACATTTATGCTGGCAATATTGCCGGGCAGGTGGCAAGTCTGGAAGATACTCATTGCCATCGCTGCGGTGAATTGTTGATCCAGCGCTTTGGATATTTGATCGAGAAATACAGACTGACGCCGGAGGGCAACTGCCCGGCGTGTCGCACCCCGCTTCCCGGGCGCTGGTCGGGGAAATTCGATGGGCAGCTTGCGTCGGCGCCTTTTGTGCCCCGCAGGCGGTCGCAATTGGTTAAAATCCTCTCGCAACAATAATCAACATTCATGCGCACGGCAAAATCATTGCTGCTGGCGGTTTTGTTTTGTCTCGGGGCGGGCTGTTCGCCGCGCGATTTTCTGACGCGCCGGCTCGCCGCGGATTTGATTTCGGCCTCGGACTCGTTCAAAGCGCCGCAAATGTACTGGATCAGGACCGGCCTTGTTTCGAATAAGGACTTCAGTTCGCCCGAATTTCTGGTGTTACAGAGCCGCAGCTGGATTATAGGAACCGAGCAGAGGTGTCGCGAAGGAATTGAACCTCCCCCTTGCTGGGATGTGGCGCTCACGCCGCTTGGGGTGGACACGATTCGGCCACTGATTTCGGGAGCGCTGCCCGAAAGCGGACCAATCGCAATCCAGGTCGCACACCGGGAACTGGTGAACGTTTCCGGGATCAGCAAAAACGGAGCCTTCGCCGACGTTGAGTTTACTTGGCATTGGAATCCGAACAATCAGGTGGGAGCGGCACTTTTCGATACCGGTGTCCACTATCGCTCGACTGTCGGATTCCGTGGCTATGACGATGGCTGGCGCCTGGTGGATCAAAATATTCGCAGCAACCAGCCGATGGATGACGCGTTGCGAAACGCACAACCGACCTCGCCGTAAGGCGTCCCCACATGAGAGAGATCGTTACAAGTTGATTCAGAAAGTTCCAAAAAACCCTATGCAACGAACATCCACTCGACTATCGATCTTGCCCGTCTTGCTCGTGTTCCTCGTTTCCAGTTCTATCCTTACTTTTGCTCAAAGTGCAAAGCCGAAGCTCACTCTCGACGAATTTTTCAACTCGGTCAGTTTTCCCGACCTGAAGGTCTCGCCGGATGGAAATTCCGTCGTCATCGAAACGGAACGGGCTGACTGGGACCAACAAGTTTTCCGCAAAGAACTGTGGCTCTATCGCAGCGGGTCCGGGAGCCTGACGCAGTTGACCGAATCGGGGCACGACAGTTCGCCGCAGTGGTCGCCGGATGGCCGGTGGATCGCGTTCCTTTCGGAACGCAAGGCGTCTGAGGCAAAAGATGGAGACACGGGGGATGGCAAAAAAAGGAGCACCCCTAACAAGGATGGGAATCAACCTATCGTCAAGGGTAAAGATGATGACAAGGATAAAGGGGACGTCGCGCAACTGTTTTTGATTTCGCCGCACGGGGGCGAGGCGTTTCGCGTCACCTCGGGTGAGGAAGAGGTCCACTCCTTTGCCTGGGCTGGGGATTCGAAAGCAATCTATTTCGCAACGCGGCAACCCTGGACGAAGCAGCAGACAGACGATCATAAAAAAGATTGGAAGGATGTGATCCGTTATCGCGGAGACGAGCGTGGCGACGTGATTTTCCGTATCGCGCTCGAGGAAGCGCTGGCTCGCCACGCCGTTGTGGGTTCCAAAGAGACCCCTGATGCTGAAAAAGATTCGGGCGCCACGCCGGGCGCCCTCCGAATCGCGTCCACACCTCTGCGTGTCGATCATCTCAGCATTTCGCATGACGGCAAGCGGCTGGCGTTTGTGACGGCGTCGGTCTCGCAACGCGGCGAGAAGGTCGAAGACATTGAGATTTATCTCGTCAATTTGAACGACAACGGATCCGAATCCAGGCCGATGCGGCTGACCCACAACGAAGGCGTGGAATTGAATCCGGAATGGGCTCCGGACAATCGGCACCTGTTTTTTCAGGTCAACCTCGGTTCGATCGAGCGAAACTATGAGGACCCTCAACCTCGTCTCTATTGGTTGGACGTCGAGAATACGGCGGAGCAGAAGGGTATCGAGCGTTGGTTTGCCGACTACCCGGGCGAGGTTGTCCGTTATACCACCTTGCCTGACGGCTCGGTGCTCTGCGCCTGCCGCCTGGGGACTGAGGTGCAGCTTGTATCGCAAGCCAGCCCGAAGGCAGCACTCGTAAAGCGTGAAGGATGGGCGGGAACCTATGAAATGCCGGCTGCGGCATCGCCATCGCTTATGGAACAAGATGTTGTATTGGGCGCAACCGGTACCGGCGAGACACCCGGCACTCCATGCAGCATGTGCATTGCATTCGCCTACTCGGCCACCATGCGGCCAACGGAGGTCTATATCGCCAACGGCCCGGATAAACTCGCGCAGGCACGACCCATCACCTCTTTCAACAAGCTCTTCACCGAACGGGATCTGCCGGTGGCCAAACCCTATCACTGGACCTCTGATGACGGAACGCCGGTCGAAGGCATGCTGATGTACCCGCCGGGAAAATTCGACGTAAAGAACCTGCCGATGTTCGTGTTGATTCACGGCGGCCCGCAGGATGCTGATGGCAATCGTTTCGAGGCCGATTGGTATTTGTGGGATCGCCTGGCCGCTACGGCGGGATGGTTGGTGTTCGAGCCAAACTATCGCGGATCAACTGGCTACGGAGACAAGTTTGCGCTGCAGATTGTTCCTGAGATTGTTTCGCGTCCGGGAAAAGATATATTGGCCGGCGTCGATGCGCTGGTGAAAGACGGAATTGCGGATCCGAAGCAGTTGGCGGTCGGTGGTTACAGTTATGGCGGTTACATGACGAACTGGCTGATCACGCAGACCACTCGCTTCAAGGCCGCCGTCACCGGTGCCGGGGCGGTGGAGCACGTCGCCAACTGGGGCAACGATGACACCACCTTCGACGACGCTTACTTTCTTGGCGGGTTGCCGTGGGAAACTGCCGATCGCTACCGTAGCGAAGCTGCGATTTACCAGATTAATAAAGTCCGCACGCCGACGCATATGGTTGCCGGGGCCGACGATATTCGCGTTTCCGTGCTCGAGGATTATCTGCTTGACCGCGCCTTGCACGAACTGAACGTTCCGAGCGAGTTGCTGATCTTTCCCGGCGAGGGACATTCGCTCGAGAAGAATCCGTGGCACGGAAAGATCAAGGTGCGCGAAGAACTAAAGTGGCTGACGAAGTATGGCGGGGTGACCAGTACGGAGTAGGTCCTGGAAGCGGGGCTCGGGCAGAGCCCCTCACTCACCGCCGGAGCCTAGCGTTTACCGTTGCGCAGCATTAGGTTGCAGCTGGGCAACTTTCGCATGGGCGGTAGAAGATTGCTGGTAGCGGGCGATGCCCTGGTAGAGCGCTTCTGCGACTTCCTGCCGGTAGGCCGGACTCTGCAGGTTGTGCTCGTCGGCAGGACTGCTAACGAAAGAAATTTCGGTGAGAATCGCCGGCATGATAGTACCGGTAAGGACTGCGAAATCGGCATCTTTGATGCCGCGGTTGCGGATATCCGGGTTGTTGGCGGCAAGAGTGTTGTAGAGAGAGCGCTGGACACTCGCGGCGAGACGGCGCGATTCCCCAATTTTCTCATGCAAGCCTTCAATCGATAAGGACACCGGCGAGGGCTTGGTCAATGAACCATCCTCGTGCTTTTCAATTTCCTTTGATCCTGGGGCGGCAAACATATTCGTGTAGTACGTTTCAATGCCGCGCGCCGAAGCCGACGTGCTGTAATTCGCGTGAACCGAGACGAACAGATCGGCCTGCACCTGATTGGCGATGTCAGCGCGCTGATCGAGCGGCAGGTAAGTATCATCGGTGCGCGTGAAAAGAACTTCCGATCCGAGGCGAGATTGCAACAACTCACCGAGACGCTCGGTCACGTCGAGCACCAGATCTTTTTCCAGCAAGCCATGGCGCCCCACCGTGCCCAGATCCCAGCCACCGTGGCCTGCATCGAGCACGATTCGGAATTTGCCAGTTTTCGGCGGCAACGGCTGACCGGATGCCTTCGAGGGCAGCGCGGACAACGGCGCGGCTTTCGACGGGGATGGTAAGGTGACGTTAGGAGCTGGAATCTGACCCGGAATGATTGGGTTCGGAGCGGCATTGTTCGCCGCCAAGACTTTCTGGTTGTTTGCCTTATCCCGCAATTCAACCACTAAGCGATATGGATTCGACTCCATGCTCACGGAGAAGTTCGCTCCGGCTTTTGTGTCGAGCACGACCCGGGTGATTCCGGTGACGGGCTGACCGATCCGCACACGACTGAGCGACGCATCGCCGACATCCATTGTCTTTTTTTCCAACTCCGGCGCGAGAACGGTGTCGTGCAGATCAAAGTAGATTCGCTCGGGCGATGCCAGACGATGAACTTCATACGGCACCTGATCCTCCATATCAATGACAACGGTGCTTCCCACCGATGAAGACCAGTGACGAACTCCAGTGACCTTCGATGCTGTTGTCTTGCCTTCCGGCACGGCATCGGAGGATTCGATCGCGCCCTTTGCGGAATTTCCGGAACCTACATAAACGGACAAAAGATTGTCGGCGGCGGTGGCAGAATCCGTGCCGGCCGATAAAGGAGCGCTCACCGGTTGCGGCGAAGATGCGCCTTTTGTATCGGCAGTCTTTTTATCTCCGATCTTCTTTCCTGCGATCTTTTTCCCCGCGAGCTTGGCTCCTTCGAGCCTGGCAGAAGCTATCGTTCCGTGAAGCCGGGTGCCTTTCGCCTGGATGAACCACCACGTTCCGGCTGAGAATAAAGCGGCGACGATCACCAGACTGAGCACAACGCCTAATCCCGGACGCGAATTTGCGGAAAGGGACGGGGTGGGGGCGACGGGTCCGGATTGGGATGACTCGGCTGAGAGTGTCGGCTCGTCGACATCGTGCGTATCGTTCTCGGCAGATCCATTCGCGACACTCTGTTCTGAAGAGAGTGGAGAGGCACTTGTCTCTGCCGGCTCGTCCGCCGTGTCGTTCTCGGGAACAGCCGAAGGCGGTTTTGGCCGTAGAACCTCGTCCGCTACATCCGAGAGCCAGCCGACGCGACGGTCCTGATCTTCAGGTTTCATCGCAGACAGGACCAACTCAGCGAACAAATCAAAACAGCGGATGTCGTAATCGGAGAAAGCGCCAACCCTGGTTGAGAATGCCTGCAACACGCCCAGTTGCTGATGGCGGCCACGCAAAGGAACTATCGCGGTGGAGCGAGCATTTATCACGCGCGCGATGTCGAAATGGAGGCGAGGATCAGCTTCGCAATCATCGCAACACAGAATGCGACCCGATTTCAGGCAGTCCTGCAGGAAGCTGGATTCGGCAGCCAATTGAAGACCGCGTGCAATTGCGAACTCCCCGGAGGCGGCACGGCATACCAGATCTGAGCCTTCAGCCAGCGCAACCATGATGACGTCAGCCGTTGTAAAGCCCGCCACCCGGTCGCAGATTAATTGCAGCACTTCGTCGAGGATGAAATGTTCGGTCTCGACCCAATCGCGATCGGCATCCGTTTCGCCAGCCGCGCACCGATTTCGTATCTGTTCTCGGAGGTCTCCGAAGGCCACCAGGGCGCGAAGAGCCTCCTGCGAGGCAATCGATTCCAGAACCCGATTACCCTTCTGCAGTGGAGAACCAAGCTCAGGGCATGTCGCTCTCGAATCACAACGGGTTGGATCGGTACTCATACGTCCGTCGGCACCACAAAAACCTGTATCAATAATACCGGGACTCGTCGGAGAGCTTGCCCGACCACTTCAAGTGGCCGAACTTCACCGCCCTCGACACGAATACCGCAGACACACCACCTTCGAGCCTAATTGCCTTTTCCTGACATCGCAACGTCCGTCGGTACACGTCCCGTTTGATGGTAAAAAGCCGCCAGTCAACGCCGCCAAAAGCTGAAAAGCTTAAAAAAACGAACTGTTGGCAGGCCACCGAAGCCGTGGCCAACAGCCCGGCTGGGGTGGTTCTCGTAGCCTTCCGGGAATGCTGGCACAGCCGCAGGAGCTGGCCAACGATACCCCCTACCAGGTTTGCCTCAGTTGCGGCTCGAAGTGGCTGTTCAATGAGGAAACGTTCGGCGCGTGTGGGCGGTCCCGCTATGATTTGAATGAACTCATCTCTTCGGAAAAATCCGCAAAATCCGAACCTCGTCGCCTCGAATGTATGGGCAAGGAAAATATTTGCCGCTCCGCACAGTAGAAACGTCGTCGCCGGCGTCCAGATCCACTCTTGACGTGGTGCTCACGCCACTACCGGCTGGCTCTGGTGCTTGTACCAGTCGACAGTACGGCGCAGGCCCTCCTCAAAATTTACCAGGGCTTTGTATTCCAGATGCCTTTCTGCTTCCGTTATGTCGGCCAGCGAATGTTTGATATCCCCTTCACGCGCAGGAGCATACTTGAGCGCGCCCTTATAGCCGGTCAGAGCTTTCAAGGCATGGAAAGTTTCATTGAGTGTGACTCGGCGACCTGTGGCGCAGTTGAAAACGCGTCCGGCACACTTTGCCGCAGGGGCCGAGCAAGCCAGCAGGTTGGCGGAGACGACATTGTCAATATAGGTGAAATCGCGGCTGGTTTCGCCATCGCCAAAGATGGTCGGCTGCTCTCCCCGGAGCATCTCCATACTGAACTTTGCGAGCACGCCGGAGTAGGGCGATGAAGGATCCTGCCGCGGCCCGAAGACATTGAAGTAGCGCAGCGATACGGTTTCGAGGCCATAGCATCGATAAAACGACACCATGTAGAGCTCGCTGGCCAGTTTGGCCACAGCGTACGGAGAAATTGGATTCGGAGCCATCGTCTCTTGCTTTGGAAGTGTCGGGGTATCGCCGTAAGCGGAAGATGAGGCGGCGTAGATTACACGTTTGACTTTTGCATCACGCGCCGCAACCAGCACATTAACCGTGCCATCGACATTGGCGCGATTGCTGCCGACAGGATCGACCACCGATTTCGGGACGGAGGGAATGGCGGCTTCGTGCAGCACGAAGTCGATGCCTTTACAGGCCTGGTGCATGGCATCCAAGTCAAGGATGTCCGCTTCGCGGAAGTCCACACGGCTCATGACTTCGGTCAGGTTCTCACGTCTGCCGGTCGCGAAATTATCGATGCCTCGGACTTCGTCGCCCCGTTCCAGTAACGCTCGCACCAGTGATGACCCGATGAAGCCGGCGGCGCCGGTTACGAGATATTTGGCCATGTTTCTAATGATAACGGAGGGCTTCGGTTGAAAGGGATAGGAGACCCGGTCAATGGGGTTACCTTTGTACCGGAGCCCCCCAACGGGCCCGCCACCCATATATTCCTGGCGGAAGGGTATGAGGGGCGGACAAACCCGTTTGGCGATCCGGTGAAATTCTTCGGGGGAGAGCAGTTGTCTTTTGCGAAAACTCCGTCATCTCATCCAGAAATGCTAGGGGATCAATTGACACGGTGTTTTCCCGGTAGTTCTCCGCGAGTTGATATGCGTGCCTCGGAATGGGGTTGCCGCCGGTCAACCGCTCCGGGGTAACTACGTGGGTCCACGAGCGTCTCCGACTGAACGTGGCTCATGGTTCTATCGGAACGGCGACGGAAAAACCTTATGACACGAGAAATTGTGACAAAGAAGCGCGAATCTGCTGCCACAATTCGTCTTTACCGGATCCGGTTTTCGCCGAAAACGCGACGATCGGCACTCCCCCGTAGACTTGGCCCAGGGTGCGCATGGCATGTTGCAACTCATTGCCAGACAATCGGTCACACTTGGTAGCTACGATGGCATGTGGCCTTTCTCTGGAGGCGAGAAATTCCAGCAACTGACCATCGCTTTCCTGGGGAGCGATGTTCGAATCGACCAGCACCAGACAAAGCGCCAGACTGGGCCGCTGGTGAAGATACGGGTCGACAAACCGGGCCCAGTCAGCGGCAATTTCCCGCGAGACCTTGGCGTAGCCATAACCGGGGAGATCGGCGAATCGCATTTCAGGCTTCGGTTGTCCCGCGCGTCGGACCTCATAAAAGTTTATGCTTCGCGTGCGCCCGGGTGTGTTGCTGGTGCGCGCCAGTTTCGCACCTAAGAGTGAATTGATCAGACTGGATTTGCCGACATTGGATCGGCCGAGAAAAGCGATCTCGGGAACCCCGGGAGCAGGGAAATGGGTCAAGTCACTCGCCGACAACATGAATCGCGCCAGCATCCTCATCCTCACAGTTTCCAGTGTTTGCCTTGCCGAGGCAAGCGGGTAGAAAAAAAATGTTGCTGCACGAGGGAGAACAGATTCGGCATTAACCGGCCAACAATCGCCTGAGTCCCGACCGATTTTTCACCGGCAGCCCTCGCAGCGCAACTCTGGCCAGTGCCACATAGACCTCCCGCGCCCCGGGATGCTTCTTCAGCACGGCCAAATGCTTGGCCACCGTACCCAGGTCTCCACGAATCAGGGGTCCACTGAAAGAGTGCGCCGGACCGAAGCGCGCATAATTTGCCAGAGTCTGCATGATTATGGGTAAGCTTTTGCGTCGGGCATCGCGCGGCCTGATTCCCGCGCCGACCGCCGTCTCTTCGAGCGTTACCAGGAATGCGAGCAGAAGCGGTGAAGTGAAAGTAGCCCACGCGTGATATGCGGCTTTACGCTGCCCTGGTAATGAAAAACTGTCGGCTCCCAAAGCATGAACGATCTGCCGAGCCGCACGGGTTGCAGCGGCATCGCCCTCCAGCGCAAAAGGCACCCCGGTCAGGGATGGATGCGCTCCGGCAACGAATGTCATCAGCGGATGCACAGACGCAACCGCGACACCCGCTTTGCGTAGAGGGTCGAGTTCGCCACTGAGCAGTGCGCCACTGGAGTGGAAGGCGACACGCACCTTGTTTTTTTTGCGATGGATATGTTTTGCCAATAAAAAAGCGGCCTGCCGGATTTCACGATCGGGAACGCAGAACCATAACCATGTGGCGTCCAATATCGCGGAATCTGCAGTAGAGCTGCACGCGCCAACCTTTGCCGCGAGGGCACGCGCACGCCGCCGGGAACGGGGCGAATCGCGGGCGATTATTTCTGTAACCCTGAAGCCGGCCTCATGGAGTGCAAGGGCAAGAAAGGTCGCTAATCTGCCGGCTCCGACAATGGCCACGCTTGACTTGCCGGTCACCGTGTTCTCGGTCGTGTTTTGGCGGTTCATTTTCAGAAATCGGGTCTCGGCTCAACGGCGCAGCATACCTTATATTGTTGTCATGGCGAAACCAGCAGCAAGCAAATCAGGTCAAGCGCGAGTTCTCTCTTCCCGCACCAGCTACCGGGGACCCGTGTTCAGCGTCACTACCGACGAAGTGGAAGAGCCTGGCGGCATTCGGGCCCGGCGCGACGTCGTCCGCCATTCCGGCTCGATCGTGGTTTTGGCAGTCGACACTTCGGCCACCCACGGCAGGACCAAAGCAGCACGGAAGTCGGAGCCGTGGGTCCTGCTTGAGCGCCAGTATCGCCACGCCGCCCAAGCAATGATGTGGGAGCTACCTGCAGGCCGCATCGATGACGGCGAAAATCCGCTCACCGCCGCCAAGCGCGAGTTACTGGAAGAAACCGGATACTCGGCCCGGCGGTGGAAACGGATCCTGCATTTCTACGTCAGTCCAGGTTTTCTTGATGAGACGATGACTATCTATCTCGCACAAGCTCTGCAGTCGGGCGAAGCTCAGCCGGAGCCGGACGAGAAGATTGCGGTAAAATTCTTCCCTTTGCCGGAAGCGATACAAATGGTGATGAATGGCCGCATCCGCGATGCCAAGACTATCTGCGGCATCTTGTGGCTCGCCCGGACAGCCACTGCGGCACGGCGCTAAATGAGATGATCAGAAAAGAGGGCCGGTTTCTCCGTCCCTCGGAATGCCTGTCGTAACTTTCTAGTAACTTTCCGCGGGCCGTCACCCTTACCCCGGGCGGTGATGGGCGGTGATGCAAAGTCTTGACAGGTCTCCCGGCGCGCAGCACAATTCCTACGCGTTTGAGCGCCTCTGGAAGCGCGCTTTCTAAGGAATGCGCAAAGATAGGGGGACGTACGTGGAACGACTGAAAGGTACCGTCAAGTGGTTCAACAATGCCAAGGGATATGGCTTCCTCGGCCGGGATGATGGACCAGACGTATTCATTCACTACAGCTCAATTACCACCGAAGGCTATAAGAGCCTGCAAGAAGGCGATAAGGTGGAGTTTGAGATTGTCCAGGGACAGAAAGGGCCGCAAGCGGCGAATGTAACGAAGGTCTCCTGAAAGAGATCTCCCTCTGTCGCAACCCGGACTGAGTTTTTTGTTCCGCGCCGCTCGTGCCAGGTGTGTCCTCCGGCCGTGGCTCGGAGCCTGCCCAGGGTTTTTTCAGCGTTACAATCATTCATTCAGGGCGACAACTTCTGATGGATAACAAAGCCATCGCCGGACTTCTCTACGAAACTGCCGACCTGCTCGAGATCGACGGACAAGACTCGTTTCGTGTGCGCTCGTATCGCAATGCTGCCGAGGCCATTGAAGCGCTTCCGCAGCAGGTTGCCGATCTGATTCCGGAACCGAAAAAACTGCTCGCGGTTCAGGGCATTGGCAAGGGTATGCTGGCCAACCTGCAAATGCTGTTTAAAGACGGCCGCATCGAAGCGCACTCCGAACTACTCAAGAAATATCGTCCGTCGATGCTCGAATTGCTCAAGATTCAAGGTCTCGGTCCGAAGACGATCGCTCTGATCTGGAGCGCCTATCAGGTCAGCGACCTCGAAGGCGTGGAAAAGCTGGCACGCGAAGGCAAGATTCGGGAACTGCCGCGGCTCGGTGAAAAGCACGAGCAGAAACTATTGAAGGCGATCGAAGATTATCGCCGGATCGCCGGCCGATTCCTGCTCGACGCCACCGAAAAGCTGGCCGAAAAACTGGTGGAGCATTTGCTGGTGTTTCCCGGTGTCGAGAGAGTCACGCCCGCCGGATCGCTGCGCCGCGGACGCGAGACCGTCGGCGATCTCGATATTCTCGTTACCG
>Ga0302180_10002367_pt1 | contig 14628 bp, 11 predicted proteins | sample I_Palsa_E3_2_FD_200575 | JGI IMG/M metagenome (GOLD analysis project Ga0302180, IMG submission 200575) | Peat permafrost microbial communities from Stordalen Mire near Abisko, Sweden - I_Palsa_E3_2 | ecosystem: Environmental > Terrestrial > Soil > Palsa > Peat permafrost | place: Sweden... | reverse complement strand
GTCGATCCGGAGAGGCTCGCCATTCGCATACCGCAAGGCTACGAGAAGAAGATCGACGCGCGCCTGCTGATTCCCATGACGCTGATGCTGGAGCCGGAGGTACTCTACCGCCGCCTCGACGCCGCCCGCCAATTCGCCCGCCTGAATCAGGTGAACCGAAGCTTCGGCGCGCCGGTGGGAATTGACGGCGCATGGCTGGGCATCGCCAGCGCGGGCAAGGCGTATTACGACCTGATGCAGGCGCTCGCCGATCTCGGCCTCGATCGCGCCGACGATCTCGCGCGCATCGGCATACGCATCGCCAAGTTCGGGATGACCTACCCGCTGGAGCCGGATTTCACCGCCGGCTTCGCACGCGGTCTGCGGACTATCCTGGTGGTCGAAGAGAAACGCAGCTTCCTTGAATTGCAGTTACGCGAGGCCCTGTACAACTCTTCCGACCATCCGGCCATCCTGGGTAAGGGCGATCCAATCGCCGCGCCGCTGTTCTCCGCCGCCGGTGAACTCGATCCGGAACTGATCGCCCGTGTTCTGGCCCAGCTTATCGATCGGCCCTCCCCCCGCCTCGACCTCCTAGACGAAATCGACAACCGCGAACGCCGCTTGATTCCGGCACGCTCGCCCAACTTCTGCTCGGGCTGCCCGCACAATCGCTCCACGCTGCTGCTCGAAGGCCAGATGGCCGGCGGCGGCATTGGCTGTCACGCCATGGCCGCGCAGCTTCAGCACTCGCATCACGCCTACACCTTCCTTACCCACATGGGCGGCGAGGGCGCGCCGTGGATCGGCATGGCCCCCTTCGTCGACCGGCCGCATATCTTTCAGAACGTGGGCGACGGCACCTATTTTCACTCTGCCTCGCTGGCTGTAGAAGCCTGCATCGCGGCGGGCGTCAACATCACTTACAAGATTCTGTACAACAGCGCCGTAGCCATGACCGGTGGTCAGCAGGCCGCGGGCGCCGTACCGGTCCCCGAGCTGACGCACAAGCTGGCGGCTGATGGCGTGCGCCAAATTGCGGTACTGACCGAAGATCCGGAGAAATACGAAGGCGTCAAGCTGGCCGCCAATACCCAGCTGCGCGATCGCGACGATTTGCCCGATGTGCTGCGCGAGTTCGAGAAACTGCCCGGTGTCACCGTCATCGTTTACGACCAGCAGTGCGCCGCCGAAAAGCGCCGCCTGCGCGCGCGCGGCAAGCTCGCGGAACCTACGCTGCGCCTTGTGATCCACGAAGAAGTATGCGAAGGCTGCGGCGATTGCGTGACGCAATCCAATTGCCTGAGCCTGCACCCGGTGGAGACGGAATACGGCCCCAAGACCCGCATTCATCAATCGTCCTGCAATAAGGATTATTCGTGTGTATTGGGCGATTGCCCGTCATTTGTCACGGTGAAGCTGAAGCCGGGCACGGGGCAGCGCCGTCGGCAGATTGCGGCGCTGCCGGAGGCCGAGGTACCCCCGCCGCGCGAACGTGTCTCCGTCGAAGGCCGCTACTCGATCCTGATGCCGGGTATCGGCGGCACCGGCGTGGTCACGGTGAACGCGCTGCTGGCCACCGCCGCCTGGATCGACGGCCTATCGGTAATCACGCTCGATCAGACCGGCCTTGCGCAGAAGGGTGGGGCGGTGGTGTCCAGCATCATCTTGAGCGAGCGGCCCATCGACGCGTCGGCCAAGATCGGATACGGAAACGCGGACCTGCTGCTGGGCTTCGATCTGCTCGGCGCGGGCAGCGCCAGTAACCTGAAGTGTGCCCATCCGTCGCGTACCGTGGCCGTCGTGAACACGGCCGAAGTGCCCACTGGCGACGCCATACGCGGCGGTGCGCGCCTTGCTGGCCCTGGCGCGGCCGTCGATCTGATCAACACTTACACACGCAAAGACCGCAACCTGTTCCTGGACGCCTCGCGCCTGGCCGAAGGTCTCTTCGCCAGTCACATGGCGGTGAATATCTTCCTGCTGGGTGCGGCCTGGCAGGGCGGCCTGATTCCCATTTCAGACACGGCCATCGAGGAAGCTATCCGGCTGAACAAAGTGGACGCCGAGCGCAACGTGCAGGCGTTCCTCTGGGGCCGCAAGTATTATCACGATGCGCAGGCCGTCGAGTCACTGATCGCCCCTCCCGTAGCGCATGTCGACGGTCGGTCACTCGTCGAGCGCCGCACTGCCGATCTCACGCGCTACCAAAACGCCGCGTACGCCGCGCGCTATGCCGCGTTCGTCCACGAAGTCGAGGCGCGCCAGCCCGCCCTGGCCGAAGCTGTCGCCCGCAATCTCTACAAGCTGATGGCTTACAAGGACGAGTACGAAGTCGCACGCCTGCTGACGAATCCCGAGCGGGAGGCGCAGATTCGCGGCATGTGGGAGCAGGTGGAATCGATCGGCTACAATCTGTACCCCCCGCTGCTCCGTGCCATGGGTCTGAAGAAGAAGTTGAAACTCGGCGGCTGGTTCCGCGGACCGTTGCGCGTGCTGGCCTCGCTGAAGGGACTGCGCGGCACGCCGTTCGATGTCTTCGGCTATGCCGAGGTGCGCAGCGAAGAACGCGCGCTGGTCGGCTGGTACGAGCAGCTCGTGCGCGAGTGCCTGGATTGCGTCACTCCCGACAGCCTGGCTCTCGCACAGGAGATAGTGGCGCTGCCCACACAGATCCGCGGCTATGAAGGCATCAAGCTCGCCAGCATCGCCAAGGTGAAGGCAGTGGCCGCTGAGAAGACATCCGCCATGAAGACGAGCCTCGTACAATTGGCATGAAATACCTGGCGCTGGCAGTTGTCTCAGTGACCGCCGCACAGGCCACGGATCTCGATGAGCTCCGTGCTACCCAGCAGAAGCTAGTCGGCGCGCGGGATTTCAACAAACTTCCGCGAGACGAGGTACAGCTCGATGCGATAGCGGCCACGAAGAGCCAGTTCTTTATCCTGGGCTGACTCGCGGCTACCGACCTTTGGCACATGAAACGCACAAGTCTTGTGCTGGATGAGCAGCTCTTGGGAAGAAGCCACACGGGATCTGGGTCTCACAATCATACAGGAGGTGTTGCAAGGTTTACGCTGGGAGTCCAAGTGCGCTAAGGGAAATCTCGCAAATCCGAAAGGTCGAGGGACCGGCGGAATTCCACGGAAGCAACCTCTGGCGCGGCAACCCGACGAAGATGCGGGCAGACCGCACGGCTCGCCTACGGCCGAGACGCAAGTGATTCTGGTGGGTACCTCAGATACTATCGCGGAATATGCTCCGCTCCGGATCTCCGAGCGGCTTGTGCCGCGAATCCAGTAAGCGGGCCCGCCTACGCCACCACGTCCACACCCATACTGCGCGCGGTGCCCCTCACCGAATTCATGGCGGCTTCCACGGTGAAGCAGTTCAAATCCGGCATCTTGATTTTGGCGATCTCTTCCACCTGCTTCTCGGTGATCACGCCGACCTTTGTCTTGTGCGGCTCCGGCGATCCCTTCGCCAGGTTCACTGCGCGCTTGATCAGCACCGGCACCGGCGGCGTCTTCGTAATGAAGGTGAACGAGCGGTCCGAGAAGATCGTGATCACCACCGGGATGATCAGCCCTTCCTGGTCCTTACTCGATGTCTTGGCGTTGAACGCCTTGCAGAAATCCATGATGTTGACGCCCTGTGGTCCAAGCGCGGTGCCCACCGGAGGCGCCGGGGTAGCTTTCCCGGCGGGGATCTGCAACTTCACGGAACCGGTAACTTTCTTTGCCATCTGAGAATCCTTGCGATCGTTATTCTATTCTTTTTCTACTTGGAGAAATTCCAGCTCGACAGGCGTGGCGCGCCCGAAAATCATCACCATCACGCGTAGCGTGCCGCGGTCGGTATTGACCTCGTCCACCTTGCCGCGAAAGTTGGCGAACGGACCATCCACGATGCGCACGCCATCGTTCCTCTCGTAAGTCGTCTTGGGGCGCGGCCGCTCGGCCGAAGAACTCTGGCGATACAGGATTGAGTTCACTTCGTCTGCGCTGAGTGGGACCGGCTGCGTGCCGCCGCCCACGAACCCCGTCACGCGCGGCGTGGCCTTCACGGCGTGCCACAACTCGTCGTTCATTTCCATTTCCACCAGCACGTATCCGGGGTAAACCAGGCGTTTGCTGGTGACCTTCTTGCCGCCCCGCAACTCCACCACTTCCTCGGTGGGAATGAGCACCTGCCCGATCTTGTCGGCGAAGCCGAACGCCTGGGAGCGGCTGCGCAGCGACTCAGCCACCTTTTGCTCGAACCCGGAGTAAGTGTGAATGATGAACCACTTCTTGGGAGAGGACTCGTCGTAGCCCGCCACGGCGGGCGCTTCCGCCGCTTCGTCGCCCGGCTCGTCCTCTGCCTCGACGGGAGTCTCGGCGGCAGCCTGCTCGACTGGCGCGGCTTCTTCGTCGCCCGGCTCCTCGGCTAAAGCGCCGCTCTCCGGCGCCTCCTGAATCTCTTCTTGATCCGTTTCCTGATCCACAGAATGCACGTTTTCGTCGTCCATACGGCTACTTTGACAATGCCTTATACATGCGCGTGACCGTGTCGGTCAGCACCGCATCCACCACCGCGAAGAAGGCTGCGAAGGCGAATACCGTGAAGATCACCACCACTGTGGTACCCTCCACCTGCTTGCGGTTCGGCCACGTCACACGCTTCATCTCGAGCTTCAGCTCGTTGAAATAATCGCGCGTCCGCGTGGGCCAACTGATTACGCTCTCGAGAAAATTGCTGCCTTCCATGCTCGCTCGCCTCCCAACGCTACCCCATCATAAAAATGCCAGATCTGGATTGGCAGGGGCGGAGGGATTCGAACCCCCACTCGCGGTTTTGGAGACCGCTGGTCTGCCGTTAAACCTACGCCCCTAATCACAAGCCGGCGGGACATCCCTGCGCGGTGCCCTACCTAATTCTACTTGATTTCCTTGTGCGGCTGGTGCTTCCGGCAATACGGGCAGAACTTCTTCATCTCCAGCCGCTCCGTAGTGGTCTTCTTGTTCTTGGTGCCCGAATAGTTCCGGTTCTTGCATTCCGTGCATTGAAAAGTGATGATCTCGCGTGCCATGTTCCCTGTCCTTCTTTTGTTCCTTCTTTACTCCATCATTACTCGAGAATTTCGGTCACGGTCCCGGCGCCCACCGTGCGTCCGCCTTCGCGGATGGCGAACCGCAACCCCTTGTCCATGGCGATGGGCGTGATCAGATCGATCACCAGGTTCACGTGGTCGCCCGGCATCACCATCTCGGTGCCCTCCGGCAACTCCGCCACTCCCGTCACGTCCGTGGTCCGGAAGTAGAACTGCGGCCGGTACCCCTTGAAGAACGGCGTATGCCGCCCGCCCTCTTCCTTGCTCAATACCACCACGCTGCCCTTGAACTTCTTGTGCGGCGTGATCGACTTGGGCTTCGCCACCACCTGCCCGCGCTCCACGTCGTCCTTCTCAATGCCGCGCAGCAGCAAGCCCACGTTGTCCCCGGCGCGCCCTTCGTCCAGCAGCTTCTTGAACATCTCGATGCCCGTCACCACCGTCTGGCGCGTGTCCCGGAAGCCCACGATCTCCACCGGCTCGCCTACCTTCACCACGCCCCGCTCGATACGCCCCGTCACCACCGTGCCGCGCCCCTGGATCGAGAAAATATCTTCGATCGGCATGATGAACGGCTTGTCGATCTCGCGTTGCGGCAGCGGCACATAGCTGTCTACGGCCGCCATCAACTCCGTTACCGTCTTCTCCCATTGCTCTTCGCCATTCAATGCGCCCAGCGCCGATACCCGGATCACCGGCACCTGGTCGCCCGGGAATTCGTAGGTGGTCAGCAACTCACGCATTTCCAGCTCCACCAGGTCCAGCAGTTCCGCATCGTCCACCATGTCCACTTTGTTCAGCGCTACCACGATGTACGGCACGCCCACCTGGCGCGCCAGCAGCAAGTGCTCGCGGGTCTGGGGCATGGGTCCGTCCGTGGCCGCCACCACCAGAATGGCGCCATCCATCTGCGCCGCGCCGGTGATCATGTTCTTGATATAGTCGGCGTGGCCCGGGCAATCCACGTGCGCGTAGTGCCGGTTGGGGGTCTCGTACTCCACGTGCGCCACCGCGATCGTAATACCGCGGGCCTTTTCTTCCGGCGCGTTGTCGATAGAGTCGAAACTGCGGAACTTCACCTTGGGGTTGTTCTTCCCCAGCACTTTGGTGATAGCCGCCGTCAGCGTGGTCTTGCCGTGATCGATGTGCCCGATCGTGCCAATGTTGACGTGCGGCTTGCTGCGATCGAATTTTTCCTTTGCCATATCGAATTTACCTTCTGTACGGATTCGCTACAGGAAATGCTGGAGCCGTTGACCAGGATTGAACTGGTGACCTCGTCCTTACCAAGGACGCGCTCTACCAACTGAGCTACAACGGCCCGTTAAAACGGTTCTGGTGGACGGGGGAGGATTCGAACCTCCGTAGCTCGCAAGGAGCGACAGATTTACAGTCTGTTGCCATTAGCCGCTCGGCCACCCGTCCAGACTGGCGGCGACGCACCCCTACTATCCGCGCTCCGCCGGTGAAACTCTTAGTGTACCAAAACTGCAGGCGGCGCGCTGACAGGCGCCACTCAGAGGTCGATAGGGCCGTTCACGTCAGCGCATTCGGCCGGTCGTCCTCGAACGTGACAGGCCTTGTGAACCAATCGGCCGTTTTCGATCTTCGTTGGGCCGCCGTCTCGCCAAGCCAGCGGATAGTGATCGCCCTCGGACGGAGAAGGATCCGAGTTCCTTGCCGCACATTTGGCACTTGGCGCCATCACGTTTCACCATCTCCGCCTTTTAGCCGTTGCTAAAGGCGCGCCTTGGGTCCAGGCGCACGCCTATTTCTCGCGGTAACCCCGCGCGGCATTTGTTGTAATAGTCTTGGATCTTTTTTCCAGAGGTCGGCCGGCCGGAGAGGAGCTTTTGTTCGGCATTGCATAGTTAATGCCCAACGGTCCAGCGAAATTCGGAATGAATCAGGGACTGTCGTTGGAGGAGTTTCCAAGTTGCCCCTCGCTGGTACTCCGGATTCGTACGCATTTCACCGGCGATCCAGCTTCTGGTGAGATCCTCAACAGTCCAATCGGTCCTAATCCTGAATCCCATTTTCAGGCCACGTCTACCAGTTCGAAGTGCGAAGGCTGTGGGATCTCATCCCCATCCTCACGCATGGCCGACAGTGGCCACGCAGCCTGGGAGATCGGGAGCATAGGCTCCATAGCCGGTGCTCGATTTTTCAAAAAGAACCAAGTATCTGCTCATTCTAAGCCTGCCTGTTTCAGTATAGACTTGAGAGTCTTCGGGGGCACTTCGTCGGATTCGTGCCCCGCCACCGTCACCTTTCCGGCCTTCAAAGGATGGACGAACTGCCTCGCGAACTTTCACAAACCCTTGCCGCTCGATCCTTAATTCTAGCCCCCTGCCGGGCAACACCGCAAACAAGTCACCACGGCCCGCACTATACTATCGGTCAAATCGGTCTAGCATGGTTTCAGGTCAACTCCAAATGGGCAGTTCACTTGCTGCTGTTCTCCGCCGCGTACCCCAATTGCTGCAGCTTATAATCGCGAGGATACGACATCGTGACCTTACCGGCGCTCATCGTTAATTGCGGATTAATCCCAGCCCAGTAAGTCGGAATATTCAGTTTGGCGTAACGGCTCACTACCTGATCGCGCAGCTTGGGATCGAAATTCACTCCGTAGCGATCCACCAGCGCCTTTATTGCGTCGTAGTCGCCCTCCGCCTTGATGCGCATCAGCTCGGCCAGCAGCATGCCCACTCCCACCCGCATCTTCTCGAAACTACGCACCGCGATGTAAGTCTTGCCGCCACGGTCGAACTGCTCGATGGCTCCGGTCTTGTCGATGATGTAGCGGACGATCAACTGGCGGTCACGCTGATGGTCCTCTTCGATAGCGTCGCCCTTCAGGATGCGCCGCAGTTGCATCAACGCCGCTCGAGCCGCGTTGTTGTACATGACTTTGGCCACATCCGGGTTGGAGATCAGCCCCAGCTCCTGTAACTTAGGATCGAAGGCGTTCCATAGCGCCATCAGATCGGCCCGCCCTTCCTCCAGTGTGGAGTAATATTCCTTCAGATAGTAACTGGGCTCGTGAGTCAATTTGGGACTCACTTTGCCCGACCCGTGTCCGATCACTTCGTGCAGCGCCGTCATGAGGTCCTCGGCCTCGTCGCCAAACTTGTTACCGAGGGCGATCTCCTCCGGCGAGGCGGCGAACTCCGCCAGGGGTCCGAATCCGGTGGCGTGATCGAGAGCATGGCTACTGCCGGTGAACATGAAGCTCTTCGACCCGTACTTCTCGTGCACCTCGTTCTCGTTCGGCAGGTTGTCGCCGATGGTGGTGACATGGAAATCGCCCGTTTCGATCAACGCTTCCACGGCTTTGGCCACCGGCGGCTTCACGCCCTGCATCTTGTACTGCGGCAGCCAGGGCGCATGATCTTCGAAGTACTGCGCATTGTCCGACAGCTTGCGCATGCGGCCGGCCAGGGCTTCGTCGGTGACCGTTACGAAACTCTGGGAACTGCCTTTTTCGCCGCGCGCGTCGCGATACACTTCGATGAAACCGTTATCGAAATCCACCACGGGATTGTCTTCCACCCAGTCGATGCCGAATTGCACCCAATCGTGCGGGTCTCCGGTTTCGAAGAAGCGAATCAGCGACGCAATCGCCTTGGCCTGTGCCGGATCGGCATACGCGCGTGCCTTTTCCAGCGCCTGGTTGGCCTTACGGAGAAACTCCGCGTCGCGGCCCGGCGGCGTCTTTCCATCCGCCGTGCCGGCGCGGTAAACCTCCTCCACCAACTTGCCGCCAGGCATTCTTGCCAGCCGCGAATTCAACGGATACTGCTCCTTAAAGCCCTGGATATCGACCAGGCTGAGTCCGGGCGAATAGAAATTATTGGAGCTGGCCTGCAAGATATCGAGAGTGCCGCGGGGGCTTTTGGCCGTGATCATCGGCTCGAAATCCGGGTCGAACAGCGAGTCCGTCAGAGCCTCCACCTCCGCCACCAGCTTCGGTCCAGCGGCTGCCTTGAGTTCTTCGAACGTGAACGCCGGCAGAAACTTCTGCGAGGTCAGCTCATTGTGATTGCCTTTGTTGGCCCAGAACAGCATGGTGAAATCGACGATCTTCTTCATCACGTCGGGATTCACCCCCTGGGGATGCGTGACGATCGTCTCCAGCAGCCGCTTCTGCCGCAAACCGAAGCGCGACAACTGGTCGTAGATTATCGGGTCGGTAGCGATGGAGGCCTGGCTCAGCCAGTAAGCCAGCGCCTGCTCGCGGGGAGTGAGCTTGAGGAAACTCTCGGCCGTCAGTTGCACGAAGCCGGTGTCGCCAACCCGACCGGCGAGCGCACCATCCTGTGCGGCCACAGTCGCGCAAAGAGTCCATCCCAGGCATGCCAGAAATGCGGAGCGGATCAATTTGTGTGCCTCCACGTGTATTATAGTCTCCATGACCAAGCCGTCTTGGGCGCTACTGGTTCCCCTTTGTCTACCTTCCCTCGCGGCGCCGCCGGCTCCTCCCGCGTGGCTGCCCGGCGCCGTGATCTACGAAGTCTTCCCGCGTGACTTTTCGCCGGCGGGCGACTTGAACGGCGTGACCGCGGGCTTGGATCGCCTGCAGCGGCTAGGAGTGGACGTGGTCTGGCTCATGCCCATCCATCCCATCGGGCAGGTGAAGCGCAAGGGCACTCTCGGCAGCCCCTACTCCGTGCGCGACTACTATGCCATCAATCCAGACTACGGAACCAAGGACGACCTGAAGCGCCTGGTCGCCGAAGCGCATCGCCGCGGTATGCGGGTGATCATCGACATCGTGGCTAACCATACCGCCTGGGATAGCGTGATGATGCAGACGCCCGAGTTCTACAAGCACAATGCCGCGGGCCAGATCATCCCGCCGGTTCCCGACTGGGAAGACGTGGCCGCGCTCGATTACTCCAATCCGCGGCTGCGGGCCTATATGATCGACATGCTGCGCTACTGGATCCGCGACTTCGATCTGGACGGCTTTCGCTGCGACGCGGCCGGCATGGTGCCGGTGAGCTTCTGGGAGAGCGCCCGCGCCGAGTTGGACAAGCTCAAGCCCGGCATATTGATGCTGGCGGAATGGCACGATCCGCCGCTGATGGCGAAGGCTTTCGACCTGGATTACGCCTGGCCGCTGCATAGCGCGCTGGCGGCCATTTTCAGCAAGGGTGCCCCAGCCCGCGACCTGCGCGCGGCGTGGGAGGAGGAGCGCGCGCAATATCCCAAAGGCGCGCTGCACATGCGCATCTCCGACGACCACGACGAAGAGCGCGCCATCGTACGCTTCGGCAAGGGTGGCGCGCTGGCGGCATCCGCATTCATGTTCACGCTGGATGGAGTGCCGCTGCTTTACGAGGGAATGGAAGTGGGCGATACCGGCGAATCCGGCGCGCCCGCGCTATTCGAGAAGCTGCCCGTGTTCTGGAAGATTGGCGAACGCCGTCCCGAGTTTCCGCGCTTCTACGCCGGCATGGTGGCGCTGCGCCGCGCGCACCAGGCTTTGGAGCAGGGCGAGACGGAGTGGCTGCGCAATTCCGACGATGCGCGCATCGTAACGTACCTGCGCAAAGGTGCAGGCGAGGAATTCCTGGTGGCGATCAACTTCTCGAACCAGCCTTTCCTGGGATTGGTGGACACGGCTGCACCCGGCTTTGTCGAGGTCACGCCCGGCGTGGAAAAGCCGCGTCCTACGGCCCTGCCGTCGCTCTTGCTGGATGCGTGGGGCTTCCGGATTTTCCGTAGGAATCCGTAACAGGACGCGAATTCAGGAAAGAGACCATCTTCCGATCACTGGGGTTTGACGAGTGCGAAAAAGTCAACCAAGTTGCCGTCCGGATCGCGGAAGTAGATAGAACGCGTGCCCCATGGCTGGGTCGTGGGCGGCTTAACCCAAACCTTCACGAAGCTCTTGAGTATGGCGTATTCTTTGTCGACGTCCTCGACTCTGAACTCCAGTATTGCGCTCCTGTTGGTGGCCGGCTCCGCGGAACCAGGGATGTACTTTTCCTGGGCTTCGGCCGAAAAAATCGCTAGCACGCCACCCCGCGTAGGAAACTCCGCATAGTCGGCGCCGGCTGTCTTCGGTGGCATCCGTAACACCCTACGGTAAAACTCCATCAGCCGCATCACGTCGTTAGTGATCAGACAGGTATTTATCAGCGCCGGGGACTGACTTGCCGGTGAAGAATCGCCGCCGGGCGCCTGAGAACCGGCTGTCAGGGCTGCGGCGGCCATCATCAACCCCGCCACAGACGTAGTGAGACGTAATTTCACCCGATCCCTCCCTGGTTGGGCCTAACTATCGCGCAAAGTCCGCATCGGATCCAACCGTGCGGCACGCCAGGCCGGCGCACTGCTGGCCGCCAGCGAAACCGCTAGCAGGATGCCCGCCACGGCCGCGAACGTCACCGGGTCGAGAGGCTCGACACCGTAGAGCATGCCGGTCATCAAGCGGGTCAACAGCATGGCGGCGACGAGTCCGATCCCGATGCCCGCCAGCGCCAGCGTCAATCCGCGGCGCACGATCATGCCCAGCACGTCTGTGCGTTGCGCGCCTAACGCCATGCGCACGGCGATCTCGGAAGTGCGCTGTGCCACCATGTAAGACAATACGGCGTACAATCCGATGGCCGATAGCAGCAGCGCCATGCCGGCAAAGCACCCGAGCAGCAGCGTTTGAAAGCGCGGCTGCGCGGCGGCTTTAGACGCAGCTTCTTCCAGTGTCTCGACCCCGTACAGTGGAATGTCCTTATCCTCGTTCGCAATCGCAGCGCGCAGCGGGCCAATGAGGCTCGTGGGATCGCCCGCGGTGCGGATCGCCAACGCGGGCGAAGTGACCATGGTCTGGGCGTAAGGCACGTAGTAGATCGGCTCGGCTTCGGCCGTGAGAGACCGCCGCTTCACATTGCCCACCACGGCGACGACTTCGTGCATCGCCTTCGGCGTGATTCCGTCGCCGAGACCCGGCTTGATGTGCTTACCAATGGGATTCTGGCCAGGAAAATATTTGCGCGCGAACCGCTCGTTGACGATGATAACCGGCGTGGCTTTGGAGTCGTCGCGAGCGGTGAAAGCGCGTCCGGAAAGGATGGGGATGCGCAGCGTACGGAAAAAGTCCGGAGTGACCAATGCCAGTTGTTCGGTGGGCTCATCGCCCGGAGCGGTAGGGCGCCCTTCTATCTCAAACGAGATGCCGATGTCGCCGCCTTCTAGCGGCAAGGGGTAGCCCGCAGCGACAGACTGCACCCCTGGGACAGCCTGCAGCTTTCCCAGTAAGCGGTCGTAGAACTGCAGCCGTTGCGGCTGTGTGTAACGGGCCGACGGGACCTGCAGCCTGGCGGTGAGCACGTGGCGTGCATCAAACCCCGGATCCACACGCAATACGCGCACGAAGCTACGCATCAGCAGTCCGGAGCCCACCAGCAGTACCAACCCGATGGCGGTCTCGGCCATTACCAGCGCGTTATGCAGGCGATGCTGGCTGCGGCCGGCCGTCATGCTCCGGCCGCCATCGCGCAACGCCAGCGCGGGATCCAGGCGCGACATGCGCCAGGCGGGCGCTATGCCGAACAACAAACCGGTCAGCAGCGAGACGGCGGTCACAAATGCGAGCACGGTTCCATCCACTGAAATCTGGCTAGCCCGCGGCAGGTCGGATGGAACGAAGCGCAACAACCCATCCAGCGCCCACGCGGAAAATGCCACGCCCAGCACTCCACCGCACAAGGAAAGGAAAACGGATTCCATCAGGGCCTGGCGGACGATTTTGCCGCGTCCGGCGCCCAGCGCGCTGCGCAATGCGATTTCCCCGCGCCGCCGCGTGGCGCGCGCCAGCAGCAGGCCGGCTACATTGGCGCACGCGATCAGCAGAACCAGAACCACGGCGCCGAACAGCAGCCGCAACGCCGGACGGAAGTCGCCGGCCACATGCTCCAGCATCGGTTGCACGATGGCTGCCGTAAACGCCTTGTTCGTGTCCGGATATTGCGCGGCGATGTTGTGCGCGATCATGCTCAGTTCGGCGCGCGCCTGCGCCTGGGTGACGCCAGAATTGAGCCGGGCCACCACATCAAGTGAGTCCCACCCGCGCTGCGCGGTCTGTGGTGGGCTTCCCTCGGCGTCGTCCGCCAGTGAGGTCCACAATGCCGGCGCAGGGTTTTGGATCGGAAAGACGACGCCTGCGGGCATGACCCCGACGACCAGGTGGCTCCGGCCATCCAGCGTGATGGCACGCCCCAGGATGTCGCGCGTGCCGCCGAACCTCGACTGCCACAGCGCGTAGGTCAGTATGGCCACGCGGGCGCCGGGCCGCTCATCGGCGGGCAGGAAATCGCGGCCCAGCAATGGATGTGCGCCGAGCACGTGGAAGAAGCCGGCCGACACGACCGGTGCTTCAAGTATTTGCGGCTCTCCGCCGCCGGTCAGCGTAACGCTGTCTCCACGGTAGGAGGCCATGCCGGCGACCGAATGGCTGCGCGCGCGCCAGTCGAAGAAATCCGGGTAACTCAGCGCGTTGGAGGCACCGGCGGGCACGCCTGGTTCGATATCGGCCTGCCGCGCCCACATCAGCCGCTCCGGTTCGGGAAACGGCAAAGGCCGCAGCAGCACGGCATTCAACAGGCTGAAGATGGCGGTGGTCGCGCCGATGCCCAGGGCCAGGGTCAGGATGGTCGTGACGGCAAAGCCGGGACTCTTGCGAAGCTGGCGGATAGTCAATCGCATAGGGCTCTTTAGGCAATTCACCCGCCACGCTAACCTATTGAAATCGTGAGACGATATCCGCTTCGGTTGTCCGAATTCAAGCGGCGCTGTTCACTAACGGACAAATCCGGAGACAGCGGCGGAGCCTCAGCCCGGTCTGGCCCGCCTGTCTACGCCGCAAACCCCGGGCGTGCCGGCGGCGGGTCGACAAATCCGTTCAGCTTCTCTGAGCTAGTGATGCGCACGTTCGCGGTGTCCCACTCAATCCGCTCGCCGGGAAAGCGCTGCGCGATACAGCCCAGCAGGAACGCCTCGGTCACGGGACTCTGGATCTCGAAGTTCGCCAGCGGGGCGGTTGCTCCGCCCTTCGCAGCCGCGACCCATTGATCGATGGCCACGTCGCGCTGTCCCCCTGCTCAACGGGTTGCCGTGCCGGCGGTTGATATTTCGGCGATTGAATTCCTGGTGGCGATCAACTTCTCGAACCTGCCGTTCCTGGGATTGGTGGACACGGCGGCGGCCGGCTTTGTCGAGGTCACGCCCGCTGTGGAAAGGCCGCGTCCTACGGCCCTGCCGTCGCTCGCGCTGGACGCCTGCGGCTTCCGGATTTTCCGTAGAAGTCCGTAGCAGGGCGCGAATTCAGGAAAGAAACCATCTTCCGATCACTGCGGTTTGACCGGTGCGAAAAAGTCAACCAGGTTGCCGTCCGGATCGCGGAAGTAGATAGAACGCGTGCCCCATGGCTGGGTCGTGGGCGGCTTAACCCAAACCTTCACGAAGCTCTTGAGCATGGCGTATTCTTTGTCGACGTCCTCGACTCTGAACTCCAGTAGTGCGCTCCTATTGTTGGCCGGTTCCGCGGAACC
>Ga0302180_10002359_pt1 | contig 14640 bp, 8 predicted proteins | sample I_Palsa_E3_2_FD_200575 | JGI IMG/M metagenome (GOLD analysis project Ga0302180, IMG submission 200575) | Peat permafrost microbial communities from Stordalen Mire near Abisko, Sweden - I_Palsa_E3_2 | ecosystem: Environmental > Terrestrial > Soil > Palsa > Peat permafrost | place: Sweden: Abisko... | reverse complement strand
CCAGGTCCTGCTGCACGCGGGCCCATTCCACCGCACGTTCGTGGTAGTGCGCGTTCTCCACCGCCACGCCCGCCTGCAGCACCAGCCCTTCCAGGAAATCCTGCTCGTAGATCGTTAACGACCTGCCCGGCCCTGGATTGACCACCAGCTCGGCCACCTGGTGTCCGTCTTTGCTCAGCAGGGCAAAGCGAGTGCAGTCGTCGTGCGGCTCAGGCGGCATCTCGCCTACGGTCAGGGAAGGCTGCGTGACGTGAGCACCGGCCATTTCCAACTCCCGGACCACGATGCTCAGAACGCATTGCAGCACCTCTTCAGGCCGGACGGCCGCATGTACCTGCCGGGAAATCTCCAGCAAAGCCTGCAGGCGGGCCACCTGCTGTTGCAAGTCAATGATTTCGGCGTGGGTGTTATGGAACGAAGAGGTTGACATCGCTGGGCCGCGCCTTTTCTCCGGATTCTGTGCTGACGGATATACTACAAGAGGTAGAGAAACCCTATTTTATGACCACTAAACTCGCGGTTCCCGTGCAATCGAAGTTTTCTGAAGAGGTAGCAGAGTGGCTTGAGGCCTTTGACGACGTGGTCGTAGACGAGGGCCCGGAACAAGGCGCCGAGCTGATTGCCGCCCTGCGCCACCGGGCGCGCGAGGCCGGCATCTCCACCCCTGGGGCTCTGACCACCCCCTACCTGAACACCATTCCCAAGCATGACGAAGTACCCTACCCCGGGGACCGCAAGCTCGAGGAGCGGTTGGAAGCCCTGATCCGCTGGAATGCGATGGCCATGGTGCATGCCCAGAACAAGAAAGACGCGGGCATTGGCGGCCATCTTTCCACCTACTCTTCGCTGGCCACCCTGCTGGAAGTGGGCTACGAGCATTTCTTCCACGCGACCTACGGCGATCAGCCGGGCGATTTTATCTACTTCCAAGGCCATGCTTCTCCCGGAGTCTATGCGCGGGCCTACCTGGAAGGCCGGTTTGATGACGAGCGGTTGATGAATTTCCGCCACGAGCTACGAGGAAAGCCTGGTCTCTCGTCCTATCCCCACCCTTGGCTGATGCCCGATTTCTGGCGCTTTCCTACCGTCTCGATGGGCATAGGCCCCCTGAACGCGATCTACCAGGCGCGCTTTATGCGCTATCTCGAGAACCGCAAGCTGATCCAGAAGACCGAGCGCAAGATCTGGGCATTCGTCGGCGATGGCGAGACCGACGAGGTAGATACCCTCGGCGCACTCTCCGTCGGTTCCCGGGAAAAGCTCGACAACCTGATCTTTGTCGTCAATTGCAACCTGCAGCGGCTGGACGGCCCGGTGCGTGGCAACAAGCGCATCATCGATGAGCTTGAAGGAGTATTCCGTGGAGCAGGCTGGCATGTCATCAAGGTGGTCTGGGGTAGCGATTGGGATGAATTATTCGAGCGCGACTCATCCGGCCTGCTGCTCAAGCGAATGGAAGAGTGTGTCGACGGGGATTACCAGGCGTTCAAGGCCAAAGGCGGGGCATACCTGCGCCAGGAATTCTTCGGCAAGTATCCCGAGCTGCTGGAACTGGTGCGCGACAAGACCGATGAGCAGCTGGAGAATCTGCATCGCGGCGGCCACGATCGTTCGAAGGTCTTCAACGCCTATCGCCGCGCAATCAACCATCACGGCTCGCCCACGGTGATCCTGGCCAAGACCGTCAAAGGTTATGGCATGGGCGCGAACCAGGCCCGCAACGCCTCGCACCAGGAGAAGAAGCTCACCGACAGCGGCCTGGCGCAATTTGTGAAGCGCTTCAAAATTCCCGTTCCGGAGCAGCAGGCCAAGTTGGGTAAGCCCTATCGGCCGGCCCCGGACAGCCCGGAAATTGTCTACCTGCAGGAGCGTCGCCGTGCCCTGGGTGGCTATCTACCCTGCCGCGATGCGCCGAAGCTCGAGTTCAAGGCTCCCCCATTGAAGGAGTTTGGCGAGTGGACTGCCGGTTCCAAGGGAAGAGTCGTTTCCACCACCATGGGTTTTGTCAGCATCCTTCGTCATCTGCTGAAAGATCCAAAGGTCGGCAAGCTGATCGTGCCCATTGTTCCTGACGAGGCCCGCACTTTCGGCCTTGAGTCTGCCATTCGCCAGGTGGCTATTTATGCCAGCGAAGGGCAGAAGTACACGCCGCATGATAACGACATGCTGTTGTATTACCGCGAAGAACAGGATGGCCAGATCCTGGAGGAGGGCATCACCGAAGCGGGCGCAATGGCCTCCTTTACCGCTGCCGGCACTGCCTACTCCAATTACCGCCTGCCCACGATCCCGTTCTACATGTACTACTCGATGTTCGGGTTCCAGCGGGTAGGCGATATGATCTGGGCGTTTGCCGATTCGCGCGGCAAGGGTTTCCTGATGGGGGGAACCGCCGGGCGTACCACCATGCTGGGAGAAGGGCTGCAGCATCAGGACGGCCACAGTCATGTGTTAGCCAGCACCGTTCCCACCTGCCTTAGTTACGACCCTGCCTACGTGTATGAGCTGGCTGTGATCGTGCAGGACGGCATTCGCCGCATGTACCAGGAAAACGAGCCAATCTTCTACTACATCACCATGTACAACGAAGACTACGCCATGCCGGCAATGCCGGAAGGAGCTCGCGAAGGCATTGTCCGCGGCATTTATCGCTTCCAGGCCGCGCCTGGCGGCAAGGCCACAGCGCAGCTCTTCGGCAGCGGGCCCATTCTCAACGAAGCTGTCCGGGCGCAAGGGATTCTCGCGGAAAAGTATGGCGTCCAGACAGATGTCTGGAGCGTTACCAGCTACAACGAACTACGTCGCGAGGCGTTGGGCGTAGAACGTTGGAATCGCCTGCATCCAACCCAGCCCGAAAAGGTTCCCTACATCATCGAAAAGCTTCGCGAAGCGGAGGGCCCGATTGTCGCTGCCAGCGATTACATGAAGGTCGTGCCCGATCAACTTTCTCCCTGGCTTTCGAGCCGCCTGGTTGCGCTGGGCACAGACGGCTTTGGCCGTAGCGACAACCGTGAGTATCTGCGCCGCCACTTCGAGGTGAACGCGGAATCCATCGTGGCTGCGACGCTCTCCAGGCTGGCCCGTGAGGGAAAATTCGACCAGGAACGAGCCCAGAAGGCATTTGCGGAACTGGGAGTGGAGACAGAGACTACCGATCCGGCTTACCTGTAGTCGATTAGCTGGACCGGGGCTTATCGGCACAGAAGAAACCGCAGGTCCCTCCACTGCGCTTCGCTCCGGTCGGGATGACAATTCTGTTACGGGATCAACCACAGTTCCGTTTCATCTATCTCGGCCTCTATCAAATTGTCATCCCGACCGGAGCGAAGCGTAGTGGAGGGACCTGCGGTTCTTCCCTCCCGCAAGCAATCCAACCTTCTTCCTCCCGCAAACCAATCCACCCTGAGCCACCCCTCTTCCCTTGTCATCCCGACCGGAGCGCAGCGGAGTGGAGGGATCTGCAGTGCGCCCTGCGGCTCTCTCAAATTCTTCCTGGGCCACCCGCATTCGTGGTCAGTGAGAGCCCGCGTGAGCAACCGCTGCGTGCTGGCTAAGCCATTGCTCCGCATGCTGCGTCTCGGGCAAGCCGGGGTCAGCTGTCTTCCATGCCTTGAGGAACTGCTGATATGCAACCGTAGTTGCGTCAAGCTCGCCGCTCTTCTCCGTTGCCTGGGCAATCCCATAAAGTGCGAAGCCCGAATTCGGACGCTCTTCCAGAGCCTGCTGGAAAGCCGCCTTGGCATCCTTCCATTTGGCCGCCGTCATCATCGCGGCCGCTTCGCTTTCCTCGACCGGTCGTATATAGAAAGGCGGCTCATGGTAGCCCAGCTCTTTCTCTTCCCGGCGCGCCGTTAAAAAAAGCTTATCTGCCTCTGCGGTGTTGCCTTGCGTGGCCAGCATGGAGGCGCGGAGTTCGAGCGACATAATAGACAGCATCTTAACCAGCGGCTCCAGCAGCGGATCGGGGGACATGCTGTGATTTCCGGTGATGGGCCCAGCCTTTTTCTCCTTCGCGTCCTGCTCTCTGACCTCTTGCGTCATCCGCCACAAGCTTGAATCGAGCAACACCGAGTGCCTCTCGGCCACATCGGGCTCATGTGCCTCTACGGACTGCATCCCTAGCGCAAACTGAGAAAGGCCGCCGGCGAGGAATTCCATGTGGGGCAAGCCCTGCGAAAGCTTCGCAGCATTGACCAACTGAACCACACGCCCCCAGTCCGACACCCGCAGAGCAACCGGCAGCCCGGGATTAAGACGCGCAATCGCATCGCGAGGAGACCACGGGTAAAGCGTGCCCTCCAGATGGCCGCGAGCCGTGCCCAGTGTCGCGGAAACTTGAGCTGCATCCTGCAACCTGCCCGCTTCCAATAGATTGGCAACGGAATACATCAGGTTGTGGATATAGTTCCAGTCGTTGTCGACGGCCACCTTCTGCGCACGCATGTACTCTTCATCCGCCCGGGTGGAAGCATCGAAGGACCTCTGCGCGCGTGCGTAGTCCCCGGTGCGGTAAAAGATGTGCCCGGGCATGTGGACCATGTGTCCCGATGCAGGCGCGAGCGAAGCCAGTATCTCCGCGCTATGCAAAGCCTGCTCAGGGTGGGGACCGGCCTCAACGGCGTGAATCCAGAGATGGTTCGCCGCCGAGTTCTGCGGTTCCTTCTTCAGTACTCCCTGTAGCAGCTCCAACTGTTCCTTCTTGCCCTTGCGCGGTGCTCCCGCATCGTCAAAGCCGTCGTTCACAGCTTCGGCCAGAGCGATGCGGGCATTGGTATCGTTTTTGTTCTTTTTCACCAGGGTGCGCAGAATCTCGATTTCGCCATCGAATTTTGCCTTGTCCTCGGAGCCGGCCTGCCGGATGGCCGCCTCGTGTGCCTCCGATGCCTGGATGTAGAGCTTCTCCCGCCCGCTCGCATGGGATTCCAACCCTACTGCTTTGGCCAGCGAGGCGTCGGCGTAAGTCTTTGTTTCGCTGTGGTTGAAGATCTCCGCCTGGTAAAGCCCCCAATAACACATGGCACAGTTGCCGTCGGCGCGGATGGATTGCTCAAAAGCCCGATCGGCCTCGTAGTCCCAAAAGTCGTAAAGCAGGTTGTACCCCTGTTCGAACCACTTCTGAGCCTCCGCATTGGCGGAAATAGGAAACCGCACATTGCCAACGCCTTCAATATGTTGCGGCGGGGGCAACTGCTCCGGGGGGACCGGATCTCCGCTGTCGCCCATGGACATCTTCATCTGGCCCAGGGCGGCGCCGGTTCCCATCAGAATCATCAGCAACACTAGACATCGCTTCCGCATAGGGTATCTTTCTGCACCAAAGACCCGGTGTGAACTAAACTAGAAGAGTAAAGGTACCCACCGGGGCAACAAAGGAATTATTCATTGATCGCAAGCACTTTAACCAAGATTTTCGGAACCAGCAACGAGCGTGTGATCAAGCGGCTGCAGCCTATGGTTGAACAGACCGGGGTGCTTGAGCCTGCCACGAACGCTATGTCGGATGAGGAGTTACGCGCCAAAACCCTGGAATTCCGGGCCCGGATCGCCGCCCGCCTCGACGGCATCGACGACCAAGAAGAACGAGTTGCAGAAGAAAAAGTGGTACTGAACGAGATTCTGCCCGAAGCCTTTGCCGTGGTGCGCGAGGCCGGCCGGCGTGTGCTGCAGATGCGGCACTTTGATGTGCAGTTGATCGGCGGCATGGTGCTCCACCAGGGCAAGATTGCCGAAATGAAGACCGGTGAAGGCAAGACCCTGGTTGCGACTCTGCCCTGTTATCTGAATGCGCTGGCAGGTCACGGCGTGCATGTGGTCACGGTCAACGACTACCTGGCCAAACGCGACGCCGAGTGGATGGGCAAAATCTACGAGTTCCTGGGCCTGACAGTAGGGGTGATCGTCCATGATCTGGATGACGGGCAGCGTCGTGCCGCCTACGGGTCAGACATCACCTACGGCACCAACAACGAGTTTGGTTTCGACTACCTGCGCGACAACATGAAGTTCGATAATGCCGATTGCGTGCAGCGCGGGCATTATTTTGCCATCGTCGACGAGGTTGACTCGATTCTGATCGACGAAGCCCGCACTCCGTTGATCATCAGCGGCCCCACCGACCAGACCACCGACAAATACGCTCGCGTGAATCGCATTCTACCGTCACTCGAACTGGGCGAAGAGATCGAGCGCGGAGAAGAAAAAATCCTCACCGGCGACTACGTGGTCGATGAGAAACACAAGACCATCAGCGTGACCGACGAGGGCTGGGAAAAGATCGAGCAGTTGCTGGGCATCGGTAACATTGCCGACCCGGAGAACTGGGATCTGAAGCACCACGTAGAAGTGGCCATCAAAGCCCATTCACTCTACCGGCGCGATGTGCAATACGTGGTCAAGGATGGCGAAGTCATCATCGTCGACGAGTTCACCGGGCGGCTCATGCCCGGCCGTCGTTGGAGCGACGGATTACATCAAGCAATTGAAGCTAAGGAAGCGGTGAACATTCGCCGCGAAGACCAGACGCTGGCCACCATCACTTTCCAGAACTACTTCCGCCTCTACAAAAAGCTCTCTGGCATGACCGGTACGGCGGAAACGGAAGCCACCGAATTCGAGAACATCTACAAGCTCGAAATTGTAGTGATCCCCACCAACAAGCCGATGCGCCGCCTGGAAAACCCGGACGTCGTGTTTCGCACCGCCAAGGAAAAGTACCTCGCAGTGGCCGACGAGATTGCGCGTCTCCACGAGGAGAAACAGCCAGTCCTGGTCGGTACCACTTCGATCGAGAAGTCGGAGCTGCTTTCTTCGATCCTGCAGCGCAAAGGCGTGAAGCACGTCGTGCTCAACGCTAAATTCCACGAGCGTGAGGCGGAGATCGTCGCCCAGGCTGGACGGCTGGGCATGGTCACCATTGCCACTAATATGGCCGGCCGCGGCACCGACATCGTGCTCGGCGGCAATGCCGAGTTCGCAGCCAAGCAGGAGCTATTGAAGAAAGGTCTGGCGCAAGCGGTCAACGCCGCCCAGGGAGCTATCAATCCCATGGCGGGTCCTGGAATGGTGCGCTTCTACTACCAGGGTCAGGAATTTGAAACCAATCAAGCGACCTGGGATAAGACGATTTCTCAGTACGCCGCTTCCGCCGAAAAGGAACATGATGAAGTGATTGCCGCGGGCGGGCTGCACATCGTGGGCACGGAAAGGCACGAGTCGCGGCGCATTGACAACCAGCTGCGTGGCCGCGCCGGCCGCCAGGGCGATCCCGGCGCCTCGCGTTTTTATCTGTCGCTCGAAGACGACCTGATGCGCATCTTCGCCAAGGAGTGGGTCTCGAACCTGCTGCAACGGCTAGGCATGGAAGAAGGGGTGCCGATCGAATCGCGCATGATCAGCAGCCGCATCGAGGCAGCGCAAAAGGCAGTCGAAGGTCAGAACTTCGAAGCCCGCAAGCACTTGCTTGAATATGACGACGTCATGAACAAGCAGCGCACCGCGGTGTACGGTCTGCGTGGCCAGTTGCTCGAAGGGCTCGATCAAAAAGAGCTGATCCTTGAAGATTACGTCGCCAATCTTCTGAGCGCGGGCATGGAGGCGCATGCACCGGAAGCGATGCATCCTGACCAGTGGGATGTGAACGGACTGAAAGGCCAGCTGGCGGGCCAGTTTGGCATCGATTTGGAGAAGGAAGGCATCGACATCAACACCCTGGACCGGCACGAGCTGGGCGAGGGGATCTTTGAGCGGCTTAAAGAAAAGTACGAGATGAAAGAAGCCATTCTGGGCAGCGCCACGATGCGCCTGCACGAGCGCATGGTCATGCTCAGCGTGCTCGATGGTTTATGGAAGGATCATCTTTTGAGCATGGACCACCTCAAAGAGGGCATCGGTCTGCGCGGCTATGGCCAGCAGGATCCGTTGGTGGCCTACAAAAAAGAGTCATTCGACATGTTCGAAGCTATGATGGGACGCTTTCAGGAGGACACGGTTCGTTTCCTGTTCCTGATGCAGATTGTCGGACCGGATGGCCAGCCGGTTACCGAATTGCCTCGTCGCCAGGCGCCCGAAATCACCAGCCAAGCCGTTCCGGAGCCGGCCCGCGCGCTGCCCCGGAGTGCGCCGGCTACGATTGAGGGCAACGGTGCCCACGCCGGCCCGGCTGCGCAGCCATCGCGGCCGTTACCCGTGCCGATGAGAGCCCCATCGACCACCATTGACGCCCTGGAGCAGGAATTTCAGCGCAAGAAGAAGCGCGAGCTCGAGCAAGCGCGAATGACCGGAGCCAATGGCAGTTCCGATGCGCCCGCACCACGTAGGGCAGGGGAGAAAGTAGGCCGCAACGACCTATGCCCTTGCGGCTCGGGCAAGAAATACAAGAAGTGTCACGGAGCAGCCGAAGGCTAGCGCTGAACCGGGGAAAGTCAACCGCAGGTCCCTCCACTACGCTCCCCCGGATTTCCTGTCGAGACCCGTGGCGTTGATGATCTGCATTCGGCTCTCTCTGCGGAGAGCCGCACACGTGGACCTCGCTAGCACCGCGAAGTAGGAAATCCGGGTACGCTCCGGTCGGGATGACAATTCTGTTGTGCCCGCGAGAGCTTCCGCGAGAATAATTCGCCCCTGCGACAGAATTGTCATCCCGACCGGAGCGAAGCGTAGTGGAGGGACCTGCGGTTTCTTTCGTGTAACAAGCGCACTCAGCGATAGCTCTCCGGGATCTCCTCGAACGTAAAGTTCGCAGCCTTGGAACCGGTCTGATCCCTCCAAAGCTCGAAAATGCGACCGTAACTGAGCGTGATGAACTCGCTCTGGCTGATTCCCAATTTTTCCGCTGTCGCATCGATCCACTCACCCGGACCTTCGAGCTCGGCATAAATGCCCAGCGGGGTCTCGTCGATCACACAATGGCCTTGCTGGTCCGCCCATTCCGTCCGCCATTTTTCGTACACAAATACCGGGTGGAAGCCCAGGGCTTCGAAGATCTTCCCTAACGCCGGACCATCCTCAACCTCGGTCTCGGTTTCTACTCGATTCTTGTGCGGTCCCTCTTCCGTTAAACCGCTGGGAACACTCTTGTGCGTGACCACCCACTTGTTTCCGTACTGGCGAAGGCGCAAAATCTGCCGTGAGTTGCGCAGTTCACGATCGGGCTTGTCGTGCAGAGTGTTGCGCTCCAGCGTGCGGGCGGTGACGCGCGTAAACCCAAGTGCCGCCAGCTTCTGCTCCAGAGCCGCGCGGTCCGCTACGCGTATCTTTACTTCCGTCTCCATCGCCTGCATAGGCCGGAGTCTATACCAGCCGGCACAACATGGGAAAATGGCACAGGTATAGATTGACCGGAAAAAAGACATTACGGTTGGCTGTCGATCCCGGGGCTATCGATTCGCCGGCCTCGATGGCCTCGTTGCAACAAGCGGCAGACCTGCTGCGCAGCGGTGGCACCGTAGCGTTCCCAACCGAAACCGTCTATGGACTGGGGGCAAATGCTCTCGACCAGAGGGCGGTTCAATCAATTTTCGAGGCCAAGCAGCGCCCCGCCTGGGATCCTCTGATTGTCCACGTCGTCGATGAGGAACAGATTGGCATGGTGGCGGTCGACATTCCACCCAATGGCCGCTTGTTGATGGAAGCCTACTGGCCGGGACCTCTCACTTTGTTACTTCCCAGGGGTCCGCAGGTGCCGGCGATCGTGACCGCAGGGCGCGAACGCGTTGGAGTGAGAATGCCGCGCCACCCCGTCGCCCAGAGATTAATCGAACTGGCGGGCGGGCCGGTCGCGGCGCCTAGCGCGAACTCTTTCGGCAGAACCAGCCCCACCCGCGCTGAGTTCGTACTTCAGGACCTCGATGGACGCATTGATGCCGTCATCGATTCCGGAGATACAACACTGGGCCTTGAATCAACCGTGGTGGATATCTGTGCCGATCCACCCATTCTTTATCGTCCCGGCATGGTGACCTTCCAGCAGCTACAGGCGCTATGTCCTACGCTGGTTGCCTATCGCGAATCCCAGGAAGCCGTGTCTGCCGCACAACCCTCACCGGGTGTAGGGATGAAACACTATTCTCCTCGTGCGCGGCTCATTCTTTCAGAGAACGCAGGCGCGGGGACGTTGCTGAGGTTGGCCGCACAACTCCGCGCCCAGGGAGAGACGGTTGGCATCATGTCGCCAGTCGCGCACCTCGACGCAAATCCCTACCTCATTTACGAATGGAGTGAGATGAGCGATTCGCAGAAGCTTGCCCAGCGTCTCTTTGCCGGGCTGCGGGAACTGGATGCTGCCGGGGCAACCGTTATCATCTGTCCGCTGCCGGCAGCAGAAGGATTAGGTATCGCCATACGCGATCGGCTGATTAAGGCCGCCCGTTGACTCGTTCTGAATCCGTCGCCTTGTACAGGTACTTGATGCACGATTTATAAATCAGCGTACGCACAGTGCCTTGGCGGACCTTGATCGAATAGCGGTCGTACCATTCGATAACGCCTTCAATGCGCTCTCCATCTTCCAGCAAGAAGATCATTGGGGTTCGGCTCTGAATCTGTTTTTGAAAGTAGAAGGCTTCTGCGTGGGAGCTTTCCGCGCGCGCCACTGGAGAGTCCCATTTATTTTGATGCGTGAAAATCGGGGAAATCCCGGGAACCCGACTGGGATAGCGGCTTGCGCCGTCTGGTAAGAGAGGACGAACGAGCTTGCGAGGACCCGCGGGACTTATGGAAGGCAAAGTAGACGTGTCTGCTCCATCAACTTTGGCCTTCGCCCTGGCCTGTCGCGCATCAAAGACGCGGCGTACCGGAATGGCAGAGGATTCGGACATTGTTTTTTTATCTGGAGACTTGGATGCAGAATGCGCCGCCTTGGTTTCGGAGTCAAAAATAGGCAGAAAATGGCGTTTGGTTACTTCCGAGACAGGCCGGCGGCGAACGAATCGAGCGAGAGGGAACGCAGCAGGTTACGGCGCATGCCTTGCTCGACCTGATCGAGCGCGCGCACGGCCGCCTCGATCCAGCCGACATCAACCGTTTGCGACATTCGCGTCAATTCGGTTTGCAAATCGATGTTGCGGATCAGATGGCCGGTTCCCGAATGCAACAGCAACAGATCTTCGAGCAAGCTGGCGAACGCGTGCAGCAGCGCGCTGGTTTTTTGTTGTCCCTCGGCGCCTGCCCGATACGTCTCGGTCACCCGGAAGAGCGCGCCATAGTCACTCTCCTCGGTGGCGTTGGAGATTATGACCAAGGCATCCTGACGGCTGGCCAAGTAACCTTCGAGATCGAAGCCTAGCGCCTGGCCGATGCCCCCTTCCGCCAACCGTGCGACCAATGCACGCTGTTTCGGTTTCCAGTCTTTCCGTTGCTCAGCGAGCACTGCCTCGATCTCTTCCGGCGGTAAAGCGCCCAGCCGAAAGATACTGGCGCGCGATCGAATGGTGGGCAGAAGCTCACCAGGATTTTCCGCCAGCAGCACAATGTGCGCATACGCGGGTGGCTCCTCAAGAATCTTGAGCAGGGAATTGGCCGCCTCTTTCATGAAGGCGGTGCTGGTAAAGATGTACACCGCGCGAGGTGCATCGGAGGGGAGGCGGTAGATATGTTGCACCACGTTGCGCACCTGGCCCATTTTTATCAGCAGCTGGGGCGGGTCAGGAGGAATAACCACCACATCGGGATGTGTCTGGATGAGGATGCGGGTGTCTTTTTTATCCACCTCGCGCAAGTCTTCGCGTGCCGCGATGGCCTCGTTTACTCGATCAGCCAGGGGCAAGGATTGAGCGATGCGGGTGCAGTTTCTGCACACCCCGCAGAAGTCGGGTAATCCATTGGTGATGGGATGCTGGAGGCACGCCATCGTCTGCGCCAGCATGATCGAAAGGGTATATTTGCCGGCGCCGCGCGGGCCGGCGAGTATGAGTGCCGGAGGCATGCGTTCCACCGCGATCGACTCCCGCAGATGCCGGACCGTCGCCGCATTTCCCACAAACTGATCAAAGCTCACTAGACGAGACTAGCAAATTCCCGAGGAACAAATCTGAAGCACTCCGTCCACGCAAGCGCTCCACCGGTAACAGGTTGGGCTCTATCCCCGCCACAACAGCCGGGTGGGATACCGCAGGCCTCGCCCTCAAGCCTGTCGCGGGTCCCACAGATCCGTACGGGTGCCCTACGTTCGCACCAGCGTACGTGGGCCGAAAACGATGGGCGAAGCCCTCCGAACGCTTTTCGTTGCCGGTAGCCAGTCAAGCGACGAATGAACGCGCTTTCAGCTCCATCCCCGAAACCAATCGACGGGTGGGATACGCAAATCTCACCCTCATCAGTCGATGCTCAAACCGCCGCCAGGCGTCCCCGCACCACCTGCACGATGCGCTGGTGGATTTCCTCAATAGAACCATTGCTGTCAATGGCGACTACACGCAAAGGGTCGCGGGCAGCAATCTCCTGGTATTTATCGAAGACCCGACGGTAGAACGCGGAACTCTCTGTCTCAAACCGGTTCTCATCGCTCCCCGTGGCCGCAACAGTGCGTTGGTTGCGGCGGCGTGCGCGGGCTAGCGATTGATCGAAGTCCGGCAGCAGCAGCAGCGTCAGGTCAGGCTCCAGACCGCCGCACAGGGCAGCGTGAAGATCGCGCACCACCTGGCTCCCCAGCTGTCGCCCGCCTCCTTGATAAGCTTCGCTGGAATCGGTAAACCGATCGCAAAGCACGACGCGCCCAGTCGCAAGCGCGGGCTCGATGACTTCTGCGATCGATTGTGCGCGATCAGAGAACATCAAACCCAGCTCAGCCAGCGAGGCGAGATTCTCGGTGCGTGAGTCGAGCAGCAGGGCGCGAATGCGATCCCCCACCCGCGTGCCCCCTGGCTGGCGGGTGGGAGTTACCAGCCAACCATTTGCTTCCAGCCACTCTTTAAGGCGGCGAAGCTGAGTGGTCTTGCCCGACCCATCCAGGCCCTCGAACGTAATGAATAAGCCTCGTGGCATGCCCGGAGTTTACTCGAACCTCATACAAACCTCATCCGGCCGGAGCCAGGTCCGCGATCTCGAGTTCCAAACCGCCGTACTCCGGATGCGGATTCTCCCGCAATTTGTACGCGAGATGGATGACTGATCCTTGCTCCAGGCCCAACGCTTGCACGCGCGTCGCCCAATCCCACCCCAGGGCCGACCAACCCACGCCGCGCGCACCCTGCGCCAGCTGCAGGCATATATGACGCTCCTTGATGGGCCGAACCGGAGCAGCGAGCCGGACGTTGTAGGCGACAAAAATCGGCTCTTCGTTGCCTATGCCCAGCGGCTCCAGGCGCCGCAGCCAGCCGTACAAGGCCGGAGTGATTTGATCCAGGGGCAAGACTGCATGGCAGCGCAGGCTGGGCGCTGCTTCTTCCACATGCAACGCTGCCCAGGTTTCAAGGTGGCTCTTGAGTTCCTGGAGTCGCGCCGTGGGCAAGGAGAAACCAACCGCATGCGCATGGCCCCCGAAACGGGTGAAGAGTTCTTTGCAGCCTTCGATCGCGTGCAGAAGATGAAAGCCCGGAACCGAGCGGCCGGAACCGTACGCATCGTCCCCTTCAAGGGCAACGACAAGAGCCGGACGCTGGGTGCGGTCGACCACGCGTGAGGCAAGTATGCCGATGATGCCGCGATGCCAGCCTTCCCCTTCGATCACAATGCAGCGGCTCGACTCAAAGGCACTGTCTTCCCGCAGGCGGCGGTCGATTTGTTCAAGAATGCCCGCTTCGGCTTGTTGCCGCTCGCCGTTCAGACGATCGAGCTTGGCGGCTAATTCACCTGCTCTGACCGCATCCCGGGTGGTGAATAGCTCCACCACATCAGAAGCCACATCCATGCGGCCGGCAGCGTTGATCCGCGGCGCAATACGGAAGGAGAGGTCGGTCGCGGTCACCGGTCGTTGCGTTGGGTCAAGCTTCGCTACCTGCATCAGCGAGCGCAGACCGGCACTCGCCGGCCGTCGCAATTGTTCCAGTCCCACACTCGCGAATACCCGGTTTTCCCCCAGTAACGGAACCGCATCGGCCACCGTCGCGATGGCCAACATCTTCAGGAACGAGGGCAGAATCTTGGTCCGTGCCCGCTCCACATCCCAGGCCTCCAGCAATGCCTGCGCAAGTTTGAAGGCAACCCCTGCACCGCAAAGGTGCTTGCAGGCATAACCGCAGCCAGGCTGGTTGGGGTTGAGGATCACCAACGCGTTCGGCATTCCCGTATGCGGCAGGTGGTGATCCGTGACGATGAGATCGAGTCCCAGGCGGGCGGCGGCTTCGGCAGCAGCAAAATCGCGTATCCCGGTATCCACGCTGATGACCAGGCGAATCCCTTGTCCCGCTGCGGCGGCCAGCACCTCCGCCTGCATGCCGTAGCCCTCGCGTAAACGATGTGGCGCATGAAAATCCGCTTTGCCGCCGAGCATCTCGATGGCCGTCTTGAGCAGCACAATGGCGGTCGTGCCATCCACGTCATAATCGCCGTAGATGAGGATAGGCTCCAGCCCCGCGATGGCCGCCTGCACCCGCGTTACCGCCGCGGCCATCCCCTGCATGGCGTACGGATCAAGCAACTGTTCCATGCGCGGATGAAGAAAAATCTCAGCTTCGGCCGCGCTTTCGACCCCGCGCTCCGCCAGCA
>Ga0302180_10002356_pt1 | contig 14645 bp, 16 predicted proteins | sample I_Palsa_E3_2_FD_200575 | JGI IMG/M metagenome (GOLD analysis project Ga0302180, IMG submission 200575) | Peat permafrost microbial communities from Stordalen Mire near Abisko, Sweden - I_Palsa_E3_2 | ecosystem: Environmental > Terrestrial > Soil > Palsa > Peat permafrost | place: Sweden... | reverse complement strand
ATCTTCGTGCCTAGCCTACGGCCGCCGACGGTCCGCAGAACAGAGCCTCGCCATCCGGCTGCCTTGTCTGCGTGGTGAGGCTGGCCACGAGCTGATCGTCAAGGTCAGCCGCGGTAGGAACCAGACCTCAATCTCACGACACGGACAACGCGCATGCCCAGGGCTCGAGCCTCTGGAACGGTTATTTCCACCGACGCGTACTGTCGGCCGCTGGGCCGTGTATTCGGTCCTCTGGACGCTAGCGCCCGAGCAGTAATATCGGCCGTAGTGCGATCATTTGCGCACGACCACAAAAGCCGGTCCAACGGCGATCGACCTGGAGACACGCACCCTTCCAATGCGCCCAAGACCGAGGCACGGACGTGACTCTCCTCCATTTGCGCCTTCTCGGTCGCGTGCGCCAGGTTTGTCGAGCATCCAAGACCAAGCGTGAGAAATGGACGCTGAGCCGGAGAATAACGCAAGAAGATTATTACATGGTGGTCGAGCAGGCCGGTAAAGTCACATAGCCGCAGACCATCTCCGCTCTGATGAACTTGGGCCGGGGATTGACGTCTCGCCAGCGCCTCCCAGAAAGTATCACGCTCGATACGCTCGGCAAGAGCTCTCGACTGTGCAGCCGCTAGGTTGCGCCCTGCCGCAAGTCCCACCGAGTCCTGAACATCTGTGGACAGGGGATAAGGCATAAATACCGAGGAAGCCGGAACCTTGATCGGGCTGCGATCGATCACGCTGTTGGCCATGACGGATTCGGCATGCTCGGCGTTCATAACGCAGGTAGCACGGGAATAGCCCCAGAACCCGGCGGAGTACCGCTCCATAGACTCGGCTATCGCGCGAAGGGCGGCCAGCGCGGGACTCACATCAGACCCCGAGCCGTCGGCCACTACGGGGACGCCGCCACTGCCAATCGTACGGGCAGAAACAGTAGTGACCTCGATATAGTTACCGGCAATTCGAGAGTTGATGGAGGATATGAGGCCCGAACGTGCCGATACAACTTCGTCGAACGGTATGAGGGCCGATCCTGAAAGGAGCTTCAGGCCCCTAGCGCAATGACATTCAGGAAAAGGCCACAGACGGTGGGTGTCACGACGTCCATGAGTGGGCAACACTTGGTGGTCCTGGACGTCTTCCCTGCTAGCAACGATCACATCGTGCCTGCGTGGATAACTCTCGATGGTCGCGGCCAGCCTTATAGCACCTAGGGGTGTCGGGGAGGCGTTACGCCGACGCAGGAAGCAGTCCAAGCATGGGTCGCGATCACCCTTGAACGTGGGCCCTATGGCCAGTATCGAACTAGGGACATTCTGCTCGCTGAGCATCCATTCATCAGATTTCATCCGATTCGCTCCGGCCAGTCTCAAGCGAGTGGCGGACCGGTTAGATGTGATGCTGATTGCTGGATTTCCCGGAATAGGCTGCCAAGGCCGCAGCAGCCCTGTTCCTGGTAGCTGCTATCGACGTGGCGTTCGTGTGGGCACCACCCTTGGCAGAGGTCGAAGTAGGGACATGTCCGCATCGATTCGAGTTGCTCGTTGGCCAACGCGCGGACTGCTGTTGCTCGCGGACCGTCCAAAATCTCCATCAGCGGCAAGCTCGTCAGGCTCCCTAGCACGTAATTCGGGTCACCTGCGTATTTATCGCAATGAGAAATATCGCCATTTGGATCCACGGATACAAAATGACCAACGCAGTTCCCGGCAAGCTCGCAGAAGCCTGATTGCCTATTGCTTAGCAGCTGGCCAATCGCGTCAAGCTCACGTACCTTCTTAATAGAACCGCTGGCCTGTCGTGCTCTGTACATCTTTATGAGAAAATCCGCAAAATCGTCTTTGCTGACGCTCAGACTCTCTCCGAAACCAGGCCGCTCGGGCAAAAAGCAAATCGAACGGGCAGGCGAAGCGTCAAGGAATTTCCAGAGGCTTCCAACGTCCATGGCGAGCAAGGCGGGGCTAACGACGACAAGCAAGCCAGACAATATGCCGTATTCATGCAGCGTTTTGATTCCGCGAAGTACGTCGGCAGAGGTTGCCTCATTGCGGGCAGATCGGCGTGTAATATCATGAACAGGCGGTGGCCCATCAATGCTCACCGACACCTTGATATCAAAGAGGCGCAGCAAGTCCAGCGTCCGTCGGTTGGTCACCATTCCATTGCTCTGAGCATGGTTACGTATAATTTGGCGAGGACGTGCGAACATCTCTTGCAGGGCCAGAAACCGCAATAGGCGCTGCGGACCCAACAAGAGGGGCTCGCCGCCGTGCCAGACAAAGTCAATGGCCCCAAAGCGAGCATGCAAAATCTGCTGCACGGCCCCCACCAGTGTTGTAAAATCCATCGTGGAGTCGCGTCCAGCGCGCCAGTCGTGACAATAGGTGCAACGCAGATTGCATAGGCGCGTCAATTTTACGATGGCACATAGATAACCTGCATAGTCCAGCGGCCGTCCGACCGGCTGCAGGAGATTGACGGGATCAACTGGTGTTTCATATTGTGGGTATTGCTCTATATATTCGAGTTCCTCGGCCGTGAACAGGAGCGGGCGTGGTACCGTTCCAAGCGCACTTCGTGGAGCGACGCCACGCAGGATCACTGACGTGACAGCAGCTCGCTCATCCGTCACGCGGCCACTGTTGGCTTCACTATGCAGAAATGTCGCCACGCGCCGGTGATGTGGTATTCCCATCGCCAGGAGGGCTGTGCGCAGCCAGGGTTCGTTCAGCCGCGGCAATCGCTCACGAACTACCAGATCAGAACCAACAAGTTCATCGAACGCTACGGCACGGTCGAGAATAATGTTGGCTGCGGGTTCTTGCACGCAGACTGCTTCGAGGGCACGCAGGCCTGGAGCGGTGGTCAACATATCGCGTGGATTGGCTGCTGTGGTCATGTGGTCGTCGCCAAAGCGAGCGCGCTGTCGCCTTCAAGGATAACGAGCCCTCGTTCATCGAATGCTTGCAGCACTTTCTCTATCACGGGCTCTTCCTTATTACACGATTGGGAGATCGCAGCAATTGAGATAGGCCGACGCAGGCAGGTTCGGTATACATCCGAGAGAAGGCCCTCTAGGAGGAACGTGCCGCATTCTCGCCCCGGGCGTCCCTCTTCGATCTCTATGAATCCTGGGCCGAGTTTGCAGTGCAGATATGGGCGCGACTCGCTGTGCCATGCGGACCGCCAGTCCTGGAGAATTCTCATCACCTCTGCGAATGCTGAGTCCGGCAGGGCTCCGCCCATCTCGTATTCGAAGAAATATGCTATTTTGTTCAAATCTATGTTCTCAGGATAGACGTAGGAATAGGAACCAAGCGGTCGGGCCGATTTGATGCCGAACATCGATTGATCGTTAAACATAGGACTGAAACGTTCAAGCCAAAGGCGCCCTTCTCCATCTGGCGGCTGTAGATGGGTAATCGACCGGAGCTTTGGAAGCTGTTCAGCGTAATGATCTATCGTTTCCCCGGGAAATCCCCACAAGAAATTCCAGCTTACTGATATATCGAGGGTGCGGCACCACTTCAGAAGGTTAATATTACGAATGCCTGTGATTCCTTTACGCATCGTCTTGAGCAACGGCGTGCTCAGCGATTCGATACCAGGCTGCAAGCGCTTTACGCCGGCTCGCGCGAGTAGGCGCAAGTCATCCACGGATAGATTACTCTTTGTTTCATAGAAAATGTTCCAGTCAAATTCTTCCGCTGCGATACTCGGTACTATCGTAGACAGATAGGAGAGGTCGAGAATATTGTCGACTGCTTCAAGTGAGAGACTCCGATAACGTTCAGACAACACGTGAAGCTCATCCAGAACTCTCTGCGGCGACTTGCTTCGATATGTCATGGTCTTAGCATTCAGACCACAGAAGATACAGTGATGTTTCTGCCCCCACCAGCACCCGCGAGCGCTTTCGAACGGCAAATCAACCGCAGTCGTTGAGCGCTGCTCAAAGAAGTTGAGACGCCTGGCGCGCTCGAAGTAGTCGTCATAGTCGGGTATTGGCAATGAGTCAAGATCCTGGAAAGGCTTGTTCTCATTACTCAGGCAGACGGCACCCGAGCTGTTGCGCGCCGCAATGCCTGGAATCGCCGTTACGTCACCGCCCTGCTCGTACGCTCTCAGAAATGCCGGAAAACTTACGTCAGCTTCTCCGACAGCCATATAGTTGATAAAGCCTAGAGACCTCATGTATTCGAGGCCCATCGTTCCGTCGAAATTGGCTCCGCCAAAGAGGGACACCATACCCGGCACCTGCCGTTTCAGCAGTCGGCAAAATGCGAAGGAAGCAACGTTCTGCTGGAAAGTCGATGTGAAGGATATGATGTCGTAATCGTCCCACCTCGCCGACTCGACCAGCGCTTGGAGATAGGCGGGAACCAGAAGAGAACGTACTCGAATAAGCCAGTCTTTGGCCTCATTTGCATCGAGGCCTAGAGCTGAGGCGGTGAGGCCAAACTCGCAATCGTCAAGAAACCTGGCTCCCGAAGCAGGTGCTGACTCCGGAAACGCGGCTTCAGAAAAGAGCCATTCCGACAGCAGAGTTCCCCTATGTTGACACAACGCCTCATATCTCGCGCGGCCTATCAGGGACGCGAATTCGAGATTCAGATGCATCCCGTCCGCCTGCCAGCCGACGGTTCTTGCGATCGCGCTGATGAGGCCCACTTGAAGCGAAGGACGCCGTGAGGAAGAAAAAGGCATAGAGATTACGGCGATACGCGCCATGATGTTTCCCGGCCAGTTCAGTCCTGGTTCGCCTGCAGACCCTCGATTCTGAGTGAGAGCTCGGGGCGAGCGGCGCCGTGAACTTCAATCTCCTCCTCGCCTAGGGTTGGCAAGCTGTAGTCTTTCGACCAGGACACACATAGCCATCCCACACCGATGGAGTCCGCGAGTGGACTTGAAGGATCGACTGGCGGGCCCGCAGACGTATCCGGGCGGAAAGCGTCTGCCAGCAGCTGGGAGAAGGCAGGGAGTCGCTCCGTGTCAGTAGGGCGGCTGACGGCGGCATTTTCCCGCACTGCTGCCGTTGGTTCAACCTCAGCATGAGATCGGTCAAATGTCGCGCCGGCGAGCCCGATGAGGCCTGCGAGAACTGCGGCTTCGTCAGGGGCCAGGTCTTCCTGGAAGTCATCGAGCTTTGCGGCTAGGGATCGAACCGTACTCTGCTTCAACTGCCGTTGCGCCATCGTGTGCTCCTCAGATCAGATGGTAACCTTGATGTTCTGGCTCGGGGCTTGGTGAGATCAATTTTAATGTCGCTCGATATCTGCTGTGGATTAGCAGCCTTCGATCAGCTGCGGTACGCTGAAAGTTACGTCACGCACGAGTGTGCAGGATTTCAGGGCAAACACCACACGCGCTCCCGCCCTCTTGCCAGAACCAGCGGCACGAGGACCTAATTGCACATTCGGGAAGATCTTTTTCGCTAACTTTCTTTGGTCTAGTCTTTTGCAGGACGAGACTAATAACTCCACATGACGCGCCGGTCCATTGCTGGCACTTCTCTTTCACGCACGGGCTGGCGAATCTGAATCGCGCTTCGGGCCGATCGTTGGTGCGTGCTGAGGCTGACTCTATGAACTCTGTGTCGACCTCTAGCGGAGGGCTCAGGTATCCTATCCGTCCATCTGGCCCGGGCAAGCCAATGAGAAAGTGGCCAACGCTACACGTACTGCTCGGGCAAGTTCTCTCAGCAGAAGCGTCCCTCCTCATTGCCAGGCTCAGGTCCCTTCCGCAAGATTGAATATGAGACCGAGGAATATGTCTACCGGAAGCAGGTGACTGGTGGCCTTGTCGCCTTCGATGGATTCCATTAGCAGGCGTTTATCGGGTCTGAGGTCTATAACTGCCAGTTCTTGGAGGACCGCTCGCCGCACAGCCGTCTCTATGGCTTTTTGTGTCTCAGCGGGCAGATTGAGCCCGTTGAGAACTACTCTGAACTCTATCCGTCCTGGCGGTGAGTGAGTGGGCATTGCTACCTTTCCCCAGAGGCGCAGCCGTGTTCCATCCGACGTAGCCAGCGATATAGAGTGGTAAAAGGCGTATCGGCGTGAAGGTTTTAACGGTTATTTCTTATTCGCGGACCATACATCCGCAATATGTACCCCGTCAACTGTTGTTGTGCCAGCGATTAGCCCGGTGGAAGAGGGCATCGGAGTCTTCGAATCACAGGTACCACTGGCCTCATTGGCTACCAGGGAATCTCGTCATCACGTGCTGTGCCGGTCGTTGGCTGCTCGTGTGCACGAGGCTCACCTGAGCTCGTTGTGCGCTCTGACCTGCGTGTCTGGTTGAGTAAACGGCGTCACGGATGACCACTGGGTCGCGTCGCTAAGGGCGCGGTGATGGTAACTCAGCGTACATCGATTTCGCACCCGGTCCTTCTCGTCCTTCTCGTCTGTAACATATTTCTCTGTATTCAAGCCAAAATGAAGCGCAACATGGGTCAATCTCCATGCGACCTGCACTTGGTCTCCATATCATGTCCACATGGCCTCCACATGGCCTCCACATGACGGTCGAGGGGTTGCTTCCGCCGCGTTGGACATTTCATCACCGATTATTGGGCGGCGGGCTAGACGTATCAGCGGCCAGTTAGTTTGATCTTGTCAGTGGATTGACCGCGGGCTTTCCGCCGCTCGCCTGTCGTCCGGATGATCCAGCGGCAGCTACGCGCGCGATCGCCTGTGCCTGGTCGGCGATGCCGGTACGGTGTTCCCCCCGTTCACGGGGAGTGGCGTCCTGCGGGCGGTGGCCAATGCCACCTCATTGACGGACGCCCTCGCCGACGCGCCGGCCGTGGATGAACGTTGCCGGTCGCGGCACTACGCAGAACCCGATGCGGATGGCGATGTGCTCGCCGACGGGGCCGGGGTCGCGGGCGTGGACGGAGTCGGGGACGTCGGCGGGGTCGGGGTCGGGGTCGGGGTCGGGGTAGGAGTTGGGGAAGGGGACCGGGTCGGAGAGGCGGACGGGGATGACCTCGGGGATGCGAATGCGGTCGGCGACTGGGACGAATGCACCGCGGAGGATGCAGCTGCGCTCGCCGGCTGAGGTATGCCCTGGAACGATGATGCGCTCGCTGAGGAGGACACGTGCCCGGAGGCAGAGACGCCGGAGGGCGTCCGTCCGGCCGACGCGGATACCGTCGATGAGGAAATCTGTGCCGCCGGGGACTGGACCGGGGCGGGCGGGTGCCCGGTGAAAGCGGTCACGGCGAAACTCGCTACGGCGGCCGCGACAACGAAGCCACCGATCCACGCCAGCGCCAGCGGCCGCCACCCGCGGCGCCGCGGCCGCTTAGCTCCGCCCCCCGGGGGCTGACGATACGCGTCCCCAGGGGGATACGCGCCCCCGGGAGGATGCGTACTTCGGGAAGGATGCGTACTTCGGGAAGGATGCGTACTTCGGGAAGGATGCGTACTGCCGGGAGGCACCGGCATGCTTTCCGAGGTGGCGGCCCGCGGATGGCCCGCCGGGGCCAGTAGCAGGCTTTCCCCGCTGGGTACCTGCGCGGCATCGCTGGCGAACGCGCGGATGATTGATTCAGGCAGCCAGCTCGCAGTCGGCTGGAGGGCACCCACTTCCGCGAGCAGGCTGGCGGCGGTGGGCCGCTGCCCGGGATCCTTGGCTAGGCAGCGCTCGATCAGCGGTCGCACTTGGGCCGGCACCCGGTCCAGGCCCGGGGCGCCGTGGACCACGCGGTACAGCAGCGCTGCCGTTGTCCCGGCGCCGAACGGGCCCTCGCCCGCGGCGGCGAAGGCCAGGACCGCCCCCAGGCTGAACATGTCGGTCGAGGTCCCGACCCCGTAACCTTCGGCCTGCTCGGGGGACATGAACCCGGGCGAGCCGATCACCAGGCCCACCTGCGTCAGAGCGGTGGATTCCGCGGCCCTGGAGATGCCGAAATCAATGACCCGCGGGCCGTCTGCCGCGAGCAGCACGTTCGACGGCTTGAGATCCCGGTGCACCACGCCCGCGGCGTGGATAGCGCTCAGGCTCTCCGCCAGGCCCGCGGCCAGCGTCAGCAGCGACCCGGCCGGCAGCGGCCCGTGGGAGGCTACCGCCTCGGACAGCGAAGGCCCGGGAACATAGGCTGTGGCCAGCCACGCCGACGGTCCGTCGACGTCCGAGTCCACCACCGGGGCCGTGAACACGCCGCTCACCCTCCGCGCCGCCGCGACCTCCCGCCCGAACCGCATCCGGAACTCCGGATCCGCGGCCAGCTCAGCGCGAATGACCTTCACCGCTACCGGCCGCCCGCCCGCGGAGACGCCGAGGTAGACCCGCCCCATGCCACCGCCGCCCAGCTGGCCCACCAGCCGGTACGGACCGATCGTCTGCGGATCTCCAGGCTGCAATCCCCTGACCATGCCGCCCCCAAGGTCACCCAGACGCTTTGCCGTGATATCCGACAGAACAACGATAATGACTGTGTTAGGGAATTAACATGGGCACGAGCGGCCGTTCTTGCTCATCAGGAATCGTAAACCGAAACCTATTAACGCCAATCACAATGGTTTCATTAGTCTCACTGACCCTGCACGTCACAGAGCGTACGGTCCGGCCGCCGCACCTCGCCAACTAATGGCAGATAACTCACTTCTATACGGCCAACGAAAATGCCGCTGGCCGGCGGTCATCGATCAGCCGCCGTGCCCTGGGCGGACCAGGGAAACGGCAGGAGATCGGGCTCGACCCAGCCGTCCCGGGCCGGCCCGGTGGCCAGCGTGGCCGACCGGTAGTGCCGGCTGAGCAGATGCTTGTCCAGGAGCGCGGGATTCCGCCCGGCGAAGAGGTCGAAGTCCGCGCATTCCGGGTCCGCGCCCACGTGGTGGGCGACGATCTCGACCCAGGCGCGGGAGACCGTGTGGTGGTACTTCTGCGGGGCCCGCTCGTACGCGGCGATGTGACGGATCCAGGTGCAGATTTTTCCGGTGGCTGCGGGCATGCCATATCGCCGTACGGCTACGAAGGCCAGGTTGATGTGCTGACGGTGCCGGAACTGCCCGGCGGGGCCGGTGATCGCGGGCAGGATCGCGGCCAGTTCGGGATCCTGCGAGCCGTGCGACCGAGGCGGCATCTGGTGATCGGGCATTAGCAGGCCTCCTGCAGGGCGGTGATGACGGCGTAGTAGCCGGCCAGCTGGGTGGCGGAAAGGCGGCCCAGCGCCTCGCGTTCCAGGTCCGCGACGGCGGCGAGCACGCGTCCGGCCACCGCCTGGCCTGCCTCGGTCAGCGGCAGCCGGAACGATCGGCGGTCGGCCGGGTCGAGCTCCCGGGTGAGGTAGCCGCGGTTCTCCAGCCGGTCCAGGACCCCGGTCAGCGTGCTGGCCCTGGTCCCGGTCCTGTCGCTGAGCTGGCGGACGTTGACGGTATCGCCGTCGCCGAGGTTGGCCAGCGCGTTGATCTCGGCGGCGCTGAGGCTCAGGTCGGCTAGCGCGGCGCTCAGCGCATGCAAGGTGTGATGCGTGGTCGTCTGCAGGGCCAGCACGACCCCAGGCCGTCCGCTCACGGATCCAGCGTGCCCAGTTACTCCACTCTCGGATAGTTCATTTCCGGATATCATGAAAATGAATTATACGGTAATGGTAGGTCGAGTGGCGGCCGGCGCGGTCATGGCTGGTGACGGTCTTGCTAGCGGTCCGAGGTAACCCGCGTGAACAGTTCCTCATAACGGGCCTGCGTCGCCGCGACGATCTCCGGCGGGATGACCGGGCCCGGCGCGCGGCGGTCCCAGTCGAGGCCGGCCGACCAGTCCCGCACGAACTGCTTGTCCAGCGAGCGCTGCGGGCGGCCCGGCTGCCACTCCGAGGTCAGCCAGAACCGGGATGAGTCCGGAGTCAGCACCTCATCGGCCAGCATCAGCGTCCCGTCCTGATCCAGCCCGAACTCCAGCTTGGTATCGGCGATGATGACGCCGCGTGCGGCGGCGAGCTCCGCTCCCCGCCGGTAGACCTCCAGGGTGGTCCGCTGGAGTTCGGCTGCCAGCGGCGCGCCGATCAGCGCGGCCACGTCGGCGTAGGTCATCGGCTCGTCGTGACCCGTCGCCGCCTTCGTGGTGGGGGTGAAGGCGGGTTCGGGCAGCCGGGAACCCTCGCGGAGGCCGGCCGGCAGCCGCACGCCTGAGATCGTTCCGCTTTCGTTATAGGACGCCAGCCCCAGTCCAGTCAGGTAACCGCGGGCAATGCACTCGACCGGCAGCATCCGCAGGGGGCGGCATCTGATCGCCCGCCCCGTCCACTGCTCCGGCACGTCGGTCCCGGAGATCACGTGATTGGGGATGACGTCCTTGAGCTGCCCGAACCACCATAGTGAGAGCTGGGTCAGCACCTTGCCCTTGCCGGGTATCGGCGTGGGCAGCACCACGTCGTAGATGCTGACCCGATCCGAGGCGACCATGATGAGATCGTCGCCGTCGGAGTAAAGCTCCCGGACCTTCCCGGAATGCACCAGTTCCACGCGCTCTCCTCGCCGCCCTCGCCGCGATCAGGCGGCGTGCGGCACAGCGTACCGGTGCCTGGTGGGCGTACGATCAGGTGCCATGGCGGACCTTGAGGTGCAGTACCTCCAGGTGCAGACGACGACCGATTCGCGGGCTGAGGCGATGGAGCTGTCCCGCGCCGCGGTCGAGTCAAGACTGGCCGCCAGCGCCCAGGTGGCAGGCCCGGTGGCGTCCATGTACTGGTGGGACGGAGGGCTGGAGCGGACCGAGGAATGGCTCGTGCTGCTCAAGCTCCCGGCTGACCGTTACGACGAGCTCGCGGCCTTCATCACCGAACGGCACAGCTACGACGAGCCCGAGATAGTCGCGCTGCCGATCTTGACAGGCTCGGCCGCGTACCTGAGCTGGATGTGGGAGGAGACCCACCGCGCGGAGGGAGCCTCAGGCTGACCGGCCCGGTAGGTCCGCGGCCGGTACCTCGGTGACTGACGTACCGGCATGAGGCGATCGTTCGAGACCGTGCTAGGTACCGGGCGGGACGTTCCAGGACGAGATGACCGGCTCGTCATGCTCACCGGCGAGCGTGCTGATCGTCCCGGTGTCCAGTTGGAACAGCCGTCCGGCTGACGGCTCCAGCTGCAGGTAGCGGGCGGTGAGCACCCGCAGCACGTGCCCGTGCGCGACGAGGGCGACGTCCCCGCTGTCCAGCAGCGGCGCGACGCGGCCCAGCACCCGGTCGACCCGCTGGCCTACCTGGTCCACCGTCTCGCCGGGATGCTCAGCGTCCCCGGGGATCACGCCGTCTCGCCACAGGTACCAGCCGGGCCGCTGCTCCCGGATCTGCGGCGTGGTCAGGCCCTCGTACCCGCCGTAGTCCCATTCCCACAGGTCAGGATCCACCTTGGCGTTGTCCAGGCCGGCCAGGGCCGCGGTCGTGACCGCGCGGCGAGCGGGGCTGGTGAAGACGGCGGTGATGTCCCGCCGGGCCAGCACCGGGGCTAGCGCCGCGGCGGCCGCTTCGCCGACAGGGGTGAGCGAGACGTCGGTCCGGCCGGTGTGCTTGCCGTCCCGGCTCCACTCGGTCTCGCCGTGCCGCACCAGGATCAGGTCTCCCATAGCTCGATAACATAGCGGTAATGGGAACGCCAAATGCCGCCGGACCGCTGGCCGGCCTCCGGGTGCTCGACCTGACCAGGGCGCTGTCCGGGCCGTTCGCCACGATGGTCCTCGGCGACCTCGGCGCCGATGTGATCAAGGTCGAGGACATCTGGCACGGGGACGACACCCGGCGCTGGGGCCCGCCGTTCCAGGGCGACGACGCCGCCTACTTCCTCTCGGTGAACCGGAACAAGCGCGGGCTGTCCGTGAACATGAAAGCTCCTGCAGGCCAGGACATCGTCCGGCGGCTGGCTGCGGGCTCGGACATCTTGGTGGAAAACTTCCGGCCGGGCACCGCCGCGCGGCTCGGTGTCGGCTACGCCGAGCTGGCTCGCCACAACCCTGGTCTCATCTATGCCTCCATCAGCGGTTACGGGCAGACCGGGCCGAGCGCGGACCTGCCCGGTTACGACGCGGTGGCGCAGGCCGTGTCGGGGATGATGAGCGTCACCGGCGAGCCGGACGGCGAGCCCGTGCGCAGCGGTACGTCCTCGGCCGACGTCGGGGCGGGCATGTGGGCGCTGATCGGCATCCTGGCCGCGCTGCACGCGCGGGAGACCAGCGGTCAGGGCCAGCTGGTGGACGTCTCGCTGCTTGACGGCCAGATCGCCTGGCTCACGTACGTGGCGGGCAAGTACTTCGCCACCGGCGTGACGCCGGGCCGGCACGGCAGCGCGCATGAGAGCCTGACCCCGTACCAGGTGTTTCCAACCGCCGACGCGCCGCTGATGGTGGCGGTCGGCAGCGACGGGCTGTGGCGCCGGTTCACCTCGGCGACCGGGCTCGACGAGCTGGCCGATGACCCGCGCTATGCCACCAACCCGGACCGGGTGCGTAACCGTGACACGCTGATCCCGCTCATCACCGAGACGCTGGCCGCCAGGGGCTGCGCGGAATGGACTGACCTCCTGAACACGGCCGGCGTGCCGGCGGGACCGGTCAACACCGTGCCCGCCGCCCTGGAGCAGCCGCAGGTCGCCGCGCGCGAGATGGTGGTCGAGGTCGAGCATCCGGTCGCCGGGACGCTCAAGATGCTGGGGTCTCCGCTTAAGCTGTCCGCTCAGCCCCCCAGCATCCGCCGTCCGCCGCCGGTCCTAGGCGAGCACACCGATGAGATCCTCGCCGAGGCCGGCTACACCGCCGCGCAAGTCACCGAGCTACGCGAAGCGGGAGTAGTCAGGTAACGCGGGCGCACCGTCACAAAAGGCGGCGGAGCGCCAGCAGGTCCCGCATGCTGGCCTGGACCTTGACCCGGCCGGAGAGCCACATGCGGGCGATGTTGGCCGGGGTAGCGGACAGCGACACCACGTCGTCGCTGGCCGCGGTCAGCCTGATGTCGGCCGGCGGCTCGTCTGGCGCCGCCTCCTTGACCGGTTCGGCGCCCGCATCGGTAAACCTGGTTATGAACGTCACGCCGAGATCGGTCACATGGCAGCTCATCGAGCGGTTACCGAAGTAGCTGGCCCGATCCTGCGGATTCATTTCCGCCAGTCGGGCCGTGAGGGTCTGCAGCGCCTCGCGGCACTCCTCGGCTGAAGCCATGTGCGCCTCGCTCTAATCAACATCGGACGGTAGCGTTCCACGCGGAGGGTAGCGCACATGGATGAGGAAAACATGCACGAGGTTCCCCCAGGGGGGCCAGGGGGGTACGGGGCGGCGGGTAGCCCCCCCGTAATCGGGGGGATCCCCGGGGGTCGCCCCCCGGGGGAACAGAGCCCCCCGGGCGAACACCTTCCCCCCGGGGAAATACTGCCGACAGGTGATGAGCGGGTCGACAATGCTGTGGCCGGGCTGAGTCGCCTGCCGGGTCGGCCGGCGGATGAGCATGTCGCCGTGCTCGAAGAGGTACACGGACGGCTCCGGGACATCCTGGGCGAGCTCAATGAAGGCCCGGGCCTGGCTGACCAGGACAAGAGCCCTTGACGCCAGCACGCGCGAGGCTCGACGCCGAGCTGGTCAGGCGCGGCCTGGCCAGATCGCGGGAGCAGGCAGGCGAGCTGGTGGCGGCCGGGCTGGTGGCGGTGGCGGGGCAGCGGGCGGCCAAGCCCGCCACCCAGGTGGCCAGGGATACCCCGATCACGGTCACCGAGTCCGGAGAGCCGGAATACGTGTCCCGCGGCGGCCACAAGCTGGCCGGCGCGCTGGCGGCCTTTGTCCCCGCGGGGCTGGTGGTGCAGGGACGGTCGTGCCTGGACGCGGGGGCTTCCACCGGGGGGTTCACCGACGTGCTGCTGCGGGCGGGCGCCGCGCACGTGGTCGCGGCCGATGTGGGGTACGGGCAGCTCGCCTGGTCATTGCGCACCGACCCGCGCGTGACCGTGATGGACCGCGTCAACGTGCGGACGCTCGACCGGGTATCGCCGGTACCCGGGCTCGTGGTGGCCGACCTGTCGTTCATCTCGCTGACGCTGGTGCTGCCGGCGCTCATCGCCTGCGCCGCGCCGGACGCGGATTTCGTGTTGCTCGTCAAGCCCCAGTTCGAAGTGGGTAAGGGCCGGGTAGGTGCAGGTGGCGTGGTTCGTGAGACCACCGATCGTTCGGCCGCCGTTCACCGGGTCACCGCGGCGGCGGGTCAGCTCGGCCTCGGCGTCGAGGGGATTACGGCGAGCCCGCTGCCCGGGCCGGCCGGGAACGTGGAATATTTCGTGTGGTTGCGCCGGGGAGCGCCGCCGCTCGACGAGGATGGCCTGCAGCGGGCGATCGAGGAGGGACCTAGCTAGTGGGACAGCGGTCGGTGCTGGTAACGGTGCACACCGGGCGGGAGGACGCGATGCGCAGCGCCCAGCTGGTGGTGGAGCGGCTAAAGGCCGCGGGCATCTCCGTCCTGACCCTGGCGGGCGAGCTCAGCTTCCCGGGCGCGTCCGAGGTGCCGGCCGACGCCTGGGCGGCCAAGGGCGCCGAACTCATCATCGTTCTGGGCGGGGACGGGAGCCTGCTGCGCGCCGCCGAGGTGACCCGGCCGGCCGGGGTCCCGCTGATCGCCGTGAACCTCGGCCACGTCGGGTTCCTGGCCGAGGCGGAACCGGACGGGCTGGCCGACA